>Ga0210386_10000729_pt1 | contig 30302 bp, 49 predicted proteins | sample IncBWH32OmetaG_FD_160091 | JGI IMG/M metagenome (GOLD analysis project Ga0210386, IMG submission 160091) | Forest soil microbial communities from Barre Woods Harvard Forest LTER site, Petersham, Massachusetts, United States - Inc-BW-H-32-O ...
ACGAGGGCGAGCCTGCCAGCTTCGCCGGTTTCTATCATTTCCCGAACCCATTCGGCGCCGGCTCGCGATTTTCCGGTGCCTCGGCCGCCGATGAATGCCCAGCCGTCCCAATCTCCCGACGGTGGCAGCTGAGAGGGACGCGCTTTCGTGCGCCATCCGCCATCAGCAAGCGTATCGGCGAGCACTTTGGCGAGGCTATGCGGCGGCATGATCGGCTTCCGGAGGGCACGCCAACTTGGCTGGGAATCCCGTGGATGCGTTTTCGTGGTCAAGGCCTCTGAGGGCCTCGACCACGGCTGCGCGTGCATCAGCGTACGGCGCAAGGGCCCGGAGAAGCCCTGCCTGCAACCTGGCGAACGCGGGGTGCTCAGACAGGACCGCCACGTTCGAGACGCTGGTGATGTTGAAGGTGGTCGAGCGGGCTAGATCGCCAAGTTCGCCGCTGATGCGGGCGATGATCTCAAGCGTGCCCGTCAGGCGCCCGGCAATATGAGCAGCTGCGCGCCCGTCCCCGGCCTCGGTGGCGCTCGCAAGATGTCCCATGAGAATGGTTCGAACCGCATTTAGATGGTCCAGCACCGAAGCGCCGGTGGTGGCGGCCTTAGCGGCAAGCTCTTCCAGTTGCGCCGGGCCAGCGAGATATCCGGCCTTCATCTCAGCCGAAACGTGGCGATTCCAGTGGCGCGCGATCGCGTCGCGGTGCAGGCCAAATTTCGCGGCCAGGCTGTCGAGTGACGCGCCGCCGGCGCGTAGCAGTTCGATCCGCCACCGTTCGGCATGCTGGCAGCATTGGCAGCGAGAGTTTCGAGAATGACGCAAGGCAACACCTCGAGCGCGAAAAACCGTCGCGGAGTCTTTCTTGTGGCCCCCATGTGGCCCCGGGTTTCTTGAGTTGTCAAATTGCATTAGCGAAATCATTGCAAAGCCTCGCATTGCGCTTCGCCGACCAACCGATTGAAAATCAGTTGCTCTGTCACTCTGGGGCAAAATGATTCGATCAGGCGCGACAATGGCGCTTGGCGGTCGCGCCCACGACAAGCTCGACGAATGCAGCGTCGCCCACAGCTCTTCGAGGTCATCGACGCCTGCGATGGGATCGCGTGCGCAACCGGCCCGTAACTAGGCCGGGTGCAGAGCAGTCCCTGCCGCAAGTGCCTCGCGAGTGGGTAGCGTCTGGTCCTCGAAGTCATCGTCGTCGCTCATCGCACGATCCCTCTGTGTAGGGGATTGAGCGGCTCCGCTGTGTCCCACACCGCATTCAGCGGATTTTGAACGGATCGCCTAACCGCGATCACTGTCGCCCCTGGAAAGACTTCCTTGGTTTTCGCTATGTGCAGATGCGCCGACAGCAGGCGCCCGATTTCCTCGAGCGTGTAAACTGCGACTTGGCGCCCTTCGGCATTGACGAGCGCGGCATGACTATTAGTGGGCACAATCGCCGCTACAGAGCCGTTAGCGAGCGCGATCTCCCAAACCTCGCGGGATAATTTTGAGGCGCCGGCATTCTCCGCAGCGCGATCTAGAGCTATCCAGGCGTTGACCATCCGACCGGCTTCGCGGCGCACGTCTTCGAGCTTGCCCCACCAGATTGCCTGATTGAACAAATAGCGTTGCCGATCGAACTTCTCTCGCAGCTCGGGTGAGACGAGCAGTCTCAACCGATCGGCGCCCCACTTGTTTTCCATTTCGGCTGCCGTCTCGTCGGTGCCGTCGATGTAGGCTCGTCCCGCCAGATAGGCGTCGTTACTGCGGGCCCATGACCAATCTGAGCCAAGCGGTCGGTCGTCAGGTTTTTCTTTCATCGCCATGTCCCTGCGCCCCTGTGGGGCGCGTCATAATGCGCCCCCTTTAGGGGCAGACATCGTCAGGATCGTCCAAACAGTTGATTTGGCTGGTGAAAGATCGCCTGAAAGAACGACATCGTCCGGACGATCTCCAAAGTGCGGACGATCTCCTAAAAAGATGAGATTGTTCAAAGACCCAACTCCGATTTGACATCGTCCGACAGCCGGAAGCCCCGACGGTCTCCGGACGATGTTTTTCCAGGCCAAATCATTTGTTTTTGGCGGATCTGATCCAGTGCGGCCCCGATGATCCGCCGGTCGAGATGAGGCAGTTCTTCCGGAATCCGCTTCCCGATGAAGCTAGGATAGCCGGCATTAGCGCCGTAAGGATGTCCTCGTTCAAATGCCTCGTGAATCTTGCGCAGGATCTGGTTGACCGCACTTTTGATGGCCATCGCATCATCGGCTTTATCGGCGTTAGCCTGCCTGATGATCGCGCCTTTGAACCACATCAACTCGAGTTTCACATCATCGCCAGCAGCCGAATAGTTTGATTTCTTTCGGGTCAGAATTCGCTGCTCAGGTAAACCGTTCTCCGGCCTGGTCAGGTACAACCTCGATCGCACGGCATTCGACCAACCTGTTGAACCGCTCTCCCCTGTTCCGCTGTTACGACCAGCTTGGGATGGATGAGCCAAAATAACGACCGTGAGACCAAACCCCAGTTCTTTCGCCCGCCTGATGTAGGCACCACAAACAGCCTTGATGAAATAATTGACCTGCCCACGGATCACTTCATTGCCGCCAAAAAGGTCGGCCGCCGTGTCCAGCACCAACAATCCGATACGATTGTCCAAAACAGCCTTCATTGTTCGTTCGAACAGAGCCGACATTGTCGGTTTCGATTCGCGATCAAACGTCACCAGCAAATTGTCAAAGCCAACGCGGGGCCACAGGAATGCATCCTCAAACGGATTGCCGATAGTCACGCCCATTGCCTGCTTGATGGATTCATGGCGCCTATGCAGCTCGTCCTTGTCGTCCTCGCAAAAGACGCCGATCGTCCGACATTTCGGGACATCAAGCCCGAGCCATTGTCCGCCGATTGCCGCCGCATAAAGTAATTGTTGCGCGATGAGCGTTTTCCCGACTCCGCCGTCGCCATAGATCGAAGACACCGTGCCGGCCGGTATCCACTCAGGCACCAGCCATTCGCGTTCCGGTGGCGTTCCGGTCAGGGTCGACGCCTGAAATGGCCCATCGTCGTCGTGCTTGTTTTCTTGCACGGGATGGACAACGGCTTCTGTCGACCTGGCCTGGGCCTTGTTGCGGAAGACCTCGACGGCTTTATCAAGGCTCTCGATGCCACGGATCTCCCCGCGGTGAAAGCGATTCACGGCATAAGCGCACTTCTCGGCAAATTCTTCTTCGCCCCGCCCTGCGCGGCTGAAATCGACATGACGCTCATATTGCGGCCAAGCCGCCTTGAAGAGCTCTTCCGGTGTCGGAGCCGTGCCGGTGGTGCCGATGAATTCGACTAGACAGGCGGCGATTGTCCGGATCATGTAGGCCTCGCGACCATCCGTGATCTTGGTGGCAAGGCCGAGAGAATTGGTGGTGTGTGTGACGTTTGGCGTCGGAACCGTCGAGATCGTGTTGATCGGCGGGAACAGCGCCGCCATATGGCCATAAGCATAGACGCTTTGACCCGGCTCTCTCAGACGCGAGATAGAGGTTAACTCAATTTTGCGTCCATCCTTGACGGGCCAGGCAATCGAGCCGGCAAGCCGCATGACGCGAGAGGGATTGGTGACCGTACTATCGGCCCTCATCGCCGCAGCCATGCCCTTCAGCAGTGAGGGCCATTCAGAGGGATCGGTCAGCGGCTCATCCAGTCGCCACCACATTTGCGCTCGCGTGTGAGGCGCGCGGCCGGTGACGACGACGAGCGTGGGCTTGGCTCTGCCGTAGATTTCCTTGGCGGCTGTGGCGGCGCCGGGGTCATCAAGGTCTACATAAGCAGCTGTCAGCGCATAAGCGTCGCTATCCTGCCCGCGACCGAAAAATGCGGTATCAGGTTTGCGCAGCGCGGCGCCAATGTAGACGTTGCACATTGGCTGCGAATTGAGCCGCGCGGCCTCGTCGACCAGCTCATCGAGCCGATCGGTACCGAACAAACGCGCATGTCTTAGCGCATATTTTCCATCAATCGGCTTTGTGTCGGTCCACGCAAGTTCGACCAGACCTTCATGGCAACCGTCAAGATAGCCGCCGAACAAATGTTCCAGATGGGCGCGCATTGCGTCCATGTCCGGCGTGAAAATGGGGTGCACCACGGCGTTCATCTTTCGGGCCCCTGTGTGTTAGAGTGACCAGGCCGCAGCCGGCCCGGTCGTTCTTATGATGTCGTCTGTCTTTTTGAGGGATCAGCCGAAATCGCTCGCAGGGTCCGGTTGCGGCGCCGGTGCCTTAACTGCGGTCGAGCCCGTAGCCGGGGGGGTCTTCGGGGAAGTTGTCTGAGGAGTCACAGCCAAAGACGTCGGACGATCGACCCAGCCGACAATTTCAAACTCTGGCTTATAGTTGGTCGATTGACCCGACTTGACCGGACTAACGCCAGCAATCTTTACGATGGGAAGCTTGCCAGACTTGCGCTCACTCGCCGCCGAATAGGCGTCATGCAGCGCGTCCATGGCTTCTATAACGCAGCCGGCCGCTGATCCCAGCACGCGCGGCGAAGGATTGCCTCCGTTTGCGCCAGTGTTGAGAACGAGGTCGAGCTCAAAGGCCTGCTTGAATACAGGCTTGCCATCAGCACTCTTATCGTCGGGACGCGGCGGTATCGGTTCTTGGCCGAGCACCACCAGGCGCCGGATTGGGCCTTGGGAAGTGTAGTTGATCCAGCCGACGCGGATATTGGCGAGATCCATCACCATCTGTGCGGTATTGGTGATCTCAACGGTATTCCCTGCATATGTTCCATCGCTTTGCTGGACACGATCAGCACGAAACAGGCGACCAGCTTTCGCGTCGTATTTAATAAATGGCTTGATATCGCCACCGCCAGAACCATTAGATAGGCCTAGACCCATAGGGGGCCTCCTCTTGCAACAAAAAAAGCCGCCATGGGCCGGCGGCACCGCCATCAGAAACCCCAGATGTCGAATCCAATCTGCCGAGCGGCGGGGCCGGTCCAGTAGAAGGACTCGAGATCGGGGGCTGTGATCTCGATAAAGAATTCCGGGTCGTCGGAGAGAGACAGAAAGCGCTCAACGCGCAAGGCGATCTGATGCAACGCCGCGCGGTGCTCTCTAATGTTCTCGAGCCTGTAAGTTGTGACCTTCTTCGGCGTGCAATAGGTCAAACCCGCATCGATGTTGTCGGACAGGGCGTAAAGAGCGACTTGGCGAGCGTGCGGGATCTTGATCGAAGACGGCAGTTTTTCCGTAGTCTTCAAATCAACAATGATTCCGTGCTGCTCGAATTCATAATCGAAGTATCCGACGATGGGAGAGCTGAGCCCGTCGGGGTGCCACTCGATGAAGCCTTGGTACTTTGAAGGGATGCCGTAGGGGCGCAGCTCGTCAACGGCTGCAGCAACCATCCCTGGGATAGTCTGGCGAAATTTATCGCGCCGCTGATCGTGATTAAGCGCCATAAGGACATCGTATTTGCGCAGGGCGATCTCTTGGCATTCGTCCAGCGGCTTGTTTGGCTCAATCAGGCTAGCGGTCACGCCATCCTCCACTGCCGTCCCGCGGTGAGCGGGCGCGCTGACGGGTTGGCGATGACCGAGGACTTTCTCCAAGACAAACATTGCCGGGCTGGCGCAGAACAAGTTCAGAGATGAGGGGGAATGATGTTCAAGCTGCATGTTGCCTCAGCGATGCGTGTAGAGAGACGGTGACGAGGGCACCCCACTTGCGACCAGACCCTCCAGCGCTGGGTCACATCCCATCCATCGCGCTGCTGCAGCACGCCTGCCGGATCGGTTTCCGCTTGAGCAGGCGCATCAATGCGCCGCGCGGCGGTTGCTTTTTGGGGAGAGAGGAATTATTGAGAGGGTGTTCAGTGCCTACCAACAATCCGACGGCCCGTCAGAGCAACGCTCGCGCGGGTCGTTTGGTTATGCGGCCATCTCTTGGCCGCGAGCTCGCTTGCGATCCCACTCTGCCAGCTCGAGCTCGTCGTAATATTTGCGGCGGTTAATGAGAGTCGGCTGGGGAAATTCTAGTCCGATCGCCTGCTCCCAGCGCGAAAGTGTCCGCCCACAGATGGAATAGCGTGCGCACACTGCACTGGAAGTAAGTTTGCGACCCCTGACCTCGAGCTTTGACATTTGTGTACTCCTGTTGCTGTCCGGAAAAGACATGACAGGAGTAAGCCGCTCCGCGACCGTTGCGCGAATCCTTTATTGTGAAACAGGGTGGAGGCGTTGCCTGAGCGCCTGCTCCGAGCGAATGCTGCGCTGGTCGGCCACAATGGCGCTCACCATTTTATCGGTAAGAGGCGGTACCACGCCGTCGAGTGCATCAACCATGGAGGGAACTAGCGAACTCAGAGCGACGAAGCCGGACCGCGCCGTCCCATATTCGAAAGTCGGACCGAATCTCGCAACATATTGCTTTAGCACCTGGCGTGCGCGCTCGGTGTCGTACCGGAGAGATTGCTCCGCGCACTCGGCCCAAAATTCTGCCAGATCAAACAGACGGTAGATAGTTGTCTCCTTGTTCGGTCGTCCTAGTGCCTTCGCGATCTTGCGATGGGTCGATCGGGGGTTTCGAACCAGGTAATGAGCGACTTCCGCAATGAGGCCCGGATCTCTCTGGCGAGCTCGAGGTACTGCACTGATCTTCAGGTGGCGCTCGATCTCGGAAATCAATTGAGCGGGTGGGCCGTCTCCTCGTTTGGAACACAGTCTAAGGGCGTAACAGATTATTCGCTTCGCAGTGGATGGATGACATCCCTTGAGCCCGATCCAGACGCCCCAATCTGCGGTACGGTTTTCGCGTAAGTGCTCAATGGCCACCCGCTCAAAGTACTCATCGAGCTCTGGGCGAAAGTCAGCGCCAGCGGGTATCGTGGGTATCGTGCCCTTCTTCATTGCGCTGGCCTAGGTAGCGGCACCGCGTTTTCCCGCGTCGCGCGCCGCGATACGATCAGCGATGAATTGATCGATCTCGCTCTCCACCCATGCGTGACGGCCCGGACCGATCGGAACACGGCGCGGAAATTGGCCGCGTTTCTCTAAACGCCATAGTTGAGTTTTTGAATAGGAGATCCCCTTGCTTGGAAGATCTTCAAACCGAATAAGACGCTTCGCCACGTTACTCCTCCGTCGTTTCGACGGATTCGCCACGGACAAAAAAGACCGGGCGAATCCAGTTTCCTGAATTCTTCCCAGTCGGCGGGCCGAAGGCCACGAGGAGCATGCCGCTCCTGTTCCAATACTGATAGGTGCCAATCGAACTTCGGCAGGCATGTGTTGGTTACTATAGAGCGTAACGATTTGCAGCGTCAAGCCATCGCGCGCAGCGCAACCACATTGTCGTGTGAACGGACTGGCCTGTTAACAATTTCCCGCAGCCGCAGGGCCCAAAGCTCCAGAGCCTCGCGCTTCTCGTCCAAGTAATCGTGCTGGTCATACACACCGACAATGCCCGGCCGCACGTGCGCGAGGATCGCCTCCCTGACTTCTTCAGCCACTTTCAAGCGTGAGAGCTGACTTCGAACAGTTCGTCGGACGTCATGTACGACGTAAGGACGTAACTCGATCGTGCTGGGATCCTCTCCGCGCATCCGCGCGAGGGCACGAAGAGTGCGCAGCATGCGGCGATCCAAACGCTTCTTCATTTTAGAACACAACCAGGTAGGACTCTCACCATTCGTTGTGGAGAACAGATAGGGGCCGCCGTTGAGCCTCGGCAAGAGCTCAAGTAGCACCAGCAAATCGTCGGTGATCGGGACGGCATGCGCGCGAGCTTGCTTCTTGCCGGCGTTCTTGCCCTTCATTCGTTCGGCCGGGATCACCCACACACGATCACGATTGTAGAACTCTGGCCGTGAGGCGTCGGCGAGCTCGTTCACTCGCAGCGCCGTCAACATGAGTCCGCGGTACACCGGGCCGTGAGGGTAGGGCAGGCGCGTTGCCGCTCGCCAATACGCGAAGATTTCATCATCGGACAGGACCCGATCGCGCGACCGCTTCATCTCACCGAGAATAGCGGAAACCTGCAGACCTTCGCATGGAGCGGAAATCAGTCCATAAGTCCGCTGGGCGACCGCCCATCGGAAAAGCCTCTTCACAAGGGCGAATAAATTTCGTGCGGCGTACTTGCCGCTCAGCATCTTGTGCCTGATCAGGGTGAGCACGTCCGTATCGGTAATCGACCCAATCGGCCTCTTGCTCCATTCCGGCAAAAGGTCCCGACGGATATCACGTTCAACAGCTTTTCCTTTGCGCTCGGTGGAAAGTTTTTGGCGAATGAAATCATCGGTGACCTTTGCGAACGTGATGGCCTGGTTGCGCAGGATCTCCTGCCTTTGGCGCTCCTCTTCCGCAGCCGGATCGATGCCTTGCGCCACGAGCGAACGCCACTTCCGCGCCTTCTCGCGGGCGTCGGTGAGCGTGATGTCAGCGCAACGGCCGATCTCGCGGCGCGCCGGCGTCGAATTGCCCGGGTATCTGGTGCGCAGGATGAACGTCCTTTTGCCTTTGTCGGTCACGCGCACTCCGAAGCCAGGGACCTGTGCGTCCATCACCTGATAGCGCTGGCCTTCGGGCGCGGGCTTCAGCCCGCTGATCAACGTCGGGGTGAGATTCTTCCTATGATCGGTCTTCGGCATCTCGGGGCCTCTTCGGGGCCACAAGAATGCGTAATGCGACGAAGCCCCTCGCAACGTAACGCTATGATCGCTTCGAAAAATGTCAATGAAGCGAGACGCTTGTTCGCACCAATGCAACGCCTTGCAACGCTACGAAATGAATTATCCACTGACTCTTAATCAGCGGGTCCCAGGTTCGAGCCCTGGTGCGCCCACCAAGCAAATCAACAACTTAGCGGGGTGACGAGTTGAACATTCTGACAACTCGTCACCTGCTCATTCTGACAAATTCCCCCTTTCCGTTCTCTTGTTAAGTCTCTTACGCGCACCGTCACGGCGCTGTTGTTCCGTCTCTTTCGAGTACCGAAGCAGCGCGGCTGTTGTTTTGTGAGCGCCGAGTGCGCGCATCTGCGCATCGGTCAATCCGGAGTCGGCGCCGTCTGTGTGGCCGCCGTGCCGGAAGCTGGTGAAGCTGATTTCGTCGGGCAATCCCGCTGCTCTGCAGATGCGTCGCACTTCGGCCTGCACCCAGCGCATCGGATTGCGACCGCCCGTCGTCCAAGGCATGTAGATCTTCTTGCGCGGATCGGGTCTGTCGCGCATTACGATCAGTGTCCCGTTTCGAGGAGTCGCCTCCAGCCGCGCTGTCATCTCCGGCCACAGTTCTGTGCCGTCGACATCGAACAGCGGAACAGCAATCTTTTCGCGCTTGCGGTTCTTGTGGTGCCAAGCCATCACCTCGTCGGGGCGCTCGGCTGGGCGATAATCCGACCAGACCATCCGGCCGAAAATGTCTTCTTCGCGAACCAGCCAATAGAAAGCGATCATCGCGGCCGTGCCCAGCGACGGCGTGCCATCCTCATCCGCGGCCTTAGTAAACTGCACGAGCTCGGCAAGCTTCACAGCCCGGTTTTGCTTCGGCTCGTATTCGATTTCGACACCCTTAAAGGGGTTTGCCGACGGCACGACGGTCGGATGAACCCGCTGCGCTACGTCCCAAGCGAGCTTGCAGACGGTCATAGAGAGTAGGGCGCTCCGATCGCGGCACACACCATTCTTTATCCTTAGCTTCTCATAAAGACGGTCGACTGCAGCTGCATTGATGCTTTTCACATTCAGCGATCCAAAGCGTCGACCATCCTTAAGCCTGTAGCCCGCAACGTCATTTAAGGCGCGATCATAACTGGAGCGCGTGCGGGGAGGGCGCTTGGTGTATTTCTTATCTGCCTTGTAGGCGGCAATGGCCCAGTCGAATGTTCCAATTAGGATGCGCGGTTTCGCCAACTCATCGGTGGCGCCGCCCGTTCTCCAGCTGTCGAAGGCAGGATTCAAGAACCCATCGCATCTGGCCTTGGCGGCCGCGTAGTCTGTGCCTGGCGCCTCGCTGGTGATTGGATATTCACGTTTCCGTGCCCACGTCGGCGCATTCCAATAGTAACGCAAGCCAGTCGCAGTGGGCTTGGCTTCCATGTAGTCCGGCCAACCTGGTGGTTTGCGCCTCATCAGATCAGTGCCGCCGCATCTTCGATTTCGGGGGGACTGGAATGCAGTCCGTGACGCAAAGCGATTGCCGCATCGAGCTTTTGCCGGTGCCATTTCGGAAGCGACCCTTTGCAGCGCATAGGGGCTGGATATATACGTTTGCGCACTTTGGTGAGGAACGCATCGACGCTTGGCTCGTCACAGTATGCGGCAGCGGTTTCGTCCCGCATTTCAAGCGGCCAGGATCCTACCGGGATTGCGACGGGGCGCGACATTATGCACCACTCTCGGGAGGTCCTGAGACAAGGCCACCAAGCGCCCTAATCGTTCGGTAGGAAACGTGCCGCGTTTGCCACATATCTGCGTCTCGGCGAGAGCGATTGGATGTGAACGTGTCTGTAAAGACCATTCGCGGTGTTGGCGGCTCGTCGGCGGAATACATGACTTCAAAGCAGGCCCAGGGAGCCGGGCCCTGGACCGTTATGTTAAACCATCGGTCCGCGCCTCTTATAGCCCTCCCGATCTCGCCATATGGCTTCCATTTAAATTCGCCGCGATCCCCGGCGGTCCCGCGAATAAGGGCCTCTAACGCTTGCGAGAAATTGTACCCACCAGCAGGAAGCGCTTTTAAGGACTTAAGGCCATAGAAATTGACGAACTCCTTCGGCTCCGACGCTCTGGCAAGCATCGGCATCCCCCCATAGGTCTGGCAGCTTAGCGCGGCGTCGCGCAGGGCCGCGCCCTGCACCGGCGACGCCAGTAGTGCGATCAGCAAATTGGCTGCATCTCCTGCGGTGACTTGAGCCGCACTGTTTCCGCGACCGCCCTTTGACCGTAATCCATTCTCCGCAAGAACGCGGTCGAACTGGGTGACGGTTGGCGCCGGAATCCCGAGCGTCTTCGCCATTACCTGCACCAGCATTCCAGGTGTTGCCACAACAATCCTCCGATTTGCATTATACGCAAATGGGAGGGGCTTGTCTATCCATTTGTGCCGAACGCAAATGGGATCTCCACCGCTGAGAAGCGATTGCCGAGCGAAAGGCCACTCGCGCTTGGTTGCGGTCGATACAAGATTAGGTCGATACAAGATTAGGTCGATACAAGATTAGGGAGGGTGAAGGAGGTGCCGATAGCGTGGAGGGCCCGGAAGGCGACTTAGGACCGAGAAGTCCCATTGGTCTCCCGTATAAAGGGGAATGTCACCAAATCGCGCAGCAATTCTTACGTTTCTACGGGTACTTAGAACATATGGCGCGGCCAGTCCGAGATCACCCAAGCTTTTTCAATCGCTTCGCCAGGCACCTGTAGGGCACCGCAGGCCCCATGTGGGGGTGAGGGGGTTCGTTCGATCTTTGAACTGCACCTCAAAAATATCGGGCAGAAAAATCTAATGGGTGTGGCTCCTCCACAGCGATAGCTTGCATGTTGTGAAATCCCGCAGATCGTCACCGTCCATCGCGAGCACATCGAAGGCGCAAAGCTGGACTTGCTCGTTGTGCCTGCCCGAATGCAGAGCATCGAAATCCGAGATCCCGTCAACACCTAGGATCACAGCCTCGCCGTCTATGACGAATTGCTTCTGTCGGTTTTTTAGTGCAGCCTCGACGATCCGGGGGAAACGCTTCGTCCAGTCGTAACCGCCGCGCGTGATCAGCCGCGCACGATCGCCATTGCGCTCAACGCGCAGGCGGTAGCCGTCATATTTGATCTCGTGAAGCCATTCTGTCGCGCGGCTTTGAGCAGACGGGCCGCTGTCTCACGCGCCTAAACATCCTGTCTGAGATCGGCGAAAGCGGATTCGACCGCGGAAGGTTCACATTACGGACATCACCCGCTCCCCTGGGTTGAACCCAGATTAACTTATTCCGCTTTGCTTACAATGTTGAGACCGACGGTGTCACAAACGATCTGAACAGTCGACCGTGAGATGTCTTTAGAGGTAACACGTTGATACGTGCCTTGTAGGTACCGAGCGAAGAACAGTTCTGTGATCGCATCAGGCGCGACCTCTCTCAGTCATCCGCGTCCATGCCGGCCGGCGTTTGCTGCTTTTGACCCCGAAGTGGACATGGACGCCTTTACGCGCAGATGCACTGTGATACGGTTCTGAGTCCGTCGTTCCTGTTGGCGCTTGGCGCCTGACGACGCGTTGGACGCGTTGGATGATGCAAGCATCCCACGGGCGGAACCTGACCGCGCTGGTCGACACCATCCTGGCCCGATTGCGCCGAAACATTCCGGCAGGCTCAGTTCAGGCGTTCTCGTTCGCCCTGGCATGCGTCGGTGTAGCAACCGCGTTCGAATTCTGGATCCAATGGCTTGATCCGCAGGCGTCGCCTCTCATCGCATATTATCCAACGGTGGCGTTATGCGCCCTGCTGGGCGGAGTGGGGCCGGGCATGCTGGCCGCGCTGACAGGTGGTGTGACAGCCTGGTGGGCATTCACGCTTCCGGCGTACAGCTTTTCGCTGGAGCGCAACGGAGACAAGGTCACCCTCGTTACCTTCGCGTTCGTCTCGGCACTCATCGTTTTCGTCTCGGACTATTTCCGGCGTGCGACCAAACGCCTGGAAGACGAGGAGCAACTCCGCCAGCTCGCGGTGCAGGAACTGGCTCATCGTCTGAAAAACAAGATCGCGACGATTCAGGCGATCATCAGCATCCAGTTGCGCGAACATCCTGAGATACGGAAAGACATCCTCGATCGCCTGCAGGCTTTGAGCGCGACCGACCGTCTGATAGAGGAAGCCAACGGGCAGGGCGCATTCGTCCGGAATATCGCCGAAACCGAACTCGGTCCCTACGTGGCGTCGCGCGTTTCCATCCAGGGAACGGACGTGCTTCTTCCACCGAAGTACGCCTTGACCGTTGCTCTCCTGGTTCATGAACTCGCCACCAACTCGGCAAAGTACGGATCGTTGTCGAAGCCGGAAGGTCGCGTCTCCTTGTCGTCGAGGATGTCGGGAGAGCTTCTCTATCTCGAATGGCGGGAGACGGCCGGTCCGACCGTCAGTCCGCCAGGGAAAACCGGGTTCGGGGTGCGTCTTCTTTCGCGAGCCCTCCAACAGTTCGGGGGCGGTACCGAAATGTTCTTCGAATCATCCGGACTCGTCTGCAAAATGAGGCTCGCGCTTCCTCCGCCGTCCAAATCGGATTCTGCCGAAAACGACAATGAACAGCCTCTCACGGCAACGACCTAATTTCCCAATACAAGGGAGAGCGATGTCACGCGGCCTGATAGGCCCGCGCCGTCGCCGGGGCTACTTCTTCGGTAATGACCGAAAATCTCACGAGCTGCACCGCGCCAAAATTTGTTAAAATCGCGACGTCCGCGGCATCACGGCCGCGCGCGATCACGATGCGGCCGATCCGCGGACGATTGTGGCGCGCATCGAAGGTAAACCAGCGCCCATCAAGATACACCTCAAACCAGGCGCTGAAATCCATCGGCGCCGGATCGGAAGGAACGCCGATGTCGCCGAGGTAGCCCGTGCAATAGCGCGCCGGGATATTCATGCAGCGGCACAGCGTCACCGCCAGATGCGCAAAATCACGGCACACGCCGACGCGTTCTTCGTGGCCTTCCCAGGCCGTGCGGACGCACCGCGCATGGTGATAACCGAAACTGATCCGCTCGTGGACGTAGTTGCAAATCGCCTCCACACGTTGCCAGCCCGGAGTCACGGCCCCAAAGAGTGACCAGGCCAGCTCCGACAGTTTTTGCGTATCGCAATAACGGCTGCCCAACAGATAGATCAGCGCGTCATCCGGCAGTTCACCGATCTCGAGCTGTCGCGCGTCGGGCACAACTGCATCAGACAAACCGCTGTCGCCAATCAGAAATTCGTTGCGGATTTCGATCAAGCCCGGGGGCGCAACAATGCGGGTGCAGGTATTGCCGAACATGTCGATGTAGTCGTGTGACTCGACATAGGGGGAAAACTCGATCCTGTGTTCGCTCAAGAGATCTTTCACGCGGGCCGGCTCAATGCTCAGCATCAGCACCATCGGGGTTTCCTGAAAGCATTGAAAAGCGATGTCGTAACCGGCACGAATTTCCACGTGAAGTCTCCCTCAGACTACAAATCATGGCGAAACAAGCTGCAGACCTCGGTTTCGTTCCCGCCGATTTGCCTTTGGTACGCGTCGCCTCGGCGGTAGAACATCATGCGCCTCAGGTAGAAGGGCCAGATCTCTCAACCCGCCCATGGTTCCGCGCGAAGCGCCGCAATCACCGCAGTAAACGATAGTTTCTCTTGAGGCCCGCTCTGGATTTTCAATCTTTACCGCGAGGCTACCGCACTTGCCGCAGACGATCTGAAAGTCGATGCCAGTTCATGGAGAAACTCCCGAGATCAAACTTAATCACTCTCTCGGACGCCAGTTCCTCCCATGGATTTGTTTCTTTACGAAAACCGGATTGTCTCAACCGCGTATTGCGGCATCATGACGAAAATATTTTTCGGGGCGGAACAATTTGGCCTCCTCCGAATCGGAGAATTGCCTACCGCACAGGCATTCGTAGATGCGGAAGATTTGATTTTTGCGGATATCGGTATGGGAAAAGGAAGCAAACCGTAGGCATGAGGGACACGTTCGAAGTTCGAGTAGCGGTCGCTCCAACAATTGCTCATTAGATACCACCATATCATCACTCCTTGTACGAAGCTCGCCCAATGCCCGCTTCAAAGTATCAAGATGAATGATCGTTCCTATCGCGCAGATATCAAAATCGCCTGCGTTAGATGCCGACCAACGCCAAAGGGTGAAGATTTTGAGGCGGTCACTGCGGGCGTACACCGAGCTGGCGTCCGATCGCTTCAAGGAACTTCTGGCGATGGGCCCTGCATGACTCAGAAATAGCCGCTGATGAGTCGTTTTCCGGGAGCTAAGTAGGTAGCGGAGAGACAGCAAAATGCATCAGTCGATTCGCCAGCTCGAAGAAACAGCATTCCAGTTCGTAGGTGCTGGCTTTGCGAGCGCTACAGCAGGCTTGGCCATGCCCCAAGTAGATTATGCCTCTAATGACTCAAAGGTCGCCTATCGCCGCGCCTAAAAGCGAACCTCGGCGGACTCATCGGCGCCACGAATCAGCAGCGAGATGTGACCAGCGTCACCGTCCCTCGTTTTGGCGTGGGGAGTTACAAGAATCGTTGAGGGTGAGCGGACCCCGGGATGGGGCTTAATAATCGTAGCGGCAGTTGGTTTTGGTCAAAGGATGTATTTCTTGTTCAACCGGGATTAAATAAATCCTGAGCCCGCGCTGAGTTCACGGCGGCCTATTTGAGAAGAGGGGCAATGGCTGCTCGATTGGGGGATGTCCTTTATTGGCTAGGATGCATCCTGGCAGTGTTGTTTCTCCCATTGCCGCTCCTCGCATTGATTGACTTTTGTTAATGGTCACCCACAGACCGTCCTCCATCCCGATTACTTGATTGAGGCGGCCATTGCATCTTGGCTGACCGGACGAACGCTTCGATACGTTCTCGCCGGCACCTAATTACGGAGGCGCTGAACGCCATCAGCGGAAAATCACCGACCGCATAAAACCGGCTGGCCGGGGGTGAATAGGGGAATTACGACCAGCCGGTCCTCCTCGGTCTTGTGGAAGGAATTGCGAGACCGAGGGGCAGGAAATGAGCAACTTTGCGATTTAGGCTCGGAAGCCGCATGGTCACCAAGGCCGCACAGGCACCCAAGCTCAGGCATCCGATCAAAAGAACAAACCTCACGTTGTCCTCCTGCCCACGACTGGAGTCAGCTTGACGCAAAGGTGCGACGGATCAAGTCAGAACCAGGAGTAATGCACGATGTTCACAAGCCCGACCGCGTCACCGGAACGCCGATGATCGGACGCTTGGCCATTTCAGCATTTGCGCGCCAAGCGCGACAGCAAGTTGACGTACCTCACTGCCTGGATCGCCTCTTTCGTGCGCTTACCGTGCCGATAATTCCCGTTCTGCTTTCCGGTCGGTGCGCCGCCCCGGCCCATTGCATTCGACAGAACCGACAGCCACGTACCGCGGCGTCGTGCGGAGGATACAGTTGTTGAGGGCCGATGTCTCGGTTGATTAAGTGCAACCGCGCGCGCTGGCCGCATGCCGTGCAACACCACTTACTTTCACCACGAATCGTTTCAGGGTGTTTTCGACAAGCAACCAAAATGGCTTCGGGATTATTTCGTTGCCGCGTCGGCAATGAAATCAGCTCACGAAGCTGCGAGAAATTGCGAGATGTGATGAACATCAACGACAACCTTCCAACGCTGCTGTAGATCGGTTTGCGTCGCCAAGGTTGGCTCTAGAACTACTGGAAAGTCCCTTCGCGATCACTGTCACCCGACAACCTAGCTCTATCAAGGCCCAACTCGCCGCTGGGACATCCTCTTGACGCTGGGCGCGTCGGCGGGCGGATTCAATCGTTGCAAGGAAAGGAGGTGTAATGGAGAACGGCGTTGAAGGGGGACCACGCGAGCCGTTGGTCGCTGCCGCGTCCCCTATTTGTCCGAAATGCAAAGCCTACTTCCATTTCACGGAAACGATCTTGGATGTTCGCCGGAATTTAACCGTTCGGTTTTTTCGATGCGAATGCGGACAGGTCATCTGGGACGAAAGACCAGCATAGGCGCACCAATGGCGCCCGGCTTGTCCCAGTGAAAATCTGGTCTGATGTCCGCTCCGCGCCTGCCGCAAACTGTACAGACGAAACGCGGCTCAAGATCGGACAGCCTTATGTGATCCGGCCAAGGATCGGCGTTGGCGGTGATCGAATCGCTGCATGTGTAATCTGAGCAATAGATCAGAACACCGCGAACGCCGGATTCGCGCATCTCGCCAAACGTGATTTTCTGGGGACTCTGCATGCCCGATGATTCCGCCGATCAGGCCGGGAGGAAAGCCGCTGGGGTTTGTGCGTCGCCATGTTGCTGGCTCTAGCTGGCGCTGTAGGCCTCAAGGGCATGTGCGAGAAAAATGCTTTCTGTTGCCGCAAGGGCGCTGACGTTAGGCCGCATCCCGATTTTGGCAGGCGCTCGGTCGGCTACTGATGTTCTCTTTGTCTTCGAGCCTCGAGAGTACCTCTAGCAGCCATTGGGCATATATCGGGTGGCGACCCTCGCAAATCTGTTTGGCTATAGTCTCGATCTGCTCGCCGATGCGGATATGAATAGCTTTCCTAAATTCTTCAGCATTCATGGTCCCCTCCGGTATGCGAGCACGCAGCCGTGCAGGAGTGGGGCCGCCCCGCGCTGAAATTAGAGCGGCCCCTGCCAACTGCTTGAAATTGCCCTGCCCCTTCGGACAGCAGCTGTAGTCGGCAAGCTATAGGTACGCTGAGGCCCCAAGCTGTCTGTCCGAAAGGTAACAGTTCGCGAGGGACGTGCCGATCCTTTAACGTGGGTTAGCTTCCTTGAACTCCAGTACCGACTCCGGGAGAAACCGAGCTGGCAAAACTGCGCGCCTTGGTCTCGATGGGCTATGCGCGAGGGAGGTTGCTGCCGCGGGATCGGAAGGATTGGTATGTTTGATGTAGACCATGGGCCTCTGTGATTTGCTGACGCGTTACTCAATCCAGAACCAGTGACCGTGCATCAAGTCGGTTTGACTACTGGAGGCCCTAACCCGCATCAAACGCTCGCGTGCCTCGCTCATCTTGCGCGCCTCGCGCCTATGGCGCAGAGAGATCATCGCACGAATGCCATAGCCCGACATGAAGCCGACGCAACAGCAAAGGAAGAGCAAAAGCGTTTGCTCCATATTCCCTCCCCTCCCACTCCTCGCAAACGGGGCAAGTCAACGCGCACCGTTATACGCAGCCGAGGTTTACGCCCTATTTAGAAGCAGCCTCGGGCCAGGAGGCTCGCGCGCATTCAGACTACTTCCTTTGCCCTCCCGGAAACGGCGCAATCACGACAACATTGCCCAGCCAAGCTGGGCCTCCCGCGGTCGCTCCTGCCCGTGGGGACGCGACGGTACTGAAGGCACCGGTGCTTCCTTGGCTGCCGGGGCCGTTTTTCCGGGTCGCCGATACAGAGATGCGCCATGCCTGACACTGAAGGCGTTCCTAGCACGTCCGCCGGGACCGCAGAATCCGCAGCGCCGGCCGACAATATCATCAATTTTCCATCGACGAATATCGCCTTCGATGTCGGTAGCGCTTTGGATGAGGTTATGGAGGCTTATGATAAGCGCCGCCAGATGCTCGCCGTCGCTTTCAAGATTGCAAACCTTTCCTCCGCGCAGCTGAAAACTAGCTTCGCGCGGGCCACGCCCGAGAGCGTAGAGGCGCTGTCGGACGCTCTCTGGAAAGATACGGAGGCGTTCATCGCCCTGGCCGAAATGCTCGCGGATGTTCGGGACCGTGTCGAGGCCGCGCGGCGCAACCGGATCTGACGCCGATATACCCAGAGCGCGATGAGCAGTCGAAAAGGCGGGCTAATCAGGCCTCGCTGAGGGCGCGGCGTCAGCTACGAGCTGTTCATGGGCCGCAACGGCAAGACGTCGGCGGAAAATCTGCGCATCGGCTGAGGCTGATGAAATCCCGCTCCATCGTTGAGGCTAGGGGCTGAGAGGGCGATGGTTGTTGCCGTGATCTTCGGCCTCACTCCGTCTATCATCGTGTTCTACTTGTTGACGGTGAGTTGACTTTCGGCGTCCAGCTCATATCGCCCAAGACATTCCGGGGTGCCGCCGGTTCTTCACCTCGACCCAGTGCTTCGGCCGGCCAGCCTGATAGGGACGGTCCCGGCGCTACGAAGTGCCAAGCCGAGCCAAACCGACTGTCCTCACTTACCGAAAATCGGCTGTCCTGGTGCGCGATCTAGTGGCGGGCGAGCCTTGGCGAGACCCGTCGTACCGGGCGCGGTCTCGCTGTTAGCCATCCTTTTGTCGACCCGCTCAAGCGTCGTGACGAATGCCATGAGCGTTGCGGTAATCACCGCGACCGTGAAGAGTACGAGGGCGGTTCGGTAGCCATTCCGCTCGTTAATCATGAGATCCTCTCCCTCCAAAAGTAAAAAAGCGCTTGTGGTTTGTGATGGTTTCCGCGCGGCATTCACATGGAACGACTAGCTAGTGGCCAGAGAGTGCCGGTCGCGCGATCGTCGCTCAGATTGACTACGGGCGATCCTTGGCAGTAGTTCGATTAAGTCGACAAAGGCATCGGCTTGGCGTCGCAATTCGTCGGCAATCATTGGGGGCTGGCTGGAAATCGTCGAAACCACAGTTACTCGCACTCCCCGGCGCTGTACCGCTTCCACCAGGGAGCGGAAGTCGCCGTCGCCTGAGAACAGCACCATCTCGTCGATATGATCGGCTAGTTCCATGGCATCGACCGCGAGTTCGATATGCATAACCGGCGACATGTCGTAGCTGTCGAAGATGAAGCCGTCCGCGAACGAACAACATAACCCTTGCCGGATGCGAGCCTGTTGAACCATTCGTTCAGTTCCGGATGGCTGGGATCGTGGGCGAGGGCGGGCGTGCAAAGAAGCAGAAAGATCAGGACAATCCGCATCATCACCGTAGGCCGACTCCCTTATCCCAAAGGCTACGCATCTGTGGGGCCGCGGCACCATTTTCCGAACCCGGTTCAGCGAAAGCACGGCCAGGGCCCATTTGGTGATTTCTGGCTGGGGGCGGGCGGTGACCGTGCAGGCCAACGTAATCGACGGGAAACGCGACCCGCTTGAATATCGCTCCCGAATTGGAGGCCGGCCACTTTTCGTGTGCGTTCGCGGGCTGTCATGTACCGGCCGATAGTCGTCATCGCATGGTCGGCCAGCCGGGCGGCCGAACCAACTAGCCGAAACCCCCGTGCGGCCATTTTGCCAGAGCTCTACGGATTAGCTGGGATTTCGGTCCCGCGCTTCAAGCCTGTGAACATCCCTCAAAAATACAGTGCGCAAGCTACCAACTAAGGCGCAGCATGTGTTCGATGGTGAGAACGATTCTCTTGCAGAACGACGAGCAGAGAAACCGGAGCTTTGAAACGTCGCGCATAAGATTCTCCATTTTGGAGCGAGCAGCGCTCTATGATGCCGTTCATGGGACCCATACTGCCGCCAGTTGCATTCCGCAGCCGAGCATCGACCAGATGCGAGCGAGGACAATGAGCGAAGGCAACGCCAAGCGACATACAAGCCCCCTCGCAATCTCTCCCCTCGCCATCGAGGCCGCCGCGATGGCTCTCCGGCAACACGACGCCTCTCTCCTCTCCCACAGATCAGCAAAGCCGCGCCCCTGGTCTCAACTGCCTGACAGCCTGCAAACCAATTACAGAGCAGCAGCCGAAGCAGCCATCCGCGCTGCGATTCAAACCTCAGGCGAAACGCCGAGCTGAGCAGCCGAGCAATAGGCCCGCAAGCAAACGCTCGGTCGCGAGGCGCCTGGGACAGCACGCTCGACAATCGTTGCCGGCATGACCCTAGCTATGTACCGGGAGAATGCGGTTTGGAATCCGCGGAGCAGAGTATCGTGGGGCTACTGATCGATCTAGGCGCGGGACCGAAGCCCCGCGCCCTATTCTGGTGCTCGATTGTCGGTAGAAGTGAGTTTCCCGCATTCGCAGCGAAATATGCGAAGCGTTCGGCCGTCCTTCGGGCTGGTGATCCTGAGCATAAGCTCAGCCTTCCTGTCGCATCCGACGCAGCGAGTTACATCCGCTCCAAACGCGGTAACTTGAAGGGTCATGGGATTGGCGGTCAGCCGATGCGCAGATTTTCTGCTGAGACTTTTCCGAAGCGCCCCGTCACCAGTTCGTAGCTGACCTTAGCGCCCTCAGCGAGCCCGGCATATCCAGCCTTCTCGACGGCCGAGATATGGACGAACACATCCGCCCCGCCTCCGTCTGGCTTGATAAAGCCATACCCTTTCGTCGCGTTGAACCACTTCACCGTCCCGATAGCCACTTTTGAAATCTCCTCAAAACAAAAGAACGATTTAAGTAACGTGATTCTTCAGTCGATCTAGCGGCAAGTTGGCGGCAAAAAGCCGCCGCTGAAGGGTCACAGCGACGGCTATCCGTCATAAGTGTTAACGTCTTATTAGCGCCTCAGCCGGCGTGTGTCGCCAGGCGCTGGCGGTTACGTCAGAATGGTTAATATTTAGATCGAGCCAAACAACTGGGCTCCGCGGCTAGATGCCGAGGTCAAAAAGGCCTAGAACAGCACTGTTCAACTAGAGATTTCTTTAAAACTTATAGTATCGGGAGCGGCATTTCATGAACGAAAGAATTGCCCGTTTGCGTGCCCACCAACGCAACATTGACCGTTTTCAGGGTCTCTTAAAATCCAGGTTGAGTGCGGTTGAATTGCGGTTCATCGAACGACGCTTGTCTGAAGAGCGGCTTGCTTTGGCGACGTTGCAATCTATGAGCCCTAGCAATTCGTTGGAGGAATAGCGCGGGACCGAAGCCCGCGCCCTTCATTTTTTCGATGGCCTTCCCTGACTCTAGGAAGCCCGCCGGTGAGTCCGGGTTGGGCGGGCTGTCATGTGCCGGCCGATCGGCGGTAGTGAATCCTGGACTACCGCAACGCGAACCACAAAAGGCCAATCCCTAAGGAAGCAACGCCGGCGCCGACGTCGACAAGCACGGCGTTGTGCGATCCTGAGATCAACCCCACCCCTTGTCCGAACCAGAAAAGCCCGAGGGCAATAAATAGCGGGCCAACGACAAGGACGATCTTCATTGGAACCTGCCTTGCAGGGATTTCGGCGGCTCGGCACACAACCCACGCGGAAGCATGCCGAGCCTGGCCAGTGCACGCTGGTTAAGCGAGCTGGTTGAAACCGATGATGGCAACAACCGGCGATTCTGAGAACGTGCGCGGCCGCAACAGTTTTGCGAAATTTATCCCTGGCTTGAGCAAAAAAACCCGCCATTCGCGGCGGGCCCAAGTCAGGGAGGAAGTGCCGTGAAACGGCAATCGCAATGTACTGCGATTCTCGCTTCCAGCGTGTGCCATATCGAACACACGGGGCTCCATTCTGAAGTCTGGCCGGGACCGAAGCCCCGCGCCCTCAACGAAAAGCCGCCGCTGGGTTGAGATCAGCGACGGCCAGTTGTGCGTGACCACCAGGAGGTCACGACTAGGATGAGCCTAAAGCTTTAATCTGCAGTTATCTGTCCTCAGCCTTCTGGCATGGCTTGCCAGCCGCTGGCGGTTGCGTTTCCGATGTCGTAGTGCGAGTCGACCGGCCGAAGGCAAAGGGCAAATGAGCGAGCTTGAGCCAACGCCAGAGCTTCCGGATAAGACACCGACCAGAGAAGTTCGATTCCCAACGCGGATAAAGAACGCGCTGTTTGCGGCTGGCCTGAAGACTGTCGGGGAGGTGCGCGAAACGTCGGACGAGGCATTGCTTAATCAACAGAGTTGGGCCACTGAGGAACCAAGAGAGCTGGGTGGAACCAATCCCCTGTGTGCTTTTTTTGCACTCAAGAAAATTGGAACAAAATAGACGCTCGCGCGTGGTGCATTCGGTTGGGGGTAACGGGGATGCATCACCTTGCTGGATCGTGCGTTTTTGGTCCGTCAGATTCGGACAGTGCTTAAGTTCGCGACCTTGACCTCGGACGCCCGTTTTGCGGCTTTTCAGTAGACGAGCAGTTCACCTGAAGTCTCAGGCCGAAGAGGTTCCTCCTGGGTGAGATGTTAGTCCGCGTGCGCCAGATGTGGAGCCGGAACGAAAGCCCCCGCCGCGACTTTAGTCTGAGAGACCGCCGCTCGCCGTTACCAACGACGGCGCATGTCGCGGATAGCCAAAGGTCTCCTCGGACCCGCTGTTCAAAAAAACAGCGTTTGCGAAGATAGCCAAAGGCGGCGGTCTCGGCTCCAAGGGAACGTGCCCCCGCGCGGTCGTGGACAGGGATTGGAGACCTTCAGGTTGGACCCGCTCACACGGGAGGTCCTCCTATGCACAACCGCATTGATATTGACCACCGTCACAGTCTGGCAATTTCACGAGAGATTGGCGAACGACTGCAAGCGTCGCTAAGCGTAGAGCCAGAGTTACCGCCAAGCGTCAGGAACCAGATCGAACGGCTCCGCGAGTTGGACGGCCAATCGCCGTCCATTGTTCCGACCATGGAGCGCGGTGCCGGAAACGAGCCGCGCACTAGCAAGAGGTCTGCAACAGAAACCGATAGGACCGCACGAACGCGGCTTAATTGGTGGCGACGAAAACATTAAGATCAACCGCCTGCAAAAGATCACCTTCGCTGAAATGCGCGCCTCCGGTGTTCGCGGCGTGCTGATCTACTGCTCGGACTATCGCTGCAGCCATCACATCGCAGTCACGGCGGACCAATGGGCCGATGACGTGCGGCTTTCGGATATCGAGCCGCGGTTTGTCTGCACTGCGTGTGACAAGCGCGGCTCCGATATCAGGCCAGATTTCCCTTCGGCCAAGATGGGCATCGGATAACATGAGCCGAGATTCAACCCGTGTCTCTGGCTCTAAAGCGACATGGTGCCGCAGGACCTGAACCCTCCGTCAGACACGCAGACTCAGAATCGCTGGGCAGATCGGGCCACAGCTATTTTGATTGCGCCGAGGAGGGCTTTCATGAGGCCGAGGCGCGTTAGGATATTGCCATGGGCATGGCTAGCTCTGGCAGGCGTCGCAAACCTTGGATGGTTGATTGCGATAGGCTGGGCAACGGTCGCGTTCGCTCTATGGCTGCTCTTTGACTAATAGACCGCGAAACGTTGGCCAGTTTGCATCGCTGCGCAAAGGATCATGCCCCACAGGGCGAGGTTGATTTCAATAGTGACCCGCATTTGAGACGCCCCCACGTCTAATCGGGGCCGACGCTGCAATAGAAAGAGTCGGGCCCCTCTCACACGCTTGATCTCCTTTATGTGTAAATTGTGGTTCGCAGATGCGAAGCGGTTTTTGACGGAACAAGAAGACCGGCCGCGAATGAGAGCCTGTAGATAACTTGGAAAAACCTAGCTCTGCACAGCGTTTAGGCTTGTTGATAAAATCTCATCAGGGCAAGTTTCGCAAAGGGACATCGCTGCTGGTGGGAGCGACATCATGGCTTCGCAACATCAAACCGCCTTCCGATCGCGGGCCTCGCTTTGGCCGCGTGTGCGAAATATGCCTCTGTGTTCGCTGTGCTCCGATTCAATGGTCGCGCCGGAAGCGTCCGCACTACAAGCGGACGGTGACGTCAGCTACCTTTGGAGCTGCGACGCGTGCGGACATGGATTCGTCACGCAAGCCGCCATTTGGGTTAATCTTCGTTCGGTAAAGAAAAAGCTCGCAGAGTTTTGAGGGCCCGCGCCGCCGCGCCGTAGCCGCCCCGGATTGCGCCCGCCGCCACATTCTCGCAAGCTTAAAACAATCGCAGTAGCGCCACCTCGACTCCCAAAACCGAGGAACCCATGCCCGCACTGATCGATTTGTGGCTGATGCCAGCCCGTCTCTGGCTCGATCTCGTCGCCCCGCCTAAGCTCGCTCCCGTCACTACTGTTGATTTTGTCCCGCTTGCCAAGGCGCGGTACATCCGGCGGAGGCGCAAGGTGCTAAGGTCGAAGCGCGGCGACTGAATCGACGTTCAAAACCGGTGCGAACCGACTGACAGGATTCGCAAAATTCCGGGCTTGCGCCTATCTAGATAGCATGCGTTTTGATTTTTGCATCCCCACCCGTGGGGCTAAGGTTCCGCATACTCCGGACTGGCTTCACGAAATCAAATATGACGGCTATCGCTTGCGCGTCGAGCGCGACGGCGATCGTGTGCGGCTGATCACCCGCAACGGCTACGACTGGACCAAGCGCTATCCATGGATCGCCGAGGAATGATGGTGGGTGCGGGGGCCGGGTTTTCACTCCATCGTGATGCGCATCGCGGAAACTAGGTAGTCGTCTGCGTCGCCTCCCCATTTTGTTTCCCCGTAGCGACATAAGTAACATTTCGTGTAGTCGAACGATGTAACCGTTTCGCAGATTGAAATGGCGTCACAGGAACACTGAAGCTGAAGATGCCGATCAATCAACTTATCAGAGAAGGGAAGATCGACGCGACTAAAGGGGCGGAGCTCAATCGTGCCTTCGAGTATGCCCTTCGAGAACTTGGCTTGGTGGATCGTGCGGACGCTCTCACGAACATTGTCGCTGAAAAAATCATCGAGGTTGGTGCGACCGCCGTCACCGATCCCGAAGAAATAGCCAGAGCCGCGATCAAGAGACTTGGACTGCCTAGTGCACCTTAGCCGGGGACAGTACCGCCTGAAGATGAGAGGGTGATAAGATGCCGGGCAGTGGGGCCTTTCGGCCTCAGATCACGCCAAGGGCGAAAAAAATCCCGATTTCGATAAGGAAAGCGACACCCGTGATCGCGGAGGTAAGGAACACATCACTCAACGTCACGGCTCACGTCCTCTTTTGGCCCGGCCCCTAAAACCGTAGTTCCACGTCGGGAACGATTGAAGCGTACCGATTTTGCGACTCTCGCCGAGCCGGTTGACGTGCTTCCTGATGCTCGCCGGTAGCTCAGGCTCTACTCTGATATACTGCTGCAAGCGTTCGCCGATTTCTTGCCGGATCGGCCGGCTCTTGGTCTTGATTTACTTATAGTGTCAGAAAGAAGACAAGCCCCGACGCCGCGATGGCGCCGGGGCCTAATCTGGGATCGTCGTCGGGTACGTCCGCCGATCAACCGACCCAATCCTGGCGCTTCGGGCACCAGCAGAGGTCGCCGACGCGCTTTATGATTTCCGCTTCGTAATATCGCCCCGTGCTCATATCGCTGGTGCGAGCAAATGCGACGGCAGCGCAATAGCCGGGCTTGCGAGCAAGTCTCTTCGCAACCTCCGCCGCATCATCAGCGGTGGCGCATTCGACCGCCTCGCTATCGCAAGCAAGCCAACCATCATCACGCTGGGCCACCGGCACGACAGCAAACCATTTTGTTAGTGCGGGCATTCAGGCCACCTCGTTCATGGAATGACTGGCGCGAGATCGCGCAGCGGGACTCGCTGGTGCTTTGTTCGAGGAAGGGCGTGGTAGAGGTGCGGCTAGAATTGGACTATCCACTGGCTTCTTAAAGGCCATGGAGAGCGTCAAGCAAGCGTTGCTCTATCGCCGCACGGGGAAACGTTTGTCGAGCCAGTAGTTCGGCATCAATGGTGCTTGCCCAGATCGAAGGCGTTTAGGGCCAGCGCTACTCAATGATGAAATCTGCGCTGCCAAGCAGTGTTACCGGAAATTCAATGCCGAGTGCGCCAACTCGTAACGGATAAGTTGGTTAAAATCCATCCGGCAGGCGGCGCGGAAGAGATCAGGACCGATCTCGCCGCGCTCGAACGGGTTGACGAAGATGCCTTTCGGCCTGCTCGGTCTCATTCTTGCGCTTGTACATGCAGCGCGTGCAGAGGCGCTGCTCCCGCTGAAACTTCACTTCCGCAGACTGGACCTGAGCCTCGCTGCCGACAACCACCTGCACCGAGCATTCGATGCAGAAGAAGCGGTCCTTTGCTTTGGGCGCAGGTTCCAACAAATCAGGCATTGGCTATCTCGTAGCAACGGGACACGGCCAGGTTTCGCTGCAGGAGCACATGTTTCTAGACTGTGTCCGGCCCATTCTCGACACCGCCGTGCCAAGCCCTTCCGAGGCGCTGGCACGGCGGCTATCGGATTGGAGAGGATCACCGTTTTGATTCACGATCACTGTCTCGATTCAAGAACGACAACGACGCCCGTCGGTTCGGGTTCGTGCGGCCTCAGACTCGTCAAGGTCGCATCACCCCAGCTGGCAAGGCTGACAATTTCCCCAGCTTGAACTTCTTTTTCCGGCATTTCGGCCGGCTCCAGGACATTGAGGCCACTGCCATCCAGAAAGAACGTATGATCCCCAAATAAGTCGTTCAGTTGCCGGACGGCAGGATGGTTGTCGGGAAGGACCTCGGCATGGAATTGGCTCAAGGTCCCGTCTACTTGCGTCGAGTTTAGCTTCATGTCTTGCTCCTGTTTTGCCCTTCAGCCGATCTGGGTGCTCTCTTCAAATGGACGTGAGAGCCTGCTCAATGCTTCGCCAATGCCCCCATGACTGGTGAGGTCGCGACGTTTCCAATCGTCTCCACGTTAGTTTTAGTAATCCTGATTTCAAGTCGTCTTGGTGAACATCGTCAGGACGCCGTCGGCGACGTTGATGGCGACGACGTGTGACGAATTCAAGCCCTTGGCCTTGAGGGCGGCTGCCACCTCCGGGCTCGCGTCAATAACCTTCCGAAGTGCCTGCATTTCTTCGTCGCTTGTCTGCGCAACGATCTCATCGACCTTCGAGCGCACGGCCGGTTGCAAGTCCTTGACGTCTACTACCTGTATGCTCCGTATGACCGTGTTGGACTGGGCGGGTGGTTTCTGTGCCTCGGATTGCGAGGGTGCTGATTCTTGTGCCTGCACGAAAGCTGGCGTCCCGAGGGAGAGCGCCGCAATAATGACGGATGCCGTAAAGATGCGCATGGGTCACTCCTTTTTGCTAAGTGAAGTTCACGCCTGCCGGGGCTGAGATGTTCGCCTGAGAGCGGGCCAACGTTAGGCAGATACCCCGAAGCACGGTCAACCGCCTTAAATCCGCGCTGGGCGATGACCGTGCAGGCCACGCCCTTGTGAGTACATGCGATCCGGAAGGCAACGCGATTTCATCAAACGGTTTCCGCCGAGAGGGTTCGCAATTCCTCATACGACCCCTATCTCTAGAGCATACGACCCCTATCTCTAGAGCATGAGTACGCGTTCGATTTCTGCATCCCGACGAGGGGAACCAAGGTTCCTCCCACGCCGGACTGGCTCCACGAGATCAAGCACGACGGCTACCGCCTCCGCCTGGAGCGCGACGGTGATCGCGTGCGGCTGATCACAAGGGGCGGTTACAACTTGCCTGCTCGGTTGGCGGATCGGGCAAGCGCCCGGCATCGATTATTGGCGGATTCGGAGTGACGCCAATACGGCAAACGGTTTCAATGGGGGCCTGACATACCGGCCGTTCCCCGGACCGCGCGGCTGGGTGCACTACGTTTACTTAGACTCGCTCGATCGTATGGTTGATTGAGGCCGTCCGCCTCGGCGGAGAAGTGCCGCGTCTAAAGACAGCCGTGCCAAAGACAGACTAGCACTCACAGGAGTGCCGACATGTATTTCAGACAGGATTCCTTGCTTCCCGAGAACCAAGCCCCCTTCTGGGCCAGTGCGCTATGGCACAAGTAACCCTCGCAGCCGAGCGCGTGATGAAGGGCACGCATACGACGGTTCCGAGCACGAACGTGCCGGACCCGGTAGCGATCACCTATTATCTTCCCAAGGACTACGACACCAAGCGCGCCGAACCTTATCCGCTCCTCGTTCAACTTCACGGCGGCAAACGATCGAACCATGAGATGGAATCGCTTGCCCCTGGCGTCGTCGGCATGGGCACGCTGCTAGACCATGCGATCGAGAAGGGTCTACCCGATGGTATCGGTCATGCCGTCGGCCGGTTACATGAATTTCAGGGACGGTTCGCAAAAGTGGGAAGACTTCGTGTTGAAGGACCTGCTGTCCTACATGCGTCGCTCTAGCGTAGACCGTGCTGCGATGCAATAGCACCCCTTCCAGTGTAGGCCGTAAAGGCGAAATTAGCGCGCTGTTTGTTTGGTGCATGAGGCTGCCTCTGGCACAAATGCGAAGTGCGCGATTTCCGCTATTTGGTCGCTATGAGGGGGGAAAAGCGGACGTCGCAGACATCGCGTTTTTGTAGATGCGGAGGAGGTCATACGAGGCGGGCCGCTTTGCTAGAGGTGGCAAGGCATGGCAGAGAAGCTTGGCGAGCCGCCCCCAGGTGCCGCGCGGTTGCTGTGAGCGGCTCTTCGCCCACGCGCGCAATCCGAGGGCGGTGTTATTGCGTCAGAAATCTATATGCGACAATCAGAGCCACCATGCTCGCGAAAATCAGCAGTGCCGGGAGGGATTTTCGGATCATTGGCCTCGTCGAATGGCGCGCAGCCGATAGACCGGGCTGAGGTTTAGGCCCTCCCTGGAACCGCCTGACTTTGTCTTCTGTCGTTGGTGCGCGAGCCTTTGGGTCCGGCGCCGCGCCCACGCCTCCCATCTCGCTGTAATAAGCGCTGTAGACCTCGCGAACGGCCACGGCTGTGGACTCGGCTTCGCTCATCGTCTCGAGTCGGGTTCGATAGTTGGTCAGAAAGCTCTGGGCGTTTGACGGAAGGTCATCGAAACCACCGAGCTTGGCCATCATGAGCCAAGTGGCAAAATCCGCCTCGGCTTTCGTGCGAGCTCTCTTGGCGATACTGGTGTTGGAGCTGGAGGACATAGTGGTCCGATTGGTTCGCCCGCCCAAATTCGCCGGCTTTCATGGCTATCGTTGGACGTTCGCTTAGGTATCTCGGACGTCAGGTGTCCCGCCGACGAGATTAGCGGCTGGCTGCAGCCCCGTGAGTGCCAAGCCGGGATTGATGCTCCTAGCAGTCCGGGCGTCAACTAGCCTGTAGTTGGCAGTCGGTGTATAGCATCTCCCATGGGTTGGGATGCGGAAGACGTAGCACTGCTCAAAAAACTCTGGGCCGCAGGACGGAGCGCCGCGCTAATCGCACCTCGTCTCGGGTATAGCCGTAACGCGGTCAGCGCCAAGCTAACTTGTTTGGACCTGAAGCGTGGCCATAAGCCGCCAACAGCAAAACCCAAGATAAGGCCGGTGCCGAAACGAAGACCAGTGTTGTTGGCTGCCTGCTCCCGCCCGGCGGCAAAGATTGTGTCGCGGAAGACAGAAACGCTGCGGCCTGAGGAATACACCAAGCGCCAGCTTTACGCCATGCTAGCTGAAGCGGTCAGGAATACGGGCTAACGGGATCACCAGGAGTCCCTCCGCACCTCGTTTAGCTCGAACGCTTGGCTAATTGCCGGCAATGCCCGAAGCTGAACCGCTACTGGGACTTTGACGATCGAGAAGGAGGTGGCTGATTTAGGCCACCTCTCTCGCTTATGTCGTGGGGCGCGGCATTTTGAAAAGGTCGGCCGTTCCTCGCCATCATATGATGTTCTTAGGTCGGCTCGTGGCCCTTTCCGACCAAACGCCGCATCTGTAGTCACGTCGGCTGCCGGAGGTAGGCCGGAAATTACCGAGACGCGGCCAAATCGACGCACCTGACCCACAGCGGCGGTATGTCAATTTTCATTCAGCACTTGCGACGCCCAAGCTTCGACCGTC
>Ga0210386_10000730_pt1 | contig 30266 bp, 22 predicted proteins | sample IncBWH32OmetaG_FD_160091 | JGI IMG/M metagenome (GOLD analysis project Ga0210386, IMG submission 160091) | Forest soil microbial communities from Barre Woods Harvard Forest LTER site, Petersham, Massachusetts, United States - Inc-BW-H-32-O ...
ACGACTTCACGGGTTTGATCTGTCGAGTTGTTGTCCACGACAAGAACTTCCCATGCGATCCCAGAAGGCATTTTCGAGGCTGCGACGCTCTCAAGCGCCGCCGGCAGAAGACGGCAACGATTGAAAGTGCATAGAATGACTGATATATCCATATTACCTTACGATTCTTCGCCCGTTTTGGTGCCAAACAAGATACCGACTTGAGGCTCTACTTGAACTGAACAATCGGTTTACCTGGAGCCATGTACCCCGGCGACCCTTCCTGAATACTCGTAGTTCATACGCATCCGATGAGCCATTGCCTTCCTCACTTCAGCCGAGGCCGCGCGATCTCGGTTACATTCTCAGGTTGAAGAATCACCCTGTATTATCCTTCCGCGCGTTCCGAGGTGAATTCATCGGCTCCCTGTTGCCGTGTGTCCGTAAGTACTGGACTGGACTTTGAGCTGGCGTCGCTGGTAGTTGAGGTATTGTGCAGTATTCGGCCCCTCTTCTGAAAGACCCGTTCGTAAGCAGCAAGCAGGTTACCAACGGAGTGTTCCCAAGCGAGGCCCTGTTCCACGCGCCTTCTCCCAAATTGCCCCATCCGCGCTCTGTCCTCAGAATGATCCAGGAGCCACAGAATCTTGTCTGCGAAGTCCGCCACCAAATCATCGCCTTTGCTGTACAGCGACGCCTCTCCAGCTGTGAATCGTCCTTCCTTCAGGTCGAATTGGACGATCGGCTTGCCCAAGGCCATATATTCAGCAATCTTGATCATTGTGGAGATGTCGTTCATCTCGCACGGCTTGTCTGGATTCACACACACATCTGACGCCGACAGCACGTCAAGCAATTCGCTGTCAGATACGCGACCTGTAAAATTGAACATGTCCTCAAGTTTCTTATCCGCCACCATACGTCGCAGCTCAGGTAGACCCGGGCCTCCACCGACACACGTAAAATGAACATCCGACCGGCCGCGGCTCTTGATGTTCGACGCAACGTCGATAAGAATATCGAGTCCCTCCTGAATACTCATGGTGCCGACATATCCTACGAGATAGGTTTTACCGTACTTCAATTCAGGTTTGCACGGTACAGGCCCGAATGTAGTGAGATCCGGACCATTTCGAACTACAAAGACATCTCTCTCATCGAGGCCGCCACGGCTGATCGCCAGCGCCTTATAGCTTTCATTGGTTGCCATAACAACGCTGGAGCAGGCATACGTAATTCTCTCGATCCACGACTGGATCCTGAAGAAGAGATCGCGCCTGCCGTACTTCGACAGGTATAACTCAGGATTTGCATCATGATGATCGAAGATATATCGAATTCCGAACAGTCTGAACGGCAATGCAACTAGGAAGATGTCGTCAGGCGGATTACACCCCTGAATTGTGTCGAATCCCCGAACCAAAAAGAGCCACCACGTAAATAGAAACTCCCAAAACAATGCGCAAATGTACTCCCAAACATATCCGGACGGACTATTTCCTTCTGGCGGCATAGGGTGCCGATAGATGTGAACACCCTCGAGGACTTCATGAACCCTCCTGAATCCCTTGCCACGCGGACAGAGTACAGTGACGTCGTATCCGTGCTCACGAAGAGCACGCGCTTCCTTCCATACACGAGTGTCGAAAGGAACAGGAAGATTTTCAACGATAATGAGGACTTTTCTTGTCATGAGTGGTTTTACTGCACGTTAGCAAAAGATAAAGATTTTGCCATGAGGCATTAGTGACGCAAACTTCGCCGTAGAGTTTTGGTAGCGGCTAGAAGCGCAGGGCTCCTGCAGATGTAGTTGTCCCTGATCTCCGAGAGTCTTCTCCGGACAAACGCGCGCGTACTGTAACCGAAGCTCATTCGGCCCACAGTTGCGTCCGGTCGCTGATGGTGAATGGAGAAGACTTCCGAAACTCCTGGCTCGAGCACGGCAGAAACGCGAACGTGGGAATCGCTCAGTTCGACGTCGGCACATGGGACGCCATTTCGACGCACAGCTTCGAGGGAGCGCGCAAGCCCGGGACGAGTCCATTCCACGACGATACGCTCGGGGAACTTGGACGAGTTCTCGATCCGAATCCTGCGGGCATATGCTCGCAGTTGTAATGTCCCGCCGGCTGCTCGCCGACCTAGTACTGAACCCCTGACGGCCTCACCCGCGCCGGACCAACGAATTCCAGGTGCGGCCACATTAATCCGATTCACCGCGTCGATCAGACTTTGGGGTTCCTTGAAAACATCGTGATGTTCAACGATCAGAATCGGAATGCCAAAAAAGAGCTTGAAAGCGATTTCGGTTGCCTGTGTCTTGAGACTGTTCTTGCGAAGAAATAGCGGGAATCCAGAGTAGCGGAGAACGGCAGGCTGGGCGACCTCACGCAAAGTTAGCCGAACTTCTTGTTGCCGTGGATGTGGCACTGTGTTCACCGCGGCATCGAAATTGTGCGAGTTCAGGGCGTCCATCGCTTCTATCGAGAAACTTCCCTGAGGAAAGACCATGACCCGATCACAATCAAGCCCGTTCAATTCGCTGTGCAGTTGCATGCGCCTTTCGGCAATCTGGAGCATGGTGTCGATCAGGCCCGAATCGGTGGAGGCGAACTCGCCACCAGTGTGATCGTTCCCGTGAAAACACAACGAAAGGCGTCCAGAATTCTCCCGAAATAACTTAGCCATCTTCGCGGAGGTGCGGCGAAAGTTATGAGGGATGAAGGCGATCGTGGTATGGAAGTTGTGGAGTTCCGTTAGCCCAAGCAGATGCTTGAAATTGAGAAAGCCATAGTTTGCCTGCAGCAGCGGATCATCCACAATCACAGAGGCGCGATGCTGAGTCGGACGCCAGCAGTGCTCGCCAAAAACGTGCCGAAGGACCATGGCATGCGGCAAGAACCGGGAAAAAGATTCAGTCAGCCACCCATCGCCAGGTTCAGCATCCAGATCGGAAACATTCCGACTTCCCACAAACAGGATCTCAGCATCTTCTCGCTTGGTGGAAACCAGAAATGCTTCTCCACCGACGGTGATGAGCCTCCTTGTGCACTCGGTCCCGCCACCTGGAAACGTGCGATCGTTAGCCGGACTCGCCGACCCAAGGGAGAGCCCAGCAAATGACTCGCAGATGTCGCGCGAATCCGCTGCCATGTCGAAGGGTGCACCGGAATCCTGAACATCGAGCACCCCTTGCAACTGACCGCCAGAAAGGGCAGCAATAAGGCGCGAATCGAATGAGTCTGCATTAACGGCGTGAACCAGTACATGTCTGAAAGTGGAAAGCAGCGAGGAGAAAAAATCCGTCGAAGGAATTTCACCATCCATCCACTCCTTTATGACGCGCGGATTGATGACAATGCAGGCGGCTCGATCCATTGAATCGGAACCAGAACCAATCGCCCATTGCAGCGCCGGCGAAGCCAAACGTAGCGGCTGGCATTCGATACCAAGAAACTCGGCCAATCTGATGAGCCGGGCATCCGCAGTTGCAGGTTCGCCAAGATGCGGAACTACGAGTTTCATCTCTTCTCCGTTGTTCCCATCTTGCTTGCTTCGTCCGTCACCCGTGATCTGGCCCGCTTCGCAGCCGGGGTCGAAAGGGGTCGGAGGTTCCGGGCAAACTCTTTAAGTGTTGTAGTCGGTCCCAGAGAGATCCCGCATTTGGCCACGGGAAGCGCCGGATTGCCCTGAACCATGGTGAACGGAGGGACCGATTTCGTTACGACGCTGCCGGCCGACACCACCGCACCTTCCCCGACAACAACCCCAGGAAGAATCAGAGCTCCTGCCCCCACGAATGCACCACGTCCGACAATAACCCCGACCTGCTCACGGAAATGCGCCAGTACCGTAACACGCAGGCTGAGCACGCAGTCATCTTCCAGCGTGATCGCGAAGGGACGCGAGGTGTCCAGTACAACGTCGTAACCGATCCAGACATTCTTGCCTATCTTCACTCCGCGCGCGCGATGCAACGCCACTCGTATCGTTTTGGCGCCTGGCAGCGCTCGTGCCAGTTGCTGATAGATTCGATTGATGAGTCCGCGCAGGGGTAACTCTCTCATGCTTCCTTTCGATCGAGCGCGGGAAGCGCCGCTTGCAGATACGCCCGGAACGCTTGGAAAGAATCAAGATTCGGAAGGACCTCCGGATCGATCTCAAAGTTGAACTCTTCCTGAATGACGGCAGCGAGCGTAACAAACGACAGAGAGTCCCATACACTGATGGACTCCGTGCTCGCGTTCGGGATCTCTGCCTCAGTCAATGCAGGAAATACAGAGGCAAAACAGGCGGTCAGACGATTTTCCAGTTCAGACACGAGAATTAACCTCAATACGATGGAACAAAGGTGGAGTTCCTGCGAGGAAGCGCTCTTTGCTAAGACTTAAGGGAGCTGTGAGCGCGGAGTCAAACAATCCCTTCAAATAATCCTGCAATGGGCCGTTGCGGGTTGTGGGCAGGAAGTCGAACGTGATCTGATTCGCTCCAGAATCCTCGAAGAGATAGCGGAGGCATTGATGCTCAATCCCTCGGGAGAATGCTCTACAACTCATCACCCACGTTCGTAGATGAATGCTGCCCTCCCTCGCCGTTCCCATCATGACAGCAATCTTCCCGAGCGCTCCGAATTTATCTTCGTATGTTGCAGTCAGAAGAAATGCAGCGGGATCATCGAAGAATTGGCGCCACTCCGCTTCGGTATACCGCTTTCCGTTCAGATTGAACTGGTTCGTTTTGTTTACCAGGTCCAATCCGCGGCTGTCTTCAGGCACGCGGCCATAGTCAAAGACAATGCACGGGTCAGCCGACCTGAAGAAATCGTCAGAACCCGTTTCGTGCGGACTATCCTGGTTGCGCCAGACAGCCGAAGTGCGAATACTGCGCATTCGCAGTGTGTCTTCTTTCGAAACCGCGGGCTTGCCGAACAGATCGCGCAGCTCGTTCAACAGCCTCCATGCGTTACCAGGATCGTCCTTGGGAAATTGACGACAGAGTATATCTGGAAATGCCGCCTGCACTTCGGCAAGCTCAGCGGGGTTATCATCGACAAACACAACTGCGTCTGCGCCAATGTTCCAGGTCCTAAGGATGCGCCCCACCGATTCCGACTTGCGCGACCAGTGGATCTCGAGCGGAAAGACATCGTCTGACGAGAGCAACAGGTCCTCCCGCTGAAAGGCCTGCCTGACGGTCTCTTCTTCGTTCTTGCTGGCAACGCCAATCAAGACCCCAGCCGATGCCAACGACGACAGCAACTGCTGATAGACACCGTGCATCTGGGAGTGTCCGTCAAGATTCCAGGAGATACCGTCGGCCCCATCGTCACCCACAATTCCGGCCCAGAGTGTATCGTCCAGATCGGTGATTAGGCCCTTCATGGGAGAGTGGGTGTCAATAAGCCCGCTGAGCAGTTCTCCCAGAACGGAAGCATGATCCAGAGTATATGGGAAGCCTGTTTGTAGATCCGATCTGACATCGTACCGACGGAGTAGTGCAGAATCCTGTGCCAGTTTTTGCTCGTTGATGATCCGAACGGTCGGGAATTGTAAAAGAGACTCGACAAGCGAGGCGACAATGCGACGTAGCTGCGCTTCCTGTGAGCTCAATTGCAGCCCGCGCGTTGTAAAAGCCGGCGGCAGCGGAAGCGTCGGCATGCATGCAACAACTCTTACTTCACCGCCGACAGCCTTCACCGCCCGCAGCAAGCGCGCTGCTACAACTTCCGCAGATGCCGCGATATCATCCACATCCGCCAGGCGCCATCCTCCGAGACTGCGAATTCCGAGGCGCGGATCGAGGTCGGCCCACTCCAGCGCTATCGCTAGAACATCGATGCTCGATAATTCCAAACGCTCGATATTACCGGCCAGATCGCCGAAAAGGCCCGTTCGGATCTCCGGCCGAGCGTTGGGACTCTTGGCACGAAGATGCGCTGCCAGGAACGTCTGCAGATGCAACGGTGTAAAACCGCACGCCAGGAACACGCGAGGAGATGGCGCTGCATCGACTGCGGGCCGCTGCGCAATTTTCAGAGCATCAATAAGCTTCATAGAGGAAATGAAAACGAAACCTTCTGAATGCTATTCAGCTTCTCGGAGCGCTTTGTACAAACCGGCCAGAGCGCAAAACATGGTGGCCTCGCCCCAGTGGAGCGTGGGAGTCTTGTTCACAATCCAGCGCGAATACCTGCGGTAATAGAAGTATCCCGTCGGGGCCTGCATGTGGTCGATTGTCCATCGTGCCACCTTCACCGCCAGCGACAAGCTCTCGGGATCCCGATTTCGGAAGAAAACCAGGGTATCGATGGCTTGCGAGGAACACTGAATATCGAGAGGCAGAGTCTTATGGTTGTAATAGCGGGGCGTACCGTCGGATAGGAAGAATGTCCGTTTCCAGAAATTGTAACCGTCCATCATCTGCCGATCGAACTGATCGTCGCCGGTAGCCTCGCCAAAGTACTTGAAGCAATCAAGCACATAGGCAGTATGAAAATTATCGACCCAGTGAAGATTGGAGGCCTCTCCGTAATACCAGGAGAAGTCCTTTCTCTGGTGCTTCGCCGTATACAGAATGGCCTTCCCGGCCATTTCGCGCCATGAATCATTGTGCGTGTGTGACGAGACCCGGGCCAAGAGGCTGGCGCCAAGCGTATTGGCGTTGTGCACCTGATGCGTGGACGTGGGAAAGTAGTGGATGCACAGAGCGTCCCCTTCCCTATAAGCACCCAGATCGCGATCTATATGTTCACAGGCGCTGATCGCAGTTTGAAGGTACCGTTCATCGTGAAACTGCTCAAATGCATCGACAAAGACGTGGCCGATCAACGACGTCCACACGACCGAAGGCGACAACTTGGTGACAAAGACGCTGCGCGACTGATAGTCAAAATGGTTGCCCCAGCACGCTCCGCTGTAACCAGGCGACCGGTTCTCCGTCAGCCAGAGAAGCATCGATTCCGCCCGACTCCGCCATACTTCCTCGCCCGTAGTCTGGTAAAGACGGATGAATCCTCGCGCCAAAAAACCCAGGCCTTTGGTTGAACGCTCCGGCGTGACGCCCAAGAACGGGCGTAGGTTAAGAGGAAAACGCCGCACCCCCTGTTGGAGCACAATGCGAAGCAACGGGTTGTTGAACGTGAACGGACGGACGAACCTCGCATTCAAACCATCGAATGTGTCGAAGGCGCGATAGTCATGTGCTTCGAGCCAATGAAACAGCCGCTCAATTGATTTATAAATGTCTGTCGTTGCAGCAGCAGCTGAAGACAGCATTGACGATGATTCAGGCAAAAGCGAACTGGTGCTTGGCATTCGGGCTCCCTGGCCGAGTGATCCTTACAAAGTCCACGAGGCGCTGATCCTCGCGAAGTTTGGAGTGGATCTGACTGAATTCGGGATCATGGTTCCCAATCACGACTGTCTTCGCATGCGCGAGCACATCGTCCGCGCTCGAAACCATCAACTTGGAGATGTGCGGAATGCGGTTGAGGATAAAATCCCGGTTGGCTCCCACTAAAGCAGCTATATTCACGTTCCGGTCGTAAATGCGAAGATCGTAGCCCTTCCCGATAAGCCTTTCGATTACTTCGATGACGGGACTCTCGCGAAGATCGTCGGTTCCCGCCTTGAAGCTGAATCCGAGTACACCGACACATGAGCTTCCGCCTTCGATCACAAGCTTCACTCCGCGCGCAATTTGCATCTCGTTGCTGGGGAGAACGGAATCGAGAATTGGGAGATGCAGATCGTGCATCTTGGCCTGATACGAAAGTGCTCGCAGATCCTTGGGAAGGCACGAACCTCCGAAAGCAAATCCGGGTTTGAGGTAAGCGGGCGAAATATTGAGCTTTTTATCCTGGCAGAAGATGTTCATGACGTCCTCTGCATCAATACCGAACGAGTCACACAGGTTCCCAATCTCATTGGCAAATCCAATCTTGAGCGCATGCCAACTGTTGTCGACGTATTTGATCATCTCGGCGGTATTGAGATCGGTTCGTATGAGGGGAGCCTGTAGCCGCTCGTACAGCATTGCTAGCAAGTCACCGCTAGCTTGGTCCAATTCGCCGATCACCGTTTTAGGCGGGAACCTGAAATCTCTGACTGCCGAGCCTTCTCTCAGGAATTCCGGGTTGTTGCATATACCGAAATCCGCTCCAGCTTTCTTCTCGGAGAATTCTTCAAGCGTAGGGATGACTACCTTTCTCATGGTTCCAGGCAGAATTGTGCTGCGGATTACGATTGTGTGCGCGTTCGGTTTGGTTCGGAGCGCTTGCCCAATCTGCTCGCAGATACGACGAATATAACGGAGGTCGAGATTGCCATTCGACTGGCTGGGTGTTCCGACGCAGATAAAGGAAAGATCCGTCTCGTGGATTGCCGCAGTTGGATCTTGTGTGGCGCGCAGATCGCCATTCCGCACGGTTTCTCCGATGATGTCCCCTATCTCTGCTTCAACGATCGGTGAATGCCCGCGGTTGATCAAATCAACCTTATCCGCAACCGGATCGACCCCAAGCACTTGGTGCCCCTCGGCAGCCAGGCATCCCGCAGACACGGTTCCGACATACCCCAGACCGAAGATACTGATTCTCAAAGTGCGCTCCTTTTCAAAGGAATCCTGGCTGCCATAAACAATCTGCACCGGGCTTCTCGTTGCGTTTCAGAGATTGTTCCGTGCGTACGCTCATTTGCGCCGGTGTTCTTTGTTCCCGGCACGTATGTGAATGTTCTTGGGATCGGCCTGTGAAATATCCATTCATCGAAATATCAGCAAGTCGTTTTCGGCTCCCCGCGCCAATCAACCTTGTTGCTGCGGCCGAAAAACTAAGACCGTCGGTGATCCCTCGGTGTCATATTGGCACGCTTCCACAATCTCAAATTCGCGCTTGATCAAATCTATCTTTTTCTTCACGCGAATCTTTATCTCTCCGGTCGCACGATCGCCAAGATAGAGTCTGACGACAAAGACGCCACTGTTCTTGAGATACTTGGAATATTTGCCCAACAACTCTAGAACCTGACCATACGGAACGTGATACATGGACTCTCTGAAAAGGATGACGTCAAAGTCGTGCGTGGGCATGTAGCTCAAGAAATCCGAACATACGAAACTGTTCTTTTTTGCTCGGCCGTTCTTGTTCGTCCGCACTTCTCCCTTGGCTAAAGCTGACTCCGAAATGTCGACCCCAACGTAAGTTCGGTATGCATTCACCGACAGTTCATTAGCGGTATTCCCCGGACCGCATCCAAGATCCAGAATATCCCCGCCTCGAGCGTATTTTTCCAGGTGCGGGTAGATACAGTCGCTCGATGTGTCATCGATGAAGTTCCATTTGCCGCTGGAGAACTCCTTGTTCCAAAAAACCTTCTTAACGTTCGCTGGACCGTAGCTTAAAAGAAAGCCGCGTACAAAAGTTAGCGTGCGTCGCACAATATACATTTTCTGAACTCCATAAAAATTTGACCTCGCCAAGCGTTCGGACAGCCGATCCATATTCCCGATGCAGAACTTGAAGAGCTGCCGTTAAATCCCACAAACAAAACTGCCTGATGATTCCAAAAAGCGATTGTCACCGCCAGGCGCATCGGATCCGTTGGCGAAAAGCCGTTTGTTCGTCCTGGCCGAATGGCTGAAAATTATCTGATGCGTCTGTGAACATCTGCTTTGGGGCCTCCGGAGAATGTGCTATTCTAGGCGCATTAGAGCAACTGACAGCGAGTACCAGTAAAACCACGGCGGGCTGTTGCCGTCGTCTTAGCTTACTCGGCTTGCTGAGAAATACGATTACTTCGGATTAATTGGTTTTTATTTAGACAGTGCCTTGGCAGCGAATCTGGAGCAAAATCTTTGATCCACTTGAACTTGCGGCTGTCCGTTACTATCGTTTCGCCCGTTTTCATTAGTAACTGTAGTAACCGCGCAGGGTCACGGAGAGCACTGCTTTTGTTCCTTCCATACTACACTCAAAACAAACGTACCCAGCACTTCTGATTTTCCTTTGAGGATTTGCAATCCCCCAAAGGTGGAGTCATCGAAGCATTTCAATGCTGGTGTAGGAGTTGTGCCGATCATGAAATCCTCTCTCAAAACCTCCGTCCTTCTTTTTCTGCTCCCGCTCGCCGCCGCAGCGCAGGGAACCTACACCGCTGCTTCCGCCAACTACTCAGACGTAAATGCTGTCATCAATGGTCCTACCCACGTCGCAGTTAATGGGGACGTAATTCAGATCCCCTGTAACGGCACTCAGTCTGTTACATGGACAAGCACGCTCACCATCAGCGCGAGTATCACGGTCACGGGTCTTGGCGCGTCTCCCAACACGGGCGCAAACACCTTTGGCGCGGGAACCAATTGCCTGACCATCGTGGATGATGTAACGAGCGGGTGGATGTTCTACCTGACTCCGACCTACGCCGCGACGAACAACGTCACCACGCTTCAGAACTTCAACATCGATCCAATCAGTTCCACGACGGCCCTCTATACCCCTATAACGATGGAGGGAACAGGAGCCTCCAGCGGGATGCCTCAAGTCCGCATCGACAACATCGTCTTTGGTAAGGCTACGCCGTGGAGCGGGGCCACCAACAGTTCGAACGCCACCCGCATGCTGAATGTCGATAACGTGATCGGCGTCGCAGATCACAACACGATTGCACCCGGCAACGACGTGTACTTCTATGAGGGGCAGATGTCCTCTTATCTGGGGGTTGGGTCCCTCGGAGATAACTCATGGGCGCAACCGGATTCGTTTGGCGGGGCCAATAACTGGTTTACCGAGAACAACGTCTTCAATACCACCGGCAATGCTTCCTACAACGACTGCACTGAAGGCGGCCCCACCGTGTCAGAAAGTGGAGGATGCCGCGTAGTCAATCGTTTCAATCAGATTGTCACCAGTAACAGCTTCCAAATTACAAGTGTTCATGGTCTTGATACGACTGGCAGAGTGCGTTCGGCGCGTCACACAGAAACCTATGGAAACACGGAAACTTGTACGGGAAACTGTCAGGATCTAGCCTCGTTTCGTGGCGGCACGGGACTCGTTTGGGGAAACACCGCAGTTGCCTCAGGAGGCGGCAGTTACTGGAACCAAGTCTTCGATCTTACAGTCTATCGCCTCGTCTTTGCCAATAATCCATTCGGATACTGCGGCGGCCTGAGCTCACTCGACCCCTTCGATACAGTTGACAACAACGTTTACTACTCAGGCACGATGAGTGCAAGCGGCTTGACAATGACCGACGGCTCTAAGAACTTCCCAAGTCTTACCCCGAATGGGGCACCATATTCGGTATACGACACCACGCAGGGATTTGTCTCGCAGATCGTTTCCAATACGTCAACTTCAATCACGGTTATGGGAAACATCCCTGAATCCAGTTGGTCTGGCTTTAATAGCGGCGACAACTACGAAATTATTCGGGCATCGGTCTGCATGGATCAGGCAGGCAGGGGGCAGGGCAATTACATCTCCGGCTCGACTCCGACGCCTTCGGCTCCCATCAACGAAGCACTCGATCCAATCTATGAATGGGACGATACATTTCCTCAAGGTACTCTGTCGCAGCAGGTGCTCGACAATGCTAAACAGACCATTGCCAACCGCGATTACTACACTGACAACTGGAAGGGCGGCGGTCTTTCCGGACCAATGGAGCAAACGAGCCCAACATCCCCATTTAACGGCTCTACTACCTGCAATGCGGGGGGCGATAGCTATTCCTGCGGAGTGGGAATTGGCACTCTTGCCAATCGACCGACATCCTGCACGGCTGGCGTAGGGTATTGGGCAACAGATCAGGGAAACTGGAACACGAGCGGGAATGCATTCGGACAAGGTGTACTCTACAAATGCACGAGCACGAATAATTGGAACAGCTCCTACACACCGTACACATACCCGCATCCGCTTGTTTCAGGCAACACAACAACTGCAAACTCTGGACCTCCTGCTCCTCCACAAAACTTGGTCTACACGGTTCAGTAAGCTGATCAGTGTCCTGTCCCTTGGGGACGGGACACTACCAGCCTGGCTAAGAATCCTGCTTAGCATTGGGATGCCCGGCAACTAAACGCGGATCAAGGTGCTACCGGCGAATCTCCTGAATATTGCTCTTGCGCAGACTGTATTGGAGTCCCGCTCCTTCTGAAAACGCGAAGGTCATCCAATGTCTGTGTCACAAGCCCGAGGTTTCTGTTTCCAAATATGCCGTGTCCTGTCGGAACAAGTTCCTGGCCCGTTTCAAACCAACGTCCTCCCAATTTTCTTTGGGCATCTGCGGCAGACGTAGGCCGAACTATAAGAACCGTTATCGAGTCCTTTTGCTCCTTTGACATTAGGGGAAACACATTCCCATCATATGGGCCCGGCACCGAGATAGGATAGTAGACGTCACGCGCCCGCTGCCTCGCAGCGATATAAACCTGATCCTCCACGTAGGCAATATCATCCCCACGCACCGATTGATCAACGAAGGCCTCCATGCGCGAATAATCGTGATCCCTGCGGTCATGCATATAGGCGACCGTGTCAAGTCCGGCCCCTGCCAGCGCACTTAGTAAGCACAGTAGCAGGGCCGCCGTCCTGACCCTACCAGCCTCGCAGATCGACAGCCCCGAGCAGACCGCAACCGCGAGCGGAACGACAATCATGTAGCTGTAGTACGTTGGGAATTTTGCGACCACGAGCAGGAGGCTGGTCAGAAGGACGGTGAATAGAATCCCATAGGAGAGGGCCGAACGCCAAACGGCTTGCCTTTGGCGACGGAGAGATACGAACAGGACAATCGCACTGGCAAAGAGAAATGGGACGCTCCAGTCCTTCGGAATGTAATTGTGGTGAACGAGTTGTCCACGCTCAAACAGCGCGCTGAAGAATTCCGTGCTCCGTTTCTGTAAACCAACGAACTGTAAATAGCGGCTCAATCTTCCTGTGGCAGACAAAATTGCCAAAAAAAAGGCGCCGCCTATTGCACTGGCAACAAACGCCGAGGCAACTTCCATTGCATAGCGCCAACGATACAAAAGAAAAAGCACGAGTCCTGCCGTAAACAGTACTGGCATAAACTGCGGTCCTGCCCAAGGAACGAGCATACAAACAAGAAAGAGAGAGACCACTCGGGCTCTTTTGCTCTGAATGGACATTAGCCAGACAGCGACTGACATGAGCAGGACGCCAAACCCGTCATACCTGCCGCTCCTGTAGGAAAAAATTACCCCGAAGTCTGTCGCAATCAAAGCCAGCAGCAGCAATCGCCAAGAAGGTCGCGTTACAATTCCAAGCCGTTTCGTGGCCGACCAGAGCACAAACAAGGCGGCTGTCATCGAAACGATATCGGCACTTCGAATCGAGCGGAGCGAAGCGCCGAAGAGCTGAACCCACGGAACGAGCAGCAAAGAGTATGTGCAAACATTCTCGAAAAAGTGAGCGCTTAAACCTTGCCCATGCAAGAAGTTGATCGCAGGCTCAGCTGCCATGCACTCATCGACGCTTGGAAGCGGATATGACGTTGCCGTCAGTATATTAAACAGAAGGAAAGCCAAGAGAAACGAAAACACCCACCAAAGTTCAGCACGGGCCGCAATTGATCCCGGGGCTATTGTGATAGGGCTTCCAATTGCGGGGAAACCGAACTTCGTCTTTTCGGCGTTGTAGGCCGGCATTGCCATCTCAATGCGCTTACCGTTGATCATGGTTTCCTCTTAAATCCTTCTGTCGTATTCGATAGAAAGAGAAAGTTATCTGAGAGTCATGCGTTTCGGTTGCGGTGAATGGTACCGCCCCGCGTCGGTCACAATAGCAAATTGGACACGGCTTGCACAGGCGCCGAGCATAGAAATACCAGGCGATGAGCGCGCTGTTATCCCTATTTGGATCGTGAGAAAGTTTTTGGGATTCGCCAGGTCGTGTCAAGGCCGTTGAATCAGCTTCTTAAAGACTCTCCCCGAATTTGCGAGCCTCAATTTGGAACAGAATCCTGTCCCAGAAACGTATCAATGACCACTTGAGACGTGCTAGAACAACATGCGCTCGCCTCACCTGATGCTTCCCAAAAAGCGCTGAGATCCACAAGGCTCTCCATGAAAGCTGAGGAAGCTGCAGCTTTCCACCCAGGTTTGCAGCCATTTGCTCGACTCGCTTTACCAGATCTGCTCTATCGGGATAGAAGAAATACACCCAGTTTTGAAGATACGTCACACAGGCTTCTCGCACACTCTGGCTGTCTTCGAGCGAACGGATATATTGGAGGTGCAGCTCCATTGAGCACAATTGGGCGACCATCTTTCTATCGGAGTTACCAATGTAGCTCAAACTGTTGGGACCCGAAGTGCGATAGTAGACTCTCGCCTCCGGTACAAACTGCACCCTGTCGCAGGCAAGCAGAACGCGGCAGAAATACTCACCATCGTCATCTCCCAATAATCTGGTGTCCCAAGGGCCCGCTGCCTCCGCGAGCTCACGACTGACCAGCCAGGTAGCCGTTTGCATATAAAGATTCAGCTGCATCTTGCGTTTCAGCCATTCGACCGGAGTCAGATCGCACCACAATGCACTGGGGATAAATTGCGTCCGATAATATCGATACAGAAACCTTCCCCAAGAACCCGATAGAAGAGTTCGGGTACTCTGACATGAGCCCAACGCCTCCATCTGTCTGGCAATCTTGTCAGGCGCCATGAGATCGTCCGCATCCAGGTATTGAATGAAATCCCCCTTGCTCAACGAATAGGCTGTATTTCGGCTCGCGGCCGCGCCTTGATTCTTCTGCGTCACTACCCGGAGTTGGCTGGATTCAAACCGCCGGGCGATCGCCAGCGTCCGGTCAGTCGAACCGTCATCGACAACGATGATCTCTTTCGGCTCCCACGTTTGCGCCAATGCAGAACGGAGAGTGTCAGAAATCCACGCCTGCGCGTTATACGCGGGAATGAGGATTGATACCAGGGGCTTTATCATGGCGTCCTCCCCAACATTTGCGCATAGGCCTTGCACGATAACGCGGCCAGAGCATCCCAGGAATGATTTGCGTAGGCATATTCCCTCAGCTCCTGCCGACGGACTTTCAGATTCCTGAAGAGATCGCTTGCGAAGTACTTGTCGAGGGCCTTTGCCATTTCCGCCGGGTCGGCCGGCGCACATAGAAATCCGGTTTTACCCTCGACAATGTCCTCACGAAAAGAACCAACATCAGTCGCGATTACAGGCAGGCCAAAACTATAGGACAAAAATAGTATTCCGCTCTGGAAGATCTCCTTGTACGGAAGAACCAGAACGTCCGCTCCTTTGAAATAAAGCTCCATCTGCTCGTCGGGAATAAACTGAAACCTCAAAATGACTTGCCCTTGATCGAATTCTCTCTGAGCAGCTTGTTGTATTTCGTGCAGATATTCCTTGGCTCCCCTGTTTGGCTCACCGGCTATAATCAGCCTGTATTTCTCCGGGCTATTCACGGAGAGCAATTTGAACGCCGCGATCAAATGTTCGATGCCCTTGTACGGCCTGATTTTGCCGAAGAACAGGATCGCCTTTTCGTCATCCTCGATGCCAAGCCGCTGCTTCGCTTCGGCCGGCGTCAGTTCCGTATCGGGCAACGCATAGTTCATCGGATACCGGATCACGGTGACCGTATCTTCGGCCACGCGGAAATCCTTGCAAAGCTCCTCTTTCATCTTTTGTGTGTGGACAAAAATATGGTCGCAAAGACTGTACTGCATTTTGAGCGTGACGCGATTGAGCAGCGAGTCTTTTCCATCGCGTCTCGCCTGATTCACGTTGTGCGCCGTAAAGGCGACTTTTTTCCTGCGAAGCTTGAAGTAGAGCATCAAGAAGGTGCGATCAAGAAAGTCGAACCGACCGTTCCATAGAATGTGCAGGACCCTCGGCTTGGAGCGTGCCGCGTACCGGATAAGCTTTCCGTAGTAGACAAACAGCTTTGATAGTTTTTTGGCGAAGCCGGCGTCTCTTTTTTCGTGGCTCAGAAAATTGAAAAAGTGCAGGTTTGGAACCGAGTGCAGTTCAGGACTGTCAATTTCGTCGCCGCCAACAACATCAAGGCTCACCCCTTCGGCGACGAGCGCCATGGCCAGCCCGAAGGCATAATGCCGATCTCGACAGGCCGTCAGCAACCCAAGCTCAATCCTCGGCTGCGAATCGGGGACTGCCTGTCTCCCGACCGCATTTTCTGCGATTGTCGGCCTCTCGGCCACGTTGATGGTTTCCATGATCATTTACAGCTGACTTCCCTTAGGTAGGTCTTTCGAAGGACGATCTAGCTGAGCTCGCATCTAACGCTATGCTCGCGGGTTGAAAAAATGACAACAATATGAGTGTCATCCGTTTGGATCATGTTGCCCGCTAACTGCCTGGCACCGCGTGACACGAAAAACCGTAGACTACCAAGACTGGCTCGCCACAGACTTCGGCGCAGCCTCTACGACGAACCTGTGCCTGCTGCTAACAACTTTGGCGGCGGAAGGTCTGGTTTCGGGCCCTGTCGCACGACCCACTGCAGGACTCGAGTAGTGGTCTGTGCCTTCGCATCCCATGTCAGACGGTCGCGTGCATAAGTCATAGCTTGCTGTTGCAGTCTCTCTAGCAGGCTTCGGTCGTCGGCAAGCTCGGCCAGCGCTTTCTCAATTTGCCCTACAATGTCGCTCTCGTTCGTAAGAGGCACCTTATACCCTACGTCCGGATAAATAATGTCTCCAGGTCCGCCGAAGTCCACAACTACCGGCACGGTACCCAATGCGAGGGCCTCAAATACGACGCCTCCTCCAAAGTCACGCAACGAGGGAAACACCAATACATCGGCAGTTCGCAGTCGGTCAATGACTTCTTTATGACTCGTCCAGCCGCAGAACACGACGGCCTTGTCAATTCCGAGAGTGGTCACAAGCTGTTCAAGGCGGCCCCGCTCCGGCCCATCGCCTACCACGGTAAATCGAGCTGCTCCGGCTCGCAAGATTGAAGCGGCCGCACGCAGAGCAAGATCACAAGCCTTCCGAGGAACCAAGCCGCCCACGAAGATCAGTTCAAGATGGTCGTGCGCCTTCGGACTATCTCCATTGCTCTCCAACATAGAGCGGCTCACCCCATTCTCCGGAACAAAGAAGAGCTTATCGCTATACGTGGCAAACTCCGAATAGGTTTGAGAGGAGGCAGTAATGATCGCCGCTGCATCGCGGTAAGTAGACCGGGAAAACGGCAGGTAGCGATATAGGTTTCTTAGGCCTGACACCCATTCCTTTTGGTTCTGAAGCTGGGTAAAACCTCGCGGCCAGGGTAAGCCTCCATTGATCGGCCCGATTACGAACGGAATCGGGCCTTTGCGTAAAAGGAAAGCAAATGGACTCGGTAATACGGCAGTTACCGGAAGAATCCGCAAAACGACGTCGAACTCATGCGCGAATATTCGCCCCCGCAGCTGTCGCCAGGCTGTCCATTCGAAGGCAAGAAAGAAAGGGTAGCCGAAGGCAGTAAGCATCTGGGTATCAAAGTTGTATTTGAAGATTTTGCGAAGACTCCATTCATAGATGCGCTCTAACGATGGAGTTCGGACCACTTCGATTGAGTTGAACCTACCTTGAGCGCGGCGCACGTTTCCCTCAACGGGTGCCCCGATAACCAACGTGACATCGTGAATTTCGGCTAGCGCTGCAGCATGCGCATATGCAACATAGGGCATGCTAACAGCATCCGGATCACAGAACGGTGCCAAGAGCAAAATGCGTAGCCGGCTCGTACCCTCTCCCATTGCGAATCCCCCGAAGTCTGCATGACGGCCGATTAAAATGGTTTGATTTCTCTTTTCCGGCCGTCGAAACGGACTTTAGTTGCTCTTCTATTGTCTATCAATTGACTTTGAATCTGAGATCGTTGGAACCATCGGGAAGTCTGACAGATGTGATCCTAATTCATCCTTATCTGAAGACCGCTGCCGGCCGCCCACACGGTTGGGCAATAGATCACGCAGAATATCCAGATTCTCATCGAGAGGCTTAAGCCCTCTATAGAGCGCGATCACTGCCCCCAGATAGAGAGTGAAGAATACAACTGAGGTCGAGATCAACCTCACAAAAGCTGCAGATACCGCGCCTTTCGTCCCGATCCCGTAGACAGGCGCGACCGTGAGAAGCGCAGCGGTTAGACAACCAGCTCCAGCCGAGGCAACAAAGAATCTCCAAATGGACTTTGCTACCTTCCTGATATCCATCCCGATCGGCTTTCCTGCAAACCAGAATGCCGGGAACATCAAAAGGAAGAACGAAAGGGTCCATGCAAAAGCGATCCCTGAAGGACCCCAACGTAAAGTCAAAAGAAACAGGCTCGCAGTACAGGCGAATTCAATCAGACCCCAGCGCAGCCATCTTTCGGGACGGCCGATGGAAAGGTGAATCCAGCCATGCGTGTCGTAGAGCAACATCACTCCAATTCCCGGCCCGAAGAATACAAAAATTCGACCCGCCGCTTCCCACCCAGGTCCCAAAATAATACGGATGAGATCCCTGCCAACCAGCGTAAAGTCCGCCCCGATGCCCATCCCCACGAGCGCTAGGACAGAAATTGCCCGCAAAAAATAGCGTTCGAACTGGTCCCGATCCCCACGAGTACGGCTGAGGGTACTCACAACGACAGCGGTCAAGGGCGACAACAATTGCGTCTCAGGCAGGACGAACAGGTCGTAGGCCTTCTTGTAGAGTCCAAGGACTCGAGCCCCGAATCGCCAGCCAACGAGAAGATTATCCGTATTCCGAGTCAAGTAGCTAAAGGCAAAATGCGAGTAGACGTTTATCGCAAATTTCAAGGATTCCCGGGTTCCCGGCATACGCTTTACCCGTTTGGGGATCCACCTGCACATCAGCCACGCGCCTGAAGCTGTAACGACGGTTTGCGCTACACTGCCCCAGACGAGTGCCCAATAGCGCCACCCAGCGATCGCCAACGCAATTGAAACAAGAACCAGGATGAGTTGCCCGGTGAAGTTGATGATCGCTGTAACTCTGAACTGCATCGCCCGCTGCAACAGCCCGATATGAATCCAACCAAGGCAGCCGATTCCAATTGTCAGAGACATCGCTAGGGCAACATTCGCGACTTCTCCATTGTGGTAGAAGAGCGCCAATAGCCGCCCTGAACAGGCAAATGCGACGGTGAGCATCGTTCCGATGCCCAATTGAATCCAGAAGAGATTGCTCGCCAGAGTGTCATTAAGCTCTTGGCGCTGGACAATAAGCTCAGTAAATCCGTTTAGGCCAAAGCTCCGAAACAGAAGACTGAGCGTAGTAACCATTGTCACAATTCCAAAATCGGATGGGGTAAGGAGCCGTGCCAGGATAGCCACCGATCCCATCCCCACAACAAAGCTGCTCGCTTGCCCGGCAAAGGCCGCTCCCGCGCTCCGAACGGCAGTTCGTCGGAGACTGTGTTCTGTGACGATCGGTCGAAAAGCACCGTCGGACTGAAAGGGCCTCAAGATTCCCTCGTTTCGATGTGGTTCCGTTCCAGATGACCGTAGTGTACATTGGCCCACCCAATCATTCCGCAGAGTATTGCTCAAGCGCGGCCGCGCCTTCCATCCTGCACGAAATTGCAGGACAACTATTCTGGCAATTCCCTGTTCAGAGATTCCGCAAGTTTTTTCGTGAAAATCTCAGCTCCTTTTCTGTTCATATGAAGGCCGTCTTCTTGATAATCGCTACCATCAAACTCATTGTCTTTCACAGGGACTAACACAGTAATTCCCCGTTCCTGGCCGGCAGCCAAGATTGTTCCTGCCCCTTCCTGATAGGTAGGAGGTACGACAAAAAGAAGGCGCGCTCCATTTGCTCGGCACAACTGATCCAGCGCAGCCAGCCGGCTCGCTGCCAGAGGTTTGAGCACCGACTCGCCGAGTTCCGGATCTCGAACTCCCGCATATCGGTTATGGAGCAATTCTCCGACGCTCGGAAGCACGCGGCTCATGACATATCCACGAGTAATGTCTCGAGTACTGTAATACTCGCTGTAGTGTGCCAATATGAATTCACTCGCTCTGGTCGCATCCATGTGCGTCTGCCTCACGACGTCCAAAAGGTCCGACCGTTGGATCATATAGCGTGCCGAAATATCCCCCCGGACCTCCGAGCTTGCCAATTGGTTGGGACTTAGACCTAACAAGATATATTCCGGTCGCATTCCTTCCGCGAATAACCGCTTCAAACCGAAGAACCAGTCGTAGTAATTGGTTCCCAACACAAAGTAGGGAATGGGAACGTAACGCGACCTCAGCTCCGCCCTCAAAAGATGAAGGTCAGTTCCTTCTAGCATCAACGAGTTTCCCACCATGGCGATATGCGGATCATCACTCGTTCCATTGTCTCGAAGGTCAAGCAGTACCTTGCGCTCGGACATCTCTCGCCGCTCTACTCTGCTTGTTGAATCAAATCGCGCCCGGCTCACAAACTCCAGTAATGCCAAGATCACAAAGAACGTACCCAACAGAATGATCGTGAAGCGATCAGGTCGGTGACAACGCTTCGAGAAATCAGAATCGGAAGTAAATGAAGGCATGATTTCCGCTCGCAGAAAAAAGAATCAGGAATACCATCGCAGCAACAGCTGCGCCATATGCAAGTATTGGTGATCGGTTCTGGAACACATATTCGCCACCGCTGTACTCCATTTGCAGGTCCATGGATAACCCAAGCGCAACCAGAACGGCTAAAAACAGCCAGGCCGCAGCATAATCAGGAGACCATTGGAAGTTTCCCAACGCTCGAAGCATCTTGAGTGCACCGGTAACACTCTCCGCCCTGAAAAATATCCATGACAAGCAGACAATATGAAACGTGAGCAACTGCTTTCCGAGTTTCGTTAAGCCACTGGGCGCAATGAGCTTCTTGCCTTGTCCTGAAATCCACCGCTCAATGGAAAGCACAATCCCATGGAGCGCACCCCACACAACGAACGTCCAATTCGCTCCATGCCACAGTCCTCCCAGCACCATTGTTATCAAAAGATTTCTATAGATGCTCCAAGACTTCCCTCGACTACCGCCGAGCGGAATATATAGATAGTCACGTAACCAGGTGCTCAAACTTATGTGCCAACGGCGCCAGAACTCCTGCAGGCTGACTGCAAAATACGGCTGGCGAAAATTCACCATAAAATGGAACCCTAACAGTTGAGCGCTGCCTCGCGCTATGTCGCTATACCCACTGAAATCTCCATAAATCTGCCACGCAAAAGCGTAGCATCCAATCAATGTCGCCCAACCATTCTTTCCCAGTGCTCCGCCGAATGCCGCATTGGCCAAGTGCGCACAATTATCCGCAATCACCACCTTACGAAGGAAACCCATTAAGATCAACATGCAGCCATCTCGAAACGCAGTTGGCCGAAATGGACGAGGACCCTGGACTTGCGGGAGCAGATGAGACGGCCGCTGGATAGGCCCGGCAATCAGATGTGGGAATAGGCTGATGAAGAGCCCATATTCTATGAAATTCCGTGAGGCCTTAATTTTCCCGCCATAGACATCGACGATGTACGCTACCTCCTGAAATGTGTAAAAAGAGATACCCGGCGGCAGTACGATCGCCAGAAAACTCCGCGGGACATTGTGAAATCCCACCGCATCTAAAGCCTGCACGGTAGAACCGAGAAAGAAATTAAAGTACTTGAAGAAACCAAGAATCGTAAAGTTCAATACGAGAGAAGCAATTAACAACGCTTTGCGGTTGACGGCGTTCTGCGCGTCCTCGATCCTGCGAGCGATGACGAAGTCGACTGTTGTCGATGCGATCATCAACAACAAAAAGCGCCAGTCCCACCATCCGTAGAAGAAATAGCTCGCGAGCAAAAGCAAAACATTCTGCCGTCGCCAAGTCAATCGCCAATACACAACGACGACCAATGCCAAGAATAAGAGATACACTGGAGTATCAAAGAGCATTTCCGGCTATTTTTCCGAATTCTGTGAGCCATGGATTACTGGAACCCATGCCGGTTGTCCCTTAGACTTGTCCGACTATCCTACCGATCCACTCCGGTACGCACTCGCCATCGGAAAAGAGCTTCTGGAGCCAGCGCGATCACGTGTTACTCGTTCACCGAAAAAGCCGGCAGTAACACCAGTCGAACTGACTATAGCTAAGAGCATAAAGATCCACATAGGGTTGGGCGATCTGAATCCAGCTTCGGTGATGCTGTAGACCGCCGAAACGATTACATACGCTAGCATTAGGCTGCCCACAGAGGGATTTAACCGAAATGCTGCTACGGCACGCCTGTAGCCGCTTATCAGGATAAGCGAGATAAGGACAACGCCAACCCAGCCGAGATTCAAGTACACCTCTATGTAGCCATTGTGGGCTTCGTTGAGATTTTCAGGATGCCACCAGCCTACCATGGCGCGCTGGAACTTCACCACATCTGGACCGATCCAAAAGCTTTCAAATCCAGCGCCGATAACGGAGTTGGGCACTGCGGGAATCACAGCAGCCCAGATATCAGTTCGCCCCGTGAGATTTGGGGCCCTACCTAAAGCGTGCAGAATAGCATCTTGACCTCCGAGAAGCTGAGCGAATGCCGCAAGAAGAACGATCACCAAACAGAGCGCATGCACTCGAGTTGGCCTCCTCTTGATGACGTGCAGACCCATTATGAGGATCAGGCCGCCGCCAAGGATAAAACATGCAATAGAGGTCACCGAGTTGGCCATATCCAAAAGTACAACACCGAATACAAGCAATATGATCTGTGCTGAAAGACGTCGTCTGCGATCGGGCTGGCCCTGAGAACGCAAGAGCGTTATAACCTGCCATAGCGTACACAGTGAGAGGACAAGTACCATAACTCCGAGAAGGTTTTTGTCCGTCGTCACTCCGGTATTCATCTGCCTGCCGTCGGGTGAATAACCGCGTCCCAGGACCCCATAATACTTAATAAAGAGCACCGAAGTGGGCAACAAAAGAAAACCCACGCGAGAGATCAAGCGCTTGAGGGCGACGACTGGCCGAGCATCTGTAACGACGATCAAGCCCATCGTTAGATCGCTGGTGGCTCTAATCCAGTGCTTGAACGAAACACTCGGATGATACGACCAGGCAACGCTAATGAGGCAGAATAAGAAATAAAGCAAGATCGGCCAGTTCGCTGCTAGCAAAGTGCCTGTCTTGCTCTTACGGTGAATTAAGACACCGACTGCAGCAGTCAACAGAACGAGGAAGATAGCGGTGTCAAAGGGACTCCCCTCAAGCTGCGCATTGGCGCCACTGGGTGGCGTAATGTTTAGCCAAAACGACACGGGGCGGGACCAGCTGAGACAGAGATATACAACCGGTAGCCAAAGAGCTTTTGAAGTACGGTATGTTTTGTCTCGGTCGAGATAAAAGAGTCCCGCGATGCCGCAGGCGCAGACAAACGTGGCTAATAGAGTACTCATTCTGTGTGGGTCAATCGGTCGTATCTGCGGCTGGTCTGCAAAGTCATCAAGCCTCCAAGAAAAGCCGGTGCAGTAGCTCCAGTGTGAGAAGTCGGTGAATTTCCGTAGTGTAGTTCTGGTTTCCTTTCACATGGCCGCGAACAACGGCCTCTACACCGCCACGTTCCAAATACGGGCGCGAAAGCGCACGACGGTCCAACAAGATCTCCTGAACATATTGCGCAAGAACTGTCCGATACCACCAGCGAAAATGAAAGATCTTGTGACGCCCCATCCAGAGGCGCTCCAAGTGCAGCGGCGCAAGAGCGTGATCCGCCTTGCAGACCCACTGCGGCATCCCGTAATCGTAAGCGTACTCGGCTTTAAATGTGAATTCCAAATAGGCACGGTTGATAGCTGCAGCAAGGCGACTGGGGCCGCCTAGCCCACGATCGGTGCGTAGCCGGCCGAGTTCGGAGCTTCCATCACGAATAAGCCGCAATCGCACATCCTCACCCTGTTCAACTCGAGGCGCTCGAAAAACTGTGCGGACGACTTCGTTGTCCAAGTAGGGCGTTCGCACGGTGAGCTGCGACTGTTCCAGCCTCTGAATACCAAAATGGTATGCCGCCGTCTGTCGGAATGCGACTGCGCTCACTCTGTTTCCGCTGATTTGTTTACGATATGCTTCACTCGCTCTTGCTATTTGCAAGAGAGCCTCTTTGCTGTAGATACCCGGCGAAGGCATCACCGGCTTGAACATGATCGCGCCGCGGATAATCTCACTGCCGAATGTCCCTACCATCCGTACGGGTGCGATCTGCCGAGCCATTTCGTTGCAATAGAGGTCCGGTGACCGGCTCAAATCGACGCAGCCATCTGTTAGATAGAGAGTTCGCTCGGCGTAATGCGGAAACTTCGACAAGCATGCGCCGTCGGCAGTAATCACTTGGTAAGGTTGGCCGCAAATCTCTGCCACGCGCCGGGCCAGATGCACATCCTGGTTCTCGCGGTACATACTGCCGAACGTGTAGCAAGGCAGCAAACCTGCATTGGCCTTGCGCCAGGCCATGATAATGCGTGTATCGAGACCGCCAGTCAGAGAAACGCCAATGGGTTCTCTTCCGTCAAAGTAGCGCGGCAGCCTGGTTGTAAAAGCTTCGCGCAGTTGCTTATAGTAGCTCTCCGCATCGAGGGCCTCCTGTTCTTCCCACTCGCGTGACTCGAAGTAAGCCGCCTTCTCTTCGATTGCACCGCCGCGGAAACGCCACGCCGAGCCTGGCGGCAGAACATAGATACCTTGAAAAAGTGTTCGGTTCTCTAAAACGCACCCGCAGGCGATGAATTCACCCAGACCTTGCTGATCCATTCTACGCAGCTGTTTACGAACAGCCAGAATCGACTTAGCCTCAGCCGAAAAATAGAACGAGTCCGACCCTTCGTGAAAGTAGACTCGTTGCACGCCGAAGCGATCGTTGAACAGTGTCGCAGTGCCACGCACACTATCAGCTACCAGGCCCTGGAAGCGGCCATTCAGATTTTTGAAAAAATCAGGGTCCTCCTCATAAAGATGAACCAAATAGGATGGCCCTTCTTCTTCGCATTGATGCCCTTGCTCCTTGACTCGACGGGCTGTGCCAGGTTCCGGATAATTTTCGCCTGAGAAAACTAGTACGATATCGTTTCGCTCGTTGCGGATGGGCATTTTTTCCGCGAAAGAGTTTTCTCGCGCGACCCAGCCGACGTACACTCCCAGTGACTCGTCGATCCAGGTTCCCTTCACGTAGAACGGTTCGTGGAGAAGAGGCCTGATCATGCAGGCGAGTTGCTGCTCCGCCCATTCGCGTGGCCTTTTCGTTATCAGTCCGACAATTCCCGGCATGCGCCTCGGCTCCTAGAATGAAAGTGACGGCACTTGCACTTCTGCGTTCGCGCCACTCATGATGCAGATAGCTTTACCACGCATTATCTCGCAGGTACTCCCCGATCCTGCGCTGCATTCCAAGACGCCTGCCGATCTGTCCGGCGAAGGTCCACGTGCGCCGATAGCAGATCGGATCAAGATCTGGAGCCGGCGGGAGGATTTGAACGCTCCATCTGCCGATTACAATTCGGCTGCTCTGCCATTGAGCTACACCGGCGTAGGAAAGTCTTTAAGTCGTACCACAGTGCCCGAGCCCGCAATCCCGTCGTGATCACCGAAGGAGGCAGGTTGCCAATTAGGCCGCGATGAAGTCTTGCCTTCATACAAAGCCTTCCCCACAGCGTCAGGGGCACGAAGTATCTAGGGACTAAGAATTCTTTAAATCCGTTGCGAATCTTAAACTCCCGCAAAGGACTGTCGCGCTTGTTTCCATAATTATAAAGCCCATACGTAATATGTGAGATTCCGCGCACCTCACTGATCTCCATCGCTTTGGCGATCAATGCATTCGCTGGCCTCTTATCAAAATGACTTGGTTTTGAAGTTAGATTCAAAATCGCGGCGACATTGCCCCGATAGACCAAATGCAGGAATCCGATCATTTCTTCGTCGGAATACGCGCAGATAAAGTCACATCTACCGAGGAATTCGCCATAACGCTTACTCGTTTCCTCCGAAGTCAGTCCGTAATACGCGTTTTGCAGGCCTTGGCGCATCGGGGAATCGTCGTTTACTCCTCGAATGCCCTCGATGAGTTCCTCGTCAAAGTCCTTGACCTTGATCACCACTCCACGCTTTTGCGATCGCCTAACATTCTTCCGCGACTCTTGAGGCAAACTTTCCCACCACTGCTTGAAGCCGTCGAGCGGTATCGCTGCGACGCTCTCCCATTCCATCGGATACGGAAACTTCGGTTGTGTCTGTGGAAGCTTCTGGGTGAAACTGAAGATGTCGCTCTTTAATATGTGATCCGTGTCTCTCTTTAAAGCCGCGATATAAGACTCCGGATCGTCGACTCCCTGCTCCATCATCTCTTCGCCGCGAATGCGCGCGATCCTGAGCCATTTGCCTTTCGTGGTTAGTTCATTCCCGTTCACGCGCATCACGGGAACAGCAACCCATCGCCCCTTGATTCTGACTTCAACTGAATGACTGGACCGAACCATACCTGTGTATTGCACCTCTAGGGGACTTTTGAGTAAAACTGGTAGTTCAGGTTGAGCCACGCTCGGAGGTCTCCTCCGCGTTGCTGGATTCTATTACCACGTTTCGCAATCCATCTAGCAACTTATACAGGTTCAAACAACTGTTGCAGCTTGTTCTCGCGCACAGAGCTTGGTCGGTTCCGCAACACTCTCACTTAGGCTCTTAAAAATGGCTTCCATAATTTTCGTGGTCAGCAAAATCTCTCGATAAGGTATCGGCTCGGGCGCTCCTTCTACGATTGATCGGTAGAAAGACTCTATCAGGAACTTCATGCCCGCCTTCATGTGGAAGTCATTCCGCAGAAACGTCCGAAGATTCGCAGAGGCATTGCGCAAATGTTGTCCCGCAAGCGAAATTGGAGGCACGAACTTTTCCGCATAGCTCTTGTAGCGCGCGCCGCGTAGTTTAATCAGTGTCTCTTGGTCCTGATCGAGCACGAGACCGTTCTTGGATCCGTACATTCGGAATCCGTGGAGCCCGGGACGCATCTGAGATGAAAAAGTGAAATACGCCGTGGTGCCGTTTATATCGTGGATGATCACCCGTAGCTCATCGATGATTTCGGTTTCGCCGAGAGACCGAAGCAGAGGGCTCGTGAACCCGTATGTGATCACCTCGGGCGAGTCTCCCACCAAAAACTCCGCAATCCGGGCGATGCCGTGACTAATGATATTCTGCAGGAGCTTTCCAGGCAGTCGTCTTACCCAGTGTTGCTTGTCCCCTAACAGCGCTCCAGAGTACCCTGTCTTCGCGATTTCATAGCAGTAATAGCTCTCCATGTGAACAGGCGCGCCGCCCAGAAACCCACTCCGAACCATCGAACGCATCCGTCGCGACACGTGACTGAACTGATCATCATGACCGACGGTTATCTTTAGCTGCTTTTCCTTTGCCATTGCGATCAGCTTTTCGGCCTCATCCGTCCATACGGTGAATGGCTTTTCCACGTAGACGTGGCATCCTCGCTCCAAACACGTCTTTGCCAAATCAAAATGACCTTGGGGAGGCGTAGTAATGTGCAACACCTCGGGTCTGGCTTCATCGAAAAGTTGAGTCAAGCTGTTGAACGTTCCCTTGACAGGAAACCTCTTAGCTAACTGCTGCGCCATCAAGGGCTCTCTGTCATACACGCCAACGATTTCGCAACCGTTAATTCTGCCGATCTGAGAAGCGTGCGAGTCGGCGATTTTCCCACAGCCGATAATGGCGACTCTAAGCACTTGTTCTCCCGGCACGACAGCTTTCAAAGAATAACTTCAACCCATCCTCGGTTCGAACCCTCGGCTTCCATCCGAGGTACTTCTTCAGTTTTTCATTGCTATATCTCGTGCTCTTCCAGTAAGAGTACCATCTCCTGCGATTGAATACCGGAGGCAACTGCTCATGCGACCATGCTGAATATTTCTCCCATAAGTGACAGAATAAATAGCTCATCGCGTGGGGAACGTAAAGCGATGGAAATGACCTGACATTTCTCTTGTACAGCCGCAAGAATTTGCGACTCGTCGGAAGATCATCATCCACAACATTGAATATCTGGTTGTCGGCTCCCTGCTTAAGCCCGGCGAGAATAATGGCATCGGCGCAGTTATCGACATACGTCAGCGGTATCGTGTTGGAACCACCGAAGTGCAGAAAGATTCCAAACGTTCCGATTCCCACGCGACCTGTAATCCCTTCGTTCCCCGGTCCGTAGACCTGACCAGGTCTGACAATTGCGTAAGCGATGCCGCGTTTCGTTGCATACTCGATCACAATCTGCTCTTGCTCTACCTTCGCGAAACAATAAGCCTCACCCCGCAATGCGGGCGATTGTTCAACAGGACATGACTCATCGAGCAATTTGCCGTGGTTCTTATGCTGGTTGGAGTAAACGGAGAATGAACTGACGTTGACGAATCGCTTCAGACAGCCATTGCTCGCCGCTGCTTCCAGCAAATTTCTGGTCGTAACAACCGAATTCATGAATGCGTCGGGAAAGGATTTCTCGCCCCTGCCTGCGGCAAGATGAAATATAACTTTTGCATTCTTTGCTGCGCTCACACAGTCTTGCGGCGATAGGAGGTTGCCGGAGATGATCTCCATCCTCGAACCGATGCCATCGAGTTTTGCGAGCGTTTCTAACCGGCTTCCGCCTCTCGATGATCTCACAAAGCATCGTACATGCTGAAAGCCGCGTTCCAATAAGCCCTCAACCACTCGAGAACCGATGAACCCGTTCGCTCCCGTCACAAGTACGAGATCATTTTTGTCGATCATATGCTCGTCTTTCATCGATGCCCCACTTCGAACGACTGCCACAGAGACGGACCAATGCTTTAGTGCAGTTATGAAATGACTTTCATTCCGAACCGGACATTTCTGCGATCCGACCTGCTGGTGCATGCGACTTCCTGCCAAGGAGCTTCTTCAGTCGGTTCATCTGTTCTTTTCGAACAAAGGCAACCAGGTCTGATGAAAGCGGTACATCGGCCCGCCGCACAAGTGACCAGGCGTATCCCGATCCCATCGCCAGTCCGCCAATCACGAATGGACGGTGCTTCATTTGATAAATTGTCCGAGCCAGCTCCCAGAGAGGATGGTTGCCAACCGTGTAATCCTTCGCTCCGACTTTGAATCTAGCTTTCAGAGCACCGTGTGTTGCGGTACCCATCTGGCGATGATGCATGCAAACCTTTTCTGTGAAGGTTCTTGTCTGCCAGCCGTGAAGACGTGCCATAAGTACGGCAACGTGATCAATGCATCCGCCTTTCAAAGGCATGTATCCGCCGATCGCCTCATAACACTCTCGCCGGAATAGCTGACAGCCACCCCACACATTCTCAATATTCGTGAAGCGGTAGTCGTACTGAAATGTTCCTTCGCGAAAGGGCGCGCCCGCCACCCCAAGCGACGCATTCTCCTCCATTTTTCCCATCAAGAATTCGAAGTGCTCGGGCTCGAATGAAACGTCTCCATCGAGGTTGCCAATGACCCCAAAATCGAGTTCTTTAACCCTCTCGTAGCCACTGTTGAAAGCGTGAACCTTTCCCGCAAAGTGTCGTTCTTGACGCTCCGGCATGCGCAGCAACTCAATCCACGGATATTGAGAGACGTATGCTTCCACAATCTCGTCTGTACGATCGGTTGAGCCATCGCTTACGATGATCCATTTGAGGGGAGGCCGCGTTTGCGCCACCATGGATCGAAGTGTCAATTCGATGTATTGCGCCTCGTTTCGAGCCGGCGTGATGAGCACGTATTTTAGAGTGTGTTTCATCATTCGAACGATCAGTTGAGCAAGCACAGGTGAAGAGATCGTTGTCCTGTGTCTTCTTCAGCAAATCTGTCATTTGAGGTGTGGCCGCATTCAGCATATTGCTTGAAGGGCGATATGGAGGCTACGATTAAGAGCACAAGCGACGATTGAAAACCGCCATTTCCTGTTGCCCGTAAGACGGCGCCCTATTTCATGCGGTTTTCACTGCCGGCTCAAGCCAGCGCCCTGCGCCTTCAGTACGCTTGCTAGCAACTTTCGAAGTGAAGGCCAGAATCTCCTCTGCCACCTTTGCTTGCTGCTGTTCTGTAAGATGCGGAAACATTGGAATGGAAATAATCTCCGCGGCTACGCTTTCGGCGATCGGAAAATCTCCCACGCTGTAGTTGAGTGAGGTATATGCCTTTTGCAAATGCAAAGGAATCGGATAATGGATTGCTGTGTCAATTCCTGCATCTTTCAAATGGCTCATCATGCCCTCGCGATCGCT
>Ga0210386_10000731_pt1 | contig 30203 bp, 17 predicted proteins | sample IncBWH32OmetaG_FD_160091 | JGI IMG/M metagenome (GOLD analysis project Ga0210386, IMG submission 160091) | Forest soil microbial communities from Barre Woods Harvard Forest LTER site, Petersham, Massachusetts, United States - Inc-BW-H-32-O ...
TTCCTTAAAGTTATTTGCGCCGTATCATATACCGACAAATTGTGCGAATATCCGCCATAGCTCAATGTTGTATTACTTATAGTTGCAGTAGCGGTTCCAACAAGCACAAGCGATCGCTGGTAAAAATAGTTTTGTGGAAAAGACACAGTCGATGAATCAATAATTATCTTGCCTTTTTGTATTGCGTACATGTCGCCCAGATTGGTCACATTGGCATTTTTTATTATTAACACACCATTCAGCACTACAATTATTGGTCCGGTATGTGAATAAGTTCCGGTAATAACAAGTGAATCATACGGCGCAATACCTACATATATAGTATCGCTGGTACCTGTTGCTTTTTTAGGTACGTGAATAGAATGGCTTCTTACATTCTCATTAAACTGAAAAAACTGACTGAGATGAGGTTGATCTGACGAAAAACCTGAGGATTGAGTGTGTATTACCGTATTACTTGCAGAGGGCTTAACCTGGTTAAGTATAGCCTGCAGGTTATATTTTTGGGCTGATACTGAAACTATCTGCAGTAAAAAACTTACAGTAAATACAATAGTCAACAGCGGGTTTATTTTTTTCATTTTAATGAAATTAATACCCGAATTTACAGAATAATAAACAAATTACGAAAAACTGAGGGATTTAGTTCCTCTTCTTCATCATTTGACTCATTAAAGTATCCATCTGGGCACGGGTACTTTTTTCATCAGGCTGTGAGTGTCCTCTATGGCATGTAAAGCACATTACCATGTGAATAGTATCGGGCTTAGTCGAATTATTAAAGTTAAAATATGTTGAATTTATTGATGTTGTCATTTGCATCATATGACGCGCTATTTTCTTTTCGTCTTTAGTATCGCTGGCAAAATCAAGTCCCCGCTTTGTTGTATCACTCCATGAAGCGTTACAGAAACCACAATGTACACCCAATGAAACCGAATATTCACGCATAACCTTATGCAACTCCTTTTCACTTATATCCTTGGGCAGAATTTGCAAGTTCTTAAAACCTTCTTCTTCAGGCTTACCTGAATTAGTTGTTGTTGCGCCAATACCAACAAATACAGCTATCATCAATAATAAACTAATCTGCCACTTTTTCATAATTCTGTTATTTTAATATTGTAAAGCTAGTAAAAACAAATTACAGGGCAATATTCATTTGAATTGCAAAGCTTTCCGGTGGGCCAAGTAATCCAGGACGAACCATATAGGTTCTGTTCAACAGGTTTTTTATAATAAATGACATTTTAACTTTGTCAGTAGCCTGGTATGCTATATGTGCATCAATTATATAGTCGCCTGTATGATGAGCTTCACGAAACTCCTTGATGCCGGGAATTAATTCAGTATTCACAATATATGGAGGGTCATTCCCTACAAATACTCCATCTACATTAACCATAAAACTATTGTAACGTACATTACCCCCCAAGGTTAATTTTTTATACGTTGCTTCAAACCCGAATTTAGCTGTATATAGTGAACGATAATTCAATATCTCCGTTTGATTCAGAGAGTCTTTTTGAGCAGATGTAAGATTAGAATGCGACGATTCATATTTATTCACTGTATCTCTCTGCGCCAGGTTAATAGGGTCAATAGCAGTAAAACCGCCTATGAAACGAACTGCAACAGGGCCAATTTTACCTTCGCCGGTAACAGTAAGTTCAACACCCGAAATTTGCGCCTGCTCAATATTGATTGATTTAAACCCTAAAAAAGGTGCTTCATTAGCCAATTCTGCAGGGGTTGGATTAGGTGGCAGCCATAGGCCAAACGAGAAATCGATAAGGTTTTTATACTCTGTTTCAAAACCAGCAAGATCTACTATACCCCTCCAACTACCTATCTGCATACCCTGGCTTATCCCTATTTCAGAACTGTAACCTGTTTCAGGTGTTAGTGTAGGGTCCGGAAATATGCTTACCGGACCAACACTTGAATTAATATATTTCTCTGCTATAGAAGGGAAGCGGTACCCTTCTCCGTAAGATGCCCGTATAAATGTATGTTCCGCCAACTTATAATTAGCTCCTGCTCTGAAAACCACAGGTGAGTTTTCTTTAGATGTATCATCAATTACATTTGATTCCTTACGGATTCCGGCCGTTATATCGAGCCTGTCATCCAATAGCTTTTTCTCTAACTGCATATATGCAGCCTGATTTATGGATGTATGATCTCCATATAACTGCGCTACAACAATATCTTTGCTTTCTACAAGACCTGCAGAAAGAGTAATGTTATACTTAAAATTCTTCTGGTAACGTAATTCATAATAATACGATTGTGCTATTGAGCCTTTGTCACTTCCATAATCAACATTACTTGATAAAAAATATCGTGCCTGGAGTGAGATACGGCTACCATCAGCCAGATTGTAGTTTATAAATGGGTCAATATTCAAACGCCTTAACAACGTTTGTACCAGTGAAGAATTAGGCCCGCTCAGTCCGCCAAATGGCCTTAAAATACCTGCTGAATCATTTGCCCAAACCAACCAGGTGCCATTATTTTGGTACATGTAATTTGCTTTTACACCTACCATTAAACCATCTATATGTTTAAACCTATAGCGGGTAGCCATACTTGCTCTTGCCCGTTGATCGTATGAACCAAAGAGATAGCTTTTTTCATCAGCAAGATTTCCGCTTAATATCAGGTCCAATTGTTTTATCTGCTGACTGTGAAAGAAAGAGAAGTTATTGAAATAAGGTTGTTGTCCACCTTTCCATGGAACAGAGTCAGGCACGTTAGGATTAGCATATATTCCGGACATAACACTAAATGTTGTAACCGGTGTGGAAGTTGGCCATGCAGTACGTAAATTTATTACGCCGTTAAGTGCAGATGAACCGTACAATGCCGAAGACGCTCCTTTAATTACTTCTATCTGTGAAATTTGTTCCATTGGTAAAAAGTCCCATATTGCATCACCTGCATCCGGGGTTAGTTCAGGCAAACCATCAACTAATATTAACACACGGCTACCTGCACCATAGGTCCACCCGCTACCGCCACGTATGTTTGCTTGTTGGTCAATAACATCAACACCGGGTACATTGCTCATAGCTTCATCAACCTGGCGCATTCCTGTATTTTCAATATCCTGTGCCTTTAAAACCTGCATAGAAACATCTTCCTGCTGAATATTTTTGCCATACATACTGGCTGTTACAACAGTAGTTTGCAAATTCTGTGAGACCGGGGGAAGTGTTATATCATATATAGCATCATTACCATCAGCTTTTATCTGCATTACTTTTCCCTGGTATGTTACATACGAAAAAGTAACAGTGTGCTGACCAGGTGTTAATGTTATTTTGTAATGTCCGTTCAGATCGGTGGTTGTAGATTGGGTACTGTCAACAGCCACCACTACTCCAACTAAAACTTCCTGTGTAACAGAGTCTTTAACAATGCCTTTTAAAATTGTTTGAGCTTTTGTGCTATGTACTATAAAAAGTACGAATATAAAACCAACAAGGTATCCCTTAAAATTCCTTGTATGCCTGAGAAACGCGTAGAATTTTTCCATCAATATCTGAGCTTTCGACAAAGATAAAAATATTGAATTTAAACAAACAATAAAGGAACATTAATTTTAGAAATGCTTATTTTTTGAGATATTTAATTGCATTGCATATATTTGTTCCCTATTAACCAAATGAATGTTATCATGAAAAAAATTACTCAAGTATGTGTCCTTGCTTTTGTTAGTCTTATGGCTACCAGGGCCTCTGCACAAATTACCCTCAGCTCAGCTGATCTGCCTCATGCCGGCCTTACACTTGTTACTGCAACCGATTCTACATCTGCATTTATGGCGGGGCCAGCAGGTGCAAGCCAAAGCTGGAATTTTGGCACTGCAAAAAAACAATTGACCTCTGAGATCATGTTCATGCTACCTTCAGCAACAAAATATTCAAGCGTACCTGCTTTTACCAAGGCAAATCTCTGCGATTCCACTGCGGGAAAAACCAACACTGGCTCAGCAATTAACGGATATAATTTTTTCAATATTAATTCCAATGTATTTGAGGTCGAAGGTTCTGAGCAAATTGTTCCTTACAAAACCTCAGGCATTACTGTTACCTTCCAGGTTGAATTAAGCCTCGACAGTGAATTTGTACAGGCGCAATTACCAGGGGTTTATGGTGAAGAATTCCATGGAAGATGCAGAGGCCAACAAGACCAGGCGAAGAGTTTAATTATTTACGATTCTGTAAGGATCATTACCAACATTACTTATTTTGATACTGTTGACGCATGGGGAACCATGACACTACCAACAGGTACATTTAATGTATTACGTAAATCTCACCATGAAGTAGATGTTGATAGTGTTTCGGAACATTCTTCAGGAGGATCATGGGGCGCACCTAGTGCTACTACCACCACTTCTCATGTATATCAGTGGTTTACCAATGGTGCAGGATACATTTTAGCTGAAATGAATGTAAACCCTTCAACCGGTGCGTTTATGAATTTAGTATGGGATACTACTGCTGCTCCAACAGGTATTAATGAAGTAAGCTTTAACAGCCATATCAGTACTTTCCCTAACCCTTGTACCAGCCAGATCAATTTCATATTAACTGACAACAACACACAGGCGAAGAACGTTACTGTATATGATGTTACCGGCAGAGAATTAGCTAAGATTGAAATGAAGAACAATAATACCATACTGAATACAACAACATATTCAAGTGGTATGTATTTGTATAACATTACCGACAATAATGGTAATGTTATTGACCATGGTAAGTTTATGGTTAAATAAAACGTAATTTGGTTAAATAAAAAAGGCGCTCAATGAGCGCCTTTTTTTATTTGCCGTAAATATTTAGTTACACTCTTACTCCTAATACTAATATATCATCCAATTGTTCTTCTTTATTCCTCCAGCTATCTATAAAGTTTTCCAGGTGTTTCAACTGGTCATTCATACTTAAGTGTTTTATTTCAAGTAAAATCTCTCTGAATTTCTTTGTAGTAAGCTTTTTCCCTTTATCACCACCAAACTGATCCGCATATCCGTCAGAGAACATATATAATGTATCACCTTCATTTATCTGTGTTTGAAAAAGATCAAAACCTTGTTCTTCTTCAGTAAAACCGCCAATAGCTTTTTTGGTTGGCTTAAACTCTTCAATACTCGATGCGCCCTTTCGTATAACCCATAGTGGTCTGTTGGCGCCTGAGAAAGATACTTTCATTCCCTTATCTTCCTTTTGAATACAACACAATGCAATATCCATTCCATCGCGTGTCGAATCTTTATCGGTTGTCTGGCGCAACGATTTCCGGATACCTTTATTTACCATTGATAAAATATCGCCGGTATTAGAAGTGGCGTGCGAAGCATCATATAGTTTTTCATAACCAATAAGGCTCATAAATGCACCCGGTACACCATGGCCGGTACAATCTGCCGCACCGAAATATATCTTTTCCTTATTATGCAGAAAGAAATAAAAATCGCCACTAACTATATCTTTAGGTTTAAATAATATAAAGCTATCAGGCAATACCTTCTTAACTGTTTCCGCTGTGGGCAAAATAGCATCCTGTATTCGTTTTGCATAACTAATGCTATCTGTAATTTCCCTGTTCTTTTGTTCAATGCTTTTATTCTGGAAATCAAGTTCATGGTTCATTTTACGTTTCTGCGTAAAGCTTCTGTAGGCATATATTGCAAAACCCAGAACCAGCAACAACACTATTATTGCTGACCATGTAAGTACCTTTTGCTTTTTTAATTCGCCGTCTCTAACAGCCACTTGTTTTTCCTGTTCTGCTCTTTTAAATTCCTGTTTTATTTCAAAATCAAGTACGGCTAAAAAAGGCTTAATGCTTTTCGCATATTTTTCGTCGTACATAAAGTCGCCACCTTCATTCAAATCAGGATTAAAACGAATGAGTGCCAGCGGAGCTTGCAACAACTGGCCAATATCAACTCCATCAATCTTTTTAAAAATACTCACTTCAATATCGTAAGGTGAAAAACCCTGCTTTGCACGTGCTAATGGCACATCTTTTGTAGAAAATGTAATACACTTTGAAACGTAGCCTGGTTTGGAAAAAGTAAACATGTATTCGGTATCAGCATGAAGTATGAAACTAAAATCGCCATCGGGAGAGGTAACCTTTTGCAACAATACACTATCAGAGAATAATGAAATAACCGCTCCCTGAAGGCCCTGCCCTTTTTCTGTTACTGTTCCTTTTACTTCAATAGACCAGGTTGATTTTGCAGCAAATACATTTAGCGAAAGCAATAAGCCGAATAATAAAAATATATTATTTAACGATTTTTTATTTAACAAGAACATACTCAAATATTTTCAGCAAATGTATTACAATTAGCCTTGAAAAATAAAAGGCGAAACACTACTAGTTTACCTTAACTATTTTCCTGCTGATCCTTTCTCCGCCTATTTCAATGTTTAACATATACACACCTGGCTGGAGGCTACCGGTATTAATAGATTCAATTTTTGTATTACCCTGCAGTTTATTACTATATACCTGCTGACCTATCATGTTATATAGAGCTACTGTTCCTTCCATAGGCTCCGGCATTTCAATAAACAACTGGTTCTTTACAGGGTTGGGGTATATTTTCATCACTGACTCTTCGGGTGCAGATTGATCAAGACCAGTTACAAGACTGTTTTTTCCAAAGAAGAAAATCAATATATCTTTCATTACAGTGTCTTGTGCGGCTGATGGATAAATAGTTTCAAACGGATAAGCCATATAGACTAATTTACCGGTTCTTGTACCACCAGGAAAAACTCCCGCATAATGTATGCAGGCATATTCAGTATCTAAAGTAGTGTAGTGCATATCAGCCATGGCTCCATTAATGGGAGCAATTGCATCAGGGTAGTTCACATTATAAGTTCCGTGGGTACCATTATCGAAATTTATAGAATCGCCTGCATCAAAAATAGATGTACTGATTGGGTTTACCACACTTGCATAATATTTACTTGCTGTATTGTCTGGTGCATCGGCAATAAAACGGGCTTTTAAATAATCAGCATAGAATAATTTATCAACAGTACTACCACCTAATGATAAGTTGTATCCTATTTCAGAGCCTGATGTAAAAAGATATCCCCCCTGTTGTAAATACGAAGTAATATACGTTTGCTCTCTTGGGTCAAATGAAGTATCAGCAGTGCTTTCTTCACCAACTATCCAATCAACTGCTTTGTATTTAGTAAGTGAAATAAGTTTATCCGTTATTGCCCTATGTGTGCAACTTTCGGTATACCTGTTATTATTGAATAGTGCTGTTCCGTGCTGTATTGTAAAGTTGTATGTATTACCGGTTATAACGCGTTCAAATCCGCTTACAAGTAAGGTACTGTCATTACGCGAAGTTGGTACCGATGCCAAAACCTCTGACATATTTGAAGTAGTAGCGGTCAATGAATCATACGCCATAATTTTTACAAACTGGAGCTTATCAGTAGGCAAGCCTGATATAACAAGATTATTCTTATTCACCCTCAGGTGTTCAGAATAATTAGCTCCATCGGTACCGGTATAAACGTCGTAATGTGTTACTGATGGATCATTAAGCACAACTAATTTGAGCGATGTCGGGCTATTGCGCTGCCATGTAAATGATAACGGCTGATTTAAGCTGATCCAATATGGGTACCATGGTTCTGCAATAACTCCTTCATCACTTAAAATTGGGTTTAAGGTGGCAGATTCTAAAATACATTGTATAGTTGTTGGGGTTGTATCGTTAAGCCAGCAATTGTTCTGTACAAAACGCGAGCCATGGCTATAGTCCATATATATATCATCATGCACATTCGTCATAGGTTGTATATATGTTCCGTTTTGGTAATACCATCCGAATATTACCACGCGGTTTGCCGTAGTATAAATCATATTTGATATTACCACATCTTTCTTATCTCCACTAACAAGGTCACCCAATGGTAAGCCTGGTAAATAAGAATCTCTGGCACTGTCAACAATAGAATCATGCTTGGCAAAATAAGGCACTGTACTCATAGTGCCTGATATGGGTGGCAAGGGGTGCGGAGCAAGCTTTACCTTGGCAGCTGTCCATATGTCTCCCACCATTTTCCGGGTAGGTAAAGTTGTACCTGTCAGCGTTCCTATTTCTGTTGCCAGCATAGGGCTGATAGGGCACAAAAAATAATCAGAATCACAGCCTACTGCAAAATAATCGGGCATTACATAATACGTTACACTTTGTGTATCAGATCCAATAAGCGCTTTGGATTTAACAGGAACAAGGTTGCGGTAAAAATCAGGCACGTTACCAGCCTGAACCTGCGCGTAAATCATAACTTCACGCTGTGTAAGGCTAAGTGTTGAAGATGCAATTGTTGCTTCGAACTGGCTTCCTGAAAGTGCCGTTTTGGAACGAGCCGGAAGGTTTAATGTTTGGGAGAAAACAGTGCCAGCCCATAGGCTGCATAATATAAGTAATGCTTTTTTCATCTCGTAAAATTAATGGTCAGGGTTCACTAAGATACATTATTTTTCTATCCTTTATTGTATTTTTTCAAACGCCTTGCAATCAGTTTTCACCTGAATATACCACCTAAGGTAAAACGCCAATAATGGTGGCTAAAACATATAAATTGCAAGACCAAATTTACCATGAGACAATTTCAGAATTTGTTAATATCTATTTGACCAGAAAAAGCTTTTAATTCTCAGTAAAATAAATTACATTTGCTACGGTACTTCGATTTTTTTTGAAACCGGAATTTATGATTATCCCCCTGACTGCTAAAAAATTACGTTATGATTAAAAGAATACAAGAAAACTTACTTGTTATTCTTCAGCTTTTATTATCAAAAGCAGTTTTCTTATTTTTTATGTTGTCTTTCACCTCTGTTTCTGCTCAGGATATTATAATTCCTCCTTCTTATATTTTTTATCAGGGAGATACGCTTAAAGGTTTTAATTGGAAAGAGGCTCTTGATAATCCTACAGCAAAATCAGCTAATTCAAAGGAACTATTGCCATATCTGAAAGAGAGAGAAAGTGAATATGTGATAGAAAAGTATAACCTGGTAAACCCATACGTTAATCAGATTGATGCAGCTAATGCTTTCCATAAACCATTGGCAGGAAGCCCCTGTAATAATGTTGATTTTGAAGATGGAAATTATACCGGATGGACTGGATATATAGGAGAAAATAAAAACTCTGCCAAAGCTTTATTTCAAACTGTGGCAGGTATCAACACATTAGGTATAAACTCAGGTGAAAAATCCTGTTCATGGCAGACATTGGTTACCACAGGCACCGACCCTTACGGTAATTTCCCAATGCTTGATCCGGGAGGAGGAATTTATGCATGCCGTTTGGGAGGCGAAAAGACAAATCTTAATTGGACATATGCCTGTGGAAATAGTACTGATAATCCCAACAATTGTACTATGGGCGAAGTTTTAGAGCAAACCTTTGCCGTTACCAATGCAAACTCTTTATTCATTTATAAATATGCTGTAGTACTTAATGACGGAGGCCACCCGAATGGAGAAGAGCCTTATTTCAGAGTTGAAGTGCTAAATTCGGCGGGTGATACCATTCCATGTTTGCAATTTTATGTTCAGGGTGAAAATGGCGCCCCTCCGCCCGGTTTTTCATTGTCGGGAAAAACATCACCACAGGACGGTACTAACGTTTATTACCTGGGGTGGACAACAAATACATTGAACTTGAAACCATATGTAGGCACCAATGTTACTGTTCGTTTTACAGCTGCAGGCTGTACATTAGGTGGCCACTTTGGCTATGCTTATATTGATTGCAGTTGCAGCCAGATATGGCCAACCGTAGCGCCTTCTTGTTCTTCATCGGTTTTAACTGCACCGGGAGGCGGATCAAGTTATACATGGACAGGCCCGGGAATTGTAAGTGGGGGCAATACCATATCAGCTACAGTAAATGCGAGTGGAACATATTCAGTTACGGTGGGCATGGGAAGAGCGGGTTGCCAATATGTTCTTGATACTACTATTACTGTACCAGGGCCAATTGTTGTTAATACATCATCGGCACCTGCAGTATGTACCAATAACATTGGCAGCGCATCGGTTACAAGTATAACAGGTGGAACACCGTCATTTACATATTCCTGGAGCAGTGGTCAAACTACATCAACATTAAATAACCTGCCTGCAGGCAGCTATACGGTAACAGTAAAAGATGCCAATGGATGTACTCAACAGGCTACGGTAGTTGTAGCACATAATACAGCAACCCCTACTCCAACAATCACAGGTACAAATCCACTTTGTAATGGAGGCACCGGAAGCGCCGTGGCCACCACTATTACAGGTGGTACTGCACCATATACTTACGCCTGGAGCAATGGAAAAACAACTACAAGTGTCACAGGTCTTGCCGTAGGCACTTATACGTTAAACATGACAGATGCCAATGGATGTACCGGATCAGGAACGGTGACCATTACACAACCTACGGCAATAGTTATAACAACATCTACTGCACCAACTACGTGTACGGGCAGCACAGGCACAGCAAGCGTAACCAATGTTACCGGTGGCACATCGCCATACACGTATTCATGGAATAACGGACAAACTACTACATCTATAACGGGCCTACCTATTGGAAGTTATACTGTTACTGTTAAAGATGCAAATGGTTGTACTAAAACAGCCACCGTAACTGTAACCAGTGTTACTCTAACACTTACGCCAACTACCACAGAAGTTAATGAGTTATGCAACGGAGGAAGTACAGGTAGTGTTTCAGTCACCGGTGTGACCAATGGAACTGCACCCTATACATATACATGGAATGCCGGGCAAACAACAACTACCGTAACCGGATTACCACCCGGGACATATACAGTGACTGCAAAAGATGCGAACGGATGCACAGGAACAGCCACTGCAACTATTACACAACCTGCCGTTATTGCGGTTACAACATCTACAACACCTACAACATGCTCAGGCAGCACCGGTACTGCAAGCGTAACAGGAGTAACAGGAGGTACATCACCATACACTTATTCCTGGAACAATGGTAAAACTACTTCATCTATAAATGCATTACCCGCTGGTTCTTATACGGTAACCGTAAAGGATGTCAATGGATGTTCTAAAATTGCAACTGTAACAGTAGGAACTACCGGAGCAACAATTACTCCTACGGTAACAGGTGTGAATGAGCTCTGCAATGGTGGAAACACGGGTAGTGCATCTGTAACGGGAGCTACAGGTGGTTCAGCTCCATATACGTATACATGGAGTAATGGAAAAACCACTACGACTATTACTGCACTTCCGGTAGGCACATATACTGTAACAGCAAAAGATAATAACGGTTGCGTGGGAACCAAAACAATAACAATTACTCAGCCCACTGTTATTACAGTAGCTACAACTTCATCACCAACTACATGCTCCGGTACTACCGGCACTGCAGGTGTTTCAAGTGCAAGCGGTGGCACAGGTGCATATACTTATTTATGGAACAACGGGGCAACCACCTCAACCCTTAACAACCTTGCATCAGGCAGCTACACGGTTACAGTAAAAGATGCAAATGGTTGCACTAAAACAGCAATTGCAACTGTTGGAACTACAGGAGCTGTTATTACTTCAACTACTACATCAACTAATGATCTTTGTAATGGAGATAGTACAGGTAGTGTATCAGTTACAGGATCTTCCGGTGGCCTTGCACCATATACTTATACATGGAGTACAGGACAAACCACCACCACAGTAACCGGATTACCAGTTGGAGCATATATTGTAACAGCATTAGATGTCAATGGATGTAATGGAACTGATACTGCTTTTGTTACCCAACCAACACCGATAGTAATTACTACCGATACAACACCTACAATTTGTACAGGTTCCGTAGGAACAGCAAGTGTAACAAATGTAACAGGTGGTGCCGGAGGCTACACATACGTATGGAGTAATACGCTTACAACATCTTCAATAAACGCCTTAGCAGCCGGAACCTATACTGTTACCGTTAAGGATGCCAATGGCTGCACTAATACAGCTACTGCAATTGTTGGAACAGTTATAGATACACTTAAACCAACTGCGACATCTACAAACGAACTTTGCTTTGGGGACTCAAACGGAACTGCGTCTGTAACCGGAGTAACAAATGGCACTGCACCATATATTTACTCATGGAATAGCGGCCAAACCACAAGTAGTGTCACGGGCTTGCTTGCAGGGTCATATACAGTTAATATTACTGATAATAATGGTTGTACTGGAATAGACTCAGCGACCATTACTCAACCACTGGCTATGGTTGTTACAACCACTTCTACCCCTACAACTTGTTCAGGTAGTACGGGCACCGCGGGTGTAACAAGTGTAACTAATGGAACACCTAATTATAGTTATTCATGGAGCAACGGAAAGACAACTTCAACAATAAGTAATCTAACAGTTGGAAGTTATACCGTAACTATTACAGATGCCAATAGTTGTTCGCAAACAGATACAGTTGTAGTTGCTGCTGTCGGTGCAACAGTTACCCCTGCAGTAAGTTCTACTAATGTACTTTGCTTCGGCGATTCAAATGGTACCGTTTCTGTAACCGGGGCTACCGGTGGCACAGGGCCATATACTTACTTATGGAGCACAGGTCAAACTACAACTACAGTGACTGGCTTATTCCCCGGTACATATACAGTAACTGCAACCGGTGTAAATGGTTGTTCAGGATCAATTACAGATACCGTGGGTTCACCGACCCAATTAAATCCATCGACAGCTGCAACAATGGCAGTGTGTAACGGGCAAAACGGAAGCGCAACTGTAACAACTACGGGTGGTACGGCAGGGTATACGTATTTATGGAGCAATGGTATAAGCGGAGATTCAATTAATGCAGTGGCCGGATCATATTCTGTAACAATAACAGATGCAAATGGATGTGTTGATAGTGCAGCAGCCGTTATTGCCCAACCGGCACCTATTACTGCAACAACTGAAATTGGCCTGGCAACATGTACGGTAGCTAATGGTTCGGCGGGTGTAACCAGCGTATTTGGTGGTACCGGGCCCTATACCTATTTATGGAATTCTATACCGGCACAAACAACGGATACCGCTACACATTTATTTGCAGGTAATTATACGGTAACTATAACTGACGCCAATAATTGCAGTTCTCAGGTGGCAGTAGTAGTAACTAATGCTAATGGTACACGAGATTCAATAGTAGCTACTACAAATATTTTATGCTTTGGTGGCAATAATGGTAGTATTACTTTAGGTGTTGCCAGTGGGGTACCACCTTATACATTTGTATGGAGCAATGGCGCCACAACTCAGAATTTAGATAGCATTACAGCTGGTATATATTCTGTAACTGTAGCAGATACAAAAGGCTGTAAAACTACTGCTATAGATACAATTACTCAACCGCCGCCGCTGCATGATTCAATAATTAACCCGATAAATGAAAAATGCTTTAACGACAGCATAGGAAGCCTTACCGGAGTTGTAACTGGCGGTACTCCTGGTTATTCATATACATGGAACCCTGCTGGTGGAACAAATGCCATTGCAACCGGCCTTGGCGCATCTATATATACATTGTCTGTAACGGATGCAGATGGTTGTCTGGCCATGGCAATTGACAGTGTAACCCAGCCTCCACAATTAACACTATCTGCTGCGGCTTTCCCTGCAACTTGTTTCAACTCTTGTAATGGCCAGCTGGGAAGCATTCCGGGAGGTGGAGTAACACCATATTCTTATTCCTGGAACAATGCAACATCTTCTACTACTGCAAGCGTATTAAATGTTTGTGCAGGAACATATTCAGTACTTGTAACAGATGCTAACGGATGTAAAATTGATAGTATTGGTCTTGTAGTAACACAGCCTACCGCATTACGCGATTCCATTACTTCAATAATTAATAACAAGTGCTTCGGAGATAGCACAGGTAGCCTGGCTGTAGGAGTTACAGGTGGTAGCCCCGGCTATACATATTCATGGAGCACAATACCATTACAATCAACTGATTCAGCAACTGGTCTTAAAGCGGGCACCTATACAGTTACCATAACCGATTCGCATGGGTGTGTTGATACAGTTTCGGGCAGAGTTACACAACCAACTCAGGTGGCCTCAACAACAGCACCTCAAACCATATGTATTAGTCAATCTGCTTTGGTTACAGTAACTTCAATAGGCGGAACACCAGGCTATAGTTATATATGGCTGCCAGGCAACCAAACAACCGCCACGATTACTGTATCACCGACAGTAACTTCCACATACACTGTAATTACTACAGATACAAATAACTGCCCTGGCCCTCCGACAACGGTAGTAATAACGGTAAATCCACCACTGAAAGTAACTGTATCGCCTGATAAAGCAATCTGCCCGGGCACCAGTACACAAATTGGAGCAAACGGAAGCGGTGGAGACGGGTTCTATAATTATTCATGGTCACCAGCCACCGGGTTAAGTTGTTCAACTTGTCAGGATCCGATTGCAACACCAACCGTTAGTACTCAATATACAGTAACCCTAACTGATAATTGTGGTACACCTTCAGTAAAGGATAGTGTATTGGTTACACTTGATCCTTTACCTGTTGTTCAATTTACCGCCGATACATTGCAAGGCTGCTCACCATTATGCGTAAACTTTACAGATAAAACCCCTCCACCGCCTTCATTATCATCATGGATGTGGTCTTTTGGTGACGGGGGAACTTCTACAAATGAAAACCCTCATTATTGTTATGATTCAGCAGGGATTTATACTGTGTCTCTCATAGTAACATCTGACAGTGGTTGTGTCGACAGCCTCACTAAACCAGGTTATATAACTGTTTACAGTCACCCTGTAGCTGCATTCAATGCATCTCCGCAACCAACCAATATACTTACCCCAACTATCTATTTTACAGATCAGAGTACCGATGCGTATGGAATTAAGAGTTGGTTTTGGCAATTCCATGACACTTATGATAGCACGAGCATTCTACAAAACCCTCAATTTGTTTATCTGGACACCGGAATGTTTTGCCCAACACTTACCGTAACCAATGTACACGGGTGCACAGATGAAGTTCAGCATTGTGTTGAAATAAGTCCATTCTTTACCTTATACATTCCAAATGCATTCTCGCCAAATGGTGACGGATTAAATGATGTGTTTACCGCTAAAGGCACTTATGTATGTGGTTTTGAAATGTATATTTTCGATCGCTGGGGTATGTTATTGTACTACACGCAAGATATGAGTAAAGGCTGGGACGGAACTGTGCAAGGAGGTTCAGCTATATGCCAGGAGGATACTTATGTATACCTGATTACAGCGCAATCATGCGTTGATCAATCGAAACACAGGTATGTTGGTAGAGTTACAATTATCAAGTAACTATTTTAATATAACTCATTAAGGAATAATGCTATTTTTGGTGGTATTATTCCTTTTTACTTTAAAAGAAATCCTGTGTATAATACGCATATCACATGAAGAAGCATATTTTCTATCTTTTCATTATCAGCATTATTATGGCAAGCTGTAATAATGCATCAAAAGAATCAAAAGGCGCTGGTTCAGGCGATCAGGCTTTTCAGAGCCTTACCGATAATTTTCTTGAAGGTTATCTTAAGTGGAGGCCCCAGGCATCTGTTGCGTTGGGGTTTCATGAATACGACGGTAAAACAACTGATTTAAGTAAAAGCTCTATTGCAGGTGAAGTGGCACGACTGAAATCCGTCGACTCATCATTAGCCTTATTTGATACAACATCACTGAGCCCAAAGATGTTCCGTGACTACCGCATTCTTAGAATGGGTATTAATAATGAGCTATTTAATATTGTTGACTTAGGCGAATATACAAAGAATCCAATGAATTATGCAGGTGCAATAGATGTTAATATATATGTAAAAAGAAATTTCGGCCCTATAGAAAACCGTGTTAAATCTATTATTGCCATTGAAAATGAAGCACATAATATATTTGCAGCAGCAAGGGCTAACCTACAGGATTCGCTTGCCAAACCTTACATTGAAACTGCAATAGAAGTAGCAAAAGGCTCGGCAGATTTTTTAGGTGGAGATCTAATTACTGCTTTAAAAGATGTAAAAGATACTGCACTGATGGCCTCATTTAATAAGGCTAACAAACAAGCCATTGAAGAAGTAAAATCGTTTGCCGACTACCTGGAAAAAGAAAAACTTCCTAAAGCACATACACACTATGCAATTGGTGTAGATAACTATGAGAAAATGCTGCTCGATGTAGAGGGTATAACTCTTACCCCGGATCAAATTCTGGAAATAGGAATGAAAGAATTAAAAAAAGAACAAGATGTATTTAATGCAACTGCAAAAATAATAGACCCGAAAAAGAAACCGGTGGATGTATACCACGACATGCAAAAAGAGCATCCTACAGCAGAAGATCTGATACCCGATGCTAAGAAACACCTTGAAGCTATACGTCAATTCCTTATTGATAAAAAAATAGTAACCATGCCGTCAGAGGTCAGAGTGAAAGTGGAGGAAACACCACAATATGCCCGTGCATCGAGTACTGCCTCAATGGATACACCTGGCCCATTTGAAACCAAGGCTACTGAAGCATATTATTATATAACCCCTGTGGACCCAAAGTGGACTGACAAACAAAAATCTGATTGGCTATCTCAGTTCGACTACTATACAACTGACAATGTAACCATCCATGAAGCTTATCCGGGGCATTATACGCAATTTCTTCATTTGAATGCTTCTTCTGCAACCAAGCTTGAAAAGATATTTGGAAGCTATGCCTATATAGAAGGCTGGGCTCACTATTGCGAAAAAATGATGGCAGATGAAGGGTATGGGCACAATGGTGATTCTATTACAGGAGCCAAGTACCGCCTTGCACAATCGGGTGATGCATTACTGCGCCTTTGTCGTTTATGTGTTTCTATACAAACACATTGTCATGGTATTTCAATAGATTCTGCAACAAAATTCTTTATGGCAAACTGGTACCAGGGCGATAAACCTTCAAGGCAGGAAGCTTTACGCGGAACATTCGACCCGGGTTATTTGTTCTACACCATAGGCAAACTGGAAATACTTAAGCTAAGGGAAGATTATAAAAAACAAGAGGGTTCAGCTTTTACATTACAAAAGTTTCATGACGCTATGCTTGATAACGGTATGCCACCTATATTCCTTTTACGTGAAATATTATTGAAGGATAAAAGTATTTGGGGGCAAACCCTTTAATTATTTATTGCAGAGATTCATAAAATTTCAACAGCCTCGGAGTGTGTTTCTTAAGAGAAAGTGTCTCTCTGCTTTCCAATAGGTTTTTCACTTGAGTTTCATACGTTATTTTACCTATTAGTTTTCTTATATCTGCAAAGTCTTCTTTTTCAGGTACAGCTATTCCTAACTTATACCTTTGCACTAACCAACTTTGGTAAATAACATCGGCCGAAACTAATATGGGTATGCCAGACTCGACATAATTAAATAGTTTTAATGTCGTAGCATATTTATGCTTTAAGTCCGACTGGCCTGAGTTTACCCTAAAGAAGGGCATTATGCCGTAATGATATTTTGCCAGTTCACCAGGTAGGTCTTGCTGTGAAACAGATGTATGAAAATGAAAGAAAGAGTTCTCTCTTGATATTTGCTCATATTCTATATAATCAACCCTTAACGTTGATGGGCTTGGATAAATATGAAAATGTATTTTTTGCTTGGTCAGGTAGTCAATAAGCCAATGAAACTGAACTGCCCCGTAGTGAACTTTATCCCGGTGTGAGCCCATTACACCACCAGCATATACTAAATGAATATCATCCATTGAAAACCTCTTGGGAGTGTTTTGGAACAGATCATTATCAGTGTATAATGGAAAAAACAATCTTTTCTTTCTATCATTTATGCCCCATAGCTTCATTCCTTCACGTGGTTCTAAACTATGTGCAACAATTCCATCAGATAGTTGGAAGCACAGTTTTTCATAAGGCAACTCATCCTTCAACCACCTTAATTTAGAATCCTGACCGTAATATAATATATATACATCCTGGTAATCGGTAATAACGGGGGTTGTAGTATGATATTTTTTAGTTGTTTCCAATGCTATATACGGATATTTACTTTTAGGAGCGAAGCCATGCAATATATATGGAGCGGGTAATGATCTGATCATCCGTTTAAGGTGCCACTCGTTTCTAAAAAGCATCACATGATCTATTTCACTGCTGGAGAACTTATCTACAAAACCACGCTTATGACAAAGCAATACGGTTATGAATGAGTCATTCCTTTTACACCATTTTGCCATTCTTGCAATTCGGGGTGGAAGGAACTCACCCACATACATTATTATCTTTGAATTGTTCTGGCTAATCTTTAAATCGCTCTTTGCAGGCACAGATAAAAACCAAAGCATAGCATCCCAGGCTGATGTACATTTCTCATACGTAAACCATTTCAGCTTATTTATGAATATGTAAATAGAATTCAACTTAGGCATTTGCAACTATTTTTTATCAGACGTGGCAAAGTATTTAATCTTTGTGTAGCTATATACCAGGTCATTTACATCAGAAGATAATTTAAAATATAATATGGCACCACCATATAATACAGTCATTACTACTGAGCGTACCGCAATATCAATATACTTACTATGAAGGCGTGGTATCTGGGCCGCTATTACCCATACTGCTATTGTAATTACTAGTACCCATAAGCAATTAATGGTAAAGGGTTGCATATGGTAATAGTTATAAACAAAAATCAATCTTAATATATTATATAGTGAAATACTGATTAGAGTTGCTATAGCAGCACCCATCATTCCATATATTGGGATGAGAATAAGATTAAGAATTACAGTTGTAATAATAAGTAAAAGCATAAACCATAAATCTGATTTATATTTTTTTGATGTAACAATAATATAACCATTTAACCCTGTTGCCATATCAATATATTTTGACAATGCCAGTAATAAGAAAACATATTTAGCACTGTGGTATTCTTTAGGCATGAACATAAAAATAGAATCGATATTGACCCATAACCCGATAAATAGAATGCCGCCCAAAACCATATCTATTAAAGATGTTTTCTGATAAAGGTCTGCCATACCTTTCATATCTTTTTCTTTCCAATAGCGTGCCAAAAGCGGGTGTGCTATTTTCTGTATAGACCTGAAAGGAAGTGTCATTACCATTGCAATTAAGAATACTGTAGAATAAATACCATTAGGCCCTAAGCCTAATTTTGCAGTAACCATAAGTGAATCTATGCTCGTTAGCACCGTTCCCCCTAAGGCACTCATAATTGTAAATATTCCATAAACAATAATTATCCTGAAAAAACGGTTAAACCTTGCACTTTTAACAGGTTTAATAAATAATTGCTTAAGGAATGCAATATATACCAGCAAGATCAGTGCCAATATTGCATTACACAATATGTAGAGAACAACAAACTGATGAAAATCAATAAGCTTTAACGCATACATTCCTATAATTACTGTTACCAGCACGCGCCCTACTAATTCATTGGTAAATGTGGCAACCCCCGTTTTTAACAACGAACGCAGGTATGACTCCAGGTATTGAAAATACAATATTCCCAATGCTAATGGAATGTTATAGTAATAGAAATCAATAAGCATTGGCGATTCTCTGTAATACTGTATACAGAATGGCTTAAGAAAAACAAAAATTATGGTAGATATTATAAAGCCCACGGTTACAACACAATTAGTCCAGAAAAGAAAACCGTGATGTTGCTTGTCTTTGTCGTTAAAATAAGGAAAGAATCGTATACTTACAGTGCTGATACCAAGTGTAGCAACCTGGGCATATAAAACCGAAATAGTGGTTAATATGCTAATTAACCCAACTTGTGCAACAGTTAGGAAATTAGTGAAAAGTAATATTTTATTAAAATAGCCAAGCCCTGCACCTAAATAGGAGAAAATGGTTAAACGTATGCTGGCTTTCTGAACTATACCCATACTACCTTACAGATAACCTGATTCCATTATGGAATAACTCAACTAATTTCAACTTATTTCAAAAAATGCTGTACGAACCGAATCAAATCCTTTTTATATACTGGGTGGGAATTACCAATTATTTCGACCGCCAAAGCGCCAACACAATTACCTACAAAGCATGCTACTTCGGGTGCCGTTCCCGTATATGCAAGAAGGGTAGTTACTGAAAGCACAGCATCGCCAGCCCCTACAGAGTCCTTTACCGATCTGGCAACAGCCGGTGCTTTACATATCTTATTCTTCTCATACCACAATGAACCTTCCTGGCCTAGTGTAATTTGAATTTTATCTGCCTTGGTTACTTTCTTTAACTCCTTCACTAATGTCTCTACATTTCCATAGTTATCACCAAATGGCAGCCTCAACTCCTTTTCATCTATCGAAATATAATCTACATTGTTATACTTCGTAATATAATTATATCCGTAGTTATTACTATTTGTTTGAGCATTTACAGCTACATACTTACCGGCAGCTTCTATGAACTTAATAACATTTGGAGTTATGAAGCCATGCCCGAAATCAGTTACCAGCACAAGATCATATTTCGGAAGCTCTTTCTTTAAATATGCAATAACCTCTTTCTCAAGCTTCTCTTCAATATAATGGTCATTCATGAAGGTAACCTCAAACAACTTAATATTCATATACTTGTCCAGGTATCTTCTCTTAGTTGGTGTCGGGCCATCTTCTCTTTCAAAAAATTTAGCATCAACCTCCTGAGATAGTGTTTTACCAATTACCTTGTCTTGCATATTTTGTTTGCCAAGGCAAGTAACCAGTTTTACTTCTCCCGCAAATTGTTCAAGGTGATTAGCAACGGCCAGAACTCCGCCAGCAAAAACCTCCTCACGCATATATATGCTTGATATGGTAGGCGACTTTGATGACTTACCTAATGGTGAGCAATAATGATATTCATCAATAATTGTATCGCCAATTACCATGACTTTTAGTTTATTCAACTTTTCAAGCTCACCTAAAATATAATCAGTCGAATGTTTTTTCTTTAGCCCATCAACGAAACTTTGTGCTTTAGATCCGTGCGGATTAAAATGAGCGTTGATAAGGCTCGATGATGAAAATGTAATTTCTTCAGTAAAATACAACTTACCGCCAACTGACTTTACTGCATCCTCTTCATCATAAATTCCTTTTGTAAGATCTTTTTCTTTATCCTTATAATCTTGTCCTTTTACGTAAAAATCAGGCCGTATCATTTTTATAGTTTCAACGGCGGTAGGCCAGTGATTAAGTGCAACGTAATCTACAGCTTCCATTGCTGCAATTGCCTCCATACGAAGTTGCTCAGTAAATACAGGTCTGCCGGGGCCTTTATTTACAAAGCGATCTGGTGTTATGGTAACTACAACAACATCTGCCTGTTCCTTTGCAGCCTGAAAATGTTTAATATGGCCCGGGTGCAACAGATCAAAACAGCCATGGCACTGAGCAATGGTTTTACCTTGCTTCTTTAGCTTCTTACACTCAACTGCAAGTTGCTCAAGCGTAATTATTTTATTTTTAAGTTTACTCATATTATTTACCCAGATATTTAAACCAGTCCTTAGTTGCTTCTGCAATACTGGCAGGTTCCCAAAGCGGAGCTTCTCTCCAGTAGTCAATATTATCCATCATAATTTTCACACCTTCTTCAAAACTCACAATAGGCTTCCACCCTGTTTTTTTCTGAATTTTAGTTGTATCGGCAAAAGTGCAATCGGGTTCGCCGGGGCGTTTTGGAACATATACTACAGGACCACCTAAAAGTTCAACCAATAAGTTTATGCTATATGTATTTCCGCTACCCACATTCATAATTTCTCCTGCACAATTCTCGGTATTCGAAGTTGTAACACAGGCATTTACTACATCTGTTACAAATGTAAAATCGCGTGTTTGTTTACCATCACCTACAACAGTATATGGTTTATTGTTCAGTTTCTGAGCCAGGAAAACACCAAACACTGCTCCATAAGTACCCGATGTTCTTGCCCTTGGTCCGTACACATTAAAGAAACGAAGTGCAGTAACATTCAGGCCATAAACTCGGTGCCAATGCATACAATATTCTTCGCCCACGTATTTTGTATGCGCATAAGGGTATTGGGGAGAAATAGCTTCCGTTTCCGGTGTAGGGTATTTACCAGGTATGCCATAGCAAGACGAAGATGCAGCATATATTATACGTTGTACATTCTGATGACGACAAGCCTCAAGTACACAAATAGTACCATCGACATTTGAACGGTGATAATTCATTGGGCGCTCTATTGATGGCACAATATCAGCCAAGGCTGCAAGATGATAAACTCTTTCAGCACCTTTAAATAAAGGCAATATTTTATCATATTCAGCAATATCAACATGATGGAATTGAACTTTCGGATTACCCTTATGGTGTTCAATATTCCTTAGTGAACCACTACTAAGGTTATCAAGTACAATAACTTCATTCCCGTCATTTACTAATCTATCAACCAAATGGCTACCAATAAAACCGCAGCCTCCTGTTACTAATGTTTTCATGTTTTAATTTTCAATTTAAGCTCCCCACTTTACATTTTCTTTAAGAATCTTTGCCGGGACACCGGCAACCAGATTATTTGCATCTACCGATTTAGTTACAACCGCTCCTGCTGCTACTATAACGTTGTCCTGTAAAATTACATCTTTTAATATCATTGATCTTTGCCCTAACCAGCAATGATTACCTATACGCACTTTTTCAATTCCCATATCAACCTCAGCATTGGCTTCTGTAGATAATTTATGCCCATCATTATCACGTATTATCACGCCTTGTGCTATCATACAGTTTTGCCCTATTTCAATATCACTTAGCGCAATTATTTGTGTCCCTCCGTTTATAGCAGTACCGTGTTTTATTACAATTTTTGCATTAATTCCATTTATAGTTACCCCCGCATAGAGTGTTACATCTCCCTCAATTTCTAATGTTGAATTATGTAAACTTATCCGACAATTATCTTTACTTGAATCAAATCCTCCACCGTCAAAATACCCATAATCAACACCCACTTTCAGGCTACCATTATTAACAATTATTTTAGAGTTTTTAATATTACACATGGTAGAATGATGAATCCCTATTTTAGAATTACCTATAAGCTTAATGCTTTTTTTCAGGCTCCAATATCCATTCCACTTATTATGGGTGTATTTGATACTATAAAATAACCGACCATAACATATTTGTAAAAGGCCATAAGACCTACTCATCAACATCTGTCTGGCTCTACCCACTTAATTCTGTTGGTTTATTATTCTATGAATGGCTTTTATAAAACTCAATAACACAATCTGCAATATAATTCACTTGCTCGTTTGTCAACTCAGGATATACTGGAAGACTTAGGATGGTTTCGGCTTGTTTTTCCGTTACCGGAAAATCGCCTTTTTTGTAACCCAAATATCTTGCAGCTTCTTGTAAATGAATTGGGATTGGGTAATGCACCTTGGTGTCAATTCCCCTTTCAGCTAAAAATGCTTTAAGTTCATCTCTTTTGCCGGTTTGAATAATGAAAGTATGATAAACCGCTTTTTCATAAGCCTTATCATGTGGCGCTATAATTTCCAGATCCTTAAGCTTGTTATAATACGTCTCAGCAATTTCATGTCTCCTGGCAGTCCACTTTTCAAGGTGTTTTAATTTAACATTGAGCAATGCAGCCTGCAAATTATCTAAACGTGAGTTATAACTCCAGAATTCGCATTCATCACGATTCTTTAAACCATGATTTCTTGCCTTAAGTAAGTAATTATATGTTTTCTCGTCGTTAGTTGTTATCACACCGCCATCGCCAGATGCTGCAATGTTCTTTAACGGATGTAAACTAAAACAACCTGTTATGCCAAAGCTGCCAACAGGTTTATTTTTGTATTCTGCCCCAACAGCTTGTGCGCAATCTTCAATAATTTGAATATTATGCTTTTTTGCCAAAGCAAGTAATTCATCCATTGGTGCAGGTCTGCCGGTTAAATGCACAGCAATAATTGCTTTTGTTTTAGGCATTATGGCTTTTTCAACCTTCTCCGGGTCTAAATTAAAATCGCTGGTTACATCTGCAAAAACAGGCTTTGCACCAATCAATGCAATTGATGAAGCCGATGCAAGAAAAGAGTTTGGCGCCGTAATTACTTCGTCACCTTCTTTTATACCAATAGCTTTCATTGATAGGAACAAAGCATCTGTTCCGTTAGCCACTCCAATTGCGTATTTGGTTTGTGCAATAGCTGCGAAGCTCTTTTCAAAATTCGTTAAAGCCTCACCCGCAATAAATTGGCCACTTTCCATTACTTTCCAGAATTCAACTAGCAGTTGTTCTTTTATAGCAAGGTTTTGCAAACCAAGATTTATGTAAGGCACCTGCATTTTTTTCGATGTTGCAAGCATTATTGTAAGTGTATTAATTGCATTAACTTAACATTGAAATACTTAGGATCGGAAAGTGAATCAGGTATATGCCCCGCTTCAAATTCACGTTTCAGGTCAACAGACGCTTCTTCAATGGTATGTTTTGGTTCAAAGCCCAACTCTTTCTTTATCTTTTCTGAAGAGATATGGTAAGAGCGATGATCATTAGTTGGAGTTGTAATTATTTTCACCTGATCACCAACGGCGTGCTTAACCATTTGGGCTATTTGAGAAACCGTATGGTTCTCGTATCCTGCATTATATATTTTACCTGCAATTTTTTCAGAAGGAAGAGTAAGCAGATAACAATATAGGTCTGTCATATCTTCAATATGAATATTCGGACGTTTTTGTTCGCCGCCAAATACAGTAATTTCCCCTTTATTAACTGCTAGGTTGGTCAATATATTAACTGTCAAATCTAGTCTTAAACGTGGACTGTAACCACATACGGTTGCCGGGCGAATAGTAAGTGTAGTAAATTCTGGCGACTGATATTTTGAAAGTATAACTTCACAATTTGCCTTGAACTTAGAGTAATCGGTTAGTGGTTCAAGTGGTGTATCTTCAGTTACGTTTGGCATTTCTTTAATTCCGTATACGCTTGAAGAAGATGCATAAATAAATCTTTTCACTCCACTTTCCTTTGAAATTCTAACCAATGGTTCGAAAGCATCAAGGTTAATTGATTTGCCAAGTGTAGGATTAAGTTCAAAACTCGGGTCATTTGATATGCAGGCTAAATGTATAACCGCATCCTGCCCTGCTAATGTATTTCTCAAAAGCGCCTGGTCTCTTATATCACCTTTTACTTTTTTCAGATTAGGGTGGTTAGGTAATACAGCTTCTCCGTATATCATAAGATCTAATACGGTAACATTGTAACCTTGTTTTAATAATTTCGGAACGAGAATGGCTCCCACATAGCCTGCTCCACCTGTAATAAATATATTTTTCATATTATTTTATAAGACCTGCAAAGATACGAAATAAAGAAAATGATGCCAATGGTTATTTTACAACATTAAATCATTGACTATCAACGTAATACACCTATACAGGCAGAGAGAAAACGAATAGTTCCTCTTATAAAGACCTATAACTTAACATATTCCATAGTAACCTTAAACTGCTTATTCGGAATTGCAGGAGATACTAATTGTGAAGTTGGAAGCTTACGATTGGTGTGAATAGCGCATAAGGTATTGGACACATGATATAGATTTCCTTCCGTTCCACTTGGTATACCCTCTAAAATACCGGCTAAGGTTTCCCAAACAGGTGTAGCAGGGTCTTTACCATAATCATGCCATATTACTATTGAATTCTCATGTGTTAAATACTTGAACACTTTTTCCGTGTCACTCTTAATAAAATCGTACCTGTGATTAGCGTCAACAAATATCACATCGAATTTTGTCTTCAATCCTGCATAATCAAAAGTCTTGGAGTCACCATACACATGTTTTATTTTAGGGTTCTTTTTTGAAAAGAATCCAAACAGGTTTCTGTATATACCTCCAAATGCATCGTCGGGCAAATTAAGCGTATAGCTTTCACTACAAACGTCTGCAACATTACTTATGCTTTGTCCCCTCCATGTACCAATTTCAAAATACCTGCAATTCGGAAAACTTCGGCACAACGATTTTATAATTGCCAGGTCAAGCGGTGTTGAACCGCCACCCAAAAAGTCAACTACTTCAAGTGTTTCCTTAAAATCTGGTATCAGATCGTTAATTTCAACAACAGGCAGGCCTTTGCTAAACTTACCATGCTTCTTGTCGATATACTTTTTCCATACACTATTATCTTCCACTATCCTGTAAAGCAGCTTAGGGTTTCCGGCCATTTCGTAAACTGCCTTGAAAGGTATTTTAATTTTATTGAGCATATTCTTTGGCTGAAATATTAGCGAACAAAAGTAAGTTATTTTTTTAATGTTATTGGCTTAAATCAGAAGGCCATAAACCGGGTGGTTTATAGCCTTCTGCTAATAATGAAATAAGGCAAGTCGCCTACCTTAATATCCCCAATATAGATATACTTATACTAATTTTTTTTCACAACCTTAGCCGGCACTCCCACCGCAGTAACATTAGCCGGCACTGCATTTATTACAACACCGCCCGCACCAATTACAGAACCTTCACCAACACTTGCATCGGGTATTACTATAGCACCGGTACCCAAAAAGGCATTGCGCCCTATTTTAACACGGCCTGCAGTATGCACCCCGGGACCCAGATTAGCGCCATCTTCAATTATATTATCATGATCGATAGTTGCGCCAGTGTGAATATTAACACAATTACCAATGCGTGTTCCTGTAACAATAATAACCCCCTGGCCTACATAACATCCTTTACCAATTACAACGTCGGAATCAAAATGGGCTGTTGGGTGAATTGCGTTGATAAGCTCAATACCTGATTGGATTATTTCTTCAGATAACGATCTTCGCATTGGATTGTTACCAATTGCAACAATACCAGCTGCAACACCAAGTTCTTTTCTAAATTGAGATAATTGATCAGTCGAACCAATAACTTTTATACCTTTTATTTCAAGGCCATGTTTACTCCTATCATCATCTATAAATCCAACAACATTATAAGTATCACCAGCATGCAACATTTCAAGTACAACCTTTGCATGGCCGTCAGCCCTGGCGCCAATAATTATAGTTGGTATCTTTTTCATATTTCAAAAATATAAAATTACAACTTAACTAACCAATCAATTGATTTAGTTTATTCTTGTAATTTACATTGCTTACTGTTGTTGTTCTTGAATTACTGCTTATCTTTGTGTACCGCCTTATTGAGGATAACATTTTGTTTATACGCATTCCACATGCAAAAGAAATCAATTAAGACTTCAAGAATCCTCTGTCTATTAATTATACTATTTAGTGCCCCGGAGAATTATATACTTAGTCAAAATCTTGTACCCAATTGGAGTTTCGAACAATATTCTGCATGCCCAAATGGCTATACCCAAATTGCTAATGCCATTGGCTGGTATCCATCTTATGTTGATAATTGCTGTAGTTATCAGGTCGAATATTTAAATGCTTGCGGAACCCCAGGATTCCAAGTTCCCTCAAATGTTTGGGGTAATCATACGGCAAGTACCGGGCAGGCCTATATGGCTCAGGTTACCATGGCACCAACTGTTACAACAAATTACCGTGAAAATATTTATGCTAAACTGATAAGCCCACTGGTACCTGGTGAAACTTATTATGTCTCCATGAGAGTAGTTAGCGCTACTGATTGTGAGAATACTACTAATAATGATGGTATCAAGTTTTCTACTAATTCATTTTTCTCAGTGAATAATATAGCGGCTGTTCATTCCACGGTTGTTATTACCGATCAGGTAAATTGGACAACAATATCCGGATGCTATATGGCAGACAGTGCTTATACATATATTGGCGTTGGCAATTTTTTTGATGATGCGCATACTACAATGTCTTATTCTTGCTCAAGTTGCAGTAATGTATATCCCGGATATTACGTGGATGATATTTCGGTTATTCCAATGACAATAACTGCAAGCCAGTTTTCGATTTGTAAAGGTGACTCATCAATACTAACAGCAAGTGGAGGCACTTCATATTTATGGAGTAATGGAAATACAAACAGCTCGATTATTGTAAAACCAACAATAAATGCTACCTATAGTGTAAGTATCACTAATCCTCATTGCACATTAGACACTTCTATTACTATTACCGTTGGAAATTCGGGCATAATTACAGGTAATGACAGTGTTTGCGATGGATCAGCCATATTCCTTACAGCCTCACCAGGAACGGCCTATTTATGGAATACCGGAGCAACGACGAGTTCTTTACAAATTAACCATGCAATCACAGCAGATAGTTTGTATTATGTTATAATTTCAAATGGCAGTTGTGTTGATACTGTTTATAAGAAAATAGTGATATCTCAACCAAGTGCTATCAATGCTTGTTGTAATACCACTATCTCAAACGGAAAATCTATACAACTTAATGCAACAGGTGCATCCAATTATGTCTGGACTCCTTCGACCGGATTAAGTTGCACAAATTGCCAAAATCCAATTGCAACTCCTCTAATTACAACTACATACACTGTAAGCACTCTAAATGCTAATACATGCGTTTTGCCTGATACAGTAATAGTTAGCATAGAAACGTTATGTGCTGATTATACCGTACCCAACATATTTACACCAAATGGAGATGGAGTCAATGACTATTTCGCCATAAACACTCAAGCCCTGGATGTATATAAAATATCCATATATGACAGGTGGGGTGTATTGCAGTACGAGTCAAATTCACCAAGCATAAGTTGGGATGGACATAATAGATCAGGAGAAGAAGCTTCTACTGGTGTATATTACTATATCATCCGATCCTCCTGCAACGGAAAGGAATATGATAAGCATGGTTACCTTGAATTAATTAGATAGGCTAATAGATCATACTAACTAAAAAGAGGATCAGTAAAGGGCCAATTTTGCTATATTCGCAGGCCAAATTAATATGTTTTTATGAAAACAAGTTCTTACTTATTTATAGGGTCAATGTTAATATTATCATCGTGTGGTAATAGCAACAAACAATCTGCAGAAAACAATTCTATGATATCACCTACTAATCCATTCCTGAATACGAGTACTTTACCATTTCAAACAGCCGATTTCACGAAAATAAAAGATAGTGATTTTAAACCCGCTATAGAAGAAGGTATAAAGCAGCAGTTAGCTGAAATAAATAAAATAACAGAAAACACCGAGGCTCCTACATTTGAAAATACGCTTGTGGCCCTGGAGAAAAGTGGACAGATGCTGCATCGTGTAAATGGTGTATTCAATCTGTTAACAGGTGCTAATACCGATCCTGAACTACAAAAAGTTTCTGAAGAAGTAGCACCAGATCTTTCGGCTGCTAATGATGCAATGTTTCTGAACACAAAATTATTCAAACGTGTCGAGGCAATCTATAAGCAAAGAGAACAATTGAAACTTGATGTTGAATCGAGCCGATTGGTAGAATATTACTACCAGAAATTTGTTTTGTCGGGCGCTAACCTTTCAGATAATGCAAAGGACAGCATGAAGAACCTGAACAAGGAAGAAGCTTCATTAAGTGCAAAATATACCAATCAGTTATTGGCAGCTGCCAAAAGCGGTGCTTTAATTGTAAGTAATAAAGAAGAAATAGCCGGGCTTTCAGATGGAGAACTGGATGCCGCAGCAATGGCTGCTAAAAATAGTAAGCAAGATGGCAAGTGGATGATTCCTTTACAAAACACCACCCAGCAACCTGCATTACAATCGCTCACTGTGCGTGCAACACGTCAAAAGCTTTTTGAAGCATCGTGGAACCGCGCAGAGAAAAGTGACTCCAATGATACCCGTGCAACCATTTTACGCCTAGCCGCAATTCGCGCCCAAAAGGCTAAGCTATTAGGCTTCCCAAATTATGCTGCATGGAGGCTAATGGATCAGATGGCAAAGACACCTGAGAATGTAGAAAAATTCTTCGCTCAGCTGGTGCCTGCAGCCACTGCCAAAGCAAAACTCGAGGCAGCAGATATTCAGAAAGTAATAGACGAGCAGAAAGGCGGTTTTCAATTACAACCTTACGATTGGAACTTTTATT
>Ga0210386_10000733_pt1 | contig 30200 bp, 33 predicted proteins | sample IncBWH32OmetaG_FD_160091 | JGI IMG/M metagenome (GOLD analysis project Ga0210386, IMG submission 160091) | Forest soil microbial communities from Barre Woods Harvard Forest LTER site, Petersham, Massachusetts, United States - Inc-BW-H-32-O ...
AGGACGAGTACAACTACGGCTTCGACGCGCAGAGCGGCGAGTTCAAGGACCTGGTGAAGTCGGGCATCATCGACCCCACCAAGGTCGTGCGCACCGCGCTGCAACACGCGGCCTCGATCGGCGCGTTGATGATCACGACCGAGGTCATGATCGGCGAGCACGTCGATCCGCCCGCCGGGTCGGACGACGCGTGAGCGTTTGTGCCTGCGGCCGGCGGGAGCTTCCGCACGACGGACCGTATGCGCGACTGAAGGCGACGCGGCGCGCGGCTCCCACGACCCGGGCGCCGTGTCCGTCTGACCGGCCCGGTGCCTGCAACCGGTGTTCGTGGCCGGTCGATTCCGGCTGGCCCCTCGTCGCGTTTGGCGGCGATGGGGGTATCCGCCGGATGGATCACGTCGTCCTGCAATAAAGGAAAACGCCGATGGCCATGCCGCCAGATAGCGACGACACCGACGCCGAGCGGGAGATCACGGCACAGGCGAATGCCATGAAGGACCAGTTGCGCAAGGATGTTGCGTCCTGGTCGAAGGCGCGTCACGACGGCGGGCCGGGATTGCCGGAAGGCCCCGCCGCACCGGCACCGAAACCAGCGACAGCGAAGCCGGTGGCACGCACGGCCCGGCCGGCGCCGGCCGCCGCCAAGCCGCCCGTAGCCTCCGGCAAGCCGTTCCGGATGTCATACAGCGGCAGTAGTACCGCGGACTATATCAAATACATGCGCGACCGCGGCGCGAAGTGACCTGGATCCTGTTCAGCGCGGCGAATGGGCCGGTACCGCAATAGACGGCGTGGGCGATGACGCTGCGCCTGGCGGCCAGCAGCGACGACCGCGCATGCGCGATCCGCGACCACGTCATGCCGTTGTTGCGCGAGAGCGGCCATCTGCTGTCGCAACGCGACGTGGTGCGGGTGATCGAGCTGCGGCGGGACCTCTGGGTCTTGCGGCACTGGACGCCGTTCAATGATCTGGCACCGGAGGAAGCCGCTTCGCCCGGTTACCGCCACGCGATTGAGCGTCAGCACACGCGGCCGGGCCTGCCCTATGGCCTCGAGGTGTGCCGTGGCATCAGGCTGCTGCGAATGCTCTGGTCCGATAGCGGAACGGTCGAGGTGGCGACGTTCGTGCGCGGCGATTGGGAGAGCGAGGCCTTGCAGCTATGACGGTGTTGCACCGGCTGGCGCGAAGGTTTATTTTCCGACACCCGATGCAATCCGGCGCGGGCGCACCACATACACCCGGCATCGCGCGCACGGCGCGCCTATCCGGATCGCCGCATAACGCGACCGGACGCAACCACCCGCACCAATCCGATGCAGCCTGGTTGAGCACAACAAAGCCGACGGACGCCGTGTGGCGCCCGCACCTTGGAGCAGTATGGTGGGTCGACCTGAACTTGGAACGAAATGCGCCTGCGCGAGCTGCGCCGAGCGTTTCTATGATCTGAACCGGACGCCGGCGGTGTGCCCGAAATGCGGCGCAACGCAGCCGCCGATCGTACCCCGCGTGGCGCGCCCGGTGCGCGCGAGCTTCGGCAGCATGCATATGAGCCGCCGCCCCGTGCCGGTGGTCGCCGAGGAAGAGGTCGAGCCAGTCGCCGCGGTCGAGGACGACGAGGATGAAGACGCCGACGATGCCGCGGATGTGCCAGAAATTGAGGCCGACGAGGATGCCGACATCACCCCGGCCATCGTGCGCGACTGAGCGGAGGCGCGGCAGATGCGATACCAACTAGTCCGACCCTCGCTGAAGCTCAGCATCCGCACCGACGCGCCGTCAGGCCCCGGTCTGGCGTGCGAGGTATGGAACCCGTTCCTGCGCCTCTATCAGCCGGTTGCCTCGGTCGAGGAAGGGGTGCAGCGTGTCAGTGAGCTGGCCGATTTGATTGGCCGCATGTGGACGCGGCAGCACCCGAAGCTGGAGCTGCTGGAAGATGTGCCGGACGCCGACCTGATCGATCGCGCGCGCTGGGCGGAGCTGCGGATCAACCCGACGATCCAGCGCGGCTGCGACACGCGTCAAGACGATCACCCGGCCTGGGAGCAAGCGGTCGGCCTGGTGCAGGCGACCGCGGCGATCTGCGACCGGGTGGGCCATGCGCCGCAGGCGCAGGATGAGCCACACCACACCACCGCGCAGGGCAGGGGGATGTACGGATGATGCAACGCACACCGGCACAATGGACGTTCCTGGCGGACCTCGCGCGTGGTTCGCGCGCGGCAATCGCGTGCCAGGATGCCAGTACGATCGGCCCGCTGATCCGCGCCGAGCTGGTGGCCTGGACCGATGATGCCGGCGGTCCGCCGCACCGCCACGCGGAACCCAATGCCACCTTCGCGTTGACCATGCTTGGCGCGCGGCACACGGGCGCGCGCGACGTCGAAACACATCAGGTCAGGTAACGAGCGCCTTGCTGGAAGTCTTGCTGCTGGTCTTGACTGCCGTCTGCACGCATCTGGTGATGTCGGGCGGCCAGACCCTGCTGCATTACGGCCTGGGCCATCGTCGTCTGGGCGGCGTGTTGTACCGCAATCATATCAAATTCCATCACACCTACTACGCCAGAGGGCATCTCGCGTCCGAGATCTATCAAGGCGAGGAGGGCAACAATACGCCCTACTTCCTGATCCCGACCTTCCTGGTTGGCGGTGTGCTGTACTTCGTGCTGCCGTTGCCGGTGTTCCTCGTGATGACCCTGACCAGCGCGGTGTCGTTCTACGCGCATGTCGTGGTGGACCGGGAGTATCATGTGGAGAACTCCCGCCTGGAGCGCTTCGCCTGGTTCCGCCGCAAGCGCCAGCTCCATTTCGTGCACCACCTGCATGCGAATGCCAACTTCGCGGTGATCGATTTCTTCTGGGATCGGGTGATGGGTACCTTCCGCCGCCCCGATCCGGGCGGTGTCTGACCGGCGCACCGCTGGCCGCCGCGATCGCGGTGTTGTATCGCACCCTCGCTGCAACTTTGAGGTGTGCGATGCTGTTCATGGTGGTTGAACGGTTCCGCGATCAGAATGGCAAGGCGGTGTATCAGCGCTTCCGCGAGAAAGGCCGCATGGCACCAGACGGCCTGACCTTCGTGGGAAGCTGGGTCGAGGCCAGTCTGGATCGCTGCTTTCAGTTGATGGAGTGCGACGACGTCACACTGTTGCAGCGCTTCGTTGCGGCGTGGACCGACCTGGCGGCATTTGAGATCGTGCCGGTCGTGCCCGGGAAGGAGACCGCGGCGGCGCTGTCGCCCGGGTGAATGGCTCATTGGTGGGAGATTGGGGCGCTGACTTTCCTGGCCCCCCATCCCATCCATTGACCCCCATCAACGCAACCCGACAACACCCTCGCCCGCCGCGTCATCGGCCTGGCCATGCGTGTACACACCCGCCTCGGCCCTGGCCTGCCGGAAAGCGCCACCGAGCACTGCCTCTGCCACAAGTGCGACATCCACACTCTGCCTTACACCCGCCAGGTCGACCTCCCTCTCACACCGACGCCGGCTCGCAACTCGCTTGCGGCGACCGGGCCGAGCTCACCATCGACCGCCACGTGGTACTCGAATTGAAGTCCCTCCCCAGCTCGTCTCCCTGTACGACGCCCAGCTTCTGACCTACCTCCGCGTCTCCCAATGCCGGATCGGCCCGTTGCTGAACGCCAACACGCTCTCCCTGAAGGGCGGCATCCGCCGCCGGATCACGTAATGCCTCTCTCCCGGATTGATCTGGCGCAATGCGTCACGACATCGGGCGCGGGATCACTCTCCCCGCGCGGTCGCCTTCAAACCCGGCCGTGGATGCGATAGAGGGATGTCGTGGACGCTTCCGCCGCCGCCGCACCGCAGGCCCGACCGGCCCGCTCGCTGCACCGCTTCGCCAACCCGGGGCGCTTCTTGCGTCTGTCCGGGGCGGTGCTGCCGTGGGTCGGCGCCCTTGGCCTGGCGATCACCGTCATCGGCTTGGTCTGGGGGCTGGTCTACGCCCCGGCCGACTGGCAGCAGGGCGACGCGGTGCGCATCATGTACATCCACGTCCCCGCCGCCTGGCTGGCCTCGGCTGGCTATGTCGGGCTGGCGATCTGCTCGGTCCTCTCCCTGGTCTGGCGCCACCCGCTGGCCGACCTTGCGGCGGTGGAGATAGGCCCGGTCGGCGCCGGCTTCACCGCGTTGTGCCTCGCCACCGGCAGCCTGTGGGGCAAGCCGATGTGGGGCGCCTGGTGGGTATGGGACGCGCGGCTGACGTCCGTGCTGGTGCTGTTCTTCCTCTATATGGGCCACATCGCCCTGGTGCGTGCCTTCGATGAGCCCGAGCGCGGCTATCGCGCCGGCGCCATCCTGGCGCTGATCGGCGCTGTCGACCTGCCGATCATCAAGTTCAGCGTCGAGTGGTGGAACACGCTGCACCAGCCCGACAGCATCACGCTGACCGGCGCGCCGACCATGGCGCTGACCATGCTGTGGCCGCTGTTTGTCTGCGCGATCGGCTACACGCTGCTGTTCGTCACCATCGTGCTGGCGCGCACGCGCGCGGCGGTGATGGAGCGGCGCATCCGCGGCCTGCTGATGGCGCAAGCCAGCCGGGAGGCGGCATGACGCATCTGCCCTTCATCGCGGCGTCCTACGCGCTGGGCGTGCTGGTGCCGCTGGTGTTCGGCGTGCTGGCTCTCACCCGCATGGGTACGGCGCGCCGCAAGCTCGCGGCGATCGATCCGCGGGCGCAACGCAAGGCCCGCGCGGCATGACCCGTAAGCGCCGCCGCTTGATCCTGTTGCTGGTCTGCGGCGTCGGCCTGGGCACCGCCACCGCGTTGGTGCTGACCGCGTTCCGCGACAACCTGGTGTTCTTTCTGACGCCTGCGCAGATGGCAAAGCACGCGCCACCGCCAGGCCGTGATTTCCGCCTGGGGGGGTTGGTTGAGCAGGGCAGCGTGCACAAGACGACGATCGACGGAAAACCCGCCGCAGCCTTCACCGTCACCGACGGCGGCGCGACGGTGAAGGTGACGTATGTCGGCATTCTGCCCGACCTGTTCCGAGAAGGGCAGGGCGTCGTGGCGCTCGGCGCGTTGAAGCCGGACGGCACGTTCCACGCCTCGGAGGTGCTGGCGAAGCACGATGCGACCTATATGCCGAAAGAGGTCGAGGAGGCGCTGAAGAAAGAGGGCCACTGGAATCCCTCGGCCGGCCCACCGCCACCCGCCGCCACCTGGAATACGCTGATCCCGAAACAATCCGGCGGCTGAACCCACCTGTCATTGCGAGCGCAGCGACAAAGCAATCTCGCGCCAGTGTGGGTTCGCCCGTTGTGCGCGCTGAAAACGAGATTGCTGGTCGCTGCGCTTCTCGTATGACAAGGACAGGTGACCCCCGCGTCACATCGCGATAACCTCCGCGTCACCAGGGGAGAAACGACACATGCCGATCATCACCCGACGCAGCTTCCTCGTGTCCTCGGCCGCGCTCGGCGCCGGCCGTGCCTTCGCCGCAGATCTGCCAGCCAACGAACAGGCGCTGTACGACGCCGCCAAGAAGGAAGGCGAGATCACTTGGTATTCCGGCCAGATCCAGTCCGAACCCGCCGAGGCTGCTGGCCGCGCGTTTAGCGAACGCTATCCCGGCGTGAAGGTGAACGTCGTCCGCTCCACCTCCCAGGTTGCGTTCCAGCGCCTGTCTGAGGACATGCGTGCCAGCGCTCCGCAATGTGATTTCTTCAGCTCCACCGATTACGGCCACTACCTCTATCTGAAGCGGCAGGGCCAACTGATGCCGTTCCGGCCACAGAACGCCGATGGGCTGCTGCCGGTGCTGCGCGACCAGGACCCGGACAACATGTGGCAGATCTGCTCGCTGGGGCTGTATCTGCTGACCTACAACACCAAGAAGGTCTCGGCCGCCGCCGCGCCAAAGAGCTGGAAGGACGTGCTGGATCCGAAATGGAAAGACCAGCTCGCAGTCGGCCATCCGGGCTACAGCGGCTCGATCGGCGTGATGTGCGTGATCCTCAAGCGGATGTATGGGTGGGAGTATTTTGCCCAGCTGGAAAAGAACAAACCGCAGATCGGCCGGTCGTCGGATGATCCGGTGACGCTGCTCAACGCCGGCGAGCGCAGCGTGGGCATCGGCGTGTCCGCGGCGACGCCGCTGCTGTCGATCTCGCGCGGCAACCCGCTGGCGCTGATCTATCCCACCGAGGGCACTGAAGCCGTGTTCGGCCCCAGCGCGATCCCGAAGAACGCGCCGCATCCGAACGCGGCGAAACTGTTCATGGAGTTCGCGACGGGGCCGATCTTCTCGCAGGTGTTGCGCAAGTATTTCATCATGACGGTGCGCACGGATGTGCCGGCGCCGGATGGGGCGCTGCCGCTGGATCAGGTGAAGCTGCTCAGCGCCACGCCGAAGGAGATCGAGGACGGCGTGCCTGAGGTGCGCGAACAGTGGCGCGACACGTTCGGGATTTGAGCGTGCCGCACGAATCTTGCCGCGTCATGCTGCTCCCCGGGCTTGACCCGGGGAGCAGCCCCGACATCGAGGCCTTTGCCAACAGCACGAAGACAAGGCGTGGATGCCGGTGACAGGCACCGGCACGACGGAACCGCGCGCTGCCACGCTGAGCCAAGCCTGGCGCCGCTGGCTGGAACCCATGACCCTCGTCTGGGTCCTCGTCATCGCCGCGCTGCTGCTGCTCGTCGCCGCGCCGATGCTCAAGCTGCTGGTCGTCAGCCTCGAATCCCGCACGACCGGCGCATTCACCTTCGCCAATTATCTCACCGCCTACGGCCGCGTCCGCTACGTCGAAGCATTGGTCAATTCGCTGGAACTGGCGGCCGCGGTGGCGGGCTACTGCCTGCTTTTCGCCCTCCCGATGGCCTGGGCCGTCTCCCGCACGGACATGCCCGGCAAACCGCTTATCTGGCTGATCGTCCTCGGTGCCTTCATTCTGCCCCCGTATCTGGGCGCGGTCGGTTGGATCCTGCTCGCCGGCCCGAACGCGGGCTTCGTCAACGTCGCCTGGCGCTGGCTCACCGGCGCCCACGCCCCGCTGGTTAATGTCTATACCTTCAACGGCCTGGCGCTGGTCATCGCGTTGCAATCCTTTCCGCTGATCTTCATTTTCGTAAAATCGGCGCTCGATCTGATCTCCTCCGAAATGGAAGACGCCGCCAACATCCTGGGCGCCGGCACCTGGACCGCGATGCGCAAGATCACCCTGCCGCTCGTCTGGCCCGCGATCCTCGGCGGCGCCACGGTCGTCTTCCTGGAAGCCGTCGCGCTGTTTGGCCCGCCCGCCATCATCGGCATCCCCGCCCGCATCAACGTCGCCGCCACCCAGCTCTGGCAGTTCTTCGAGTTCCCCGTCCGGGTCGAGGTTGCCGCCGCCTACTCCATCCCGTTGCTGCTGATCACCCTTGGCCTGATGGGCTTCCAGCGCCGTGCCCTCGGCCGCAAGGGCTTCATCGCGCAAAGCGGCAAGGGCGGGGCGCGACGGATGATCCGCCTCGGACCCTGGCGCTACGTGCTGCTGGCCTGGTGCATCTTCGTCGGCCTGCTGGCGGTGGCGATGCCGATGCTGGTGTTGCTGGAAGCCTCGTTCGCCAAGGCCTGGGGTAACGGACTGAGCCTCGACAACCTCACCTTCGCCAACTACCGCCTGCTGCTGTTCGAGCAGGACACCGCGATCATCGCGATCTGGCACACGCTGTGGTACTCCGCCGCCGCCGCCAGCATTGCCGTGGTACTGGCGCTGTTCATCGCCTATGCCGGCCACCGCCGCCTGATCCCCTTCGCTGGCGCGCTCGGCTTTCTGGCGATGGCGCCGTTCGTGATCCCTGGCATCGTTATGGCGATTGGCTTCTACGCCGTGTTCGCCGCGCCGCCGCTGTCGCTCTACGGCACCGCCTGGATCCTGATCTTCGCCTTCATCGCCCGCTTCCTGCCGATCGCCTACACCAACGCCAACGCCGCGATGGGATCGTTGCATCCGGAGATGGAGGAAGCCGCGCGCATTTTGGGCTGCGGCCGGCTGGCGACGATCCGCCGGATCACTGCGCCGCTGCTGGGCCGCAGCCTGATCGGCGGGTGGCTGATCGTGTTCATCGTCGCGACGCGCGAGCTGTCGGCGGCGATCTTCCTGGTGGGGCCGAATACGCGGACGATGGCGGTGCTGCTGTACGACCTGAGCGAGGCGGGCAATTTCGAGGTCCTGGCCGCGTTGGGGGGTATCCTGCTGGCGATCACCTTCCTGCTGGTCGGCGTGGGGATGCGGTTCGCTGGGCGGGATTTCATGCTGCGGAGCGGAACCTAGTGCGGCCTCGGGCGCATCGTCGGCCATGCGTTGAATGCGCGCGTGGGCGTTGAGTTTCCACGCGGCAATGACAGCGGGAGCGGCCTGAGCCGGGCATAACCAAACCGAGGGCCGGATGTCGCCGTTCGAGATGGGCGTTGTCGCCGCGGTGGCGAAACCGAACGCGACAATGAAAATGCCCGTTACGATACAGGATCATCAAGCCAGCCATATCACTCTGGGTGCGTACTGAATGCTGGATTGCAGCTCCCATCGCGATCGCAGTGCGAAAGTGTGCTCAGCTCTGCCGGGCGGGTGTGGGTCGCACATCGGCCGGCAGCCGTCGTGCATTGCTAGCGAAGACGTGACTGCGGCGCGTAAGCCATTACCAGGTATGCCCGATTTCCGGCATAATTGATTCCATATTCATCGACAGAAACCTCGATTGGCACGGCCGCTTATCGCACCGCGATCGCGTCCAACACCAAGGAGCGATGGATAAGAAAGTGGCTGGCTTGATCGGCAGTTGCCGGATTGGGCGCGATGGGCTCAGCGCATGTTTGTGTCGCTCCCGCCGCTGGTGATCCGGCCCGCGTGACGCGCCCGGCAGCCTATGCGCCGCTGCTGGCGAAATAGTGACGGCCCTCGACATAAACATACCCCACAACCGCCCATTTTGCGGCGTGGTTGGTGGCCCTTCTCCGTATGTCGGACGTCCCGCGATGGGTTCGCCTGATGCATGAGGAGCCACGATGGAAAGGAGAAATGACAATGGATAAAAAGACCGTTGGGTTGCTTGGTGCGGTGGCCGGGCTCGCGGCCGTGGGTTCCGCGCAAGCCGCAATCAGTCCGGGCGATACCGATACGTTCCGGGCTTCGTCCTATGCAGATCTGCTGACGCCGGTCGACAATGCCGTGTCAGCGATGAAGGCTGACGACGTTGCGCGGTCGCGGCTGCCAAAAGGTGATGTGCAACTCGCCGACATCTATATCGGCGTGTCTCCCCCGCCACATCACCATCACCACCACCACCATCATCATCACCACCATCACAATTGATGGTGGTGGCCGGGCGCTGATGAAACCGGGCGCCTGTCAGTCGCCCGGTTTTGTCGCAGCGCCTTTGGCCTTGGCGCGGGCAGCACGCATCAAATTGTGATAGGTGCCGTCGAACACCGTGTTGGTGGACGACAGCCAGGTGGTGTCCTTGCCAAGCGTATCGCGACTGTCGTGAATGCGCCGACTGCGCATCTCGCGCTCTGCGGCCTGCTCCTCGGTCATCGGCACCAGTTCGAACTCCGGATCCGACGGCACCAGCAGCATTTGCATGAATGGTTCCCCCGCGCGGAAGGTGTGTGTCACCCCGGCCGGCGGCGCCTTGAAGATCACGAATGCCATCATCGGCCACCAACTGGTGCGCAGCAGGGCCGGTACCGCGAGCGGCACGTCATTGACCGGCGAGGTGAAGTAGCGCGGGTGCGGCTGGGTCAGCACCGCCATATCGTCCGGCACCTTCAGATCGATCAGGATCTGATAGCTGTAATAATCTTCGCCGAAGGTGCGGAACGGCGGCCAGTTGACACCGCTGGCGGGATTGGGACCCCAGGTGCTGGTCAGCGCCACCTGACCGTTCTGCTGGGTCACCACCAGTTCATTATCGAACGGATAGAACAGCTCGATGCCGTACTGGGCGCCCTCGACGAACGGCATGCAGTGCCAGCCGTATTCATGCGAACCGTCACGCCGCGGCTCCGGCTTGCCCGCCCAGCCGGGCACTTCGATCTTGGTGCGATGTGGGTTCAGGCGCGGTTCGAAACTGCGATAGGGGACGATGGTCATGGAACGCTCCGTCGTCTGTGCGAGGGAAGGTGGGACGGATCGGTGCCTGGAGCAAAACGCAGAGATGTGAACGCGGCTGCCGGCGGTGAGGTCCTTGTACGCCGCGGGAGAAGGACGAGCGGCGTCCGGCCGCCCGCGCCCGCGCCCGCGCCCGCGGCGGCGCGACGCTCGCACGTCGTTGCGAGCGAAGTGACGCGACAATCCGGCGAAGCCTTATCGGGTGTTGGTCCGCAGCTGAGTGGTAACGATCGAACGCGATGACGCGACACTCTGGTGTGGCAACGAGACCGCCGGTGCGCCGTCAGATCGGGCGGCAGGCCTGCTCCAGCCAGGCGCGGGTCGGCGCATCCAGTCGGGCCCCGACCTCCGCCGCCACCCGCGCATGATATGCGTTGAGCCAGTCGCGCTCCGCCGCCGTCATCAACCCAACCTCAATCAACCGCGTGTCAAACGGCGCCAGGGTCAGCGTCTCGAACTGCAGGAACGACTTGCTCGCCCCCGCGATCTCCGCCTTCTCCACCAGCAGCAGATTCTCCAGCCGGATCCCATACTCGCCGGGCAGATAAAAGCCCGGCTCATTCGACAGGATCATTCCCTCGGCGATCGGCACCGGTCGCGCCAGGCGCGCCAGGCTCACCGGCCCTTCATGCACTGAGAGATAGCTGCCTACCCCGTGCCCGGTGCCGTGGTCGTAATCGAGCCCCACCTGCCACAACGCGCGGCGCGCGAACGCATCTAGATGCGCCCCGCCCACGCCCTGCGGGAACACCGCGGTGGCGATCGCGATGTGCCCCTGCAACACCCGCGTCACCCGTCCTCGCAGCTCCGCCGGCGGCGCATCCGGACCGGTCCAAACCGTGCGCGTGATGTCGGTCGTGCCGTCCGGGAACTGGGCGCCGCTGTCGATCAGGTAGACCTCGTTGCGGCGGATCGGCCGATTGGACACCTCGCTCACGCGATAGTGGATGATCGCGCCGTGCTCGCCCGCGCCCGAGATCGCCGGGAAGCTTTCGCCCCGGAACCCGTCGACGTCACCGCGCAGCCCCAGCAGCTTCGCGGCGGCCGACAGCTCAGTCTCGCCCCCGGTCGGGCCGATTGTCTCCAACCAGTGCAGATAGCGGCACACCGCGACGGCATCGCGTGCATGCGCCGCGCGCGCACCGGCACGCTCCACATGATTCTTGCACGCCTTCGGCAGCAGGCACGGGTCCGGCCCCGCGGCGACCGCCGCGCCTGCCTGCCGCAGTGTCTGGGCGAACCAAACCGGCGACCCGGCCGGATCGACCCGCACGGTCTTGCCCGCCAGCTTGCCCAGCGCGTCAGCCAACGCCTCCCGCCGCGTGACCGAGACACCATTCCCCAGCCACGCCCGCGTCTCCGCCGGCAGCTTCACCGGGTCCATGAACAGTTCGCACCGTCCGTCCGCGTGCGCCACCGCAAACCCCAGCGCGAACGGTGTGAACGGCACGTCCCCGCCGCGGATGTTCAGCAGCCAGGCGATCGAGGCCGGATCGCTGATCACCGCTGCGTCCTGCTTCGCCGCCTTCAGCAGCCCGCCGATCTCCTCCCGCTTCGCCGCCGCGTCCTTGCCGGCATACGCCAGCGCATGCGGCATGGCCGGGGCCAGCGGTGGCGCCGGCCGGCCGGTCCACACCGCGTCCAGCGGATTGGTCGGCGTCGGCACCATAGTCAGCCCGGCTTCAGTATACCGTGCCAGCCCTTCCGCGCTGATCAGCAGCGGGTCATAGCCAATCTTCGAGCCTTCCCGCACGGCAGCGGTGATCCAGCCCGGTGGCGGGTCCTCGGTGATGTGCCGTTGTTCCCACAGCGCCGCGTTGGTCTGTGCGGCCAGTTGCAGCACGTACCGCCCGTCGGTAAACACAGCCGCCCGCTCGGCCAGCACCACCGCCAATCCGGCGCTGCCGGTGAATCCTGTCAGCCAGGCCAGCCGTTCGGCCGAGGCCGGTACATACTCGCCTAGGTGCTCATCCGCCCGCGGCACGATGAACCCGTCAAGCCCGCGGGCTGCCAGCTCCCGCCGCAGAGACTGTAAACGCTCGTTTATCGTGCTCACTGCCTGTCCCTTTGCCTGCGACCTATGCAAAAGATAAAGCCCTGCGTGCTTCTCATGCAATCTGCGCATGACAGAAGCGGTAATTCGGTGCTTATGCCGCACTGCAACATAGCTATATTGCGCTGCGACAAGACCGGGAGCGCCCCGCCGCAACGACGCCGCGCTGGACCCGGGTACAGTTGAAGGGGGATTGCCCCATGAGTGCACCTCTCGCCAAGAGTGATTTCGTTTTCAAGCTGTCCACCAGCCGGTCTTATATCGGTTCGGACTATGACCCGGCGCAGGCCGAGGCCCAGGCCCCTCAGGCCGCGCCGCACGGCCTCGGTCGTGCCATCGCCGACGGCCTTGCCTTCCTGGTGGCCGGGGTCCGTAGCTGGGCCGGCCGGCAGGTCACCTTGGCCGAGATGGACAGTATGAGCGACCGCGAGCTGGCCGATATCGGCCTGACCCGCAGCGACCTGCCGCGCGTGTTCGACGCCGACTTCGTCGCTGACCACACGCGGGGCCGCGCCGCCTACTGAGTAAACCGGGGCCGAGGCGCCTGCCTCGGCCTTGTCCCCACCTTGCTTGGGCGCTACGTCGGCAGCACTGCAGGCGGGAGCGCGGAGCATGGCGCAGACGATCCGACCAGTGATGCTGGTCATCCTGGACGGGTTTGGCTGGCGGGACGAGACAGCCGACAATGCCGTGCGTCTCGCCCGTACCCCGGTTTTCTCCCAGCTCTGGCATGACTGCCCGCACAGCTTTCTGCATCCGTCGGGTCGTGATGTCGGTCTGCCCGACGGGCAGATGGGCAATTCTGAGGTCGGCCACATGAACATCGGCGCCGGGCGTGTGGTGTGCCAGGAGCTGGTGCGAATCGGCGATGCGATCGCCGATGGGTCAATCGCCCAGGCGCCGGCCCTCAAGGATTTCATCAATGCGCTGCAGGCCTCGGGTGGCACCGGCCATCTGATCGGCCTGGTCTCGCCTGGTGGTGTGCATTCGCATCAGGACCACGCGGTGGCCCTGGCGAAACTGCTGCACGCCGCCGGCGTGCCCACGGTCGTGCACGCCTTCACCGATGGCCGCGACACGCCGCCCCAATCGGCGGCCGATGACCTGACGCGGCTGATGGCGGCGCTGCCCGCCGGTGTGACGATCGGCACCGTCAGTGGCCGTTACTTCGCGATGGACCGCGACAAACGCTGGGACCGCGTCGCCAAGGCCTACAACGTGCTGGTCAGTGCCGAGGGCAGCCGCTTCCCTGATCCCGTCGCCGCGGTGCGCGACGCCTATGTGCACAAGGTGTTCGATGAGTTCGTCGTGCCCGCCGTGATCGGCGACTATCGTGGCATGCACGATGGCGACGCCATCCTGTGTTTCAACTTCCGTGCCGATCGGGTGCGGGAGATCCTTGGTGCGCTGCTGGAACCGGACTTTGATGGCTTCCCTCGCACGCGCACCGTGCGCGTCGCAGCCGCGGTGGGGATGTCGCGCTATTCCGATCAACTCGCGCCGCGTCTGGGCGTGCTGTTCCCGCCCGAGCAGCTGACGCATCTGCTAGGCGACGTTACCGCCGATGCCGGGCGCACACAGCTTCGCATAGCGGAGACCGAGAAGTTCCCGCACGTGACATATTTCCTCAATGGCGGGCGCGAGGAGCCGTTCTCTGGCGAGGATCGCATCATGGTGCCGTCACCGAAGGTTGCGACGTACGATCTGCAACCGGAAATGTCCGCTCCCGAGCTGACGGACAAGGCGGTGGCCGCGATCGCGTCAGCGAAATACGACCTGATCGTGCTGAACTTCGCCAATCCGGACATGGTCGGTCACACCGGTGATCTGAATGCCGCAATCAAGGCGGTGGAGACGGTGGACACAGGTTTGGGCCGTATCGCCACTGCGGTGCGGCATCAGGGCGGTGCTTTGCTGATCACCGCCGATCACGGCAATTGCGAGCTGATGAAGGACCCCGCGACTGGCGGTCCGCACACCGCGCACACCACGAACAAGGTGCCGGTGCTGTTGATCGGCGGCCGTGCGGAAGCACTGCATGAGGGCCGCCTGGCCGATGTCGCGCCGACGCTGCTGGACCTGATGGGCCTGCCGAAGCCGTCGGAGATGACAGGCGCGTCGCTGATCGAACGCCAGGCAGCGAAGGCGGCGGAGTAGAGCATGTCCCAGGTACACCTCTCCCGCTGCGCGGGCGAGGTCGCGGAGCAAAGCGACGCGGGTGAGGGTGGTGCCAGCGCCGAGACCCTCACCCGGCATTGCTACGCTCGCCGAACTCTTCCGCGCAGCGGGCGAGGTGCACAACGACGCCTCACACCATCCGCGGAATGACCGCGTGATACAGCGTCGCGCCCTTGTCATCGACGAAATCGAACCCCAGCGCCTCCGCTTCCAGCCGGATCGACATGAATCCATGGCTGCCACTGCCGAATTCCCCCGGCGGCGCTGTCACCGGATCGGTCTGCGACCCTGCGCCGCACGTGATGTAATTCACCTGATCCCGCATAATGTGCTGCAAATTATGCTCGTGCCCGTTGATATAGGCATGCACGCCATACCGGTTCAACAACGGCTGGAATCGCCAGATCATATCGTCTCCGACATAATCTCCCGGCGCGGTGTTGGCGAACACCTGGTGATGCCCCACCACGATCTTCCACGCCGCCTGGGACGTCGCCAGCGCCTGCTCCAGCCATCGCATCTGCGGCTCCGGCTGCGCACGGTCGATATGCACTACCGAACGCGGCGCGTAATAGTGCTGGATATAGGCGCTGGTATCGATGAAAAACAAATCCGCCGCGGTGCCATCTGCCAACCGCTCCGTCCGCATGTAATACGGCGACGGCAGCGACCAGCGCGGATCGATCCGGGAATATTCAATCTGTGCCTCCGGCTTGCCCGTGCGCTGATAGTCATGGTTCCCCAGAATGACATGCCATTTCGTCATCAATCCCGGTCGCGAATAAACATCCTCGAACGACGTCTTCCACTGCGGATCGGTGACACTGACCACGCCGTTGTCATAGAAATTATCCCCTACCGAAATGACGAACTGACTGTCGATGGCGACGGCGCGACGGCTCATCTGGAGAGCGACGTCGGTCTGGTGCTCACGCCCTTCGCGCCCCCAATCGCCGATCACCACGAAATTCAGCGCCGGTCCGCGCGCCTGGGCCGGCAGTGACCGCAAGCCAAATGCCGGGGCAGCCCCCAGCAGCAGGGAACGGCGCGTGAGCGATAGGTGGGTCATGGCTTGGACCTCAACGCGATGGGTGAGCCCGTACTGCGCCAGCCGCGCCGCCGCCGTCCAGGCCGTGCCGTATGAAAAAATCGGGTCACACCGGCTTGTCGCCTCCGCGCTGGTCGCGTGCAGCCTGGTCCTTCCTGGGTCCGCCCTGGCGCAGTCCCCACCCCCCAACAGCGCCGCCGCTCGCCAGCAACTACAGGACGCCGAGCACGCGCGTGTCGGCAGTCTTGCCGCGCAACGTGAGGCCGCGGCGCGCGCCGCGGCTGCGGCGGCCGAGGAACAGCGTCTGGCCGCATCCCGCGCCGACGCGGTCAGCAGGTTGCGCGCGGCCGAAACCGCGACCCTCGCGGTCGCCCACCGCATGGACGCGTTGGCTCGGCAGCGCCAGGAGCAGGACGAACGCCTGCGCGCTCAGGCCGCGGCGCTCGCACCGCTCCTGCCGGTGGTCGAGCGGCTGTCGTTGTATCCGGCCGAAACCCTGCTGGCCGCCCCCGGCTCCCCGGAAGATGCGGTGCGTGGTCTGCTGGTGCTGCAGGGCCTGTCCCGCCAGATCGAGGCTGAAGCTGCGACCTTGCGGCAAGACCAAGCGGACGCAGCTGAGACCGTGCGCACCCTGCAAGCCGAGACCCCCCGCTTGGCCGCGGCGGAAGCGGCGCAACAATCCCAGGCCCAGGCGCTCGACAAGCAGATGCAGGTTGCCGCCGCCGGCCGCCAGGCGGCGATCGACGACGCCGCGGCGGCGCGGCGCGAAGCCGCCGATGCCGCCGCCCGCGCCGCGACACTTCGCGCTGCCATCGCCACGCTGGACACCGAACACCGTGCCGCTGAGCAGCGCGCCCAGGCGGCGCTCGCCCGCGCCGAACGCCAGCGCCAGACCGCGGCGGCCGACGCCGCACGACGCCAGCAGGCGGCGCTTGCCAAACCGGCCGAAACCGCCAGCTTGCCCTCCGGCGCCGCCCCGCAAGGCCAGCTCACCTTGCCGGTCGCCGGCACGGTGGTGCGCGGTTGGGGTGCCCCCAGCGGTGCCGGCCCCGCCACCGGCATCACCTATCAGCCCCCGCCCGCCGCCCGCGTGGTCGCGATGTGCGGTGGCCGGGTGGAATTCGCTGCGCCGTTCCGCAGCTACGGGTTATTGTTGATCGTCAATTGCGGGGACGGCTACCATGCGGTGATGGCCGGGTTCGAACAGCTGGATGCCAAGACCGGCCAACTTGTCCGCGCCGGCGAGCCGGTGGGAGCGATGGCGGCCTGGACACCCGGTCAAGCTGGGGCTCGGCCAACGCTGTATGTGGAGCTGCGACGCGGCGATCAGCCGATTGATCCAACGCCCTGGTTGAAAGCGAGCAGTTAACTATCCACTAGGTAACAATTGGATGCTGGACGGCGCCATGCCGTCGCCTGGATGATGCCGCCAGGCCCGACCCCCGGGCCGTAGGACGATTAACGCGCCGCACCGAGCGGTGCCAGAGGAAGACACGCATGGACTCCACACCACAGGCGCCGCGCAAACATCGCTATCGCACCGCCCTGCTGCTTGGCGCCGCCTTCGCCGTTGGGGTTGGCGTTGGCCCGATCGCCGGCCAGATCGGCCACCACTTCGGACTGGTGCCGGCGGCGCTGGCCGACGCCTCCAATAGCAGCGACACCTACCGGCTGCTGACCCTGTACGGCGACGTGTTCGAGCGCGTGCGCGCCGACTATGTCGACCCGGTGCCCGACAAGGAGCTGATCGAGAACTCGATTAACGGCATGCTGACCGGGCTGGATCCGCATTCGAACTACATGGACGCCAAGGCGTTCCGTGACATGCAGGTACAGACCAAGGGCGAGTTTGGCGGCCTGGGCATCGAGGTCACGCAAGACAATGGCTGGATCAAGGTGATCAGCCCGATCGACGACACGCCTGCCGCCAAGGCCGGCATCAAGTCGGGCGACCTCATCACGTCGATCAATGGCAAGACCGTGCAGGGCATGGCGCTGAGCGACGCGGTCGACATGATGCGCGGCCCGCCCAACTCGAAGATCACGCTGACCGTCCATCGCGACGGCGTTGATAAGCCGCTGGAAATCTCGATGCTGCGCGAGATCATCAAAATCCAAGTGGTCAAGCAGCGGATGGAGCCCGACGGCATCGGCTACATCCGGCTGTCGCAGTTCACCGAGCAGGCCGACGCCGGTATTCGCAAGGCGGTGGCGCAGTTGAAGGCGGATTCAGGCGGCAAACTCAGGGCGTTGATCCTGGATCTGCGCAACAACCCGGGCGGGCTGCTGGACCAGGCGATCGCGGTGTCCAGCGACTTCATCGACCAAGGTGAGATCGTCTCCACCCGCGCCCGCCATGCGGAGGACAGTCAGCGCTGGAACGCCAAGGGCGGCGACATCCTCGCCGGCCTGCCACTGGTGGTGCTGACCAACAACGGCTCCGCCTCGTCGTCGGAGATTGTCGCCGGTGCCTTGCAGGATCACAAACGCGCTGTGCTGGTGGGGACCAAGACCTTCGGCAAGGGATCGGTGCAGACGGTCATTCCGCTGCCGGGCAATGGTGCGATGCGGCTGACCACGGCGCGCTACTACACACCGTCGGGCCGCTCGATCCAGGGCCTGGGGATTACGCCGGACGTCGAGGTGCACGAGTCCCGCAACGGCGAGCCGCAGTTCGGTCCCGAGCATGAGGCGGACTACAACCACGTCTTGTCCAACACCGGCGGCACGCCGCAGACGACCGAGGCGCCGCGCACCGACCTGCCGGCGATGGCGAAGCAGATCCCTGACAAACCGCCGGAAAGTTTCCCGAAATTCGATCCGGCGAAGCCTGATCAGACCGACTTCCAGTTGAAGGAAGCGATTGATCTGGCCAACGCGATGGCCTCGCAGCAGCGCGCCGCCAACTGACCCGCGCGTCTTGCCGGCGGAGACCGCTTCGGCTGACGGCAAATCCATGACCGGGGCGCCGGCAGTGCACTGGCGGCCCTTGGGTGTCTTCTGGGCGGTGATCCTGCTGGTATTGGCCGCGGGCGGCGCGACGCTGCAATGGCTCGGGCCACCGAAGCCGGCGCCCCGGGTGGTCGCTACCGGGCCGCCCGCGCGGTTGGATGTGCTGGCCGCCCGCGCGCGCCCCGGGCGTGCCACGTCGGGGCCGGTCGCGGCGCCGGATATGGCGTTGATGGATCAGGCGACGCCTCCCGCCACGCTTGGCCCGCCACGCATCGGACCCGATGGGCGCGCGCCTATGCAGGCGTATGCGGCCGGGTTCGATCCGACGACGAAGACGCCACGCATCGGCTTGGTACTGGCCGGCATCGGCCCGGACGCGGCGGCCAGCACGGCGGCGATCCAGTCGCTGCCGGCCGCGGTGACGCTGGCCGTGTCGCCCTATGCCACGTCCGACGCCGTGCTGGACGCGGCGCGGCAGGCGGGTCACGAATTCGTGCTGTCGCTGCCAATGGAGCCACAGGGTTATCCGCAGAACGATCCCGGCGCGCAGGCGTTGCTGACCAGCGCCTCGCCGGCGGAGAATGGGCGGCGCCTGGTCTGGGCACTGAGCCGCGTCGCCGGCTATGTCGGCGTCACCGGGGCGTTCGGTAAGCTGCGTGGGGAACGCTTCGCCGGTGTGGCAGACCAGCTCGACCCGGTGTTGGCAGACCTGGCACGGCGCGGCCTGCTGTATGTCGATGCGCGGCCTGGGGCGGCGCGGCTGCCCTCGGTGTGGTCCTGCGACATCGATGTGGTGGTGGATGATCCGCCCGCGGCCGACGCGATCGACGCGCGCCTGGCCGAGCTGGAGAAGCGGGCGCATGACACTGGCATGGCGATCGGCCTGGTGAGCGCGCCCCATCCCCTGACGCTGGCGCAACTGAAGGCGTGGGCCGGCAACCTGCCGGCGCGTGGGGCGGTGTTGGCGCCGGTCAGTGCGCTGGTGACGCGTCCAAAGGCCAGCCCATGAGCGTGCTGCCTTATCGCCCGAATGTCGGGGCCGTGCTGTTCAATCCCGACGGGCTGGTGTTCGTCGCGCGGCGTGCCGATCTGCCGAATGCTGAAGGCCCGGCGGGCGGCTGGCAACTGCCACAAGGTGGCATTGATGAGGGGGAGGATCCGCGCGGCGCGGTACTGCGTGAGCTGGCGGAGGAGATCGGCACGGATCGTGCCGAGATCATCGGTGAGCACCCGGATTGGTTGATCTACGACCTGCCAGCGGAGCTGATCGGTGTGGCGCTGAAGGGGAAGTATCGCGGGCAGCGGCAGCGCTGGTTCGCGTTGCGGTTTGTGGGCCAGGACAGCGACGTGCGTCTGGATCTTGATCCACATCCGGAATTTGATGCCTGGCGCTGGGCGAAGCTGGCGGAGCTGCCGGCGCTGGCGGTGGAATTCAAACGGCCAATTTACGAGACGCTAGCTCGGTCGTTTGCGCGCATTGCCGCGCCGTAGGGTGGTTTCCCCTTCGTCATCCCCGCGGAAGCAGGGGATCCAGGGCGCAGCACCCATCGGCGTTCTCGACCTGCGTTCGCAGATAGAGTGGGCCGTCGCACAGCGCGTTGCTCGCGGAGGCGCCAGGAAACGGGAACGCCAATGGACACAAATCAGACGCGATGAACGCAACTTGCGAGTTCCGGTCGATCTTGATCACTAATTCCGTTCAATCGTGATCATTCAATCCGTTTAATCCTGATCATGCATTCCGGTGGATCCTGATCACCGATTCCGGCGATCTTGATCACGCTGGCGACGAGGTGGCGGTAGGTCTTTCTTACCTGCCGCGCAAGCGCACAGCCGACGAATTTGCCAGCCAGGTCGCGGCCGCGTACCACGCATCAGTATCAAGGAGCCCACCGCATGGACAAGGACGCGCTGACCGAATGGGCACTCGCCAATGGCTGGCGGATGATCGCTGGCTGCCCCAGCCTGGCCAAGCCACCCGCGTTCAAGGAAGCGATCGTGCGCCTGTCGTTCAAGGCGACGGTGGTCAATCTCGAGGTGAAGAAGCCGGCTGGGAAATGGGACAAGGTGTCAGGGCAGAGCTACGCGAAGATCCAGCCGGACGAGGACACCGGATTGCCGCTGGGGCTAGGCCTCGATGTCATTCCGGGTTTCACCATGCTGATGCGCGCGAACAAGGACGCGATGACGTTCGCCGCGATGACAGGGACGCCGAAGGCCTGAGCGGTGGTTGCGCCATACCGCATTCTGCTAACCAAAGCGCATGACGTTCGGCCCTTCAGGCGTCACGCGGCGATCGCACGCGGCCCCGCGTGAAGCAGCCGGATCTGCCAAAGATCGAGGCTGTTGCTGTCGGCGCTGAGCGGTGAGGCATGCGCTGCTCGGCCTGCTGTTGTGCTTGTCCGCGGCTTGCGCCTCCGCCGCGGAGCTGAAGGTCGCGACCTGGAACCTGGAGTGGCTCACCGATCGTCCCGATGGCGATCCCACCCTGCCGCACGATGCGCACCCCAAGCGGTCCGACGACATCGCCAGGCTGGCCGCCTATGCGACCAAGCTCGACGCCGACCTCATCGCGATCCAGGAGGTCGACGGCCGCGACATCGCCGCACGCATCTTCCGGCCCGATCGCTACGCGATCTACATGACGCACGACCACGTGGTGCAGCGCGTCGGCCTGGTGGTGCGCCGCGGCCTGGAATACGATACGGACCCGGATCTGACCACGCTTGCGGTCTCGGATCATGGCAGGAGTTTCCTGCGCAGCGGTGCCGACATCACGCTGCATCTGCCGGGTGGTGCGCTCCGCGTGCTGGCCGTGCACCTGAAGGCGCTGTGCGAGCGCGATCCGTTGACCGACAGCCATCGCCCCGCGTGCACGGTGTTTGCGGGCGCAGGTGCCGGCCCTGCAGGCCTGGATCGCCGCCCGCGAGCAGGAACGTGCCGCCTACGTCGTGCTGGGCGATTTCAACCGCTGGATGGACGGCAACGACCAGTTCCTCGCCGCGCTGCGCAAGACCGCGGCATTGGTGCGCGCCACCGAGGGCGATGACAGCCCCTGCTGGGGTGGTGAGCATTTCATCGATCACATCCTGGCCGGCGGGCCCGCCGCGCAGTGGATGCAGCCGGCAACCTTGCGTGTGCTGGGGTTCACGGAAACCGGCGCGGACTGGAAGGAACGCCTGTCGGACCACTGCCCGGTGTCGGTGCGCTTCCACCTGCCCGACTGACGGCGTAGGCTCCGCGGTATCATGGATGCCGCCAAGGACGTTGCCATCACTCTGAACATCACGCGCAAGAATGTGCGCCGGCTGCTCGATTGCTATCGCGTCACCGATGGCAAGGGCTTCAAGCTCAAGCATCACGATCCGGCCGACACCGCAGGCCGCCTGCTGAGCAAGGACCAGGCCAGCCATCTGCTGCAGACGGGCGTAATACGGCTGGCGGAGCTGCAGCAGAAGCTTTATGCGCAGAATAGCTGGTCGATGCTGTGCGCGTTCCAGGCGATGGATGCGGCGGGCAAGGACGGCACGATCAAGCACGTCATGTCAGGGGTGAATCCGCAGGGCGTGCAGGTGACCAGCTTCAAGGCACCCGGGCCCGAGGAACTGGCGCATGATTTCCTGTGGCGCTGCGTGCGGGTGCTGCCTGAGCGTGGACGGATCGGCATCTTTAATCGCAGTCATTACGAGGAAGTGCTGGTCGTACGGGTGCACCCCGAGATCCTGGAGAAGCAGCGTTTGCCGAAGGAGCTGGTGGGCAAGAAGATCTGGGACGAGCGGCTGGAGGAGATCGCAGGGTTCGAGTACTACCTGGCGCGGCAAGGCACCGTGGTGTTGAAGTTCTTCCTGAATGTCTCGAAAGAGGAACAGAAGCGCCGGTTCCTGGAGCGGCTGGACGAGCCGGACAAGAACTGGAAATTCAGTGCCGGCGATTTGGCGGAGCGTGGGTTCTGGGACCAGTACCAGGCGGCGTATCAGGAGGCTATCGTGGCCACAGCGGCGCCGCATGCGCCGTGGTACGTGGTGCCGGCGGACAACAAATGGTTCACCCGGCTGGTCGTGGTGGCGGCGATGATCGAGGCGTTGGATGGGCTGGATTTGAAGCTGCCCGCGCTTGGTGAGGAGCAAACCGCGGCGCTAAAGGCGGCGCGCGCGAAGCTGGAAGCGGAATAGGATCATATCCTCTACGCGTGCGACATGGCGCGCGTCTGGAGGCGTCGGGTTGTCGTCTGCGGACGAAGGGATATCCCCGCTGTGGTCAGTACGCTTGGCCCCAATTCTCGGTGCCAGTGATGTGTCGGATGCGAGGGCAACGTTTCCGTTGCGTAATCCTACTGTGCCTGTTGCTGCCGACCACGCCAGCCGCCGCATTTGACGCAACCGACGCGGTGATTGCGGGTGTCGAGGCATACAACCACGGTGATATCCGGGCCGCGTTCCGCCTGCTGAGTGCGGAGGCAGCGCAGGGTAACGAGGCAGCGCAGGGTAACACGGACGCCGAGGTCAATCTCGGCTCCATGTGCGCGCGGCCAAGGTGTCGCCGCTGACCAGCGCGAGGCATTGCGCCACAATCGTCTGTCAGCGGAACAGGCCAACGGCGAAGGCGTGAACGCGCTCGGCGATAAATATGAGTTCGGTACCGGCGTGAGTCCGAATCTGCAAACCGCCATCGACTGGTATTGCCGTGCCATCGCACAGGGCAATCCGCGGGCACTGAACAATGTTGCTATCCTGTATAGTCAGGACATCGGTGTGCCGCGTGATCCTGGCGTTGCCCGCGATTTGTGGCGTCAATGGGCGGAACGCGGACATCCAAACAGCGCCTACAATCTGGGTGTCTCGCTGTTGGCCGCGCCGGGGGCGTCGGAGGACAAGCGTGAGGGTCTGCTGTGGCTGCGACGCGCGGCGATGGTCGGTCAGGCAGCGGCGCAACAGCAGCTTCGTGCGATGGGCTTCACCGGCCCCTTCCCGGTGCCCTACGACAGTGCCGCGGCGATGACCATTCTGCCGAGGGACATGAAGCCCGGTCACGCGCCGGCTTGCGGGGCGCCGATTTCGTAGGCGATGAGGCTCAGGCCCGCGAGCCTGTTCGCAACTGTCGCACCAGCCCAAGATGCCAGCGCGCATAGCCGCGTTGGATGAAGCCGAGTCGGGCACGTAGCATTCCATGTGCGTCGGCCAGCCGGTGGAAGGGGATCGACGGATACAGGTGATGCTCGGCGTGGTACGGCATGTTCCACATCAGCACCCGCACCACGGCATTGGTCAGCGTGGTGCGCGTGTTGGTCAGGCCATTGCGATCATGCGTGCAGCCGGTGTGCTCGGCCAGCACATAGGCGCGCAGGAACGGCTGGCACAGCAGTTGTGGACCAATCCAGAACAGCAACGGTACCCGCCAGCCGAACAGTAGCGCCGAAGCGATCGCGCCGCCGACCATGACCACACTCATGGCACGCACGCTGCGAACGATGCGTGGCGCTGTCTTGTCGGTGACGAACGGGTAAGCACTCAGATCGCCGCGCCAGCAATCCCGGATCACAATCAAGCGCAGCCGCCAGTACGGCAGACCCAGCACGCGCAGCACGTAGCGTCCGAACGTGTCCGTTGCCGCCAGGTCGAGTTCCGGATCCTGTCCGGGAATCTGCGTCTGGCGGTGATGCGCCAGGTGATAAGCGGTGTAGAAATCCAGATTCAGCAGTGACGGGCACGCCGCCAGCCAGCCGAAGATGGCGTTCGCCTGGCGTGATGCGAATGCCGTCTGATGCATCATCTCATGCGCCGGCGCGAACAGCGCGACCTGCACGATGCCAAAGGCGAGAAACGCCGGTACCACGCTCCATGGGCCCGCGATCGTCAACCACCACCCGGTGCCGACCAGCAGAGTGGCATGGATCGACAGCCTGACGGCCCCCGGCCAATTGGCCCGGCGCGACAGGGCGTGCAGCTCCGCCGGGCTGAGCACGCGGTCAGGGGGAGCAGACATGCGGGTCTCCTGCTCAAGATTTGCGCACGCAGCGGGAGGGAGCGCCCGCAGCATGCGTCGTCGCCGCGGTCCCTGCAAACGGTGGACCACGACGGTGGACCACATGCTGTGCGGTCCGCAGGGCGGGGCCTATGCTGGGCGGGACGCGATGGAGGATACCCGATGCGCGCTGTGTGGTACGACCGGCAAGGTCCGGCCAACGAAGTGCTGACCTGTGGCGAGATCCCCACCCCGCATGCGGGGTATGGCGAGGTGCGGGTGAGGCTGGAGGCCTCCGGCGTGAATCCGTCCGACACCTATCGGCGTGGTGGCACGCCGGTGATGGAATATCCCCGCGTCATCACCAACAGCGATGGTGCGGGGGTGGTGGATGAGGTCGGGCCGGGCATCGCCGCATCGTGGCTGGGCAAGCGCGCGTGGCTGTACAACGGACAGCGCAATGGTCGCTGGATGGGCACGGCCGCGGAATATATCGCCCTGAATGTCGACCTGGTGACGGAGCTGCCGGCGCATGTCTCGTTCGCCGCGGGGGCGACCCTGGGCGTTCCCTGCATGACCGCGCATCGCTGTGTGTTCGTGGCCGGTCCGGTGCACGGACGAGTGCTGCTGATCACCGGCGGAGCCGGCGCGGTGGGGCATTACGCGGTGCAACTGGCGAAGTGGGCCGGTGCGACGGTGATTGTCACCGCCAGTTCGGCTGAGAAGGCCGAGCGGGCGCGGCAAGGCGGCGCGGATGAGGTGATCGATTACCGGCGCGATGATGTTGAGGCGCGGATTCGGCAGATCACCGGCGGGGTGGGCGTGGATCACGTGGTGGACGTGGATTTCGGCGGCAATTTGCGTGCGACGCTCGACTCGGTGCGGGCGAACGGGAGTATCGCCGTGTACGCAACGAATGGCGATCGCACGCCGGCGGTGCCGATCCGCGAGCTGATGATGAAGAATGTCGCGCTGTATCCGACATCCTTGCCGGGATCCCCGCATGAGTCGCGTCGGCGGGCGCAGGCGGATATTGCCCGGTTCGTTGCGACGCCGGGGCGGATCCTCTCGGTGGCGGCGCGATTCCCGTTGTTTGAGACGGCGGCCGCGCATCTGGCGGTGGAGCGCGGTGGCAAGGTGGGCACTGTGGTCGTGGAGTGCCCCAAGTAACCCGCCGCACCGCCAATCGGATCCTTATGGTAGGCGTGTGAACACCAGCCCCTTTACGCGTCCGCCATCGACGTGCAGGCCGGTGATCTTCCCGCCGGCGTCACGCCGCACCGTCGTGTCCAGCCAGCCGCGATACAGCGTGATCGGCGTGTAGATACGGATGTGGTCGCCCTCGACCGGCGCGATGTCCCACGGCCCGGCCTGCACCAGCGGCCCGGCGATCCGCAGCTCGGCGCCGACATCGGTTGCGGTGATGGCCCATGTGGCCGCTGTATCCGCATTCGCATAGCGCCCGGCCAGATCTGGCGGCAGCACTGCCACCGCCGCCGCGCGGTGCAGGGTCGCGCGCACACCTGCGTCGCGTTCCAGCGCCATCACGTTGCCCTCGACCCGCAACGTTAGATCACCCGACCCACGGCTGGTCGCCAGCAGCCCCTCCGCGGTGGCTACCAACCACGTCGTCGTGCCATTGGTGTTCGCCGTCACTCGGCCCTGCTTATCGCGTGCCAGCTCCACCGTCGCGCCACTGCCGCGATCCAGATAGCAACCCAGAAGATCAGCGCCTGCCCACGCCGGCATCGGCGGCACCGCGTGCACGCCCGACGCACCATCGACCAACGCATCCACCACCTGGAATGCCAGGTCATGTGGATCGCTTGCGCCATCATTGCTGATGCAGATCACCGCCGCGCGATGCGCCGGCACGCGGATGAAGCTGGTCTTGAACCCCGGCCACAGCCCGTCATGCCCCACCGTGCGCACGCCGCGATACGTCTTGATCCGCAGCCCGCGCGCATAAGTGTTGGGCAGCCCGTTCGCGAATGGCGTCATCGTGGTCAGCGCCTCGGCCAGCGCGGTGCCATGTCGTGCCGGCACACCAAACCGCGCATGCCACAGCGCGAGGTCCTCGACCGAGGACACCAGCCCGCCCTCGCCATGGAGCGGAAACCCGTGTCGCGCCCGCCGCCAGCCGCTCGGCGCCGGCAGATACGCGGTGGCCAGCCCCGGTACCAGCTCCGTCGTCGTCGGCGTGTGCCGCGTCATCGTCATACCCAGCGGCGCGAAGATGCGGCGATCGAGGAAATCCGCGAACGCCTCGCCGCTGATTTGCTCGACGATGCGGCCCAGCAGCATGAAGTTCGAGTTGCTGTAGAGATACCGCGTGCCCGGCGCGAAGTTCAGATCGCGCTGGCGGCACACGCCATCCAGCAGATCCTGCGGGGTACAGGGCTGGCTCAGATCGACCCCGCCCAGCCGCATGATCTCCAGCATGTCGCGGATGCCGCTGGTGTTGTGCATCAGATGCGCCAGCGTGATGCGATGGCCGAGATTGGGAAACCCCGCGATATGATCGCGCACATCATCCTCGGTGCGCAGCTTGCCCTCGGCCTGCAGCATCAGGATCGCGGCGCAGGTGAACTGCTTGCTGACCGAGGCGATGCGGAAGGTTGTTCCAGGGCCGATTGCAACGCCCGGCTCGATATGTGCCAGACCGGCACTGCGATGCAGCACCAGCGCATCATCGCGCACCACGCCAATGGTCACGCCAGGCCCGTCCGCTCCCTCCCAAGGCGCCAACAAACGATCAACAATGCGCTGCAGGCGCAGCGTGGCCAGATCCGTCATCCTTAGTCCGTCAGTGTCCGCAGCTCACCCGGACGACGCACCACGATGTAGCCGCCATCCAGATCCACCACCCCATCCTCGCGCCACACCCGCAACTGCTTGTTGACGCTCTCGCGCGTCGAGGCAACCAGCGTCGCCAGGTCGCGCTGCGACAGTTTCACATCGATGCGCACGCCGCCCGGCGCCGGCCGCCCGTAATCGCCCGCGAGCTTCAGCAGCAGGCGCGCCAGCCGCCCGGGCAGATCCAGCAGCGCGATCGCCTCCAGCGCCATCGACGTGCGCCGCAACCGGTCGCAGAGCACCGCCAACAAACGTAGATACAGGTCGTCATTGGCGCGCAGGAACGGGACCAGGTGGCGGCGTTCCACCACCAGCAGCGTGGTATCCTCAATCGCAGTGGCATCAGCGCTGCGCGGCTGGCCGTCCAGCAGGGCGATCTCGCCGAACACCTCACCGGGGTTGATCACATTCAGGGTGATTTCCTTGCCGTCGGTCGACACCGCGCTGATCCGCACGCGGCCGCGCATCACCGCCATCATCGAATCGCCGGTGTCGCCCTTCTGGAAGATCGTCATGCCCCGCCGCACGCGGCGCTCGTTGGACAGTTTCAGGATGCCATCCAGCTCCGCCGGACGCATTGCCTGGAACAGCGGACTTGCCAGCAGTGCGGTACGCTTCGCTTCGCGATCAAGCCCCGCCACGGTGTGTCCTCAGGTTGCCATGCCCCAACACGTGCAGTATGCGCGCCTTGTCCGTGTAGCGGAATACCGTCGCGCGGCGGAGCCTGGCAAGGAGACCGGACGATGCTGCTCGATGCGGCGCCGATGGGCGAGGCGGTGCGCTTCGCCCGGGCGCATGAAACGCCCTGGCCGCGCGACTTGCGCGCGCATATCGAGAGCGGTTATTTCGAACGCGCGCCGGACAACGAGATCCTGGGGCCAGTGCGGCCGCGTGGTGCGCCAAACGGGCTGGTGCTGCGGCGCGGGGAACGTACCGCGTCCTGGGGAGACACGCGGCAGGTGGATTTCACTTTCAGCGTGGCGAAGAGCTATCTCAGCCTGCTGGCGGGTGTCGCGGTGGCCGATGGGCTGATCACCGATCTAGATGCGCTGGTGCGCGACACGGTGGATGATGGTGGCTTCGACGGGCCGCATAATGGCGCGATCACCTGGCGGCATCTGCTGCAGCAAACGTCCGAGTGGACCGGCACGCTGTTCGGCAAGGCCGACCGCATCGATCACAACCGCAGCCTGGCGACCGAGGGGCGTGGCACGGCGAAGGGGCAGGCCCGCACGCTGCGTGCGCCGGGGACATTCTGGGAATATAACGATGTGCGCGTGAACCGGCTAAGCTTGGCGCTGCTGCGCCGCTTTCGTCGTCCACTGCCGGCGGTGTTTGCCGAACGTATCATGCGCCCGATCGGCGCGTCGTCCGGTTGGCATTGGCACGGCTATCGGACCGCGTCGGTGGAGATCGACGGACGGATGATCGAATCGGTTGCCGGCGGCACGCATTGGGGTGGCGGCATCGAGATCCACGCCGAGGATCAGGCGCGCATCGGCCAATTGATGCTGCAACGCGGGCGCTGGCGTGGTGCACAGGTGCTGGCGGAGGATTGGATAGCGCGGTCGCTCGCGCCCGGCGCGTTGAATCCGACCTACGGTTTCCTGTGGTGGCTGAACACGCAACGGCAACGCTACGCGCACGCGACCGAGGACAGCGTCTTCGCCGTCGGTGCCGGCGGCAACATCACCTGGATCGATCCGACACATGAGATCGTCGCCGTGATGCGTTGGATCGATCCTGCCGCGGTGGACGGCTTCATCGAACGCGTGCTGGCCGCGTTATAGGTTCACCTCTCCCGCGCGGCGGCAGAGGGTACTTTGGTGGTGCGCCTCCGCTGGTCTAGTCTTTGTCCCAACGCCAGGACACGCTGCATGCCCAACACCTACGCCACGCTCGCCCTGTCGGAACCGCAGCCGCACACGCTGCTGGTCACGCTGAACCGCCCCGATGCGGCCAACGCAATGAACACGCAGATGGGCCTCGATCTGCTGGATCTGTTCGACGGCCTGGCTGCCTCGCCGCGCGCCTATCGCGTGGTGGTGCTGACCGGCCAGGGATCACGCGTGTTCTGTGCCGGCGGCGACCTGAAAGAGCGCAGCGGCATGACCGATCAGCAATGGCAGGATCAGCATTTGATCTTTGAACGTGCCATCCGCGCCATCATCGCTTGTCCGGTGCCGGTGATCGCCGCGGTGAATGGCGCCGCTTATGCCGGTGGCATGGAAACCGCGTTGTGCTGCGATTTCATCTACGCCGCCGAGACCGCGCGCTTCGCGTTGACCGAGGTCACGTTGGGCATCATGCCCGGTGCCGGCGGCACGCAGAACCTGCCACGCGCGGTTGGCCGCCGCCGCGCCAAGGAAATCCTCCTGACCGGCAAGCCTTTCACCGCCGCCGAGGCGTATGAATGGGGCATGGTCAACCGCCTGTGCAAACCCGAGACATTGCTGGCTGAGGCTCTGGAGACCGCCGCCACGATCGCCGCCAACGCGCCGGTCTCGGTGCGGCAGATCAAGCACACGGTGAACCAGGGCCTAGGCGTTGACCTCGCCACCGGCATGATGTTCGAGATTGAGGCCTATAACCGCATGGTGCCGACCGAGGATCGCCGCGAGGGCATCCTGGCGTTCAACGAAAAGCGCAAGCCGAACTTCCAGGGACGCTGATCGCGTCGGGAGAGAAACATGAACGTCATCACCGACATCGCCGCACAAGGCCTGACCCACGCCTTGGCCGAGCAGGCGCGCACCCTGCGCCATTCCGACCTGCCAGCGGAGATCTGCACGCTGGCGAAACAGTGTCTGCTGGATACCATCGCGGTGTCGCTGCCCGGTGCGGCTGATCCACTGACCGGCATGCTGCTGGCCGAGATGGAAGAGCAGGGCGGCAAAGCAGAGGCGACAGTGATCGGCCGAGGGACGCGGTTGCCCGCGGCTTCTGCGGCATTGGTGAACGGCGCGGCCGGTCATGCGCTGGACTTCGACGACGTCAACATGGCGATGCCCGGACATCCGTCGGTGGCA
>Ga0210386_10000734_pt1 | contig 30123 bp, 30 predicted proteins | sample IncBWH32OmetaG_FD_160091 | JGI IMG/M metagenome (GOLD analysis project Ga0210386, IMG submission 160091) | Forest soil microbial communities from Barre Woods Harvard Forest LTER site, Petersham, Massachusetts, United States - Inc-BW-H-32-O ...
TGGGGGCAGGGCTTACGGCTACGCACCGAATCCGCCTCGGGGGCTTCGTATGTCGCGATACACGGCGAACCGGGATCCGAATCTGGTTTCGCCCGTTACCGTCCCATCGACACCCAGACCTGGTTCGTCAGCGATCAGCGCACCATCGTCGTCGAGGACTTCTTCGCGCCCACGATGGAGGCCTATCTCGGGCTGCTGCGCTTTCTGCTCGGACTAGATCTCATTGATCGCATCATGTTCTGGATGCTGCCGGTCGACGATCCACTGCCCTGGCTGCTTGTCGATCGACGGGCCGCGCGGACTACGGCAGTGCATGACGAGACGTGGCTGCGCATCATCGACGCGCAGAAGGCGCTGTCGGCGCGCCGATACGACGGCGACGGCGTCGTTATCATCGCCGTCAATGATGCCCTTGCGCAGAAGAATTCAGCCACCTTCACCATCGCGCGCAGCGGTGCCGAGCCGACGGACCGGCGCCCCCAACTGCACGTCAGTATTGCGGGCCTGGCCGCCGTTCTGCTGGGCGGTGCGACCTGGCGCAGTCTCGCCACCAGCGGGTTGGTTCGCGGGGACGATCCGGTGGCTCTTGACGTCGCCGATCGGCTGTTCACGGTGCACAACGCCCCACACGCAGGGTTCTTCTTCTGACCCCCGGCAACCCCCGGCAAGGATCGGAATTAATAATCACGCCGATTTCGAGGCAGTGGCACGCCTGGCTGGACCGTTAAGGTAGTTGGGCTAACTGCCAATAAGAACGCGTTGATACACAAAGTTGCCGCACATGCCTCAATCCCCGCGACCGGAGTCGGACCGGCCATGTTTCTGGCTGCGCATTCCCCTCCTCAATCTCGTCGGCGTGGCGGCCATTCTCGTAGCCGCCGTTCTGATCACGGTCAGGAATCTGCCGGACCACAACCCGAATCAACTCCTCAACGTCTCCTACGACCCCACGGTCGAAGTTTATGCGGCACTGGATAAAGCGTTCACCCAGCAATACCGCAAACAAACCGGCGTAACGCTGGACATCAAGGAGTCACACGGTGGCTCGGGCCGCCAAGCGCGCGCCGTGGTCGACGGCACCGAAAAGGCCGATGTGGTGTCTCTCGCGCTCATCAGCGACATCGACATCCTGAGCAAGCGCGGGCTGATCACCCCGGATTGGCAGAGGCGCCTTCCGAATAACTCGGTGCCATACACATCGACGGTGGTCTTCGTTGTCCACAAAGGCAATCCCAAGGGCATTCACGATTGGCCCGACCTCGTCAAAGGCGACGTCGGCGTCGTCACCCCCAACCCGCGTACATCAGGTAACGGCCAGCTGAGCGTGCTGGCGGCGTGGGGCTCGGTCACCACGCGGGGCGGTAGTCCGGCACAGGCGCTCGCCTACCTGCATGCGCTGTACCGTCACGTCGCGGCGTTCGATGCCGGCGCGCGTGCCTCCGCCACCAGCTTCTCGGTTCAGCGCATCGGCGATGTCCATCTGGCCTGGGAAAACGAGGCGCTGCGCGAGGTCGAAGCCAGCAACAACGAGCTTGAGATCGTCTACCCGCAGGTCAGTATTCGCGCCGAGCCGGCCGTCACCTGGGTCGACGCCAACCTCACCGACAACAAGACCGCCTCCTACGCCAAGGCCTATCTCGAGTACCTGTTCACCGCCCCCGCCCAAGAGGTCTTCGCGCAGTACGGTTACCGGCCGATCGACTCCGGGATCCTCGCTAAAGACGTCGACCGGTTTCCGGGCATCAAGCTTTTTCCGATTTCCTCGATCGCCAAAGACTGGGACGATGCGCGACAGAAGTTCTTCGGAGACAACGGCATCATCGACAACCTCGCAGTGCCAGCGACAGTCGGCCCTCGCGTCTAAATACGGCCGGCCGTAGGGAGTGAAACCGTGGGCCCCGCAGTGAATTACGACTGGACCACAGGCCGGCGCGATCTGATCGCCGGCCTTACGGTTGCGGCCGTTTCACTCCCGCAGGGCATCGCATACGCCTTGATCGCGGGCGTCGATCCGAAATTCGGCGTCTACTCGGCGATCGTCGTGACGACCATCGCCTCAATTTTCGGGTCGTCGTCGCATCTGATCAACGGGCCGACAAGCGCCATCTCACTGCTGGTTTTCAGTTCCCTCGCCTTCATCGACCCCGACAACCGCACGGCCGTCTTCGAGGGACTGTTCCTGATCGCGGTGCTGGCGGGCACATTCCAGATCCTCATCGCGGTCTTCAGGCTCGGCGATCTGACGCGCTACATCTCTGAATCGGTCATTGTCGGCTTCATGGCCGCTGCGGCCTTCTTGCTTGCCCTCGGCCAGATCGGCAACGCGCTAGGGGTGAAATCCAGAGGCAACGGCACTATGCAGGTCCTGCACCGGTTGTGGCTGACCGTGTTTCGCGGCGACGCCATCAACCTGCGAGCGGTGTTCCTGAGCGTCACGACCCTCGCGCTCGCCGTTGCGCTGCGCCGGCTGGTCAAGCGCTACGGCTGGCCGCAGATCGATCTGCTGACCGTTCTCGTGGTCGCGGCGCTGATCGCGTACATCGCCGGGTGGTCGGTCGCCGGCACCGAGGGGAAGACGGCGGTGCCGCTATCTTTGAGAATTCCTCAGAGCCTGCCCGCCCCGCACATTCCGCACGTCGACTTCTCCACTCTCGGTGAACTTTCGCGGGGCGCGTTGGCGGTCGCGTTCGTCGGTCTGATCGAGGCCCTCTCCATTGCCAAAGCCATCGCGCATCAGAGCCGGCAAAAAGTCGATTACAACCGGCAAATCCTGGCCGAGGGGCTGGCCAACCTGACTGGTGGGTTTTTTCAGAGCCTGCCTGGGTCGGGTTCGCTGACACGCTCGGCCATCAACTTTCAGGCCGGCGCCGTCACGCGGTTGTCCGGAATCGTCGCGGCCGCCGCCGTGTCGGTCGCTCTGCTGCTCTTCGCTCCTTTGCTGCATTACATACCGCAAGCCGCGCTGGCCGGATTGCTGCTCATCACGGCGGCGCGACTTGTCGACTACCGGCGATTGATCGACACCGTGAGGGCGTCGCGCTACGACGCCGGTCTGGTGGTTATCACCGCACTGACCGGAGTGCTGATCGACCTTGACAAGGCGGTCCTGCTCGGGATCGGTTTGTCGATAGTGCTATTCGTCCCCCGCGCGGCCAAACTCAAGGCCTCTGAACTGGTCGTCACACCCGAGCGAGTGGTCCGCGAACGGATGCCCGGCGATCTCGTCGACCCGTCGACGGTGATCTACGACCTCGAAGGTGAGCTGTTCTTCGGGGCCGCACCTGATTTGGACCGCTATCTCGACACGCTAGAGGAGCGGGTAAGAACAAATGCTGCGAAATTCGTGGTGCTGCGGCTTAAACGGGTGCGGGATCCGGATGCGGTGTGTGTCGAGCGATTGCTGCGGTTTGTGCGAGAGCAACAGGAACACGGATTGACGGTCCTGCTCGCGGGCGTGCGACCTGACACGCTCACCATGCTGCGCAACATGGGGCTGCAGCGCTGGCTGCCGGCCGAGCAGGTGTTCCCCGAAGAGGACACCGAGTACTCGGCGACTCTCAAAGCAGTGCGTTATGCCCGCACGAAACTGGCGGTCGACAGTGCACACCCTATTTCGACGAATGGGATCGACCACCATCGGAATCCGGTGCTCTACTACCTTGTCTGACCGCTTGACCACGGCGACGTTTGCCCCCGCCGGCAATCCGTGTTCTGGCAGCGGCCGCACCGGCCTCGAGTTCACCGCGACATCATGACCGCCGACCCGCAGGGACAGGCCTGGGTCGACAAGGGCGCATTGACCGAAGCCGTGGCGAAACTGTCCGCGGCAGTCGACCGGGCCGACCAGGATGCGATCATCGACTGCTACACCGCGGACTCCTATGACGACCACGGCGTCTTCAAGGGATCTGGCGCGGAGTGGATGACGATTAAGGCCTTTTACCGGGGCCTGATGGCTAGGATTGCCTTTCGTGCTGATCAGTTTGATTGCCAACCTGTCCAACAAAGCGCCTCTCGACAGCTGTATCCGTGAGCTGACTCAAGCCCGCGACGACGGTTTCGAGCGGGTCTGGATGACACAGATGCCGTACGACTGCGATCTGATCACCGTGCTGGCCGCGGCAATGCACGAGGTGAGCGACATCAAGGTCGGGAGCGGCGTCGTGCCGATCCAGAACCAGCACCCCATGCTGATGGCGCAGCGGGCGTTGACGCTCAACCAGATCGCCGACGGACGATTCACCCTCGGTATCGGGGTCACCCACCGCGCCGTGACTGAGGGAATGTGGGGAATCTCCTGGGACCGGTCGGTGCGACGCCTCAGCGAATACCTCGATGGGCTGCTTCCGCTGCTGGCCGGGGAACAGGCCAATGCGACCGGCGAGATGTTGACAACCAGGGGCGCGCTCCAGATTTCTGACGCGCCCACACCCGACGTGTATGTCGCGGCACTGGGCCCGCAGATGCTTCGGCTGGCCGGACGGCGCACCGCTGGAACCATCACCTGGATGACCGGACCGAAGACGCTCAAGGAGCACATCGGGCCCACCATGCGCGCCGCGGCGGCCGAGGCCGGGCGCCCCGACGGGGCTGTCAGCGTCGCCGCAGCCCTGCCCATCGCCGTCACCGACGACGTGGCCGCGGCGCGTGCAGTGGCGGCCGAGCAGTTCGCGATGTACGGCCACCTACCCTCCTATCGCGCGATGTTGGACCGCGAAGGCTACGCGGGACCGGAAGACGCCGCGCTCATCGGTGACGAGGCCACCGTGCGACACCGGCTCGACGAGGTGCGCGCGGCAGATGTCGACGAGTTCGTCGCGATTGCCTTCGACCCGTCACCCGAGGGTCGGGACAGAACGCGGGCGTTCCTGCGCAGCGGTGCGTCCAGCTGACGGAACCCTAAGCGGAAACTAGAGATTCAGCCTTCTTGGCCGGCGCCGGCCATGGTGAGGGGACCGGCCGCTGCCGGACAATCTGTGGCCACCAGAACCACTTGCCCAATAGCGCGGCAATCGACGGCGTCATCAGTGACCGGACGACAAGCGTGTCGAACAGCAGGCCGAGGCCGATCGTGGTGCCGACCTGGCCGATGACCGTCAGCTGGCTGACCGCCATCGTCATCATCGTGAAGGCGAACACCAGCCCAGCCGAGGTGACGACCGACCCGGTGCCGCCCATCGATCGGATGATCCCGGTGTTCAAGCCGGCGTGGATCTCCTCCTTGAACCGCGACACCAACAGCAAGTTGTAGTCGGCGCCGACCGCAAGCAGGATGATGACCGACATCGCCAGCACCATCCAGTGCAGTTCGATGCCGATGAGGTGCTGCCAGATGAGCACCGACAGCCCGAACGATGCGCCCAGCGATAGCACAACGGTGCCCACGATCACCGCCGAGGCCACCACACTTCGCGTGATGATCAGCATGATGATGAAAATTAGGCACAGCGAGGCGATTCCGGCGATCAGCAAGTCATCGTCGCTGCCGTCGTGCATGTCCTTGAAGGTGGCGGCGGTGCCGCCGAGATAGATCTTCGATCCCTCCAGCGGCGTGCCCTTCAGCGCTTCCGCCGCTGCCTTCTTGATCGCATCGATATGTGAAATCCCTTCCGCCGTCATCGGATCGCCTTGGTGGCTGATGATGAACCGCACAGCGTGGCCGTTGGGGGAAAGGAAATTCTTCATACCGCGCTTGAACTCGGCGTTGTTGAACGTCTCCGGAGGCAGGTAGAACGAGTCGTCGTTCTTGGATGCGTCGAATGCCTTACCCATCGCGCTGGTGTTTTTCTGCGCCTCCGTCTGCTGGTCCTGCAGACCTTTTTGGGTCGAGTACATCGTCAGCATCGTCGTCTTCATGCTCTTCATGTTCGCGATCATCTCGGGCATCAACGCCGTGAGCTGAGGCATGAGGGTGTCGAGGTGATCCATGATGGGTAGCAGGCTCTCGATGTCGTCGGTCATCGTGTCGATGCCGTCGAGCCCATCGAAGACGGACCGCAGAGACCAGCACACCGGGATGTCAAAGCAGTGTTTCTCCCAGTAGAAATAGCTGCGGATAGGTCGGAAGAAGTCCTCGAAATCCGCCATGTGGTCCCGCAATTCGGCGACATCGATGGTCATGTCGTGCATCTTTTTCACCATGGCATGCATATCGTCGGACATCTGCTGGGTCAGGCTCTGCATCTTCACCATGCTGTCGATCGTGGTCTGCATCTCGTCGGCCTGCTTGAGCATGTCGGTCATCTGATCTTGCTGGTACTTCTGGTTCATCTGTTGGGTGACGCCCTGCATGCTGATTTGAAAGGGGATCGAGGTGTGCTCAATGGGCGTACCTTGGGGCCGCGTGATCGCTTGCACGCGACCGATTCCGGGCACTCGAAAGATCGCCTTGGCGATTTTGTCGATGACCAGGAAATCCGCGGAATTGCGTAGATCGTGGTCACTTTCGATCATCAGCAGCTCGGGATTCATCCGCGCCTGGGAGAAATGCCGATCTGCTGCGGCGTAGCCGGCGTTCGCCGGCAGATCGGCGGGCAAGTATTTGCGATCGTTGTAGTTGGTCTGGTACCCGGGCAGGGCGAGCAGGCCGACCAGTGCGACCGCGATCGTCATGATCAGGACCGGGCCGGGCCAGCGCACGACGACCGCGCCGATCTTGCGCCAGCCGCGAATGCGTTGCGTCCGCTGCGGCTCGAGTATCTGCCGGAAGCGCGTCGCCACAGAGATGACCGCGGGGCCGAGCGTCAATGCCGCCGCGACGACGACCACCATGCCGATGGCCAACGGGATACCCAGCGTCTGGAAGTAGGGCAGGTTGGTGAAGTGCAGGCAGAACGTCGCGCCGGCGATGGTCATGCCCGACCCGAGTACGACGTGTGCGGTGCCGCCAAACATGCTGTAGTACGCATCTTCTCGGGACTCGCCTGCACCGCGGGCTTCTTGATAGCGGCCTATCAGGAAGATCGCATAGTCGGTGGCCGCCGCGATCGCCAACGTGACCAACAGGTTGGTCGCGAACGTCGAGAGCCCGATGATCTTGTAGTAGCCGAGAAAGGCGACCATTCCGCGGGCGGCAGTGAGCTCGAGCGTGACCATCGCCAGCGTGAGCAGCATCGTGATGATCGACCGGTAGACCAATAGCAGCATCGAAATGATGACTAAGAACGTGACGGTTGTGATCACTTGCAGGCTGCGGTCACCGGCGATGTGTTGATCCGCCGACAATGCGGCAGGTCCGGTCACGTAGGCCTTGACCCCGGTGGGTGCGGGCACGCTTTTGACGATCTGTTGGACGGCCTCGACCGATTCGTTGGCGAGCGCTTCACCCTGGTTACCGGCGAGGTATACCTGGACGTAGGCGGCTTTGGCGTCGTTGCTTTGGGCACCCGCCCCGGTCAGCGGATCGCTCCACAGGTCCTGAACGTGTTCGACGTGTTTGGTGTCGGCGTCGAGCTTTCTGACGATCTGGTCGTAGTACGTGTGCGCCTGGTTGCCGAGCGGGTTTTGGCCCTCCAGAACGATCATCACCGAGCTGTTCGACTTGTACTCGCCGAATACCTGGCCCACGTGCTTGGTCGCGATCACCGATTGCGCGTCGTCGGGGCTCATCGACACCGAGCGCATCTGTCCGACGATGTCGAGCTGCGGAACAACGGTGTTGAGCACCGCGATGATCGCGATCCAGCCCAGGATGATGGGTACGGCGAACGTGCGGATAAAGCGCGGAATCGCAGGCCGCGCTGCGTGTTTGGCTACGGGAATGGCATCGGTTCGGGCGTCGTCGAAGCGTGTGCTCATGCTGATTTCACCAAGCAGAAGGTCAGGGCGTGCACTCCGTTAGATATTTTCTCGGCCTTGACCTCGTTATCGATGGTGATACGGCAACCGAGGTAATCGCCGTCGCTTTGTGCCGAGATGTTCGGGAACACCGAAGGGGCAGTCGTACTGAGGACCAACGTCCACGGCAGCGGCGCTCCGTCTATCCGCTGCGGATCGGCGCTGAGATCCAGATAGTTGACGTTGGCGCGCGGTGCCGATCCGAAGATCTCGTATTTGACGACCTTGGGCTTGAACGGCTTGGAGTCGTCTACCCGTGCGCTGGTCACGCCGGCGGCGTTCTCGGCGCCGAAGAACGACTTGACCCGCGCCACGGTGAAGCCGCCGGCCACCATGACCGCGGTGATCAACAGCGGCAGCCACGCGTTGCGGACAACCTTCGATAACTGCACCTAGACGCTTTCTTTCCACGAGTTACGTTGCACCACAAAGAGCTTCGGTAATAGCAGAGACTCACGCGGTCGCCCGTGCATCGTCAGGTACCGCTGTGAAATCATACTACATAATGTGCAGATTTTGCAGAATGTGCAACATTAATGAACGGTGTTTCAGATCACTTCGTGAAAATGCTGTTGACCAGCGCAGCAGCGCGCTCGACGTAGGGCATCGGTGTGTCCTCCGCATCCTTGGGCCCGCCGCTCGTCCAACTCTCGATGCCAGAACGCACGGCCGTCAGTGCCAGCGCGGAGATCAACGCGGGGATCTCGTCGTCGGGCCGCATCGCTTGGCGGCGGGCGACGATGTCGGTCAAGTGGTTCTGAAACCGCTCCAAATCGGCCAGGAAAGCAGCCAACACCGCGGGGGTCGTTTTGGCGAGTTCCAGCATGCCTTCCGCCTGTTCGCGCGCCGGGGGCATGTCGCGGAGATGGTGTGCCGCCAGGGTGATCAGCTCTGCCAGGACCACCGAATAGGGGGCAGGTCCGGCCGCGACGAATTCGGCGACCAGCTCTGCCGGTATGTCAGATGGGCCGTAGGCGATCGCCGACTCTTTGTTCGAGAAGTAGTTGAAGAACGTGCGCGATGAAATCCCGGCCTCGACACAGATTTCTTCGATGGTCACCTTGTCGAAGCCGCGCTCGCGCGCCAGCCGCACCGCGGCATCGCGGATGTCCGCGCTGGTCTGACGGCGGCGCCGCTCGCGCAGACCCATCTGAGTCCCCACCCGCCCATCGTTGCACGTAATGCAAACATTGCAGCCAAATGGCGTCGAGCCTCGTGGCAGGGCGCGGCGGCGGCTCAAGCCACGCGAGTTGTCGGGCTGTCGATCACGGAGTATTCAGTGGCGTCGCCGGCGACTACCCGGCTGTGTTCACCGTGCACACTCACCGGGATATCGCCGGCCAGCGTAATCCGGTGCATCCGGCGCGGCTGCTTTCCGTAATCGGAGACGGCGTAGTGCTGGGTCGCACGGTTGTCCCACATCGCGACGTCGCCGGGCTCCCAATTCCATCGAATCGTGTTCTCTAGCCAGGTAATACGATCCTGGAAGATCCGGAACAAGGCCTGTGACTCGCTGCCGGTAACGCCCAGAATGCGCTTGACAAAGTTACCGAGGAGCAGTGATCGTTCGCCGGTCTCGGGATGCACCCGCACCACCGGATGGTGAGTTTCGAAATGTGCCGAATGAAATTCGGCAGCGTATTTCAACACTGCGTCGGGGTTGGCCTGCAACGCCGCCAACTTGGCCGGATCGATTTGGGCGTAGTCGAACTCGTTGCTATGCATCGCCCACAGACTCTCGGCGAGCTGCTGCAGAGGCTGTGGCAACTGCTGATAGGCAGCCACGGTCGACGCCCAGGTGGTGGTGCCGCCGTAGGAAGGCAGTTCGACGGCGCGCAGGATGGAGGCTTTCGGAACCCGGTCAACGAAGGTGACGTCGGTGTGCCACTGGTTGGCGCCTTGACCGTCAAAAGACTCCAGCCGCATGACCCGGCTTCCTTCGAATTTCAGGGTGGGGTGCGGAGTCGTTGGGACACCCAGGCTCTCCGCGAAGGCGAAGTGTGACTCGTCGTCCAGGTGCTGCTGACCGCGGAAGAACAACACTTTGTGCTGTGCCAGTGTGCGATTGATCGCGGCCGCGGTTTCAGCATCGAGGCCACCGAGTCGCACGCCGTCGACCCGCGCACCGATGTTCTCGCTCACCTTCACCACACGAAGATCACTGCTCATGGCCGTCCCTTCCCGTCTTTCATCGTGTAGGCGGCTGTCTACACGATGGTCATCAGCTACTGTACACAGATGGCTACATCGGAGGCAACGGTTGCGGTCACCGCGAAACCAATGGGCAAAGAGGAGGTCGTCGCCGCCGTCCTGGAAGCGGCAGGCGAGCTATTCGCAGAGAGGGGACCGGCTGCCACTTCGATTCGTGAGGTCGCCGCACGGGCCGGGGTGAACCACGGCCTGCTGCATCGCCATTTCGGGAGCAAACGCCAACTGCTCGCAGCGACGCTGCAGCATCTCGCCGATTCCGCGGCGGCGCTGCGTGATTCCGGGGCGTCGGTGGAGCAACTGGAGGCCGCGCACGAACTTCAGGCGCGTGTCATGGTGCGTTCGACGCTCGACGGATATCCCATCGAAGAACTCCAGAAGCGCTTTCCGGGAATGGAACGGTTCCTGGACCAGGTGAGCTCCGGCCACACCGACGAACGCAAGGCACGGTTGTCGGCCGCGCATGCGATGGCACTGCAATTCGGGTGGGGGCTGATGGCCCCAACCTTGCGGGTCGCGTTCGGCCTCAACGACCTCAGTGATGCCGAGATCCGAGATGCGGTAGCAGAGCAAGTCACGAAAATCGTTGCACCGCAATGACTGACCACCGCGACAGCTCAAGCGGCGTCACCGAACGCCGGTATCCGTTTGCGCATCGGAGTGCGACGAAACGAAGTGCCCGAACAGCCCGGTGACGTGCAGGACCCGTTCCAGGATGGGCGGTCGGTGGTCGAGATGAAGACGGACGCCAGCCTGGGAGGCGCGGCGGCGGATGAGAGCCAGGCCGGATAGGGCCGACGAGTCGAGAAATGTCAGCCCGCTGAAATCGAGATGCAGATTCGCCAGGTCGATCTGTTGGGCCAGTAACCGTGTTGCAGTGTCGACCACGTCATCGATGGTCAGGTAGTCGAGGTCACCGACGACCTGCAAGCAGGCCGATCGTGCTGTGGTGGTCATGGTCACGGAAAGAGTCATGCAGCGGCACCAGTAACGCTCGTGGTAGCGGTACGGACGTCAGAGAGGCTCAAGCTGTGTACCTCCCCCGGGGGTGGCGGTCGACCGCGCTGAGGTGTGTGCGGCGCGGGGCGGTGATGGCTACGACGGCGATGTCGTCGTGGACCTCCTGACCGACCCATTGCGTGGCGAGCATCATGACGCGATCGACCACCGCCTCGGCCGGCATTCCGGCACACTCGGCCAGCGCGGCCTTCAACCGCTGCTCGCCGAACATGTACCCGCCCAGCGAGTCGCCCCGTGCCTCGATGACTCCATCGGTGTACAGCACGCAGGTCTCGCCGGGCGCGAGCGAGGTTTCAAACGACCGCACTGTGATGCTCGGCAAAGCGCCGACGAGTGTGCCGCGGGTGTCGGCCTGTTCCACCTGCCCGCCGTCGCGCACGATCAGCGGTGGCAAGTGGCCGGCGCAGGTCAACCGCAGGCCCACCCCGCCGTCTCGGTGGGCGACCGAGGCCAGCACCAAGGTGGCGAAACGGGCGTGCTCGGTGGACAGCATTGCGGCGTTGAGTAATTCGAGCACAGCCTCGTGGTCTCCGGCCAGTGGCGTCAACGCCTGCAGCGTGTTGCGGATCTTGCCGGTCAGCATCGCGGCCTCTAGTCCCTTGCCGCACACATCTCCCAGCACCACCAGCGTCTCCCCTTCTGGGGTTGCCGCGGCGTGTAAGTCGTAGAAGTCGCCGCCAACGACCTCGTAATTCTCCGAGGCCCGGTAACCGCCGGCGAACTCAATTCCGTGCACCGGGTGTAACTGCGGAGGCAACAGATCGCGCATCAGCGTGCGGGTGGTCGCGGCCTGCTCCGCGTACAGCCGGGCGGCGGACAACGCCGCGCCGGCCCGCGCCGCGAACAGTCGCGCAAGCACCTCTTCGCCTTCGCTAAAGACCGCCTCGTCGGTGCGCCGCAGCAGCACCAGCGCTCCTGCCGAAACACCGTGCCCTGGCAGCGGAGTGATCGTCGCCGATCCCACCGCCCCGGTAAAGCTATGCGGGATCAGCCAATCCGGCAGTGTCGCGGGGTCGATCCAGCGCAGGGGAACCGGCGGGAACCCGCGTAGCGCGTCACTCAAACCTGGGACCACTGTCGGATCGGCATTGACGCTGCGCTGCTCCACCGCGCCGGTTGAGTCACCGTAAAAGATCGGCAACCGCCGGCCACGGCTTGCCGGGGCAACGACCACTGCCGCATCCGCCAGGTGTCGGGCCGCCATGCGCGCGATGGCTTCCCGGCAGCGATCGATGTTCACTGACGCCATCAACACCGACGACGCCTCGAGCAGAAACACCGCGCGTTCCTCCTCGCGCGCCAGTGCGTGCTGCGCCTCCCGCAGCACCTGGCCGGAATCCTCGACCAGCGACCACGCCACCTCTCCGCCCGGAAGCCTCGCCGGGTGCGCGTCGAACTTGCGCCCGCCCACGCAGCCGGATACGAAAGGCAACCCCTCGCCGTCTGGAGCCGAAGATGGCTGCACAAGAAGATCGTGTGCTTGTGACAGCCATCCGGCCGTGTTCTCCACGCGACTGCCCGGTATCGCTGCGGGCAACAAAGACTGCGCTGACGCACTTGATGCCCGGACGATTCCGGCCTGATCGACGACCAGCGTGGGGCAGGGAACGTAGGTCCACAACGATTCAAGATCGGTCTCGACACCTACGGGAGACCGCTTCTGCATGGCAATTGACCTACGAATCGTCGTATCGACTTAACTAGCGTTAGCCCGCAGTTTAAGCACATCGGTCGTCGCGGTGAAAGGCTCGCTTGCGTCCAATTAGGCGGATGTGCAGAAACTGGTTGGCACGCGGGCGATCTCAGCGGTCGGCCGAGTATTTGCTTCCGTTGAAGCCAGCAACTCTCGTCGGCTGATCATCACCTGTTCTAACTTGAAGGTGCCCGCTCTGTTGTTGCTGGTCCGCGAGCGCTACGGTCGATAACACAGGCGACGGAGGTTGGTATGGCCGGGAAAATCCCGTTGGTTGACTATCTGGTGCTCGACGACGGCGATCCGCATCTGATCGCGCAAGAATGCGCCAATTGCGGCGCCCGCTTCTTCGACCGACGCAACGCGTGCGCGGCCTGCTTCGCGACCGGGTTCACCACCGTCCCGGTCCCGACCGAGGGGACGGTCCGGGCGTTCACGATCGTCACCTTCGCCGCACCGGGCGTCCCCACCCCGTTTGTGGCGTCCGTGGTCGACTGCGACGGCACCCAGGTGCGCGCCAACCTGATCAACGTCGAGCCCGATCCCGAGCACGTCCGCGACGGGATGAAGGTGCGCCTGGCAACCTACCCGATGGGGACCGACTCGGCGGGTACCGAAGCGATCGGCTTCGGCTTCGAGCCCGCCGAATGATCAACCAGCACAGAACCGCCTGAAGAAGGAGCTACGACGATGAGCGCCAGCGACGAGATTTGGATTCTCGGGATCCGGATGACGAAGTTCGGCAAGCACCCCGACAAGGACACCGTCGACCTGGCGGCCGAGGCTGCGACCGCCGCGCTTGCCGACGCCGGCGTGACCATGGCCGACGTCGGTGTTATTGCCGCCGGGAACCTGATGGCCGCGAATGCCGGAATCGGTCAACAGCTGCAAAAGCAGATCGGCCAGACCGGCATCCCGGTGTACAACGTGGCCAACGCGTGCGCCACCGGGGCCACCGCGCTGCGGACCGCCATCATGGCCGTCAAGGCCGGCGAGGTGAAGTACGGATTGGCGGTCGGCGTGGAGAAGCTTTCCGGCGCAGGGCTGCTCGGCGCGGGCGGCAAGAAGAAGGCCGAAGCCGACGTCTGGGAGCCCAAGGGCCGCTACGGCGCTGTCGCGCCGGTCGACGGACGGATCGGCACGGAGGCCATGCCCGGTGTGTTCGCCCAGATCGGCACGGAGTACGGCCACAAATACGGCGGCACGAGCTTTGAGCTGTTCGCCAAGATCAGCGAGAAGAACCACGCTCATTCGACGCTGAACCCGCTGGCCGCCTACCAGAAGAAGTTCACTCTCGAGCAAATCATGAACGACGTCATGATCGCCTACCCGAACACACGCCCGATGTGCTCGGCCAACTGCGACGGCGCCGCAGCGGCAATCGTCTGCAACGGCGAGACGCTGAAGTCGTTGTCGCTCGAGCAGCGGCGGCGTGCGGTGAAGGTGTCGGCGTCGGTACTGACCACCGACCCCTACGAGGAGGGTTGCCAGGTGTTGCCGAACGTCAACACACTGACCCGCAACGCCGCCGCGACCGCCTACCAGCAGGCCGGCGTCGGCCCGACTGATTTGGACTTGGTTGAGTTGCACGACTGCTTCGCCACCGCCGAGCTGGTGCACTACGACAATCTGATGCTGTGCGAAGAAGGCGGCGCCGCAGACTTTTTCAACTCGGGCGCGACCTGGCGCGACGGCTCCACACCGGTGAACGTGTCGGGCGGGCTGCAGTCCAAGGGCCACCCCATCGCCGCCACCGGCATCGCCAACATCTGGGAAATCTGCCATCACCTTCGCGGCGAAGCCGGCGATCGTCAGATTGAGAACGCCAAAATCGGGCTGGCCCACGTGATCGGTCTGGGCTCCGCCTGCGGCGTGCACATCCTGGAAAAATCAGCGGCCTAGACAGGCGGCGGCTGCAGAGGGCTCCAGGAAGGACGGCAGTGAACCAAGAGCAACGCAACGTGATGGCATCAGGGCGTGGCTTCATCGCGGCCCTGGATCAAAGCGGGGGAAGCACCCCAAAAGCTCTGAAGCTATACGGGATTGCTGAGGACGCCTACCACGGCGACGAAGAGATGTTTGACCTCATCCATCAGATGCGTGAGCGCCTGATGTCGAGTCCGAGCTTCTCCGGGGACAAGATCCTGGCAACCATTCTTTTCGAGCAGACCATGGACCGCGCCATCAACGGCGAGCACACCGCGGCGTTCCTGTGGAAGCAAAAGCACATCGTGCCGTTCGTGAAGGTCGACCAGGGACTCAGCGACGCTGAAAACGGTGTGCAGCTGATGAAGCCGATGACGAAGCTCGATTCGTTACTCGAGCGGGCCGTCGATAAGGGCATTTTCGGTACCAAAATGCGCTCGTTCATCCAGGAAGCGAACGACGACGGGATCAAAGCCATCGTCGACCAGCAGTTCGATTACGCGCACACGATCGCCGAACGCGGGCTCATGCCGATCATCGAGCCCGAGGTAAGCATCAAATGCCCCGACAAGCCCCGAGCGGACAGGCTGCTCGTGGCAGAGCTGAAGAGCAAGCTCGACGGGCTGGCCGGCGATGGGCAAGTCATGGTCAAGCTGACCCTGCCCGACGAGGACAACCTCTATGCGCCGCTGATTGAGCATCCCCGCGTTCTGCGTGTGGTCGCATTATCCGGTGGCTACAGCCTCGCGGAGAGTTGCACGATCCTGGCCCGCAATCACCGTCTGATCGCCAGCTTCTCGCGGGCGTTGACCGAGGGCTTGCCTATCGACCAGAGCGATGCGGACTTCGACGAGAAGCTTCAATCGAATATCGATCAGATCTACGCCGCCTCGGTGACATAACCGGTAGCCGCCTCAATGAGCGAGCAGTCAGCGGATCCCGTTGACGACGGTCAAGCGTGGGCACACCGCCAGCGAGGCGCCTTCCCTGAGTGGGTGACCCGCTACGGCGGCGGCGACCCGACCCGATGGGACTTCGGGCTCGACTCGCTGAATATGTTGACGTACATCATCTTTGATCATTTCCCGACCGAGGATGCGATCGATCACCCGGACAACGCCGCGTTCAGCGGACCCGCCGTCTGGTACCTCGGCGAGATCGTGCGCCGCAGCGATCCGAAAAAGCTGCGCTGGTCACGTGGTGTAGGACCTCGTTAGTCCGCGGCGGGCGCGCGGAAGCAGCCTTCGAAATGCCCGTCCTCGATCCCGACGGTCTGCATAAACGAGTGGGCAACGACGGGGCCGACCAGCCGGAACCCCACCTTGCGTAGTGCTGCGGCGAGCTGGTGGGACTCGGGGCTTGTCATCCGACCATCGGCCCAGCTGCGCAGACGATAGTGCTCCCGCGGTTGATGCTGCCACACCAGTTGCGACAACGAGTATTTCGACAAAAGTCCAGCGTTGTGCAGTGTGGCCGCTATCTTTCGCCGATTGCGAACGATCGAGGTATCGGCCATCAGTCGTTCGACGTCGTCGTGGGTCATCGCGGCTACGGCCGCGGGGTCGAATCCGTAAAACGCAGCGCGAAAGTTGTCTCGCTTGTCGAAGACAGTCGCCCAGGACAGGCCGTTCTCGAAGTACGTCAGAACGAGCGCTTCGAACAGCATCGCTTCGTCGCGTGTCGGCGTTCCCCATTCGTGATCGTGATAGGCGGTCAGATCGCGGCCCGTCTCGGTCGCCCAGCGGCAGCGGGTGACGCCGTCGGCGGCGGTTATCACGGTGGCCAGCTCTGGCGGCACGCCGACACCGGCCATCGCCTTCATCGCTACAGTGTTTCGCTACCGCGCCTGTGGATTCTCAAGGACTAGCGCGATGCCCTGCCCCGAGCCGATGCACACACCCGTTACCCCGTATCGCGCGTTGCGTTCCCGCAGTTCGGTGGCCAGGGTCAGCGCATACCGGGTGCCCGAGGCACCGAATGGGTGCCCGGTGGCGACCGCTCCCCCGTTGGGGTTGAGTTTGTCGTCGGGGACAGTGAAACCGTCCAATTGATTGGGTAGTTCACGCAACACACCGAGCGCTTGGGCGCTGAATGCTTCGTGCACTTCCCAAACGTCGATCTGGTCAGGGGTGAGTCCGGCACGTTTGAGCGCCAAAGGAATCGCCCACGCCGGCGCCAGACCCATGATCAATGGATCGAGTGCATAGACCGCCGACGACACCACCCTGGCCAAAGGTGCGACACCGAGCTCGGCCGCCTTCTCCCCGGACGCGATCACGATCGCGCTGGCCCCGTCGGTGAGCGGCGATGAGTTGCCGGCGGTCATCTGGGTGGTGCCGGACTGGACCGGCAGAGCGGCCAGCCGTTCGGCGGTGGTGTCATCGCGAATGAACTCATCGTGCTCGAACACCCGCGCCGGGGTTTTCTTGGTTGCCGGGATCGGCACGGGCATAATCTCTTTGGCCAGTCGGCCGGAATCACGAGCGGCTGCGGCGTGGTGTTGGGACCGCAAGGCGAATGCGTCGATCTCTTCGCGCGTCAGTCCGTAACGGTCCGCCACGTTCTGCGCAGTCTCGATCATCGATATGTAGGCGTTGCGGGCCAACAGGGTTGGGTTTGGTGGGCCACCGGCCCCGGCCCACATCGTGTCGAGCAAGAAAACGGGGCCGCGGGGGGAGAACGGTGCGTCTCCTTTCATGTAGGCCCAGCCTGATCGGGACATCGACTCGACCCCGCAGGCGATTCCGGCATTCAAGTCACCGGCCATGATCGCGTGGCTGATGGCCACCGTCGCGCTCACTGACGAACCGCAGAACCGGTTGATCGTGGCGGCGGCGACACTGTCGGGGAAGCCGGCGGCCAGTGCGGCCCATCGGGCGACGTCACCCATTCCTTCGTGGGCTACGTTGACGCAGCCGGCGATGATGTCTTCGATCTGCTCGAGGGGTACCCCGACGTGCTCACAGGCACCTCGCATCGTCATGCCCAGCAGATCGTCGAGCCGCAGATGCGAAAGCGATCCCCCGTAGCGCGCGAACGGTGTACGCGTCCCGCCGAGAACGAATGCATCAGTCATATCTGTCACCTGTCCGAAGGCACCTCAGCGAATCCCGGTTCTCCGCCGTCGGCAACGGAATTGAACCGGATTCGAGTTTGATGCTCGCTGATCTCCTGAATTACGCTCTCGGGAAGCTCAGTCACATCGAAGTTCTCCCTGATGCGTGACGGCGTGACCGATCCGGTGAGAACCGCGGTGCCGCGCTGAATGCCCCAGGCCAAAAGCACTTGCGCAGGGGTTTTTTCAAAACGCTCAGCGATCGAGACGATGAGAGGGTCGTCGAGCAGTCGCGGTTCCAGGGCGTGCCCCAGCGACGCGAAGGCCAACAGGATGATCCCATGTGTCTTGCATAGTTCGTGGAGCTCCCATTGCGGGTGATACGGGTGCGACTCCACCTCGACGACCGCGGGCTTGATCCGGGCGGTGTCGATGATTTCCCGGGTGCGTTCCGCGCTGATGTCAGAAAGACCTATCGCTCCTGAAAGTCCCTCGTCGACAAGTGCTTCCATCGCAGCCCACGTTTCTTCTAACGTGATCCCTTCGTCGTAGATGACATCTCCATGCGGGTGGCGGGGATCTTGGTCATCTCCGGGCTGGAACGCGAACGGGGTGTGCACCAGATACAGATCGACGGCATCGAGCCCGAGTCTGTCCAGGCTGGCTTGTAGCGCGGGCTTGACCCGTTCAGGTCGATGGTTGTTGTTCCACAGCTTTGTGGTGACAAACAGGTCCTCGCGGCGCACCGTCCCGGCCGCGAACAACTCTCTGAGCGCCGCACCGACCTGCGCTTCGTTGCGGTATCGCTCGGCAGCGTCGAGGTGGCGGAAGCCCACCTCGACTGCTGTCTTGACGGCATCTTCGGTCTTTCTGTTATCGGAAAGCGAGGTCCCGAACCCGAGCGCCGGGATCTCACCGCTGCCGTTGTTCAGGACAAATTTGTGCTGATTGAGATTCTCATTCGATGCCATGGCTGTCAGCCTCATCTATTTATTGAGACGGCGCGTAGATGCCGTCTGCGGCTACCGACGCGACTCCGAGCTCGGCTGCGACCGCATCGACCGCACGCCGGGCGACGTCGAGGTTCACCCGGCCGTCGGAGGTGTAATACGGATGGATGTAGCGCTCGTAGTAGCGCTGCACCTCTTGATGTGTCATCCGGTCGAGAAACGACGCAATGTATTTGATGGTCAGATCGGGTTGGTCGGCCATCGTTTTCAGGGCGCGCTCGTTGGCCCGCACCAGCGCCTGCACCGCCGGGCTGTCGATCGGATTGTGGGTTGCGTCCACCGCGATTCCTACGGTGGGAATCTGGAAGTGGTCTCCCACCCAGGCCAGCACGTGGAAACCCTCCTCCTCGGCAACTTGCTCAGGTCCCAGGGTGCTGCCGACGTAGGCGGCGTCGATCGAGCCGTCACGCAGGTGCCGCAGGTCCATTTGGTAGTCACCCGGATGCCGCGCCACGCATTGCACGTCGCGGTCGGGGTCCAGACCGTGCTGACGCAGCACGATGCGTGCGAAGCACCCTGGCGGAGTATTTGCCGCGTGTACGGCGAGCCGGCGCCCGCGTAGGTCCGCCATGGATGTCACGCTGGCGTTGCCAAGAAACCAGAACAATGGACGGTCGGTGTTCATGCTCAGCACCGTCCATTCGAAGCCGTCGGTGAGCCGCGATAACACGGCCCGGCCGAGCCCGATGGTCGCACAAGTGCGCACACGCGTTATGTCCCAGTGGGTTCCATCCCGCAAGGCAACGTGGACGCCCTCGTCTTCGAAGTAGCCCTCTTGATCGGCCACGTAGGCGACCAACTCCTCATGGATGCCGCGCCCGACATAGGCGAGGTCGATCGTGTGCATCGCGCGAGTCCTTCCTTCAACTGGATGAGATCCGATGCAGCGCAGCCGTATTCAATCCATCGTCAGGCCGCCGTCGAGTGGGAAGTAGTGACCGGTGGTGAAACCGGAATCCTCACTCGCCAAGAAAGCCAACGTCTTGGCCACCTCGTCGGGCGTGACGAGTCGTCCCATTGGCGCAGCCGCACTGAGCGCACTTAACTGTTCGGGCGTCAACTTCTGGTTCATCGACGTACCCTGCACCGTTGCCGGTGCGACGAGGTTGGCGGTGATTCCGTGCGGCGCCAGCTCGAGTGCGATGTAGCGGGCAAACTGATTCATGGCCGCCTTGGGGACGCCGAGGTTGATCATGCCGTTGCGTGGATGCCGCGACGGCTCCGCGGTGAGGTACAGCAGACGGCCATAGCCACGGGAAGTCATGCCCGGCACAACGGCTTTGGTGAGAAGAAACGCGGCGTGCAGCTCTCGGTCCAGCTTTCCACCGAGCTGTTCCCAGGTCAGATCGGCGAACGAGACGATGTCGTAGGGGATCAATGCGTTGTGCACGAGCACGTCGATCCGGCCCCACCGCTGTTCGGTTTCGCCGACCATCGCCGAGACGTCATCCGAGACGGTGACGTCGGCCCGAACCGCCACCGCCTCACCGCCGGTCGCGGCGATCGCCGCGACCACTTCTTCTGCCTCCTCGGCGCTCGAGTGGTAGTTGACGACCACCCGGAAGCCGCGTTCGGCAAGAACCCGCGCAGTCGCAGCGCCGATTCCGCGGCTGGCTCCAGTGATGATCGCGACTTGTGACATCAGAGTTGGCCTCCGTGTGAAGAGTTGAGGTCTTTGACCCGCAGGTGATGACAATTTCTCCGGCCGACCGCGCCGCATGAACTTGCCGATTGGGCGGTAGTTCGCCCCAGCAACATCACCTGATTTCTGCAGGACGTCTTCAGCAGCAGATGCTACGGCGCGAAACGGTGCCGGTACAGATGTCGACCGCAGATTTAACGCCCGCGACCTGCGTGAGCCTATGGTGTACCGCCGCCGCTGCTGACATGATCACTATCGTGGAATCCCCGCCGACGCATGGCTGGATGAGGGCCGACACCATGCCACTCGCGCCTGATCCTGACGACCGCGCGACCAATCGATTGTCGAGGATCCGATGACAGCACCCGATGCAGTTCGCCGTTCAAGGATTCGACTTGCCGATGGACAGGGTGCGATGCCCGCCGTCGGGTTTGGCACGCTCATTCCGGATCTTGCCGCGACCAAACAGGCCACCAAGGCCGCACTGGAAGTGGGCTTTCGACATCTCGATTGCGCAGAACGGTACCGCAACGAAGAACCGGTGGGTGATGCGATTCGCGAGATCTTCGACGCCGGCACGGTTCGGCGAGAGGATCTGTTCGTCACCACCAAGTTGTGGAACACCAATCACCGCCCGGAGCGCGTCAAGCCTGCCTTCGACGCTAGTCTCGCCCGCCTTCAAATCGACTATGCAGACTGCTATCTGATCCACACACCGTTCGCCTTCCGTCCTGGCGATGATCAGGATCCGAGAGATGAGAACGGTGAAGTGATCTACGACGACGGCGTCACGTTAGCGGAAACGTGGGGCGCGATGGAGGGCCTTGTCGACGACGGCCACTGCAGGTCGATCGGCCTGTCGGATGTCACCTTGGAAAAGGTGCGCGAGATCGTGGCGATCGCACGCATCAAGCCGGCCGTGGTGCAAGTCGAATCGCATCCGTACCTTCCCGAATGGGAACTGCTCTCCTTCTGTCAGGAGCATGGGATCGTGCTGTTGGCATTCGCGGCGTTGGGGCATTCTTCGGTACCAAACCTGTTGGAGGACCCGGTAATTGCAGCTGCCGCAGCCCGCCTACACATGACACCAGCTCAGGTTGCCCTGTCCTGGGCTGTGCAGCGCGGCACCGCTTACCTGACCACCTCGACCAAGCCGCAGCGCATCCAAGAGAATTTCGAGGTTTCAACGCTGCCTGAAGACGTCATGTCCGACATCCGAAACCGCATCACCACGAACGTCAGGTTCAACACCGTGGTAGGCAGCGGCGTGCCTGGGTTCATTCCGCGACCCGAGTGAACGCCAGCGACCCCTACCGGCACCACCCCTACTGAGGTAGCGTTTCGAGGAGTCTTCGGTAGTTGACCGCGGAGCGAGGAGCAGCGTAATGGAATCGGCTTTATTTGGTTTTGTGACCGTAGTAGCCCTTGCCTTGGCGTTCTTCTTCGCCATCTTTGCTGGTGCATATGTGAGGCGGCTCGAGGCCCAGACCTTTAATCCGATAGGCGACGAAATAGGCAGTGCCAGAACAGTTACGGTCAAAGTGCGCAAGGGCGAACCCCTGTCGCCCGATGAATTGGACTATGCGAAGCAAATCATCGATGCTCGTAGCTCCATGATCGCGTTCTGCATCCCCGCCACTCTGTTCATGCTGGGGACCTTTTATGTATTCGGGAGTCTTTACCACTTGCATGGAGCAACGCCATCCGAGCGGACATTTCTCGGAGTGTTCCCCATGTTGGCCGCCACGAACTTCACGGCTCAGATTCTCCGCAGCATAAGGTTGAAAAGGCGTCTGCGGAATATTTCATGAAGCAAATCGAGCATGTGCTGCTGCCGTTTCGGTGGTTTCCGGTGCGTTGGACGTTGATTCTTACGCGCTGCCGACTGGACCAACAGGTGATAACGTCGCACACCGCTTGCTCGCGTTCCTGCGGAGGCTGGTAGTGTCGTATCGGCCCTATCTCAACCTAGTTGATATAGGGCCGAGGTAGGCGAAGCGAGAACACGAGGTCGGGGACCGATTCCGGAAGGTGATGGAGTGAGCCCTCGTTCAGTCGGCAGGACTGTCTTGGCGCGAGTCTGGATGCCTTTAGTTGCTGTCGTTGCGGTCGGCGTGGGTGCGGTGGCCATGTGGAAGGTGCACCAGTTTTCCGAGCCGCCTCCTGTCGTCACCGTCAATGAACCGGCAGCACCTCCGGAGTTCAGTATCAAACGGCTCACGTACGAGTTGTTCGGCTCCATCGGGCAAGGGGGGATGCTCGTCTGGGTAGACATCGACGGACATCCGCATCAGGTTAATCTCACGACCCTGCCGTGGTCGCACACGGAGTCGACCACGCTCACCGTGGTGTCCGGCAGCATTTCGGCGCAGGTTCATGGTGGTCAAGTCGGCTGCCGGTTACGGGTGAATGGCGTTGTCCGCGCTGAACAGTCCGACACCCATCAGGATGCGCACGTCTTTTGCCTGGTGAAGTCCGCATGAGCGAGCATCGGGAGGAGCCCCCGGCGAAACGCCCCTTAGTGCCCAGAATGGTTCGCGCCTTCGCGATACCGATCATCGCCTTTTGGGCCCTTCTCGCCGTGTCGACGAACACCTTCATGCCCCAGGTAGAGAGGGTCGCAGAAGAGCTCGCGGGGCCGGTGGTCCCACACTACGCACCGTCGCAACGGGCGTTGCTGGCCATCGGTGCGAAGTTCCAGGAGTCCAATTCGACCAGCTTGGCCATGGTCGTGCTGGAAGCCAACCGGCCACTGGGCGACGTGGACCATCAGTACTACGACGATTTGATGCGCCGGCTGCTGCAAGACACCAAGCATGTGCAGTCCGCCATAGACCTGTGGGGGAAGCCGATCACCGCGGCGGGGGCGCAGAGCCTTGACGGCAAGTCCTCGTACGTGCTGTTGCGTCTCGCGGGCGATATCGGCCAAATGCAAGCGAACGAGTCCGTTGCTGCCGTTCGGGATATCGTCGCGAAGGACACGCCGCCACCCGGGCTCAAGGTCTACGTCAGCGGCGCGGCGCCGCTCGCCAAGGACACGGTGGCTATTGCGAATGCAAGCCTGAACGACATCACGATCGTGACGATCTTCCTCATCATCGGGATGTTGCTGCTGGTGTACCGCTCCCCTGTCACCCTGTTTGTGCCCCTGGCCGGCGTTCTGTTCGAGCTGCTGGTCGCGAAGGGGGTTATCGCAACCCTCGGGCATCTCGGGTACATCGAGCTCTCGTCATTCGCCGTGAACATCGTCGTCGCGCTGACCCTGGGAGCGGGAACGGATTACGGCATCTTCTTGATAGGCCGCTATCACGAGGCGCGACACGACGGCGAAACCAGGGAGGAGGCGTTTTACACCGCGTATAGGAGTGTCACACCCGTCATCCTTGGCTCGGGGCTGACGATCGCGGGGGCGTGTTACTGCTTGACTTTCGCGCGACTCAACTACTTCCACACGATGGGGCCGGCTGTCGCGATCAGCATGCTGTTCACCATCGCGGCAGCGCTGACGCTCGGCCCGGCCTTCTTGACCGTGGGCAGCCTCTTCGGGCTCTTCGACCCAAAAAGCAAGGCCAAGGCGCATCTGTATCGGCGGATCGGGACGAGCGTGGTCCGGTGGCCGGTGCCGATCCTCTTCGCCAGCGCCGCTGCCGTCATGCTTGGGGCGATCTTCGTGCCGACGTACCGGCAGAACTATGACGACCGTGAGTACCAGCCGCGCAGCGGCTCCGCCAATCAGGGTTTCCAGGCGGCGGATCGGCACTTCCCGAAAAGCAAGCTGTTCTCCGAGATGCTGATGATCGAGTCGGATCACGACCTGCGAAACTCGGCTGACTTCATCTCACTGGACCGCGCGGCCAAGGCTCTTGAGCGCCTTCCCGGCGTCGCGATGGTGCAAAGCATCACCAGGCCCATGGGCCGAGCTTTGGAACATGCCACAATTCCCTACTTGTTCACCACACAAGGCAGCGGGAGCGGTCAACAACTCCCGTTCAATGTCCAACAAAACGCTAATACCATCCAGCAGGCACAGATCACCACCCACACCGTGGCCGTCTTGCGGAAAGAGATCGACTACTTCCAGAAAGTGTCGGACGAGCTGCACAAGACGGTTCTCACCGTCCAGGATCTGCAAAGGGTCTCCGACGATTTGAATGAGGAGATCTCGAACCTCGACGACTTCTTCCGTCCGATCAAAAGCTATTTCTTCTGGGAGAAGCATTGTTTCGACATACCGATTTGCTGGACGTTCAGGTCGGTGTTCGCGGCAATCGACAACATCGACAAGTTGGCCGAAGACATCAAATACGCGAAACTCTCCTTGGAAGAGATAGACAAGACCTTTCCGCAAATCATCACGCAGCTGAAACTCACGGCAGACGACTCGGAGGCTCTAGCGCGTCTTTTAACCAACACCTACGGTTCCTCGTCTCTGCAGTCCACACAGACCGACCAGACATTCTTCGACCAGGTCAATGTGGGGCTTGACTTCGACCAGTCCCGCAGCGATGACTTCTTCTATATTCCGCACGAGGGTTTCGACAACGAAGATGTCAAGACGGGTATGAAGCTCCTGATGTCGCCGGACGGCAAGGCTGCTCGGTTGATTATCACCCACACAGGCGACGCCAATGGCCCGGAAGGCGTGCAGCATGTCGAACAGTTCCCCGCAGCTATAACTGCGGCGCTCAAAGAGACGTCGCTGGCCGGCGCGAAAGTTTATATCGGCGGTTCGGGATCAACCAACAAGGACATTAAGCAATACGCCATGTCCGATCTCCTCATCGTGGCGATCGCTGCCTTCGTGCTGATCTTCTTGATCATGTTGTTCCTGACGAGAAGTCTGATGGCCGCCTTGGTCATCCCTAGCACGGTGGCCTTCTCCTACGCCGGAGCGTTCGGGCTTTCCATACTCGTCTGGCAGCACCTGATCGGCCTGCCCCTGTACTGGTTGATATTGCCGCTCACGTTCATCATCCTGGTGGCGGTGGGTTCCGACTACAACCTCCTGTTGATCCTGCGTGTCAAAGAGGAGCTTCACGCCGGAATCCACACCGGCCTGATCCGCGCGCTCGGAAGCACGGGTGGCGTGGTGACATCGGCGGGTTTGGTGTTCGCGTTCACCATGCTCGCAATGCTCAGCAGCGACCTCCGCACTGTCGGCCAGGTGGGCTCCACCGTATGCATCGGCCTGCTGCTCGACACGTTGATCGTGCGTTCGTTCGTCGTACCGTGCGTCCTCAGAATCCTCGGACCGTGGTTCTGGTGGCCAACGCTGGTGCGTACCCGTCCGCTACCGCAGCGACAAGACCAACCAGTGGGCCAACGCTAATAGTTGACGGTCAGTCGAGCCGAGATGCCTGGTAATAGGCAATGCTCCAGCCGTCCCCGTTGTGCTCGATCACCACACCGAGGAACACGCTGGTTGTGGGCCGGTCTGGAAATGCGAAGTCGGCGTGGACATATCCGAGCACCCGATCAGCGCCCAGCGGGCGGGTCTGCAGGATCTCATAGTCGACTGTCATGCCCGGCCGTTGGCTCGCGTAATAGTCAATGACGCCTCGGCGGCCAACGCTGTAAGGGCGCAGACCCTGGAAGATGGCGTCCTCGGTGAATACATCGGCGACCCGTTCGGGCTCCTGCGCGTCGATCGCAGCCTTCCACCGGTCCAGGGCATCGCGCAATGCGTCAATGTCCGGCACTTTGACCACCATCCACGTGCAGGATCTCGCCGGTGACGAAATGCGCGTTCTCCAGGTACAACACGGCCCCGACCACATCGTCGATCTCGCCCATGCGTCTCATTGGATGCATCTCTGCCAAAGCTTCGTAGGTCGCTGGGCCGTGCATGGGGGTGCGAATGTTGCCGAGGGCGACGGCGTTGGACCGGATGCCGCGCACGGCGTACTCGACGGCCAGCGCCTTGGTCACTGCGTTCAACCCCCCTTTTGTCAGCGATGCTAGCGCGGCCGGAACTGCAGAGTTCGCCTGGTCGACCAGGCTGCTGGAGATGTTGACCAGGTGGCCGCCTTCCCCGCGAGCTAGCATTGCTGACACCGCCGCACGGGAAAGCTCAAAAAAGCCACGGAGATTCACCCCGGTGACGGCGTCATAGTCCTCGTCGGTGTACTGCGTGAAGGGTTTGGCGACAAAGACGCCGGCGTTGTTGACAACCGTGTCAATCCGTTCGAACCGCTCCATCGCGGCATCAACGATGCGCTGGCCGACACCGGGTTGCGCGATATCGCCGGGAACCGTGAGCACCATAGGGTCGTCACTTGCGGCGATAGTCCGCGAGTTGGCTACCACCGCGTAGCCGAGCCCACGGTAGCCGACGACTAGGCCGGCGCCGATGCCCTGGGAGGCGCCGCTGATTACGACTACCGGCTGAGCGTTCATTGTTCCGGTCCTTAACGGCTTGTGGCTGTCACAGGTCGACGACGATCGGTTCTGCGGGGCGGGCTGGTCGCGTGCAGCACAGCAGCATGTTGCCCGGCGCCATCGCCCCGACCCTTTCCTACAACCCTCCTCGTCAATCAATTGTCGGTGACGCGTCAAGAGCGCGCAGGTTCGACCACTGCGACTCCGTAAAATGTTATGGAGATTAAGGCACTTGACATAATTTTCATGCAGTGCTGTCCTTGGGACATGGCGCGCCAAACATCCCCTGAGCCACGGGGATCGACGGTGGACCGGCTGATCGAAGTCGGCGAAAGGCTGTTTGCGATGCACGGGCTCGACGGTGTCTCGCTGCGCCAGATCGCTGTGGAGTCCGGCACCTCGAATAACTCGGCGGTGCGCTATCACTTCGGCTCCAAAGATGCCCTGGTAACGGCGATCGTCGAGTACCGGCTACCGCACATCATCCAACGCCGCGAATTACTCGCTGCCCGTTGCGATCCCGAAGATTTGCGGTCGGTGCTGGAAGCCCATCTGCTGCCCACAGTGGATATGGCCGAGAGTGCCGACAACCACTATCTGATGTTCATCGAGCAATTGCAGCGGTACGGACGCAGCGCCGACCACCCGTTCCTGCGTGTCTCGGCACCGTTGCGTAACTCGCATAACAAGTTTCTGCGGACGGCGGGAAATCTGATGCCGCACCTGCCTCATGCACTTCGGGCCGAGAGGATCGGAGCTGTTGCAGCCCTGTGCCTGCATGCCTCGGCTGACCGTCAGCGGGCGCTGCACTTCGGCGCGCCGCGGCGCAACTATGCGCTGCACGTCAACGACCTCTTCGACGGACTGGTTGGCTATCTCAGCGCCGCTGCGTCGGCTGCCACCCTGCGCAGTGTGAAGGCGAGAGCAACCCAATCTGTCTCCACGGTTACGTGAAATGCGGTGCACCCGATGAACACGCTTGAGGACACGGTCGCCGTCGTCACCGGAGCGGCCAGCGGTATCGGCCGCGCGATCGCACACTCCCTGGCCGGACACGGCTCTCACATCGTCGCGGTCGACATCGACACCGTCGGCATCACGACGTTGGCGACGGAGCTCACGGCCCAGGGAGCCACCGCTGCGGCCTGCACCGCGGACATCTCGGGGGCTGACGCCTTCGACGACGTCCGTAACACGGCACTGGAGCGGTTCGGCCATGTCGACATCGTGGTCAACAACGTCGGCGTGCTGACCAACGGTCTGCCACAAGACATTCCGGTCAGCGAATGGCAACGCATCCTGAACATCAACCTGATGTCGATTGTCCGCAGCAACACCGTGTTCTTGCCGCTGCTCCTCGACCAAGGCAGCGGACACGTCGTCAACACCGCGTCATTCGCCGGCCTGTTCACCTACTCCTACGACCGGCTGCCTTACGCGGCGACCAAGGCCGCCATCGTTCAGATCAGCGAGGGTCTGGCACTTTATCTGCGACCCAGGAATATCGGCGTCACGCTGCTGTGCCCGGGACCAGTGCTGACCAACATCGCGTCGTCGGTACCGAAGTTCGGCGCCGGCGCGGCCATGCGTACCCCCGGCGATCAATTCGAACTGCTCGACCCCGCACCAGTCGGTGACCTGGTGGCCGACGCGATTCTGCACAACCGCTTTTTCGTGCCCACCCACCCGCAGGTCGTCGATGAGCTACGCCGGCGCGTCGACAGCTGGGATGCCTACCTCGATTACCAGATCTCCCGTGAACCCTCCGCACCGAAAGGCCAAGACCGATGAGCGATGCCCGAACGGATGGCCTCAACGTATTCAAAGAGCTGATGCCCGGACTGATCCCGGACAACCTGGCAAGCTTGCGCGACGGCAGCTTCGCCGACGAACTCGCTGACCTGAGCTTCGACCACGTTTTCGGTAGCTTGTGGACCCGTCCCGGGTTGGACCGCCGTTCCCGCAGCCTCGTCACGCTCGGCGCGCTCATCGCGCTGCGTGCCACCGAAGAACTTAGGTTTCATTTCCCCATTGCGCTGCGCAACGGGTTGACCATCGAGGAGATCGAGGAGGTGGTCTACCACATGGCCGGCTACGCGGGTTTCCCGGCAGCGGCGACAGCCCGCAATATCGGCCGCGAAGTGCTACCCACACCGCGAGCCACAACCTAGGGACGCCAGGATGGACTCGTGGAGATTTATGACGTCATGCGCAGCACCGCCGCGGTGCGCGAGTTCACCGGCGATCCCCTGCCCGACGATGTGCTCGAGCGCATTCTCGACAACGCGCGGTTCGCGCCCAGCGGCGGGAACCGCCAGGGCGCCCATGTAATCGTGGTGCGTGATCGGGCCACCCGCGAAGCGCTGGCCGAGCTGTCGATTCCGGGCGTCCGACGGTATGCCGCGCAGCTGGCAAACGGTGAGAGCCCGTGGAACCCACTGCACCCGCCGAAGGTGACCGCGGCCGAGATAGCGGCCACCGATGTGCCGCCCCATTTCACCGCGCCGCTACTCAGCGCCGCGGTGGTGCTCGTCGTCTGCGTCAACCTCGAGGTCGTCGCCGCGATCGACCAAGACCTCGACCGGATCGGCGTGATCAGCGGCGCCTCGATATACCCGCTGGTGTGGAACATCTTGCTGGCCGCGCGCAACGAGGGCTACGGCGGCACCCTCACCACCAACGTCGTGGCGGAGGAACCGCGGGTCCGCGATCTACTCGGCCTGCCGGAGTCATACGCGGTCGCCGCGGTCTTGCCGCTGGGAAAGCCGCAGCGGCAGCTGACGAAGCTGAAGCGCAACAGCGTCGCCGAACTCGCAACCCGGGAGCGGTTTGACGGTGAGCCGTTTCGCGCGAAGGGCTAACTACTCAAGAAGCGTGTGGCAGCTTCCAGAGTGTGCTCTGGGTGGCTGACCGGCGGCGTGTGACCCGCCTCATCGATGCCTGCGATAGGTCCGCTGCCGGGGAGAGCTCGGGCTAGTTCTTCGCCACGATCGAAGGGTATTGGGATGTTCCTCACCTTCTCTCGAAGTCGGTCGGGCCAACGTATCGACGAAGACCGCGCCAGCGACACTGCCACCCGGCGATGTCGCGATCGGTCACAGATTTGTGTGAGACATCGGTCCGGGCGCGTGTGCCAGTGGTGACTTTGGGGCAGCAGGGCAAACTGATAACACGGCGGTCAGCGGGTTACCGACCTGCATGACGTCGTCAATAGTCCAGCGCCGAAAGAACTTTCGCGGTCCATTCGCAACAACACGGTGCTACATAGCTAACACTTAGGTTAGCGAAAGGTCAGGGCAAAGTCCCCTGCCTAGCGTCGGTGTTGTTACGCCAACGAAGGGAGATCGAGATGGGA
>Ga0210386_10000737_pt1 | contig 30065 bp, 25 predicted proteins | sample IncBWH32OmetaG_FD_160091 | JGI IMG/M metagenome (GOLD analysis project Ga0210386, IMG submission 160091) | Forest soil microbial communities from Barre Woods Harvard Forest LTER site, Petersham, Massachusetts, United States - Inc-BW-H-32-O ...
CTCACTACGGCCGCGGGAAGGACGTCGGGACTATCGGTTCCTTAAACTTGGTCCAGCCCGTAGACTCCTGGGGTGTCGCGCTCGATTGGTCGCTGCCGTTTTCCAAGTACTTCAACCTAACGGGCGAGACCTACGAAGGGCGTGCACTCGGCATCTTCAGCGTCGCCTCGGGTGAGTCGGTTGGCGCGGTTGGAACGCCCGGTGCACACGGCGTGTTGAGCAGGGGTGGCTGGGCTCAATTACAAGTCAACTTCAACCCGAAATGGCAGGTCAATCTCGCTTATGGCATAGATCAACCGAAGGCGTCCGAACTGCCAGTGGGCAGCCGCGACCGGAATCAGACGTACATGGCGAATCTCATGTATAAATTGAACTCCAGCATCACGTTTGCTTGGGAATACCGCCGATTCTTGACCGCTTACCGCAACCAGCTCGCCGCGGACAATCAAGGCGATCAGGCCAACTTGGCGGTGGCTTATGCTTTTTAGTTTAATTAGCATTCGTAGCGTATTGCCGGTGTTATACTCGAACCGGACGATTCCTCCTTTAGCAGGTGGCTCATGAACCCTACACGCAGGAGTTTTCTAAAAGTTGGTACCGGCGCGGTCGTCGCTTCGGTCCTGGGATTCGATGTAAAAAAGGCGTACGCTCAGGCCCAAGAGCTGAAGATCGCGCGGACCACCGAAACGCGTTCCACGTGCCCTTATTGCTCGGTGAGCTGCGGCGTCATCATCCACACCATCGGGGATAAGGCCAAAAACGTAACTCCTCAGGTGGTGCATGTGGAGGGCGATCCCGATCATCCCATCAACCGCGGTACGCTCTGCCCCAAAGGATCGTCGCTGATGCAGGATATCTTGAACGACCGGCGTGTGCTCAAACCCCAGGTGCGGCGCCCTGGATCGGATCATTGGGAAGATATCGCCTGGGAGCAGGCTTACGACGAGGTGGCCCGTCACATCAAGAAGACTCGCGACGAGACCTTCATCACTACCGACGCTCAAGGCCATACCGTGAATCGCCTGGAGAGCATCGCCTGGAACGGTGGCTGCACTGACACCAACGAATTCAATTTCCTGGCTGTCAAAACCATGCGAAGTCTTGGGGTCACCTTCATAGAAAACCAGGCCAGGGTTTGACACGGCCCCACGGTCTCCAGTTTGGGGCCAACATTTGGAAGAGGGGCCATGACGAATGGCTGGATCGACATCAAGAACACCGACATGATGTTGATCATGGGTGGCAATCCCGCTGAAAACCACCCCTGCGGCTTTAAGTGGGCAATCGAAGCAAAGCGGCAGCGCAACGCCAAGATGATCGTGGTGGATCCGCGGTTTACGCGAACCGCCGCGGTTTCCGATCTGCATCTGCAGATTCGCGCCGGATCGGATATCGCATTCCTCGGAGGCGTGATTCATTACGCCATTGAAAATCAGCGTGTTGCGAAGGATTATCTCGTCAATTACACGAATGCGGCTTTCCTGCTTCACCAGGACTTCAAAGTTGCTGACGACGGCGTTTTTTCCGGCTTCAATGCGGCCAATCAAACCTACGACAAAGCAAGCTGGAATTACCAAGCGCCGGGTAATCCGAGGCCCCAGCCGGCTCCTGCCACGGCGGGTGGCGCTGGGCAAGTATCTGGAGAAGGATCCGCGAGACCTGGAACGGCGGACGCCAAGCCTCCGTCACTGCCTCCCGATGCCGCCTTCGATGTCTCGCTCCAGAACCCGGACTGCGTTTATCAGCAATTGAAGAAACATTACTCCCGTTACACGCCCGAAATGGTGGAGCGAATCACTGGCATCCCCAAGGATCAGTTCCTCAAGGCTGCCGATCTGTTCACGTCCATCCGCAAGGACGGCGATCTGAAGAAGGTCGGCACCATCATTTATGCCGTCGGCTGGACCCAGCATAGCTTCGGATCGCAGATCATTCGCACGGCCGCGATGCTCCAGTTGCTGCTCGGTAACGTAGGACGCGCGGGCGGCGGCGTGAATGCATTACGCGGTCATTCCAACATCCAAGGTGCGACCGATGTCGCGGGAATTTTCGATAATCTCCCCGGTTATCTGAAGGTGCCCATCCCCGCTGATCAGGATTTCGGCGCGTGGATGAAACGCATCACCCCCACTGGCTCCAAGCCCAAGGAATGGGATTCGTGGAACTACTGGTCGAACACGCCCAAGTTTGCCGTGTCGTTCATGAAGACCATGTACGGCGACGCGGCGACCAAGCAAAACGATTGGGCGTACAATTACCTGCCCAAAGTTGATCGCGAGTATTCCTGGGTGCACATCTGGGACGACATGTACCGGGGCAAGGTCAAAGGCTTGCTCGCCTTCGGCATGAATGGGGTGTCCATCGGTCCGAATTCGCAAAAAAATATCGATGCCCTGAAGAAGGCCGATTGGCTGGTCGTTTGCGATATTTATCCCGACGAGACCAGCGGTTTTTGGCAATCGCCCGGCATCACGCCGGACGAAATGAAGAACATCAAGACCGAGGTGTATCGCCTGCCCGGCGCGGGCTTTGCCGAAAAAGACGGGACCTTCGTCAATTCGGCACGCTGGCTGCAATGGAAATGGGCGGCCGTCCCGCCCCCCGGCGACGCTAAACTCGATCAGGAGATTCTGGCGCGCATCTTCTTGAAAGTGCGCGATTTGTACAAACAGGAAGGCGGCAAGTTCCCCGATCCGATCCTCAATCTGACCTGGCCCTATGTCGATCCGAAGAACCCGTCGCTATCGGACGTCGCCAAAGAGTTGAACGGCCGCGCGGTCACCGATTTCACAGACACCGGCAGTCAGCAGATGGTCAAAGCAGGCCAGCAACTAGCTGGCTATGCGTTCCTGCGCGATGACGGTTCTACAGCGTCCGGCAATTGGATCTGGTGCGGTTCCTGGACGGAAGCCGGCGCCCTCACCCAGCGCCGTAACACTGAAGATCCATCCGGTCTCGGCATTTATCCCAATTGGGCTTGGTCATGGCCGATGAACCGCCGCGTTTTGTACAACCGCGCATCCTGCGATCTCAACGGCAAGCCTTGGGACGCCGATCGCCGCCAAATCTGGTGGAACGAAGGGTTGAAACGTTGGGTCGGAGAAGACGTGCCGGATTTCAAAGTCGACTCACCACCCAAAGACCACATGGGCCCGTTCATCATGAACCCGGAGGGAACAGGCCGGATATTTGTGCCGCTGGCGGGAATGGCCGACGGTCCGTTCCCGGAACACTACGAGCCCTTCGAAAGCCCAATCGCGAATCCGCTGCATCCGCAGCAATCCAATAACCCCGTGGTCAAGAAGTACTCCACCGACATGGACAAGTATGGAACCACTGGCGAAGGCTATACCATCGTCTGCACCACTTATCGCCTCACCGAGCACTATCATTACTGGACCAAGAACAACCCCATGAATGTCCAGCTGGTTCCCGAAATGTTCGTCGAGATCCCAGTCGAACTGGCGAATGACTTAGGGATCCGGGGCGGGGAACGCGTGAAGGTGACCAGCGCCCGTGCAACCTATGTCGCGAAAGCCATGGTGACGAGGCGTATTCGTCCCATGACCATCGACGGCAAGAAGGTCTATCAAATCGGACTCCCGATTCATCAGGGCTTCCGCGGTATTCAAGAAGATGCGGGCCGGGTGCCCCGCAGCATTGCTAACCTGCTTTCTCCCACCGTGACCGATCCCAATGCCTACACGCCCGAATTTAAGGGATTCCTGGTGAAACTGGAGAAGGCGTGACGAGGACGCGATGAGCAACGGACCGCTGCAAATCAAGGCTATCTCGGGACACGCGGGACCAGTGCCCGGCCGCGACACCTCGCGCGACTACGACGTATGCAAGGTGATCGACGTCACCACCTGCATCGGCTGCAAAGCTTGCGAGGTAGCGTGCCTGGAATGGAATGGTTATCCATTTCGTGAGACGGTCTTCGATAATACCTACCAGACCATGCCGGACCTGGCGTGGAACTACTACAACCTGATCCGGTTCAACGAACACGTCAACGAAGACGGCACTCTGAGTTGGCTGATGCGCAAGGACGGCTGCATGCACTGCGCCGATCCAGGCTGTTTGCGGGCGTGCCCGGCCGACGGAGCGATTGTGCAATATGCCAACGGTATCGTCGACTTCGATCAGGATCATTGCATCGGCTGCCAGTATTGTGTGACCGGCTGTCCGTTCAACATTCCCAAATTCAATTCAGAGACCAAGAAGGTCCATAAGTGCACGCTCTGCTCGGACCGCGTGGGCGCAGGCCTCGAGCCCGCTTGCATCAAAGCTTGCCCAACCGGCTGCCTGCACTTCGGCAGCAAAGACGACATGAAGGAACTGGCCGAGCAGCGCGTCGCACAGCTTCACGAGCACACATCATATAAGAGCGCCGGTGTGTACGATCCGCCGGGTGTGGGCGGTACGCATGTCATTTACGTTCTGCACGACATTAACAATCCGGAGAAATATGGCGGCCTGCCTAAAGATCCGCATGTACCGCTGCTGGTGCGGATCTGGAAGGGTCCGCTGAAGTGGCTGGGTAACTTCGCGATGGTAGCTGGAGTCGTAGCTGCAGCCGCGCACTATCTCCGCTTCGGTCCGAAGCAGGTTGAGGAAGAGACGACTCAGCCTGCGGCCAAAAAGGAAGAGCCGAAATGAGCGAAGCTGCCACGGTTACTCACTACGTTCGGCCGGATTCGGTGTTGCGCTACACGTTTATAGAACGCGTGATGCACTGGGTCACGGCACTCTTTTATACCTATTGCCTGGCGACGGGTCTCGCGTTCTACACGCCGTACCTGTTCTGGCTGGCAGTCGTACTGGGCGGCGGCCCGACGTCGAGATTCTGGCATCCGATCATCGGACTAGGCTTTGTCGCGGCGGCCATTTGGATGCATTTCGTCTGGCGCCGGGACATGCTCTGGACGGAAACCGACAAGCGATTCCTGAGCCGCGTGGAGGATTACGCTGAAAATCGCGATCGGCAGTTGCCGCCTCAGGAAAAATACAATGGCGGCCAGAAGCTCTACTACTGGCTGATGTACTACGGCGCGTTTTTGCTCTTGCTTTCCGGAGTCTTTCTCTGGTTCCCGGAATACATCCCGTTTAGCTTGGCGTGGGTGCATCAGATAATGATCGTGCTGCACGAGCTCGCGGCCTTGCTCACGATCGGCGGGTTCATCACTCACGTTTACATGAGTGTGTTCCTGGTTCCAGGAAGCATGACCGCCATGACCGAAGGCTACGTTTCGAGAACCTGGGCGAGGACGCACCATCGGCTGTGGTATATCCGAATGACGGGTGGCGATTCCCCTCGGAAAAATGACGTCAAGCCTGGATGACCGGATCGCGCGGGCTACCGAGCTCGCCGGGGTCTATCCAGGCGCATCCACTCTACTGAATTTTTACCGCGACTTGGCGCACTTGCAGAAGCAGGTTTTCGATGACGTGAGATTACGCGGCGAGACGGACCTCGGTGCGCTGACACGTCACTTTCCCGCACTGATCGAGTTGGTCCAACGCTCGGGCCCGCAGCCCCTGGCCGATTCCAGCTCGAAGCTTACAGAGGAACTGTTGACAGAACACTGGCAGGGAACCGTGGAGTACGATCCCTCAGGCCGGTTCTTCGCTCGCGTTTTGTTGCAGCCGTACGCTGAGTATCTGGCTTCGCGCGGCGATGTTCGCGCCGACAGTACCCCGGCCACTTGCCCGTTTTGCAACGCTCGTCCCGTGGTCGCGGTGTTGCGGGGCGAGGGCGACGGCGGAAAGCGCTCGCTGTTATGCTCGATGTGCGCGACCGAATGGCTGTATCGGCGCGTAGTCTGTCCAAGTTGCGGAGAAGAGAACAAGGACAAGCTTCCCATCTACGTTGCAACCGAGTTGGACTACGTGCGAGTGGACGCTTGCGATAGCTGCCAGACCTATCTGAAAGCAGTGGACCTCACCAAGAACGGCCATGCCGTTCCGGTGGTGGATGAGATTGCGACGGTTGCGCTGAATATCTGGGCCGAGGAGCACGGCTATTCGAAGCTGGAGCCGAATTTGCTTGGTATGTGATCCCGGAAATTGGGAACCATGTTAGTGCTCCGGCTATCCTTATCGAGCACAAGCAGGCCTAACTCAGCTTCGATTTCGAAGGCGGAAATCCGGAGCACTTCTCTTCGAAGGACATGTTCCGCGTCCCGAGTAGGATGGCTCCATCTACGTAACCAGACGTGGCCCCTAGCGTGCTTGCAAGTTCGAAAAAGTCCGCATCTGCGCTCAGAATTGCAAAGCCGTTCGCTTTGGCATATTCCCAAACCACGAAATCGGGGCTTTGCAACAGGTCGGCTTGACTCAAATGAATCGAACCGGGAAACAGGTCCAAAAGATTGGATACGAGCTTTCGCGAAAGGTTCTCGTCGACCAGCAGCTTCAAAGGGCGACGCGCTTGCCCACGCGAGCGGCGTATTCATATACGGCGCGGAAATCGTCAGGCTCGAGTTCAGGGTAGTCTTCCAGGATCTGGTTCTCGGTTATACCTGCAGCGAGCCAATTGAGGACATCCCAAACGGTAATACGAAGTCCTCGAATGCAGGGCTGCCCGGATCGCTTACCAGATTCAATCGTGATACGAGAACCCGCGACCGAAGAATACCACCTCAATTAGCCGTTTGAAAACCGCGCCTGAGTGGCGCAGGCCTCCGACCTGCGTGCAAACTACCCCCTACCGACATAAGGCATCGTCGTCGCCATCACAGTCATAAATTGCACATTTGCATCCAGCGGCAGATTGGCCATGAACACCACGGCGTCGGCGACATGCCTGACATCCATTCGGGGCTCGACCATCGTGGTTCCGTTCGCTTGCCGAACACCGCCGGCCATGCGCTCGCTCATTTCCGTGACTGCATTTCCGATGTCGATCTGACTGCAGGCGATGTCGTGTTCGCGGCCGTCGAGTGAAATGCATTTCGTCAGCCCGGTGATGGCGTGCTTGGTCGCCGTATATGGGGCTGAGTTAGGCCGCGGAACATAGGCCGACAGCGATCCGTTGTTGATAATACGTCCACCGCGCGGCTCCTGCGCCTTCATGAGCCGGATGGCTTCCTGCGCACACAGGAACGAGCCCGTAAGGTTTACGTTGACGACTTCGGTCCAGCGCTCGTAGGTCAAATCCTCCATCGGAATTCCCGGCGCATTGATGCCGGCATTGTTGAAGAGCACGTCCAAGCGGCCGAAAGTGCACTTGGTCTTCGCGAAAAGCGCGCGGACCTGATCGGGCCGGCTGACGTCGGTCGGCGCCACGAGCAACTTGCCATCCGATGCCTTCGCGCGCGTCTCAGTCTCGTTGAGTTGCTCGATTCGGCGCCCAGCCAAAACTACCGAATATCCAGCGGCGTGCAACGCCAGACTCGCGGCGCGTCCGATACCGCTGCCGGCGCCGGTCACGAGCGCAATCTTACTGTGGGATGCCATTAGCACCCATTTTAAGCAGGTGCAGTAAGAACGGGTATGGATTGACGGGCGTACCCTTCCACCATTTCTTCTCGGGCCCGAGCTGAAAGATGGTGAAGTGCAGGTGCGGGGCTTCTGGACTGGCATTCCCGGTCGACCCCACAAATGCGATCACTTCGCCGCGAGAGACGTGCATGCCTTCGCGGAGGTTGGGTGCATAGCGATCGAGATGCGCGTAGTAATAACAGAACTCGCCGGCCTGATCGAACAAGTAAATCGTATTGCCGCCCGGCTTGCTCAGGAAGAGCTTGGCGATCGTCCCATCCACCACGGCGTGAACCGGCGTGCCGCGCGGTTCCATGATATCGATGGCCTCATGCCGCCCCTTACCTCGCGTCTGATCGAAAGTGTCGTGTAGGTCTCCAGCGGTAAGGCCAATGATCGGAGGCGCCGTGAGGGTTGGCTCAACGGTTAACGACGTGGCAAGAAGTAACGACAGTAAGTGCACAGGCACGCATCACTCCTGCAGAATCGCCGGTGTACCTACCTTCACCATTTTGGAAAGCTCCTCGGCGTCCCAATTTGTCAAGCGAATACAGCCGTGCGATTCGGTATGGCCGATGCGGCTGGGCTCCGGACTGCCGTGAATTCCGTAGTGCTCTTTTGACAGGCCGATCCAAACCACGCCCACCGGGTTGTTCGGCCCTGGGGGAATCTTAGCCTTCGCATCTTTCGCCTTGGCATCCCAAAACAGCGCCGGATTGTAATGGAACCAGGGGTAATGATCGACCTCGGTGATCTTCCAATCGCCAATAGGCAAGGGATCGTGCTCGCTGCCCATGGTGGCGGGGTATTGGACGAGCAGCATGCCGTCGGCGCCATAGGCGGATACCGTGCGATTATTTTTCGACACGACAACTTTATCGGCGGGCACGACGTACTCGCGCGCCACATCGGGGACCATGATCACCTGGCCCGCCTTCGATAAAGTCTTTCCTGGATTCAGTCTCGCGAGCAAGGTGGGGCTGATATGGAACCGCTCGCCTAATTTTTCCACTGCCGATTGGTATCCCAGACTTTTCAGCTTGGCTTGCGCCATCATGTCGTGCGGAATTTTTATGAAGGGACCGGTGACATCGTCGGGCGTGATTGTGTAGGGCACTAGCGCCGGTGCACTATCGGCATCCAGCGCCTTCCAGGTATCGTCGTCGACGATGCCGCTCGAATTTAGCATCCGCGCCCCTTGATAACCGACGATGCCCACCCTGAGGTTATCGCCCCAGCGCCCGTCAATCTCCCCGGGCGAAAAATGCGCCCGATCAAGCAGGATTTGCGTTCGAATCACGGCTGAACCGGCGCTATCCGGGCTTACCGGCTCATGATTCTGGGGATCGTTTATAGCGGCGACATCGTAGGACGTCGCTTTCGTTCGATTTACGCTCTTAGCCCTGTTTACAGGCCTCGGGGCGGCCGCCAGGAGTCCCGCGACAAATAACGCAGTAATAACTTTCATGGCTTTCAGTACTGGCGCACTACCTTCTTGTGTGTCTTGCGGTCGTAGATGAAGCCTGCCGTTCCTCCGGCTATCGCACCAATGCCCGCGCCCGTTGGACCGCCGGCGAGCGCGCCAATGCCCGCGCCTGCCGCGGCGCTGCCACCTACGATGGCCACCGATTTTGCTCTGCTCCGGCGTTTCACGACATAACGGGGCCTGGACGCGGCATAGTAACGTTGCCGCCTTAAATATCGCCGCCGTCTACGCGTCATGACCGGCGTATAATGCGCTTCGGTGCTGCTGTCCGCGACTGCGTATCTGAATTGAACTTGCTGAGCGGCCGCATTCGGCGCGTCCGGCACGAAGAAAGTCGCCAGGGCGGCGAATCCGAATAGCACTCTTTTTTTAATGTTCACCCGTACACCCCCGTTCACGACAGATGCAGTTCGTCTTCCAACCTGCAGTACGCTGAAAAGGAATAACTTGCTTGAGGCCGTCCGGTGTAACTCGGAGTTTTTTACTGGAACGGCAGCGTAGAATAAAACTGGTGACACTGGAGATCGCAAATGGCTAACATCGCCGACGCTTGGCCGGAGTTGCCGCTCGAAGCCTGGCAGGATACCTACGATACGCTGCATATGTGGACGCAGATCGTGGGGAAAATCCGCAAGACGCTGACTCCCTTGGTGAATCACTGGTGGAATGTCACCTTGTATGTCACTGCGCGCGGCTTGACGACGTCACCGATTCCGCATGCGGATCGAACGTTTGAGATGGAATTCGATTTCATCGACCACAAACTCGATATTCGAACCTGCGATGGCTCGACCAAGCGGCTGGAGCTCGCGCCGCGAAGTGTCGCCGATTTCTACAACGACGTCATGGGCACGCTCCACTCCCTCGGCCTGGATGTAAAGATCCATGCTACGCCGGATGAGGTCGCGAACCCCGTCCCGTTTGCCGACGATCGCATCCACAAATCTTACGATCCCGAATATGCGCACAAGGTCTGGCGCATCCTCGTCTCAGTCGACTCGGTGTTCAAAGAGTTCCGCGGTCGTTTCATTGGAAAGTGCAGCCCCGTTCATTTCTTCTGGGGCAGCTTCGATCTTGCCGTAACCCGATTTTCGGGCCGTCGCGCACCGGAGCGGCCGGGGGCGGATGCGGTGACACGCGAGGCCTATTCGCATGAGGTCAGTAGCGCGGGCTTCTGGCCAGGTGGTGGGGAGATCAAAGGTCCGGCGTTTTATTCATACATGTCGCCCGAGCCGCCGGGTTTCAAGACCCACCCGGTGCTCCCCCAGAAGGCGTTCTATCATTCCGGGATGTCGGAGTGTTTTCTCATGTATGACGATGTCCGGCGCGCGGAGTCGCCCAGAGATATGCTGCTGAATTTTATGCAAAGCACTTACGAGGCTGGTGCAAACCTGGCGAAATGGGACCGCGCCGCGCTGGAGCGAGCGCCTGGAAACGCGAGCGGAGCCAGAGGATAAATGTCCACACAATGCAAGCATCTGGATCAAATTAAGATCACTACCACGAAGAAACACGTCTGCGAAGAATGCGTCAAGATGGGCGATAGCTGGGTACATTTGCGCTTGTGCCTGACGTGCGGGAACGTCGGATGTTGCGACTCTTCGAAGAACAAGCACGCCACCAAACATTTCCATAGCGTCAAGCATCCTCTCGTCCGCTCGATCGAACCCGGTGAGCGGTGGATGTGGTGTTATGTGGACCAGATTGAGCCCGGCGAGATCGAAGCATGAGAGAGGTCGTAGTCCACGGCGACGCCGATGGGTTCGCGCAGCAGATCCTGGCGGGCGCGCACGCTTTGACGGCCGACGAGCCGGCCGAATCCGGCGGGACCGACATTGGACCGCCTCCTTACGACTTGCTGCTCGCGGCTCTGGGCGCCTGCACGTCGATGACAGTCGGGATGTATGCACGCCGCAAAGCCTGGCCGCTCGAAAGCGTCACGGTTCGGCTGCGGCATTCGCGCATCCATGCCTCCGACTGCGCCGATTGCGAAACCAAAGAGGGGATGCTGGACCGTATCGAGCGGGATGTGCAGTTCATCGGCGCCTTAACCGATGCACAGCGTGCCAAGCTGCTGGAGATATCAAACAAGTGTCCCGTGCACCGGACACTTTCCTCCGAGATCGACATTCAGACCCGGCTGGTCTGATCGCGCGTTAGAATCGATACCGGCGAGAGCGCGGAATTTCGACGGGCTGACCCCCATATAGCGTTTGAATAGAAATGACAGATGGCTCTGGTCGGAAAAGCCGCAGATCAGCGCGATCTCGGCCAGCGGTGTCTGTGAATGTGCCAGCAGATGGGAAGCGTATTGCACTCTGCGCCTACGAATCAAGTCGCCTATCGTACAACGGTTATATTTGTGGAACTGCCGTGAAAGATGGACATAGTGAACGCCTACCTCGGCTGCAATGGCAGCCAGACTAAGGCGCTCGAGAAACCTGGACTCGACGATATCGGTCGCTTGTTGGAGCCAGCGCGGGACCAGCATTGAACCGGACTTGACTTGTGACCGGGCGAATTCAGCCAAAATCTCCAAAACCAGCCCTTCGACGGCGACGGCCGAGGCTTTATCCTCCCGCGAAAATTCCGCATAGAGGCGATTGGCCAGCCAGGTGGCGGTCAGCCCGTTGATCTGGGCCGGGTTTTGGGGAACAACCGAATGCCGGTCCAGCGCGTGCAGCGATGCGGGATCCGCGCCAACGTGCAGGCAGCGTAGCCCCGAATCGATCCGGTTCTCGTGAGCTTCGCCGGCCGGCAGGAATCGGACAGCGCCGGAACGACAGATCATGCTACCGCTGCCATACCGCTCTTCGAAGGCCCCTTCGATGACAAACGTGATGTAAGTATGCCGATGCGCATGCTTTGGCAACATCATCTTCGCTGGATAAAGATGCTCGCTAAGAGTAAACAGGCCGATGGTGCGCGAGCGTAGACTTTCGCCGCGCAAGGAACTCTCACCAATGCTGCTGGGCGCGGAAGCAATGCAAGGAGTCACTTGATTCCTCTGAAAATCCATCATCGGTCCAACCCTCATCGGAGTGGTTGCCAAGTTGTAAATCTTTGGTAAAAAGCGGATTTCTGCTGCTTGAGTCGGCCGGCGGCGAGAACTCCCGCCGCTCGCTCGCGCTAGGATTTGAATAAGAGTTCATGTCCACCATCTTGGTCATCGATGACGACGAAAGCCTGCGCGACACGATCGGCATCATGCTGGAGCAGGAAGGGTTCAATCCTGTTCTCGTTGCGGACGGCAAGGCCGGGTTTGAGCGCGCTCTTGCCCTCAAGCCCGACCTGATGATCGTGGATCTCCGGTTACCGGGTATGAGCGGCGTCGAAATCTGCAAGCAGCTCCGCGCTGCCGGTCTCAAGACGCCCATCATGGTCCTTAGCGCGGTGGGCGAAGAGGTGGATAAGGTACTGCTGTTAGAGATCGGGGCTGACGACTACATCGTGAAGCCGTTCGGCGCGCGGGAGCTGCTAGCCCGTATCCGGGCCGTACTGCGGCGTACTTCACCAGAAGCCCGCAAGGTGGCGCAGTTCGGCAATGTAGCGGTGGATTTTGAGCGCCGCGTGGTAAGCAAGCGCGGTGATGCGCTGAAGTTGACACCGGCCGAATACAACTTGTTGAGTTATTTCCTGCAGAATCCCGATCGCCCCTTGACCCGCGACATGATTCTTAACTCGGTGTGGGGTTATGAATCCTTCCCGAATACGCGCACCGTCGACGCCCACGTTGTCCGGCTGCGCCAGAAGCTGGAGCCCGATCCGAATGCGCCGCGTCATTTTCTTACAGTGCACGGCGTCGGATATCGGTTCATGCCGTGACGTTGGAGACTGCGGACCGTTCTGTCCGCCACCCGTTCCGTACGGGGAAACTGGAGCAGCTTTTCAATGTTGAATTGCGACGCAATCCGGCGGTCTTGGCGAAGGTACATCTTGTCATTCGTTTGGCTGTGCGGCGCCGCCCTGGCAGGCGCTCAGGATACTCCCGCAATGCGGGAAGTCCTGGCCCGGCTAGACCGTCTGGAGAACGACAACCGGGCGCTGACCGAGGAGATCCGCGCATTGCGCAAAGAACTGGGTGTGTTGCATGAAACGGCGGTAGAAACGGCGGCATCCGCGCCAACGTCACCCGATGTCCCAGTGAAGTCAGATGGCCAGGCGAGCGACGGCCGCCAAACTGACGAAGAGCGCCAGGCAGTCGAACAGAGCCGCATCGAAGAGCTGGCTCAGACCAAAGTCGAGTCCTCCCAAAAATTTCCGATCCGTATCACCGGGATGGCTTTGTTCAATGCCTATACCAACGGGCGTTACAACAACCAGGCGGACAATCCGACCATAGCTTCCCTCGCCCCAGGTGACGCGACCGGCGGCGGTACGCTTCGCCAGACTACCCTGGGCCTGTTGTTCAACGGTCCGCTGACAATTGGAGGGGCCAAGGTCAGCGGGTCATTGTACATGGACTTTTTCGGCGGATCGACAGCTTCGCTGGATCATCTGGTCCGGCTGCGGACGGCTTCGATCAATCTGGATTGGACCAATACCAGCCTTTCGTTCGGTCAGGAGAAGCCGATCATTTCACCCCGGGATCCTGACTCCCTGGCGCAGGTCGGGGTTTCGCCGCTCACCGGCGCCGGTAATCTATGGTTGTGGCAGCCGCAGATTCGGCTGGATCAACGCCTTTCGTTGGGTAGCCAAAGCGGTCTCGTGGCCCAGCTTGGCGTGGTCCAGACCAGTCTGTTGAATGCTGGAACTGATCCGAATTCCTACGCCTCGCCCCAACCTGGCCAACACACCGAAGACTCTGGCCCGGGCGGGGAAGGACGCCTGGAGTTTTGGCGTAGGTGGAGTGAAACGGGGCGACTGGAGATCGCCGGAGGTTTCCATGTAAATCGCAATCACGTCGGCCGTTTCTCACTTCCGACCGACGTGTACTCCCTGGATTGGTTTTTCCGGCCATTTTCAAAAGTTGAATTTTCCGGCATGTTTTTCCACGGACGGAACGTGGAAGTGCTGGGCGGGTTACAGCAAGGATTCACCGTATTGAGCGGCCGATGGATAGCGGTGCCCAGCAACGGCGGATGGGCGCAGTTGCGCTTTCCGATCACACCCAGGCTGGCCTTCGACATTTATGGCGGGCAGGAGGCTGACCGGAATTCGGATCTTCCGTCCGCTTACATGGCCAAGAATCAGGGGTACTTTGGTAACGTGATGTATCGGCTGGCGCCCAATGTGATCGTCAGCCTGGAAGGCGGGCAAATCAGGACCACGTATATTCAAATTGGCAACCGCCTGAATGATCACTATGATCTTGCGATCGCCTACATGTTTTAAGATCGTCGCGCCCCTCTGGTTGGGGGGGGCGTTGCTTTCCCTGTACCTTCCGGTGTACGGGACCGTAGGCGAGACGGTGAGCGGCCACGTACAACTCGTGTTTTCAAACGATCCAAGCGTCAAGAAACATCAGGACTATTCGGGGGTCGTGGTTTGGCTCGAGCCCCTCTCAGGACTGCCAGTACAGCGGACCAAGCCGGCCCACGTGGAAATGATTCAAAGAGACAAGACGTTCTCTCCGCACGTGCTTCCGATTATGATCGGGACCACCATCGATTTTCCTAACTACGACCCGATTTTCCACAATGCCTTCTCGAACTATAATGGCCAGATCTTTGACATAGGGCTTTATCCGCCAGGCACAACCAAGTCCATCGCCTTCCGGCGCGAGGGTGTAGTGCGGGTTTTCTGTAACATTCACCCCACCATGAGCGCCGTGATCGTTGTATTGCAGTCTCCCTATTTCTGTGTTTCCAGCAAAAATGGCAACTTGCAGATGAATGACGTTCCACCGGGTTCTTATCGGATGCATGTCTTTCACGAAAGGGCAACCGAGCAAACGCTGGCGGCCCTGACCAGGACCGTAGAAATCTCCGATGAGCGAGCTCAGCTTCCGCAGATTTCCGTTTCCGAGAGCGGCTACCTCCAACTTCCGCACCAGAACAAGTACGGAAAAGAATATCCTCCCGATGCGGAGCCGGGCAGCTATCCAGGGAAAAAGCCGTGACGTTTTCGCGCCTCTCACTACTCTGGAAAATCCTCATCCCTACCTGGCTGGTGATGACACTGGTGTTCGCCATCACCGGATGGTTGGTGCAGCGGAGCGTTGTAAACACGACTTATGCCAGCGTTGAGCAGGAAGCCAAAGCCAGCTTCCAGGCCTACGATTCTCTCTGGAAGGCGCGGGCCAGGTTGCTCGCCTCAGTGAGCGAGATTATCAGCACCATGCCCTATGTGCGGGCCGCTTTTGGCACCGGCGATCGGGCCACGATTCGGGACACCGCCGGGGAACTGTGGTCGCGAGTGTCGCCCGAAGATGCGTTTTTCCTGGTGTCCGACGTGCAGGGCAGGGAACTGGTGAGCCTGGGTTCGCCCGCGTCCTTCGTACCCAACGATGATTTGCCAATGGTGCGGGTCGCTCGAGCACAGTTCCCCAAGCAAGCGTCCGGCTTCGTGCAGAAGGGCGATCAGTTGTTCCAGGTTGTGGTGACTCCGGTGTACGTGCAGTCCGCAGACGGTAACGCGCTGCTGGATGTGTTGGTGGCCGGCTACCGGGTGGACGATGGCGTGGCGCAGCGCCTGAAGGACTCCACTGGCGGAAGCGAATACGTGTTCGTGACGGGCGATTCAATCATCACGTCCACCTTGTCTCCCGACGCTCGGCGCACCATCGGGCCGCAGTTGCTCAAGAATCCTAACGCTTCTCAGCTTGGCGGCCATCTCGCGCTTTCCACCCCGCTACCCGACGTGAGCGGCCAACCGGTGGGACGACTTTTCATTCTCCGGTCTTTGGCAGGCGCCAGTCAGCACCTGGCCGCCCTTCGCCGTCAAATGTTCGCGCTTTGGCTGCTGGCCCTGACCGCGGGACTGGCGGTCAACTATCTGGTGGCGCGCAAAATCATGCAACCGGTGGCTGAGCTCGACCGCGCCGCCGCCGAAATTGCGAAGCAGAACTACGGCTACAACATCAAAGTGAGCAGCCAGGACGAATTAGGACGCCTCGCGGAGACATTTCAGAGCATGTGCGCCTCTATTCAGCGGGCGCGCGAGGAGCTCATCCGGCAGGAGCGGATCGACACCATTGGCCAACTCTCCACTTCGATTGTGCACGACCTTCGGAACCCCCTGGCCGCCATTTATGCGGGCGCGGAAATGCTGGTCGATAGCAATTTGCCGGAGGAACAGACGCGCCGCCTGGCCAGAAATATCTATCGCGCATCGCGTGGGATTCAAGACATGTTGCAGCAGCTCTTGAATGTGGCCCGCGGCAAATCGGATGCCAGTGAAATGTGCAGCGTGCGCGAAGTGATCGAAGCTGCCTGGGCGACGGTGGCGCCGGCGGCGGATGCCCACCAGATCGAGCTCCAGATGGGAGTGCCCGATCACGTCGAGTGCCCCATGGAACGCGCGCGGATCGAGCGGGTATTTTCCAACCTCTTCGAAAACGCGATCGATGCCATGCGATCCGGCGGCAAGGTTTTGATCGAATTGCAGTCCGACCATGACAACGTCTTGGTGCGTGTGGACGACACTGGGCCAGGTATCAGCCCGGTTGTGCGGGCGCGCCTCTTCCAGCCGTTCGTGACGGCCGGGAAGAAGAACGGCCTGGGATTAGGACTGGCTTTGTCGCGGCAGACGCTGCTCGACCACGGGGGCGATATCTGGGTTGAAAGCGATGGTCCGGGCGCGCGATTCTGTTTACGGCTCCCAAAAGAACGATCCACGGCATCGCATGAGACCAGCAAGGTCAACGGAGACGGAATAGCAGCTAAGCCGCGTGCGTAAGCTGGTGGCACTCCCGGGCTATTTCCCACTCCTCTTGCGCCCTGATCACGAGCACGCGAACGCGCGAATCGGACGCGGCGATATCTTGATCCGCGGGTGGCAGCGCGTTCTTTGTTGCATCGAGCTTTAAGCCCAGGAAGCCAAAGTTGCTACAGACTCGCTCTCGAAGCCGCGCCGAGTTCTCGCCCACGCCGCCAGTGAAGATGATTGCATCCACGCCGCCGAGGACGGCCAGCATTGCGCCGAGTTCGCGCAGCAGGCGGTGAACATACATATCGAAGGCGAGCTGAGCCCGGCCGTTACCTGCCTCCATGGCAGATTCAATCTTCCGCATATCGCCGGAAATGCCCGACACGCCCAGTAAACCGGATTTCTGGTTCATGATCTCGTCCAGCTGCTCGGCGGTTGAGCCGCGGTGGCGAATCAAATAAACCAGGATGCCGGGGTCAATTGAGCCGCAACGCGAGCCCATCATCAGGCCCTCCAGCGGCGTGAATCCCATGGTGGTGTCCGCGCTCTTTCCACCGCGCACAGCGGTCAGAGAAGCTCCGTTTCCGAGGTGGCAGACGATCAGCTTTAGCGATGCCGGATCCGCTCCCAGCACCTCAGCCGCGCGCCTGGAGGCGTACTGATGGTTGATTCCGTGGAAACCATATCGCCGGATGCCTTGCTCCAGCCATGCATAGGGCCCCGGATAAACATAAGCGTCGGGAGTCAGAGTGGCATGGAAACCGGTGTCGAATACCGCAATCTGAAGAACGCCGGATCCAAGGAAACGATCGACCGCTTGGACGGCCTCCAGCTCAAACCGATTGTGAGCCGGAGCGAACTCAATTTCCTTGGCGATGGCAGCGCGCACCTCAGGCGTCAGCGCCGTGGTCTGGCGATAAACCGGGCCGCCATGCACGATACGATGACCCACCACATCCACCGAACCAGGAATCGATTTCAGCACCGGTTCCAGGACGTCCGCCACGCCGGAGCTCTGATCCCACTCCACGTGCTTTTCCCATTCTGGTTTCGGCGGAGCGGTCGGCAATGGCCCTTCCGGCAGATCGTCGAGCCGGCACTTGAAGCTGCTCGATCCGCCGTTAATGACCAGGATTCTCATGTCGCCGGCCAGTGCCAGTCGCGGATCTGCGGCATATCTTCGCCATGCTCGTTGATGTACAGCTTGTGATCGATGAGCTGGTTGCGCAGCCACTGCTTCTCGTGACCCGCGATGCCGTGAAGGCGTGGAACACGATCGAGCACATCGCCCGCCAGATGGAATCGGTCGAGATCGTTCAGCACCGTCATGTCGAACGGAGTGGTGGTAGTTCCCTCCTCCTTGTATCCGCGCACGTGCAAGTTGTCATGGTTAGTACGTCGATATGTCAGACGGTGAATGAGCCACGGATATCCGTGAAATGCAAAAACTATAGGTTTGTTAGCGGTGAAGATCGCATCAAAATCGCGATCCGGCAGGCCGTGCGGATGTTCGCTGGCCGGCTGCAGGGTCATCAGATCGACCACATTGACCACTCGGATCTTGAGATCGTGCACGCGTTGGCGCAGCAGATCCACGGCGGCCAGCGTCTCGAGCGTCGGCACGTCGCCGCAGCAAGCCATGACGACATCGGGATCCCCACCCTGATCGTTGCTGGCCCATTCCCAGATTCCGATTCCAGCCGTGCAATGCCTGATGGCTGCGTCCATATCGAGGTACTGCAGGGCCGGCTGTTTCCCGGCTACGATCACGTTGACGTAATGCCGGCTGCGCAGGCAATGATCGGCGACAGACAACAGACAATTGGCGTCCGGCGGCAAGTACACACGCACGATATCGGCTTTCTTATTGACGACGTGGTCGATGAATCCCGGATCCTGATGACTGAAGCCGTTATGATCCTGGCGCCAGACGTGCGACGTCAGTAGATAGTTCAGGGAAGCGATCGGCCGGCGCCAGGGGATCTCGCTCGAGGATTTCAGCCACTTGGCGTGCTGATTGAACATCGAGTCGACGATGTGAATGAAGGCTTCGTAGCAGGAGAAAAAGCCGTGGCGGCCGGTCAACAGATAACCTTCCAGCAGGCCTTGGCACATATGCTCGCTCAGTACTTCGAGAACGCGGCCATCGGGCGCCACATGATCGTCGGTTGGCAGGATGGTCGCCGTCGACATGCGATTCGTTACTTCGAAGAGGGCCTCCAGACGATTCGAGCTGGTTTCGTCCGGCCCGAACACCCTAAAATTGCGCCACTCCATGTTCATCTTCATGACGTCACGCAGCATCTTTCCGAGAACGCGCGTGGCTTCGGCGGTCACGATTCCCGGTTTTGAAACTCCCACGGCGTACTCCCGAAAATCGGGCAGCCGGAGATCCTTGAGCAGCAAACCTCCGTTCGCGTTCGGATTGGCGCCCATGCGGCGCCCCCCTTTGGGCGCGAGTTCGGCTAATTCGGGAATCAGCGCACCTTTCTCGTCGAAGAGCTCTTCCGGTTTGTAGCTCCTCATCCAGTCTTCCAGTATCTTCAAGTGGCCAGGCTTGGAGGCGATGTCAGTTACCGGGACCTGATGGGCGCGGAATGTGCCCTCGATTTGGACTCCATCCACTACCTTCGGACCGGTCCAGCCTTTGGGGGATTCGAGCACGATCATGGGCCATTCCGGACGCCGCGAGAATCCATTGGTCCGCGCCTCGCTCTGAATGGCGCGGATGTCGTTCAACACTGTCTCGAACGCCGCGGCCATGGACTGGTGCATGATTTCCGGTTCGTGCCCGGATACGAAATAGGTCCGATAGCCATAGCCGCGCAGCAGCTTCGACAATTCGTCTTTGGGGATTCGCGCCAGGACGGTGGGGCCTGCGATCTTGTATCCGTTGAGATGCAGGATGGGGATTACGGCTCCGTCGCGGACCGGGTTCAAGAATTTGTTGGAGTGCCAGCTAGTGGCGAGCGGCCCCGTTTCCGCCTCGCCATCCCCGATGACGCAGCATGCGATCAGGTCGGGATTGTCAAAGACTGCTCCGTAGGCATGGAGCAGAGAGTAGCCGAGCTCGCCCCCTTCATTAATCGAACCCGGCGTCTCCGGAGCGGCGTGACTTGGGATGCCTCCCGGAAAGGAGAATTGCTTGAATAGCCGCTTCATGCCCTCCGCATCGCGTCCAATGTTGGGGAAGAATTCGCTGTAGGTGCCCTCGAGGTAGGTGTTTGCGACCATGCCCGGGCCGCCGTGACCGGGTCCGCAAATATAAATCATGTTCAGGTCATATTTCTTGATCACGCGATTGCAGTGGGCGTAGATGAAATTGAGGCCCGGCGTAGTGCCCCAGTGGCCGAGCAGGCGTGGCTTGACATCCTCCAGCCGTAAAGGTTCGCTGAGTAAAGGATTGTCGTAGAGATAAATCTGTCCGACGGAAAGGTAATTGGCCGCGTGCCAGTAGGCGTCGATCCTGCGGAGTTCGTCGGCTGACAACGGATTCTGCGAGACGCTGGCACTTTCACTAGGGATGGTTGCTTGCATGAGTGGCTCCGGGGAAGGATTTACTTCTTCTATGATGACGCTTTCTGGACGCCTCGGTCGCGGCTCAGGGGATGATGGGGCCTCGCATGAAGGCCGAAGGCGGGGACGTCCGCATCGTCGAGCAACTGCCGCGCGTCTGCTGAGCGCAGATTCCTTGTTACCATAAACTCTCCGCATGTTAAATCGAAGCTTCACGATCATCTTCTTATCGGCCGCCGCCATGCTTGCGCAGCCCGTCGCTCAACCCGTCGCTCAGCCTCAGCCGACGCCCGAGGAAACCGCTCGCAGGCAACTTGCTTACACGCTCGCGCATTACACCAAGTACGAGTACAAAATCCCCATGCGCGACGGCGTCCGGCTCTTCGCCGCGGTCTATGTTCCAAAGGACGAGAGCCAGCCGTATCCGATGATCATGATGAGAACGCCTTACAACGTCGGGCCCTACGGCATCGATAACTATCGCGCCCAGCTCGGCCCCTCCGAAGCGGCCGAGAAAGAGGGATTCATTTTCGTCTACGAAGACGTTCGCGGCCGCTACATGTCGGAAGGCACTTTCGTCGACGTCCGCCCTCACAAAGCACATTACGACGGTCCCAAGGATACCGACGAGAGCACCGATACTTACGACACCATCGACTGGCTGGTGAAACATGTTCCCAACAACAACGGGCGCGTAGGCATCTGGGGCATCTCGTACCCGGGATTCTTCGCCGCCCACAGCCTGATGGAATCGCATCCCGCGCTGAAGGCCGTCTCTCCGCAAGCCCCCATGGGCGACGTCGGAAACGGTGACGACGGTTATCATAACGGCGCGTTCCACTTGACCGCGAATTTCGGTTTTTATTCGGCATTCATGCCGCGCAAGCCGGACCCCGAGCGCCCTCAACCCACCCTTCAATTCAACTTCGGCACCCGGGACGCCTATGACTTTTTCCTGCGCATGGGCCCCCTCTCGAATGCCAACGAAAAGTATCTGAAGCATCAGAATCCGTATTGGGACGACACGATTCTCCATACTTCTTACGACGAATACTGGCAATCCCGGGCGCAGGCGCCGCACATGAAGAACGTGAAACCCGCCGTGATGTGGGTGGGCGGTTGGTTCGATGCCGAAGATCTTTCCGGTCCTTTGAAGCTCTTTAACTCGCTCGAGAAGAACGGCGCCATCGCTCCGGACACGTTGGTCATGGGACCCTGGCGGCATGGCGGATGGGCGCGCGACAAAGGCGACACGCTGGGCAACCTCAAGTTCACGGCGCCCACTTCGGAGTATTTCCAGGAGAACATCGAGCTGGCCTTTTTCGTCGACAACTTGAAGGGCAAAGGCAACGGACTCAAAGCATCTGCCAGCGCCAGCGTCCCGAAAGCCTACCTGTTCGAGACCGGGAAGAACGAATGGCATCGCTTCGACTCATGGCCGCCTAAGAACGCGAAAGCGCGCACTCTATATCTCGACGCCGCGGGAAAATTGTCGATGACCGCGCCATCGGCCAGCGGTTTCGACGAATATCTCAGCGATCCTAACAAGCCCGTGCCATCGGTCGGCGAAATTGCGCCGGGAATGGGAATGCCCGTCGATTACATGACCTTCGACCAGCGCTTCGCCTCCTGGAGGCCCGACGTTCTGACTTACGAAACTGAGCCGCTTGATCAGGACGTGACTCTCGCGGGCCCGATTACACCGGTGCTGCACGTCTCGACCACCGGCACCGATTCGGACTTCGTCGTCAAGCTGGTGGATGTTTATCCCAACGATTATCCGGATCCCGATCCGAATCCGAAGGGCGTGCACATGGGCGGTTATCAGCAGATGGTGCGCGGCGAGCCGTTCCGCGGGAAATTCCGCAACAGCTTTTCGAAGCCCGAGGCCTTCACGCCCGGCAAGGCTGAGAAGATCGAATTCTGGATGCCGGATGTGCTGCACACGTTCCGAACCGGCCATCGCATCATGGTTCAGATTCAAAGTTCCTGGTTCCCGCTGGTGGATCGAAACCCGCAGCAGTTCCTCGATATTCCCAACGCCCGTGCTTCCGACTTCCAGAAAGCGACAGAGCGTGTCTATCGCGGCGGAGCCGAAGGATCGCAAATTCGCGTACTGGTTCTCGAGTAGTGAATACGCTTCCCGAACCCTGGCTGCGCGGCCCGGCAGACGTTTCTCCACTCACCGCGCCCATCCTGCATGCCTTTCAACAAGCCCGCGAGGATCTCGCCAGGTTCACCGAGCCGCTCACGTCCGAACAGATCTGGGCTACGCCGTTCGGCTTTGGATCGGTCGGTTTTCATATCCGCCATATCGCCGGAAGCACCGATCGGCTAATGACTTATCTCCAAGGTAAGCAGCTCACTCCATCGGATCTCCGCGCGCTCCAGGCCGAAGCGGAGCCGGGCGCAACGCGGGCAGAGCTGCTGGACGAGCTGGACGCGGCTTTTGGGCGTGCTGAAGCGATCGTACGCGCGATCGATCCCGCGACCCTAGCCGATCCGCGCGAAGTTGGTCGGAAGCGGCTGCCCACCACGGTGATCGGACTGTTGACCCACATCGCCGAGCATACCCAGCGGCATATCGGCCAAGCCATCAGCGCAGCTAAACTGGTGGGGCGGGCATCCGGCCTGCCAATCGGCTAATGCCGTCGTTTCACAGTCGCGAAGCCAGCGATCGTCGTATACTATCCAAAGCGGAAATGAGACGACGCTTAATCGCTTTAATCCTCGCCCCCATCGCGTGTATTTTCGGCGCGGACAATGTCCTGACCAAACAGGAGAAGGCTCAAGGTTGGATCCTCCTCTTCGATGGCAAAACTCTCAACGGCTGGGATTCCGCCGCTACGGGCGCCCCTGGCAGAGGCCGCGGGACTGGCGGCACTGCGAAGCAGGGTAAGGCTCCCACCCCCCAGCCCGGCGCGGCTCCTCAGGTTGGCTCGAATCCGCGGGCTTGCTCCACTCCGGTCGGCCTCGCTGCCGTTCCCGCTGGCACTTCCCACTGGGAAGTTGTGGGTGGATTGCTGGTCCCTTGCGGAGAACCGGCCGGCTACTTGACGTCCAAGCAGAGTTACAAGGATTTTGTCCTGCAGGTGGATTTCAAAACCGGAGAGGACACCAATAGCGGCGTATTTATTCGTTCTCCCGAAGGCATCGGCGGCTACGAGGTGCAGATCTGGAAAGCGCAGCCGCAGGGCTACAACACCGGGTCCATCGTCGGCACGGCAAAAACGGAGGGCGAGTTCAAGTTCATTCCCGACCAGTGGAATCACTACGAGATCACCGCTGAGGGCGACCATATGGTCATCGTTCTGAACGGAACAAAAACGTTAGACGTTCACGACTCGAAGTTTCCTGATGGCCGCATCCGGCTTCAATATCAAAAGTTTCCAATCGAGTTCAAGAACATCAAGTTGAAGCTTCCTGGCCTACGGCTAGAGCAAGAGCTGATCCATTAGACTGAAGAAGTGCGGCTGCTGGCCCTTTTCGGACTGCTCATTTCATGTGCCGCTGGCGCGGCTACCATGCCAGTCGTGCTTTCCCGAACCGGCCCGGTGCGCTCCGAAACGATCGCGCTGCAGGGCCTGGACCCCGCGCATCAGTATAGTCTCCTGTACTCAGTCCGCGAATTGCACTCCATCGGGCCGGACTCACGGATCGTAATCGAACTACACCAGGGGCTGGCGCTCGTGTCTTCTAAAACGCTGCACGCCGGTGATCCGGATTATTATTTTCAGTTCCGTGTCACACACGCGGGCGATGCCGTCTTCCAGGTTCGTGCTTCCGGAGCAAGCGGCGCCTATCAGCTCCAGGTGAACCGCTGGCCGTTATCGTCGCTGGTGAAGAGCAGTCCGAATCACCGCTGGCAGGATGCGATCCAGATTCAGCTCGGCCAGACCATTTTCGCCGCCGGAGACGACGCGGAATACATCCCGCTCCCCGGCACGCCGCGCAGTGCCGCCGTAAACGATCCAGCCGGCGTCGATTGGTACAAGTTTGAATTTTCCGGCGCCCCCAAACTCGTCTTCTTTCAGTTGGACCTGATGGAGCGCGATCAGATTCCGGTCAATGTTTCTCTGTACCGCATCGTTGCTGGTCAGCCGAAAGAATATTTCGAAGGAGAGGACCCGGTCACGCTCCCGCACGAAGTGCAAGCCCTGCCGGGAAACAAATTTACTCCGCGAATTCTGAGCGAAAAAGGCATTTACTACATCGCCGTTCGCGCCAACCACCCTGAATACAAGCTGCGGACCCGGTTATATGATCCGCCGCCCTATCACGATCCTCGTCAGGCTGTACGCACGGCTCTCGACTATATTCTGGCGGCGGGCGACTCCTGGCATGCCAATACTCCTCGGCGCGGAGGAGTTCTCGACCGCGTATCCAGCGTGCATCAGGAGACGTCGCTGTGTGTCGCTTGCCACGCCACGCACTTTCCCTTGCGCGCGCAACTCTACGCCGCCCGCAACGGCTACCCCGTGGTCCAGCGCCAACAACTCCAGTTTTTGACCGAGCGCTTCTACAATAATCCCCGGCCATTTTACGGATTCGAGGAAGAGGGCGCCTCCTGGGCCAGAATGATATCCGCTCCGGCCAACGTGCTGGGTCGCATGTCGCACCTCATCGACATCTTGGAGAATCAGATCACTTTAGAAAAACGCCCCGCCTTTCATCAAGCCATCGCGAAGTATTTGGATTTATATTACGCCGGTCGCACTGAACTTCCACCCGATGAAACGAACGGCAATACTCCGCTGGTCAGCGCTCACGAAGTCGCCTGGTATGCCTGGACCGATACCAAAGATCCTCGCATGGGTGAATTCATCTCTAAGGGCGAGGTCAAGAATATGGTCGACCTCTGCTATCAGACCTTGGCGCTCGCGGATATCGATCGCGAGAAGTACAAAGATCAAATCGAAAACAACGCCCGGCGGATTCTCTCGCTTCAGCGCCCGGATGGTCAATGGTCCATGCGTTTCGATCCCGGCCAGCCGGAGGTTGAATTTCAAACGGGACACGCATTGTGGGCCTTGCAGGCGGCGGGAACGCCGGTCACAAATCCGCAGGTGAAGAAGGCCATCGATTATCTGCTTCGACGGCAGCAGGGCTTCGGCGGCTGGATGGACCCGCTGCAATCGTTCGAAAATTTCCGAACGCCTTTTCGCGAGACGCAAATGGCTGTTCTCGCTTTGAGTTCCTATTTTCCAAAGGATGGGCGCCGCCCGGGCTGGAACTCGCCGCCCATCACGCGTTTGTCGGACGACCCCGTAGAAATGCTGCAGCAGCTCGACGACGTATGGGACCCGCCATCCAGTGCTGTTCAGCAGCAGATCGCAGCGGCCGCTTTGTCCAATGATGCGCTGATTCGCCAGGCGGCGGTCGAAGCGCTCGGACGTCTGGGCGCGGCCCAGGAGTGTTACAGCAGATTGCTCGGCGATCCCTCCAAGCTCGTCCAGCGCACGGCCGCCTGGGCAATGCGGCAGTCCTACAGCCGGCATGCCGACTCGCCGTCCAAGCAGCTGATCACTGCCCTCGAATCGCCCGACGCCCGTGTCCGCTGGGGCGCCACTCGCGTTTTCGCACAGCATTTTTCAGCCCTGGCGAACCGGCCGGAGATCGCGCCGGCGCTCTTGAAGCTGGTCGGCGATCCTGCGGTGACGGTGCGGATGCAATCTGTGAAAGGACTATGGCAGCTATGGTTCTGGACTCCCGACGCTGGCGTGAAGAATCAAATTGAAGACGCGCTGCTTGCCGCCGTCGCGCAGCCTCAGCCTGCTTGGGTGGCAGCCAACCTGTCTCACGCGATCTACAATCTGGCCGACGAGAACATACGGTATCTGTACAACAATTGGGTGCCCCTGCTCGCGCGGCCTGAAGATAGGGAGCGCGCGATTCGAGGCCGTCTGGCAATCGAGGATCGGCTCGCCACCAAGTTCGCGGCAGTTCTGGATGGCCCGTCCGAACTCCAGAAGAAGCTCCTATTGCAATCGCTCACCGAGCCCCCGCAGCGTCGCGGAGATGTCTACGACTTGGAATCCGAGTTGAGCAACCCCGCGCCGCCGGTCTACAATCGCATCGGCAACGATATCGAGCAAATCGTTTTCTTCGGCCGCGGCGCCGATCGAATCGCGAAATCGTTGCTGTCTTTTCTGGACGCGCCCGATCCCGAAATGCGCCGGCTTGCAACCAAGGCTTCGCTGCTGGTCCGCGAAACGCGCTTTGCGGACGTCGATCGTCTGGCCGGCCCGCGCGGCCGTAATATCGCGCTGATCGAAGCCAAATTGGAAATGATGCCGGAAGCGTCCGAAGTGGCACACCAGATGAAACCCGCTCCAGTGACCGCAAATGCCGCCGATAGCGCCGCCGGGCGAGGTTCGGGTGCGAAGCTGGATGAGACCTTCTTCCGCGCGTACGTCGAGCCGATACTTCAAAAGCGCGGCAAGGACGGATACGCCTGCGTGCACTGCCATGCCACCCACACCTTATTTGACGGCACCTGGTCGACGGTAAAGAATGTCGTTGATACCGCGAATCCGGAAAACAGCCTGATCCTGCGGAAGCCGACCTCTAGTTCCGAGACTGAGGGTATCGCGGGCTCGAAAATTCTCCCGCACGGCGGCGGAACGCGATTTACAAAGGACTCGCCAGAGTACGCAACGATTCTCGAGTGGATCAAGGGTGCGCACGCACCTTAGCCGGACCGGCTGTCGCGTCTGCGGTCGTTCTGCCTCGGCCTGACCGGCGATTCATAATGACTATTCTCTTTCAGCCTCCACAAGTATGCCCCGACCGAAGCCGACTTCCCGGTACTAATTGCGGGTTTTGTACGAGTGGCCGTCTTCCTCAATCGCTCCCGAAGGGATTTTGGCAGGGGGCGTTCGTAGCACCTGGCTAAGTCGAATGCTCAGGATGCAAAAGTCTGGGTGCAAAGCATCCTCGGAAACAGCACAAGGCTGTTTTAACGAGGTGATTGAAGAAACTTCGACCTGGCATGCAGCGCCAGTATAGCGCTGCGCTTGGGGATCGTATTCATGCAGTACGAGGAGATCACCCACGGCAAAGTCACGATCATTTCTTCGGAGCTCGTGAGTGCGGCTTCCATGTCGTATGGGGTGAAAAAACTGGGGCCAGCTCTTCAAATGGTGGATCGCGGACATTTCAGATAGCGCCTTCCTTAACTGAGACGAAGTCAGTGAACTCTAGATTCAAGTAATGTGCAGTTGGGGCGTGTGGCGCACTTGGCTTGTCGAGAGCCTGAAGTATTTCGAGTTTCAGTCCTCGCAGCGGCTTGGGCGGATCGAGCGGGGGAACGGAAAAGTTTCCAACCCGGAGAGCGGTCACTTTCTCTATCTGCTCGGCAAAGCGCTCGCACATTTGCTTAATAGCTCCAACACATCTATCCGTAAAGACGTTGGATCTCGTTGAATCCGCATACAGTACGGCGATGACATGTTTTCTGTTAGCCGCAAGGATAGGAACTGCAAGTATCGATCGAACAGCTTGTGCCATAGGTTGTGCGTGTTGGGTAAGATTCAGTTTCTGCATATCCCGCCGTAGTCGGATTCGGTATCCTGAATCCGATTGCCCCGCTGCTTTGGGCCGAGTGCGGACAATCTTTTGCGCCGTGGCGGCATGGCCTATGGTCCCGTTGCGAAAACCTAGCGCGCGACCGGCATTCCCCAGCCGGCTCGTTCTACCAGCATAACGCGAGGCCTGCTGCAGCAGGACTTCTGAGCCAATATAAAGCGTTCGATGCAGCGTCACTCTAAAGTCACTTCCAGCCGAGCCCAATGACTCGAGGTAGCCCGCCACCGCTGCGGCGAAAGGGGTTACGAAAGTCTCAGTGGCCTGTGGGAGATACTCGCGCCGCCACGTCGCCTTGGACCGATCATCCCCCGCGGGGTTGGCGTCTAGCTTCTTGGAGGGCGTGTGCCAGTACCCGCCGCTCCAGCAGATTGTTGACGGTTGGCTGCTCCTCCTCTCAAGATAGGCAATACGGAGTCGGCAGACACTCATCAAGGACCCGTCTATTGCATCTTCAACAGCAGAACGTGGCTTCGGTCCGTGTCGCTTAACGATGTCGTGTTCCGCAATGCCATACTGATCGCAGATTAACTTTTCTTGCTTCTGCGCGGTTGGAATTAGGCCTCCTGCCTTGTACAACGCAAAAAGAAGAAAACGATTCTGAAAAGACGCGGGGGTCCTAAAGATGTTCCTGAATGCATCTACATTGGGGCTCATTTGTAGCACGACAGCCGTGTCTGTCCGCAAACGCTTCTGTAGGTTCTCCAGCAGCTTCTTGAAGCCGAAAGTTGGATTCGATTGGATCCGTTCGAATTCCGCGTAGAGCTGCTTCGAGGACATCGGCCCACTCGCGCGCTTCAGTTCGCGCAGAGCATTGACGAGCTTTGTGTTGTCCGCGAAGAGATCGACCAGAATCCGATCTTGACGAAAGCGCGCGATCCGAATTCTGAAAAGATCGACGAGAGCTCCGTCACCATGCCCCGATACGAGATACGTCCGCCGCCCAGGCACGAGTTCTGGTTGGCCGAGTTGCTCATTCCTCCAATAGGAAAATCGAGCGGTGGGCTCCAGCCCAAAGCCTACCGCAAGGATGATGGACTCGAATTTGGATTTGTTTCCGGAGGGAACTCCCCTATTCCCGGAGGGCATTTCCCCAGTTAAGCCCACAACTTGCTCTCCCACCCATTCGACCTCGGCGGTTCTATCTATCCGGAGATGCTTCACGTTCAGGAAGATAGATACTGTTTGGCGTGGGGATTTATTCTCAAGAATACGGTCCCATCCGTGCAATACCTCTACGACTACATCAGAAGCCCGACCGGCCTTCCAGTTCAACAGCGGAAGACCAGCAGCAGGCATGTTGCTGCCTTCCTCTGGCCAATCGTAGATGCCTGGGTGAACCCACCGAGTGTCGCTTCCATCTTGCAAGGGACAGAGGGCTGCACATTTTTCAAAAACAGTAACGTGTTTTACCCCTTTGTGGAGTAGTGCGGCAGCAGCGGTCAATCCGGCGAAGCCGCCCCCGATGACAGCAACCCGCTCCAATTTTCTGTGAGGTAAGACTTCAATCATCGACCATACGAGATTCAGAGCTCGGACTTGCTGTTTGTAAATGGTCAGACCGGCTTCGAAGCTTCCGAGAAGATAAATATTATTTGAGAGCATGAACCTGCGTAAAAGGGCTTTCGGCGAAAGTTTGGGCATTTAGATCATCCGCTCTTGAAGAAGGAGCATACCACTTTCAGACGCGATGTCCCGCAATCAATGGAAGTCCCGTTCTGGGAAATTACTCCCCACAAGCGCGCCTGGCCCCGCTGATTCGCCTCCGTTGCCGGCCCTCGATGCGACCACTCTTTTGAAGCCGTCACCTCAACTGAACGGAGAAAAGTCTCCGCGAGTCACGCGCCCAAATCCTTTTTCTTCCGTTCCCCTTCACCAACATCCCAACTTCCACGCGTTAATCGCCCACCCGCGCATGGTAAATCCGAGTTAAGGAGATATCCAAGATGCCAGATTCAACCACCTCCCCCAATGGTCACGACCGCGCTGCCGATCGCGCCGCCGCTAATCGCGCCAATGCCCAGAAATCTACCGGCCCTCGCACCGAAGCTGGTAAACAGCGCTCCTCCCTCAATGCTTTGCGCCATGGATTAACCGGCCAGGTCATCGTCCTGCCCACCGAGGACCTCGCCGCCTATCAGCGCCACTCCCAGTCGTTCATGGATGAGTACCAGCCCAAAGGCGC
>Ga0210386_10000739_pt1 | contig 30007 bp, 27 predicted proteins | sample IncBWH32OmetaG_FD_160091 | JGI IMG/M metagenome (GOLD analysis project Ga0210386, IMG submission 160091) | Forest soil microbial communities from Barre Woods Harvard Forest LTER site, Petersham, Massachusetts, United States - Inc-BW-H-32-O ...
ATGCCGAAACGCGCCGCGATGTCGGCGGGAGTGGAGCCGCCATCAATCAGCTCGCGAAATGCCTCGAACTGGTCGGCCGGGTGCATCGGCGCGCGCACCACATTCTCGGTGAGGCTGATTTCCGTGGCGTCGGCGGAGCCGGGAATCACGCGGCATGGCACCGGAGCATCGGCGGAAATTGTCCCGCCTTCCGCCAGTGCGGACAGGGCAAGGAAGCGCCTGCGTCCCGCCACAACCGCGAATTTGCCGCGATTGGTCTTGCGCACGACCAGCGATTGCAGGACACCGTGCGCGGCGATGGAAGCGGTAAGCTCGTCGAGTCCCTCGCCTGCGCCGGTCTTGCGCACGTTGCCGTCCCAGGCGGTGAGTTTGCTCAAGGGTATCGACGCGATGGAATGCGCGCTGCCGGTGTAGCCGTTTTCCGCCGATTTCAGAGTTGCAATGATAGCCATACGTAGTCTCCTTTTCTGAGTAATGGAGACCGCACCATGCGATCTCGCTGACGGCGCGTCTCAAGCGGGCGGCACCAGCGAGCGAGTCATAGAATTTTGCCTCGCGAGGAATGCGCGCACTACAGCGCAGGGGAAAATTCGTCATTGACGCGCGAGCGCCGCACGCTCACGTCGCCGTCATAAAGCGAGAGGGCAGGGGCGTCCGATTGCGGAAAAGGAACGCGATCGGTGAGCGGCTTAAAGGCGGGAAACACGGCGGGGGGTGTGAAGCCTTCTGGCTATTGATCACCTTGATTCCCCTTGAGCACGCCAACAAAGAGTTCACACATAACGGTTCCGGCACAAATCAGCTTGATCAACAATGGATCAACGAGGTGCGGATATGAAGGGCCTCGGATGGTTTGTGGCAGCACCCATTGTTCTGATGGCGCTGATACCGATCTGCATCGGAGCCGTCATCTTCGCCCCGGTCGTCCTGTTGCTGGCGCTGCTGTGCGTCGCAGGGGAGAGCAAAACCCAGCCATAGGAACCCTTCCACCGAACACAGATGAAACTGATTCTCGGGCGGCGCGATGGCGCTCCGCCACGCAGCATGGGCTTTATCGAACGTGTAGAGCACGGGAGCGGAGAGCTCATCACCTATGGCGGCGACGGTCACCTGATGACGTTCGCCCCGACGGGCGGCGGAAAAACATCGGGTCCGGTCATCAGCAATGCGCTTACGCATCCTGGACAACTGATTGTCATAGACATCAAGGGTGAAATCCACGCCGCCACGGCAAGAGCCAGGAAAGCGATGGGACAGAAAGTTCATGTTCTCGACATGCGGGACAATCCGCTGCCGGGCTCGCTCAATCCTTTGGATCTTCTGATATTGACGGGTACGGACCATGCCGCCATGGCTCGGGGTTTCGCCGCGGAAATTATCGAACGGACGGGCGAGGAGAGGGACCGCTTCTGGAACGATTGGGGAGAGACGGTCATTTCAGGAGGCATTGCGTGGCTTCTGGCCGACAGACCGCAGGAAGAGAGGCGGCTGAGCGCCCTGTTCGATCTGTTCAATGCCGATGATGTGGATTACGGCCTCGCCATGCTGATGGATAAGGAGAACCATATCCGCAACCGCTCGGCCAGAGCCGCCTTTGGCTCCTACCTTCAGCTTCCAGGCGAAAACACCCGTGGAGGCGTCCTGGGAACGATACAAACGCATCTCAGGCTTTTCGACAGCGAGATGATTCGCAGGCTCACGGATAGAAGTTCCATCGATGTGGGAGCTCTGGTTGCAGGAGAACCGATGTCGCTCTACATAATCATTCCTCCATTGCGGCTGACGGCCTACCGTCCGGTACTGAGGATGTGGATTTCGAGCCTGATTCTGGCGATGACTCAGCGCAAAAGGCCGCCGAAGGAACGCACGCTGATGCTCTGCGATGAAATGGGAAACCTTGGGCGAGTGGATGCGTTGCTCACCGCGGCCACGCTCATGCGGTCCTGGGGCCTTACGTTATGGACCTTCTGGCAAAACGCCGCCCAGCTGCAACTCTATGGAAGCCAGGCCAACACACTCATAGACAATGCCGGCGTCATTCAGGCATTCGGGGCGCGAAATCTGAGAATGGCGCAGGATTACGCAAACATCGTAGGCGGCATATCAGCGGACCAGGTCATAAACATGAAGCCGGAGGAACAGCTTCTGCTTATCGAAGGCAGGCACGTCCGCTGCAGGCAAGTGCGTTATTACAAGGATGAGCTTTTCCAGCCAGAGCTGCAGAAGACTACTTAGCCTTCCTCAGCTTCGCCCAGCGTGCTTTCTGCGCAGCGGCTACCCGTCGGATGCTGTTACGCCACGGGAGTGCAACGGCAAGTGGGGGCTTTTTCAGGTGCACTTACCGGGTTGAGCTGCTGCTACGCAGCCTTCCTCGCCTTCGCCCAGCGGGCCTTTTGCGCGGCAGATATCCGGGCGCGCGCGGCTGCGGATAAGGTGCGCTTCTTCGGGGTGGCAGACTTCTTTGCCGGGTTGTGTTTCGTGGCTGTTCCGTTCAACAGACTTCTCACCTGCTTCAGGCGAGCTATTTCGGTGTCAAGTGCTGAGATTATCTGGTTTGTTCCCATCCGGTAAGTCTACCAAGTCGCGACCACGTCTTGATAGAAAAATAGGGCCTCCAGGCCTGGCTGGAAGCCCCATGTCGATGTCGCTATGTTAGCGGGCGCGGCCCTGGGACTTAAGCTCGGTAATGGCCTGAAATGCCTGGCCTGATAACTGTGCCAGCACGGCAAGATCCGTGGGGCTGAAGCTTGAAGTTTCTTTCCATTCGCCCGATTTATCGTCCCGATAGCTGTTGCGGATGGTCGTGTTGTACATATCGCCCTTTTCGCCGGAATTCTTCCATACGCTTAGTTCAAGGCCGCCCTGCTTGAAAGTTGCCACCGGGCGCGCTGAACGGCCGCTTACCTGTTCGTCGTCGGACGCTTCTGCTCTTTGTGCTTGTGCCATAGTTTCCTCCTTTGTTTGGGGTTAAAGCAGGCGAAGTATAGCGGCGTGTACTCAACCTTCAAGCGATATTCCTGGTTATGGAGAATCGCTAAACGTGAGCGGGGTTTTCCGGGAGGGAGTATCACCGATAGGTCGTGAAGCTGAATTCATCCTCGCGCCGGTCGTAGGTTTTCTAACATCCTCTGCGATGACTCCAAGTAGGAACACAAGATTAACTCTTTCTTAAGCGCTTTGTGCTTAGGTTTAGGCAAAGGGGGCGTGGGATGCGGAAACCGTTTGTGTGGCTGGGACTGGCGGGGCTTCTTCTGCTCGGCTTCAATGCCGGATATTTAACCACGGAATATTACGAGGACGGCCTTTCTCCTACGACCGTTCTTGGGGAAGCCTTCAGCGAGCTTATGTGATGACAGGGGCGGCGCAGCGCGGCTTCACGCTGATTGAGCTTGCAATCGTGCTGGTCATCATCGGGCTGATTGTCGGCGGGATTCTGGTCGGGCAAAGCCTCATCAGCGCCGCCGGGGTACGCGCCACCATCACGCAGATTGAAAAATACAACACGGCGGCGAATACGTTCCGGGAAAAGTATGGCTACCTGCCGGGCGACCTAAACGCTGCGTCAGCTTTACAGTTTGGCTTTGCGTCTCGTGCGGGCACTTCCGGCCGGGGAGACGGAAATGGCATCATTCAAGGCTTTGATTACGCCTCCTCCCATTGGTATGGATGGAACGAGGGAAGTGGTGAAACGGGTCTTTTTTGGAATGATTTGAGCGTTTCCAACCTAATTGACGGCAGCTTTACCGCAGCCGTGGACACAGCTCAAAGCATTAGCATTGGCGCTGCCACGACGCCCGATTTAGACAACTTTCTCCCCGTGGCTAAACTTGGGAGAGGAAATTACTTTTACGTTTACAGCACCGGCTCTTATTCGGCAGGCGGTAATGGGCTTAATTACTGGGGACTGTCGGCGGTATCAGCTATCGCTACAGATGGAAATCTTACTTCCGCCCCGGCCTTAACCGTACAAGAAGCGTACGGTATTGACAAAAAGATAGATGATGGACTCCCGATGTCTGGCACAGTTCAAGCTAATTATCTGACAGGGTTTGCCGCAAGCCCTCCTCTTCTCTGGGCGGCTGGAAACGGAGCCACCGGAGCATCCTCTACCGCCGCCACTCACGGCACAGCGACAACGTGCTATGACAACGGAAACGTCGGCGGGGCAACGCAGCAGTACTCTGTCGAAATCAGCAACGGCAGCAATGTCAACTGCGCCCTGTCCTTCCACATGCAGGCCGGAGATTAAGGGGAGTACGGGCACGACCGATAGTTCGTCCGGCCGGCGTTTCTTAAACAGGGGCAGGGGAGAAAGCGCAGGGCCAGTACACTGTTTCATTGGGCTATGCACGGAGTCTGCGCGAGGGCAGGGCGGAACGTGAAAATCGCCTCCCGCCTCCGGAATCGTAGGGTGCTCTTCCTGCCCTCACCGCAAGAGAAGCGGCCTTTTTAGCGTTTTGTTAACGATTTTCAGGCAGGCTCGGAGCCATGGGCCGATGGAAAAGAGCACTCCTGAAAATCGTAAATGTCGCAAGACGACACCCGAAGCCACCGCGAGAAACGGTAGAACTCATCCGGGATTGGAGCGCGCAGGGGATGGGTCCCAGGCAAATCGCCGTGAACCTGAACATGCTGAACGTGGACAAGGCGCCGGAGGGCGTGTGGACCAGTGATTCCGTAAAGATGGTCCTGAGGAGCATTTGAACTTCTCTGTCTTCCGTCATGCAATTTGGTAACTCTTTCTTAACTACTCCCGGCGCATAATCTCCGGTGTTCATCAGCGGTCTTCACAGGTAGTCCTTGAATGAAACCCCACCTGAAAATTCCTCCTACCATCGTTGCCGTCCTGGGCAGTCTGTTCTCCATGCGTGGCGCGTACCTCCTGTACACGCTGGAGCTGACCGAGACGGAAACGTTGCTCGCCCGCGCCTTCGGAGCTTTAATCCTGGGTTGCTTTCTCGTGGCGATGGGTTACATCCAGAGCCTGCCGCGTCCGCGCAAAGACAGCTCGCCTTCCTGCGGTTCTGAGGAATGAAGGCAGCCGCCTCACAACAGGGCTTCACGCTCATCCAGATAAGCATCCTGCTCATTGTCGCGGGCATCGTGATGGTGAATATCCTTCCCAGCGCGCGGACGGCCCTGACCGCGAACAACGCCACGATCAACAAGATGAACGCTATCCTGACCAGCCTGCGGCAATACGAAGCGGCGTACACGGCGCTGCCCTGCCCGGCGGATGCCAGCCAGCCCACCGGCAGCACGAATTACGGTGTAGCCGCGGCAAACAGCGGCACCACCAACAATTGCAGTGGCGGCACACCCGCCGCCAACTACACCGACACCACCAACAACATCGCCATCGGCATGGTCCCGGTGAGGGCGCTGGGACTTTCCAACGATTACGCGCTGGACGCCTACGGCCGCGACATCACCTATGCGGTGGATACGAACGCCACCGTCTGCGGCTGGCCGACTTCCACGCTGACCGGCCAGATCACCGTCACCGACAACGGCACGAATAGCAGCACGATTGCGGCGCTCATCAGCCACGGCGCGGACGGCCACGGCGCGTGGCTGCCGCTTACCGGCACGACCGGCACGGCGGTGAGGCTGAACGCCGGCTCGACCGATACCGACGAGCATCTGGTCAACGCGCACGGCATCAATGGCGGCGGGTTCCCCGCCGATTACTCCACCATATCCTCCGCGGTCGCCACCGAGGAAAGCACCACCGCCACGTTCGTCCGCAAGCCCGTGACCACTACTTTCGACGACCTCGTGGTCTATAAGAGCAACCTCTGGACGCTGAATAATCTCCCTGCCAGCGCACCGGCCATCAGCTCCGTCGCGGGCCCCAGCAATGGCAATTACAACACCGGCCAGACCCTGAACTTCACCGTGACCTACAATACTCCCGTTACCGTCACCACCACCGGCGGCACGCCCTATCTTTCGTTCAGCGCGATCGCCGGCAGCATCGGCACGAGCAACGTTGCCAAGGCGACGTATCAGTCCGGCAGCGGCACCGTAGCGCTGGTCTTCAGCTACACGGTGACGGCGTCGGACCTCGCGGCCGGCCTCACCCTGGCGTCCACCGTCACGCTCAATGGCGGAACGATACTGTCGGGCAATGCCTGCGCCCAAACAGGCTTCACCGCCCCCAGCCTAACCGGCGTGATTGTCAACGAGCGCGTCTATGTCTCCGACACGGGCGGCAACCGCGTGGAGGTGTTCAATGCCAGCGGCACTTACTTAAGCCAGATTGGCGGATGCTCGTCGGGCGGCTGTTCGTCCAGTGTCGCCAACGGCGCATTCGGCACCAACACCAGCATATCCATCGGGGTCGGCGGCATCGCCATCGACCCCTATGGCAACATCTGGGTGGACGACACGGGCAATAACCGCATCGAGAAATTCAACAGCAGCGGTTCGTGGCTCTCGACCGTTCCCTCCAGCGGCTGCAGCGGTTCATCCCCTCCCGCCTGCGCCAGCAGCACCACGAACGGCCAGTTCAACCTCCCAACCTATATCGCCTCCGACAGCAGCGGCAATATCTACGTGAGCGACCAGTCCAACAACCGGGTGGAGGTATTCAATAATAGCGGCACCTATCTCATGGGGATCGGCGCGGGTTACCAGGGCGTCGGCGGCAGCGTCGGGGGCACCGGCACCACCAGCGGCAAGTTCAACACCCCCCAGGGCATCCGGGTGGACAGCAGCGGGAATATCTGGGTGGTGGACAGCGTCAACCACCGGGTGCAGAAGTTCAACAGCAGCGGCACCTGGCAGCAGACCGTCGGCTCCTCCGGCACCGGCAACGGCAAGTTCGGAAGTTACCCGGAAGGCCTTGCCATCGACTCCAGCGGCAACTTCTGGGTGGGCGACAACGGCAACCAGCGTTTCGAGAAGTTCAACAGCAGCGGCAACTATGTGAGCAAGTTCACCGCTTACAACACGAATGACATCTTCATCGACCCCAGCGGCAATCTCTGGGTGGTGTCCCAGGGTGGCTTCCAAGTGAATGAGTACAACACCAGCGGTAGCACCTTGCAGAGCTTCGGCTCCTCCGGCACCGGCAGCGGTCAGTTCAGCAACGCCGGAGGCGGGAACAACAGTCCCAGCAACCTCGCCGTCGGCTTCAGGTAGGGGTTGTTAAAGCTGACTGAGTCAGTTTGGCTCATGCGGCAACGGCTCAGGTCGATGGACACGAGCGCCCGGCAAGGTTTTTATTTCCGCAAACGCTGCCGGTTAGCCACTGGAAACCCGGTTGCTCTTGCCGCCCGCACCGCCGGCGCGGCCTATGCGCTCATCAGCCACGGCGCGAACGGGCATGGCGCATACACCAGCGGCGGCGTCATGATGAATGCCGGCTCGACCGATACCGCGGAACTCGCCAACTGCAACTGCAGCAGCTCCGGGGTCGCGAACGCCACCTATGTCCCCACCTATGTGCAGAAGGCCCCGACGCTCGATTACACCAGCACCACGGATAACTTCGACGACATCGTCACCTATCGCAGCGCCTGGCAGCTCCAGCAGGCGAATTTTCAGGTCACTGCGACAAATTGCTCGGTGTGCATCTATGCGACCGACCAGAACAATGACCGTGTGGAGGCGTTCAACAGCAGCGGCAGCTATATAGGCCCGATCATGGGCACGGGCACCGGCAACGGCCAGAGCAACTCGATAAACGGCATGGCTATAGGCAGCAGGTGAGGGGCGTGTTTCCCTCTCTCGCCTCGCTTTGTAGGACCAGCGCGACCTGGACGTTCTTAACCATCGAAAAAACCTGAAATTTTCGCTTCGGGCTATAGACACGGCGGGGTGATCCGATCAAGGATCGATCAGTTTCTGGAAAGGAGCCTGTCCATGAAGGCTCTCTCCATTTTCCTCAGCAGCGTGCTGTTCGCTCTCGCTGCGTCAGCGCAAGCACCGCAGAGTCCAGGCACCCCGACAGGACTTCCGCCCGTCATGCACTTCTGCGCGTTCAAATGCATGACGCTAACTCTTAAAAACGGGCAGTACGACTCCAGTTTTCAGAATGGATCGAATGCCACTGTGATCTGGACGGTGGAAAGCTTCTCGCCTGAGTCAGTCATCATTCATCGGAAAGATTCGAGCAACTTTGCGCCTGTTTTTGCGGGCCAGATTTCAAAGGAAGGCGGACGGCTCATCAACGTGACGATGGACGGCAAGCCGGCGCCCGGCGCGTTCTTTACCTGGGGTGATGCGCTTAACTCCATACCTGGCAGCAACGCCGAGCGGGATCGGAGGAATAGCCAAGTCTCTCAAACATCCAGTGCGCCTGCCGCGGCATCGAGCGCCGCAGCGTCACAGCCAGCCACGCATGCAATGCAGAGTTCAAGTACGCTGCCCCCGCTGCCGGCTGTCCTAAAGTTCTGCTCAGGTCCTTGCATGACGCTCGCGCGGAGAAACAATGGACTGTACACACTTGATACGCAGGCGTCGGATGTCGAGAATATCGCGGGAACCTTCCTAGTCAGAAAGTTCACGCCTGAGCTGGTCATCATTGAGTGGAGCAACAACGTGACAGGCATCGGCGTCTACCGGGGCCAGCTTTCGAAGGACGGCACCACGGTGATTAACGCAGTGGCGATAGACGAGGGTTCTCCGGCAAAGAACACTCCAGAACAGGCGCTTTTGCAAATCCCGCAGCGACAGAATTCAAGTAATATCGATCCTCTCGCGGTGCCGGAGGAAATGATTTCCTGCAGCGGAAAAGACTGCCCTTACACAGGAGCGAGGAGCGTGTGGACATTCAGCGGAGCGGAGGGCAGGGGGATCATCGATGACGAGCAATTCGACATCACGGCGGTGCATTATGAGCGCGACAACATGGTCTTCAGGGTGCAGAAAATGGTGGGGCAGCAGAATGCCGGCGCGACCTATGAATTCAAGGGAGCGGTGAAGGGCGATCGGATCGAAGGGACCGCAACGTGGGTGCTTAACGGTCAGACAGGCTCCGATCCATGGATGGCGAGAGTTATTCATCCAGCCCCCTATGACGAGGATGTTTGGTGGCAATTGTTCTACTGCGATGCCGTGCCGGATAAGCCGCAAGCTTCCGCGATGGAAGCCGCAGAGTACTTTTACAAGCAGAATAATGCTGAGCAGGAGTTTTGCTGGGTGCAGGTAGCGGCGATACGAGATCACGATGCGCAAGGTGCAAATGACCTTTCGCGGATGTACGCTCGCGGTGGAATTTATCCGTCTGACATGGGAAGGGCCAGGTTTTGGGAGCGGGTTGCAGCATTACGGGGAAAGCCGATTGGTCCTCCTGCGGCGCTTGATCGGCCCGATGTTAAGATGCATACGACTATGGCAGACAGTATAGAGTTGCTTTTGCAATGGGGTTCAATAATGGAGAAATCGGAATGGGAAGAGAAGTGCAGTAATCCGAGATACCGAGAAAGCCCTTACTGCAGGCAGCCCCCTCGCTGACAATTGGCACCTCAAGCTCCAAGAGTTATCTAACTGAACGGGGATACCCGCGTTCCCTCGACGGAAGCTCCATCTGACGGATGGGCGGCTACAGCTCTGGCATTTGCTCCTGAAGCACCGGTTAACGGAGAGCTGGACGGTCCAGCCGGTGTTTTCATCCTCACCGGCGGGCAATTGACGATGACTCGCGTGCGGGGCCGAAGCCGGCTCACGCGGCTCGGCTCTCGGGTTTGGCCTGGAGGCCGTGGAGGTAATCCACGGCCTTCTGCGCGTGCGCCGCGGCGCTGAAGATGGCTCGTCTGCCTCGTTCCAGGATGGCAGACCCCAGCGGTTGCGGCGCAACACGTTGGAATTAACCATTTCTTAAGTCATTCCTGCCTATAGTCGCTCATGGCTCGCCACGCCGGTGTTAGCCGGTTATAGAGGGGGTTTGCGCATGAAGCTGCTTTCCAGCCTTGGCAGTGCTCTTTCGCTGATGTTTGTTGCCGTGGCGCTATTCAAGCTCCGGTCGGTTGCGCTCTTCCGCGCTGATGTGGCGGTGTGCATCTGGGCGTTCGCCTCTGCTCTCGGCCTGACCTTTGGCGTCTACTTTGTCTATCTGCGCAACCGGATTGCCGAGCTTGAGAAACGGCTGACGGGGCCGGAATGAGCTACCGGCAAATCGGAAAGACACTCCCGAACAAGCGAGGCTTCACGCTCCTTGAGCTTTCCATCGTGCTTACACTCATCGGCGTCATCCTTGGCATGGGGCTGGTGATCCTCACCGCCACGACGCAGGCGGCCCAGTTCAATACCACCGTGGCGCGGATGGACGCGATCCACAAGATGGTGCTCAATTTCGCGGTCGCCAATGACCGCATCCCCTGTCCGGGGGATTTAACCCTTACCACGAGCAGCGCCAATTACGGCTACGAAGCGGGAGCGGGCTCGGGCTCCAGCCCCGGCGTCGGCACGGGCGTCTGCAGCGGCGGCAGCATGTCGCCTGTTGCCAACAACGTCGCCAGCTCCGGCACGGCGGAGGGAGCGGTTCCTACGCGTGCGCTCAAGCTGTCGGACGACTATATGTATGACGGCTGGGGCCGTAAAATCCGCTACGCGGTAGACCCCACCTATACCGTCGCCGGCTCGCTGCCCGTCACTGGCGTGTGCACCGCTACCGCGACCCCTGACGCATCCGCCATTACGGTCGATGATGCCTCTGGTGCTGCGCGCACCAGCATGGGAGCCTATGCGCTCGTCAGCCACGGCGCGAACGGCCATGGCGCGTACACCAGCGGCGGCGTCATGATGAATACGGGCTCGACCAACACCGCCGAGTTGGGCAACTGCAACTGCAGCAGCGCCGGGGTGGCGAACGCCACCTATGTTCCCACTTATGTGCAGAAAGCTCCGACGATCGATCCCACCACCACCACGGATAATTTCGACGATATCGTCACCTACCGCGACGCCTGGCAGCTCCAGCAGGCGAATTTCCAGGTCACGGCCACCAGTTGCGCGGTGTACGTCTATGTCTCGGATCTCAGCCTTAATAACATCCAGAAATTCAACAGCAGCGGCACTTACATCACAACGATTGCCTCTTCCGGCAGCGGCAACGGGCAGGTAGGCAGTCCCGCCGGCCTGGCCATAGATTCCAGTCACAATATATGGTTGGCGGATAACGGTAACTGGCGGATAAAGGAGTACAACAGCAGCGGCACCTGGGAGCAAAACTTCAGCAGCGGATACGGCTCCGCCAACGGCCAGCTTGGGGGACCCGCTTATGTTGCCTTTGATAGTAACAACAACCTCTGGGTGACGGACTCTGGTAACCAGCGGGTGGAGGAATTCAACAGCAGTGGTTCGTGGGTTCAGTCCATCGGCGGCCCATCCCCCTATACCTGCGAAACATCGCCGGCGGGAAGCCTGCCCGCCTGCGCCGCAGGCAACGGCAACGGCCAGTTCGGCAGCAACGGCGACCTGGGCATCGCCATCGATAACAACGGGAATGTCTGGGTGGTGGACACCCCCAACAACCGGATGGAGAAGTTCAACAGCAGCGGCACGTACCTGCTCTCCGTCGGTGCCAGCTACCAGGGCGTGGGCGGCAGCGAAGGAACGGCGGGGAGCAGCAACGGGGAATTTAATCATCCGACGTCCGTCGCCGTTGATGCCAGCAACAATATCTGGGTATGCGACGCTTATAACGACCGGCTGGAGGAGTTCAACACCAGCGGAACCTATGAAGGCAAGTTTTCTATGTCCGCAGCAGGGTGCCAAAGCATAGCCATCGACATTAGCGGGAATTTCTGGATGACCGGCTACGGTGGTTACACTATTTATGAATTCAACAAATCCGGGACACTGCTGTTTTCGTTCGGCACTCAGGGCACCGGGGCCGGTCAGCTCGAGGGCGCCTGGGGCATCGCCGTCGGCAGCCAGTAGCGCCGGCGGGCGGATGCACAGGTGGATTAGTTTGGAATCGCGGCTGCTCATGCCGCTTCTGCCTCGGCCTTGGCACTCAGGCCGTGGAGATAATCCACGGCCTTCTGCGCATGACCAGCGGCGCTGAAAATCGCGCGCTTGTCGTTCTTCAGCACCGTCAGCCAGTTGGCGATATAAGATGCGTGGTCGTCGCGTACTTCAGGGGTGATTTCAAGGTCGGCACAAAGGAACGCGCTTGCTAGTTCCGCCACCAGCTCCTCGCAGGCATAGCCTTCGTCGCCCCATGCTTTGCGTCCAAAATCGCGGTCAAGCCGGGAAGGATGCTTCGTCCAGTGGGCCGATTCGTGCGCCAGCGTCGCATAGAAGCTCTCGGCATCGCGGAATGCCTCGATAACCGGCATCTGGATATAGTCGCCGTCGTTGCTGTAAAACGCGCGGTCGCCACGGTAGCGGACATCGGCTCCCGTCGCTTTGAAGAATTCCTCGGCGTGGGTGATGCGCTCGACCGGCGTGGTCTGTACTTCGGGCTTTCCGTAGTAGTGCTCGGGCAGGCCGTCAATCTGCTCGACGTTGAAAACGGTGTAACCCTTCATGTAGTGAATCTCGCGCTCGGTCTCCTCGCCGTCGCCGTCCGCTTCAGTGCGGGTGATGGAGCTGGCATAGACGACCAGCGAGCCCTTCTCGCCCTTGCGGACATGAGCGTTAAGCTCGGTGGCCTGTCTGAACGTCATCCAGATAGGAGCGGCAAAGCCCTTATCCATCGCCTCGGCCCAGAGCATCAGGATGTTGATGCCCGAATACGGCACGCCGTTATGACGCAGTGGCCGGGTGATACGCCCCGCCGTGTGTGCTGCATTCCACGGTTTCATCCAGGTACGAACGCCTTGCTCCAAGTCCGCGATGATTTTGTCGGTGATGCGCGTGTAAACATCCTGTCTCTCGTGATTCATGGCCCTGTTCTCCTTTTCGGGTCCGGTTAATTCCGAACCGCCGAAGACCAGAAGGCCGGGCGCATTAAGGCGGCCAGTCACCGCAAGGGAAACGGTCAACACGGGACGAGCGAAGCGAGGAATGGAGCGGGCAGCGCCGTTGACGGGACGCCGCGCCCGGCCAGGGTCGCGGCATTGAGGTTCGGTTGTAACCGGACGCGGGAGGACGGCGATTGATGAATGAGTGAGGGATGAGAGTGCGTCAGCGGCGGGGACGATTTAAGCCGGTCTGCAGATCACATTCTGCAGTAAAGTCCGGAACCCTGTAGTAATGTAAGCTCGAAGGATTCCATCGAATTTAGGCGAGGTGCTCCCACTATGGCAAAGCCTGCCCCACGTGCTGCGGGTATCACGGGCCTCTCTACGAGTCTGACTGGTTCGCTCGATGAGCAGATCCAAAAACTGCGAGGCCAGATAATCGAACGGGCCTACGCCCGTGCTGAAAGCCGCGCACCAATGCAGGCGACGACGGAATCTTCGGCAGAAACCGTGGCAATCGACGTCTCGCTGCAAGATGTTTCCGCCGCATTCGACGAAGCAGTTGGACAGTCCGCTCCACAGTCCGATCCCACGGTGAGGACATTCTCGTTCTTCGACATATTCTCTCCCTTTACCTGCATTTGCTTTCTTCTCTGCATTGCGTTTGGCGGGCTCGGACTTTTGGCTCTGAAAACAGCGGATCCAAAACTGGCGCAACAGGCTTCAGGATTTCTGGACGTGGCAAAGATTTTTGCAGGTGCCTTAGTTGGATCGACCTCTTCAACGGCGCTTGCAGCGATCAAATCACGAAAACGGGTAAGCTGAGCACTCCTGAGCAAGTCGCTTGACTCTTAACATGGCGTAATTGCGGGCGGTGACTTCGTGCGATAGAAACTGCTTTGCAAGAGTCAGTTTCAACCCCGCATTACGGAGATGATTTATGGAGCAGTACGTAGGTTTGGATGTATCGCAGGAAGTCACACACCTGTGTGTAGTCGATAGCAAGGGAAAGACGGCCTGGCAAGGCAAATGCAGCTCGACGCCGGACGCGATCGCAGCTGCCATAAGAGCAAGAGCACCCAAGGTGGCCCGCATAGGCCTGGAGAGCGGTCCACTTTCGACGTGGCACTGGCACGCCCTGAACGCCATGGGACTGCCAGTGGTTTGCCTTGATGCCCGCCACGCGCAGGCAGCCCTCAGCATGCAGGTCAACAAAACGGACAAGAACGACGCTGCCGGCTTGGCTCAGATCGTCAGGACGGGTTGGTATCGCGAGGTACAGGTAAAGAGCATGGACAGCCATACTGTCCGGACGATGCTCGGCACTCGCGGACAACTCGTCGGGATGCGCACCAACATACGAAACCAGATACGTGGCCTCCTGAAGACCTTCGGCATCGTGTTGGGAAAGAGCACAGGACCGTTATTGGAGAAGCAGGTAAGTGAACTGACGAATGGCGGTGGCATCCTGAGCGATTCGCTCCGGGCTTTACTGGCGATCTTGCGCAGCGTAAGCGAGGAAGTTGCAAAACTGGACCGCATCGCACATCAGCATGCAAAACAGCACAAGATATGTCGTCATTTGATGACTATTCCCAGCGTCGGTCCGTTGACAGCCGCCGCATTTGTGACCGCCGTCGATGATCCGGCCAAGTTCCGAAAGTCAAAAAGCGTTGGAGCGTTTCTGGGACTTACGCCCAGGCGCTACCAATCAGGAGATGCAGATGTAAACGGGCGCATCTCCAAGTGCGGAGACCATCTCGCGCGAACGTATCTTTTTGAGGCGGCAACCTCGCTGCTGACGAGGGTGCAGAAATGGTCTGCGCTTAAGGCCTGGGGTCTGCGCATTGCGAAGCGAGGGGGAATGAGAAAGGCGAAAGTCGCAGTTGCGCGCAAGCTCGCGGTGATAATGCACCAGATGTGGCTTACGGGGGAGGCGTTCCGCTGGTCGAACACTGAATCGTCTGCCGCATAGAAGCACGGAGGGGAGAATATCAAGAGATCCGTCAGCCGACGGTAGCCTTGTCCCTTGCCGGGACGAAGCGGCGGCTATCCCGCTTATCGGGATGCAGGCCAGCCTTTCAAAGGATGGAATTGCGCTTCTAACATTGGGAAGCCGTAGCTATCTAAAGCCATGTTGTGGCGAGCAAGTCTCGACCACGGAGAGAACTCTGAAACCGGAAAGAACAGGCAAAACCAGGGGCAAAATGGATCGGAGGGAAAATATATGGATTGAATGTCAAGAATGTGTTGACATAGGGCCCGCAATTAGAGAACTCGATAAAATACATTAGCGAGTTAGAGCAGACGCATTTTGGATGGCCACAGCTGAATAGAGCTGCTCGCACACCCAATCTTGTGTTTCATCGGTGACCCAGTCAAAAATGCCCGACCAAATCTCCCCGATTGACGACGGAGGGGGCAGACTAACCCACACCTTTTGCCACCAACCAGAGTTTTCTGTCCGGAGATCGCCGTGAGGGTCAAGCAGCAGGATGCGCCTGGTTTCCGGATAGGAGGCAAATTTGGCGGAGCAATTGGCGTAGATTTTTTCGATCGCGGATGCCAATGCATCAGGAAGTTGGGCGGGGTCGAGGAAATCATCGAAGGAAAGCCCCGGTCCAACCAATGTGATTTGGAGCCCCCTGCTCGGTGCGTTGTCTTCTCTAGCCCATTCGGGAAGTTTGTGAAATGCCCACCACCACTTATCTCCGGCACGCCCTTTCAATCCTGAGCCGGATGCAACTGCCGACCATTTTGCGCGAATTTGCTTTGTAGCCTGAATGGCATAACTGAGAAGTTCGGCGCGTTTGCCCTCCATCAGCATGGGAAGGCGAATCTCGTAAAGGTCCTCCACCGTGAGATCGCGGAGTTCATGAGCAAACACTTCGCCGATGGCGTGATCATTGTTGTGCCGGTAGGGATAGTCGACGGGCCAGGAAATTGACTTCCTTTCAATCACGAGCTGATGACCATTCACCGCGTCCACGTAAAGAGCCTCAGGCTGGGGCACCGTTCTTTCCGCAACGTCGAGGCAGGCACGATGCATGTAGTGAGCGCCCTCGATGCGGTTAAGATGCGCAACCAGGACATCGGTGAAAGGTCTTTCACAACCGCCGGATTCAGGAAGACAGGGCATGACGAACATTCTAAGCAGTGGCCGTCCGCGTTCAAAGCGTCCCATTTAGTACTATGGTCACTTTCGTCCCTCCATCCTCCCCCAAAGAATTCTGTTGCCGGTGCAAAGGCCGCGTAAGATACGCGTCATGGCTTCTTGAGCCAGGGCAACGTCGCAGCCTGATAGACGCGAAATTCATCCAAGAAACTCTCCGCCCACGCGACAGCGTCCTCCACGGCGGCCCCGAGCTTGTCTTCGGCGTAGGTTATTTTGTGCCAGTGTCTGTGCTTCGCGTAGGCATCTTCAAACATCCATGTTGCTCCCTGGTCTTGTTCCTGTAGGACGACGGTGACGCATTCCGCGGCCTTGGTGACGTGTGGCACTTCATAGAGGTGTCCGGAGGCCTCGGTATTCTCAATCAGCACAAATTTGGAAGAAAGCGCGTAACGCATCACCTTCTGTATAACGCTTTCACCGGTCTTGTCGGGCTGCTCCTTGATAATGTAGGTAAAATAACCAAGCTCTTGCAGCTTGGCCTCGATCCTCTTTAGCCGCTCCAGAGCGGGCCCTGTGTCTTTGCCGAGGATCAGGACAGAGTCCGAGTTTTCAAGCATTGAATCTGCCCTTTGCCATACCAGATCGAAGGCCGCTTTGATCGAATCGGTGATGGATTGGACGGGGCTGCTGGCGAGAACCTTCAGCTGCCAGCGAACGAAAATATGGACATCGTCGTCATCATCGCGCGATGGATGCGAAAGCGGATGGCCCTCGTGGGCGAGGCGACGAACCGCAAGAAGCATGGCGTCGGCAAAAGCATATGCCGAGAACTTATGCTCCCAATATTTCGTGTAGAGGTGCTCCTGAATCTCGCAGACGATAGACTCGCCATCGCGCCACAGCGTCGTTTCGGGAAAATAGTTGTTGAGCACCTGAATGCGGATGTCTTCAGGCATACCCTGCAGATCGAGCCGCTTCAACTCCTCCAGTCCGATGAAATCACCATCACTCTCGCGAAACTCTTCCCATTCATCCGCGGGAGTTGTGTCGTCCTGGAAATCCTCTTCGGCGTCAGAAGCCATGCGATTCACCCTTGCTGACTCCTATGTTTGGGAGCCAATCGTTAACGACTGTAAATCATCTGGGTGGTTACGGATTACCTCCCATAAAAGAGGTTATGGGTGGCAATTGCCCACGAAGACTTGGGGCTGGAGATCTTTTACCTGATAGAAACCGCCGGAAGGCCGCGCACCAGATCTAGACCCCGCCACCTAGGAAATCCCGGTGGATTGGGAATGCCGACGACGGCGAACACGTAAGTGTCTAGCCAGTTCATGGTCTCTGCGACGACTGCCGCACATTCCGATTTCGACTTTCCGGGGAAGTTGCTGCCTGACAGAACTCCTTCGTGCACGATGTCATTTCTCATATTTTTGTAGTCGTTTCCCAGCGGGGAAAGCGAATAGCGGTTCGAAGCGGACATCATCCCCTGAAAGTAAGTAAGAGTAGAATCCCCCGTCGAAGCTCGCTCTCGCTGTTTGACGATGTCCATCTGCACGCCGGCGGCCAAGTAGAGATCCTCTAATGAAAAACAGGTGAGGCCACTGAGCCAGTGGCAGAGCTGCAATCTGAGGCTACGGTTACGGTAGGCGGGGTATGCCGTGCCGAGCCATGCCGCAAATATTGTGGCAAACGGGCCTGGGCGGAAACTCGGGAAGCCCACGATGGAGCGAGCGACCACAAACTTGTCTCCGAGGCTCAAGAACTGCATGTCTGAGTTTGCGGTCGTGCCCCACGGTGTCACACATCGGGCAGTTAAGAATGAAAGAACCAGACAAACATCTACTATCTCATCGCAAGCGGCAATGAATTCGGCATCCGATGCCGTGGGGTCGATGCTGGGCAACGAAGCAAAATAGGTGTTGGCACACATGCCCTTTTCTAGCGAGGAAAGGGCATTCGCGTAGTTTGGGAACCGGAAGAACTCCCACATGCCTAACGAACTGGGAACCTCAAAGGTCGGCTCGGTGTGTACCAGGTTGGCGATGGCGAATTGCAGCATTGCGGTCCTCCAGCTTTTTCAGCAGAGTTATTTAAAAAACTCCTCAACAAGATGGAAGCTCAGCTGCTTGGCTGGCGAACGCGGCTCCAGGTAGGTGCGCATGTCCGCGAAGATGTTTTGCGAGTACTGGAGGTCCTGATCAGTGTAGATCAGCGCAAAAATGCTGTGTTTTTTGAAGAAGCTCTTGTGCTTCGCCATCTCCTTCTCGAAGTTTGCCTTTGCCTCTTCATTGATCTGTTTCTGGGTTTTCCCGGTCGTGCTGAGCTCTCCATGCGTGGACCAGGGTGACAGCTCAAAGCCCACCTTGTCCATCGTGTCGGCGTCGATGATGCAGAAATCAAGGCGGTATTTATGCTTGACGTCGCGCCCTTCGTAACGGAACTCGGGAATCAGCAGCGGTATCGATTCCGGATCATCCGATTCGCGCACGAAGTCACAATAGAGCGTCGCGATGGCTTTTTGGTGCATCGACGCAGTTTTGCGCACGAGCACGTGCTCGAAGAAAGTGAGGTACGCATCCACGTCCACGAAGGAGATGGTGGCCTTCTTGTCGGGGACGACCAGGCCGGTCGCAACCGCATGGCCGATCGAGAAATAGCGGTGCGGAAAATGCCGTATTTCGCTCTTGTCGTTTTCCCACTGACCCTTTACGAAGCGCGGGGACACCAACAGGCCGTAATCGGCGTTATTTTCCCCAATCCATACCTCCGCCTCCTCGACATGCGGCCGCATCTTATAGAGCTCGTCGTAGTGCTTCAGGTAGGAGCGGCGCAGGAATGTGTCCAGGTACTTTTTGAGCGCCGGAGATTTCTTGACTTGTTGGAAAAGCCAATTGAAGGACGGATCGGTGCCTTCGTCGAGAATTCGTCTGAAGCCTTCCGTCCACAGTGCCACGTAATGTTCCGGCGAGTTGATGACTTCATTCTTGAGATCGATCACGAAATTAGTCTTGTGACCGATTGTCGCGTTCAGCGAACTTTCATCGTCGAAACCTGTTTCCACGAGTACCTTCGGGAGTATCGCTCGCAGATCGGCTTGCATTGCCAGTATCATTTTGTTCCGTGCGGTTTTGCGCGGGTCGCGTTTGGCCATAAGCAGTGTCCTGATGAGAGTGTTTCGCCGGCAACATAGAAAACAACCATTAACATCTTAGCGTTCTACACCGCGTCAGTACGTCGCAAAGAAGCTCGCCGACTTCTCCGGGTTGTATCCCCGCCGGTCGTAGAGTTTGGTAGTGCTGGGCTCACGGTGTCCCGCGGCGCGCTGCACATCCTCTAAAGAGCAGCCGTTTTCCAGCGCCGTAGTAATAAAGGTGGCGCGCATCGAATGCGCGGAATACCCCCGATCCAGCCCGATGGCCGTGGCGTGCTTGCGCAGGACGCGGTCGATGGCGTCGGGGTGCATATGCCGGCGTGTCTCCTGCTTCTTCCGGTTATGGCTCAAGGGCCTGAACAGCGGCCCGTCCAGGTCGCCGGTGTGGCCGGCGGCTTCCAGATATGCTTTTAGTCTCTTCACGGTATTGGGGTGGATGGCCAGGGCGTCGTGCCGACCGCCCTTGCGGGTGACGCGCAGCGAGTCATACCCGCGGTTCTGATGCAGGTCTTCCACGGTCAGCGAGCCAATTTCGGCGCGGCGAAGCCCGACCTGCAGCCCCACCGCTAGAATGGCCCGGTCCCGAAGGCCCTCCAGAGTCTTCTCGTCGGGCAAGGCAAGCAGCTTCGCCGCATCCGCCTTCGAGAAGGCAAGGGTCGTGCCCTCCTGGCGGTTGATGGCAGGCCGCTCGACCTCTGAGACTGGATTCTTCTCGGCATAGCCGTAGCGGACCAGGTGCTTGAACAAGCTCGAAAGCGCCGCAAGCCGGCGGCGGACGGTGGACGCGGCCGCGTCGTCGATCTCGCGCATGATGCGTTCCCAGGCGATGACGGCACGGTGGTCTACCTTACGCAGCTCCTCATACGAGCGGATTGTGATCGTCCGCATAAAATGCTGCACGTCCTGCTTATAGGCGCGGCGGGTGCGTTCGCTTTTCTGCTTGGCAAGCCAGATGTCCTCTTCCGGAATGTCGGCAAGTGCAGCGACGATGGAAACAGCCTGGCCCGCACTGCCCGAAACAGCGGGCGGAAACACGGCGGGGGCGGTGTCATCCTCAGTGGGCATTGCGGATCAGCTTCACGGTGATGGGGAGACTCTTAATTCGCATCCTTTTCTCAGCTGTGAGCACCATCACTTTTCGTTGTATGCCCAAAGCAAGGCAGGCGCAATCCGCGAAAGACATACCGTGGGCTTTGGTTTCGGGATAGAGTTTCGCGCTGGTTTCCGCAAGCGACCTATCGAAAGGAACGATGTCCAGCGATGCGCTTTTCACGAGTGCATGCAGCGTCTCCACGGCGACGCTGCGCTCGATGGTCTTCTTCATGACCTCGGAATAATTGACGGCGGAGATGAAGGCGCCGACCAGCGATGCGCGGACAATGTCCGCACCCGGCTCGTGATTCATGACGGCCAGCAAGGCCGAGGCGTCCAAGACAACGCTAGTCACGCTCGATCTCCGAGCGGCGCTCGGCGTTTATCTCATCGGACAGAAGGACGCCGCGCGGGACGTGCTTGGCAAACTCCGCCTGTACCTCCGCAATGACCTGGTCCAGCGTCTTGATGTGCAGGCCGTGCCGGTCGTCGACGATTACGACCGTATCGCCGTGGGCGATGTGGTGGCGGTCGCGCGCTTCAGCGGGAAGCGCGACGCGCCCCGATGAATCCACCTTAAGGCGGTAGACCTGTTGCTGCTCTTGCATGGGGACGAGACCCGTTTGTAGTTGAAGGAAGGATGGTCCGCGTACTGTGCCATATTCAAAAGCTTCGGGCAAGCGGAATATGGTCTGCCGCTTATAGGCCATCTACGGGGCTTCTGACCCCTGCCCCCGCCGTGTTCATCCCCTACGTGAGAAACCGGATTATCGCGCGCTTAGGATATTCGATCACTGCGACGCCGCATCAAGGTGCTCACTGATTCGGTCGAAGCTGTCAGCGATCAATTTGAGCAGGCGGAGGTAGTCGGTGCGATGCCAGTTTCCTTTGGGAAGGCCGAGTTTCGCCGCGGCTGCTGCTGCTTCCTCCTTGCTTGGTGGGTGAGCTAGTCCACCATGGATGCGCAGGTCGTATAGGAAGGCCAGCGGCGCAAACTCATCCTGGACTTTCCTGTGTAAACGTGACAGCTCTGCCTGCAAATCAGCTTCACTGGGTTTCTTGTTTTTGCCCTCTGCCTGCTTTAGCAGCGCGGGGAGTTTAGCCTTCTTTGGCCGAATGGCTTCCATCAACAGGGCGATGAGTGTTGTACGTTGCAGCAGTTTGCGAGAGCCGAGAGTTGTTGGTGACTTATCAAAGGTCTCGTGCAGATTCTTGCCAATACCGGTGAGTAGTTTGCGCAACGGTGCGGATTGCAGGCCATCCAGGAACAGGGTTGAGGCGAGCGTAGCTCTCTTTATGAACTCATCGTCGCCGGCCGTAACGGGGTAAACCCATTTCAGCTGGCGTCCGGCTAGACTGTCGAGGGAACCTCGCCACAGCGGGTCGGTAATCGTCACCCCGAGCGAAGCGGCCATCTCCGCGAAAGCAGCATTAAGTCTATTCAACGCATGCACCAGGAAATTTACCGCTTCCGGAATGGGCATCTCCTGCAACAACGCTCTGAGAGTGTCGGCACTGGGCGGCTCGACGGCGTACTCCTTCCAGTGATGCCATTCTTCAAAGGGAACCCCTTCGGCAAAGTCGCCGATGGCAGTAGTGAGCAACTCGTTGCCAATCCTTGATGTGCTACGGGTAAGCCCCCAATAGCTGCTATTCGACACAGAGCCGTCGTCCTTTACGTCGAATCCCGAAGCCACCTCGTATTTTGTTAACACTTCCTGGCGGAAGTACGTGCGATCCATGAAATCGCAGATCACGCCTTCGAAGTCACGTTCTTCGGCATCTCGTAGACGCCTCCAACGGGCCGGGGCAACAGGTCCCGCACTCGTCGGCAGAGTGAAGACGTATGAATCGAAAGTCGGCGCGTCGTCCCAGGGATTTTCAACGTCAATTGCGGGAGGCTTGATTTCGAACCACAAATGTAACCGACGCTGCAGATATCTTGCTCCGCGCTCGAAGCCGTCCCGTAACCCCCAATTCTGCAAGAGTGCCTTGGAACCCTGTTCCGGAGAACCCAAGGTCAGCTCGCCGTTTACGAATGCTGCAATCGTTTTCTGCGCTGGATTGACGAGAAGGAGCTGGCGATAGTGACCGACAAGCAATGACATCTGCCGGGCCTGCAGATATTTGAGGAGGTAGTCAGCTCGGATTTCGACTGTCTGGAGATCCCCCTGGATCACGCGCCGGATAAGTGCATCCACTCCGCGCCGAGGGTCCCACCAGATACCGCATCCTGCCGTCCTTTCCTTCAGGCCTAGAAACATCCATAGGTCGGGGTTGATGAACAGCCGGCTGTCAGAGCCGCCAAAATGGACAAACACCAGCGGTTCGCCAACGACCGAGGTAAACGGGAACTCAAACTTATGGAATGCTGCGTAACTGTATTCCTTCGCACCATATGCGGAGTGGATCACGCCGCCGGGTGTCCCAAGGCTGCCAAGGACGTTGCCGACTGACTCCAGCTTGTCGTAGACGGATGCGAATGCCTCAGGGGGGAGCAGGAGGCTCTGTCGCATGACTTCATCCTCGACGCCTCGCTCATCGAGGGGCGAGTTAGCCATCCACGCCCCGAGTCTAACCCAAGGGCCAGCTAAGCGCTCTGCGAAGAGATCTTCGGAGAAGTCCAGCTCGGGAATGCTGGACAAATGACCCGGAGCATCATTTCGGTTCAGAATTGCGGTCACACACACGCCTCACTATCCTGATATTCGAGCGGTATGCAAATACCGTTTCACTCATTGGGCGTTGGTCGATCCGAAAGAGTTATTTGCGAGATAGTTCAGCAGGCAGTGCCGTACCAAACCCTCATAGAAATAGGCGTATGGCAGTTTCTCGGACGGGGTTAATGACCTGTTGTCAACGATCATGCCAGACGTGGGATCGATGTCCCATTTCTCGCCGCCCTTAATCGGCTGACTCAAAAACATCGGCTTCCCAGCGTGGAGGTATTTCGACCTGGCCATGTAGACGACATTCAACACCTTGCCGAGGTTGGCGCGCTTGATCTTCAAGTGCTTGGCTTTGAAATTGCCGCCCTTAAAGAATCCGCGGGAATGGTGTTCGATGAAGCGAATGAATTTCTTCCGTGATTTTCTGACATCGAATACCGTCTTTAGCTCGTTCTTGAGTTCCTTGGGCAGTGTGGATTGTTCAATAAGATCGGTGACGCCTTGGTTTTCGAGCTTATCGTCCTTGTGATCCAGCGGCATGTCCTTGGACAGCGTCTCAATCGCGGAGACCAGCCGGATAAATACCATCTCGCCATCGACGCCCACTTCTTTGACGGCACGCGCGTAGTGGTGGCACGCGAGAATGAACTTCTGATGTAACCCGTGATCGAGCCTTTTTACCTGGTCCAGGAATTCCTTGAAATCGGTTGCAAGATTTTGATTCTGCTTCTGAAAAAGAGGCGGATAAAGTCCCGGATTGCACTTCATCCGGAGGAATGGGTACTCCCTCTTGATAGTCATGCCGAGGCTTGGATTTCTAGCTGGGAGCCTGCTGGAAATGAAATAAAAGCGACATCGGAAAAACACCGACATCAAGGCCAGGAGCTCTCCGAGTATCCCATCCTTAAAGTAGTACCCATCCTCATTTGCCTTGCGATTGTACTCGTGGGGGCCGAGCGGATAGTGAAGTATGAGGTTGTAAAGCCACAAACCGTCTCTAGACTCCTCGGTGCTCATCGAAGTACAGATGATCTTACCGTCCGCGTAATTCAGCAGGCCGGGAATATGGCACTCTGAGCCCAACTCATATTCAACGGCGTACTGCTGGCATCCGCTGGCGAGCGCTTCGAGGTTTCTTATCCAGCCCATTCTGTTGTCGTTGTCTTTCGGCATGCTGATGGCTCATGTTGTGACCGCGTGCGTTATAAATCTATCCACCGCACTCGCTCAAATATAGTGGCCAAAAGGCAATGGAGGAACGTTCTTGATGGGGCCGGCTGTAAGAATCTCCCCGACAGCATCTGCGAACTTCAGAGTGATCGGCATCCCGTCGCCGAAAATGCAGGTGTTGTAATTGAGTTTGGTGAGGGCAAGGATGTCTTTCAGCACCACATTGATGTCCGCCTCGCCCTTGCTGATATCGATGACGAGCGGGTTGGGAACCTCTCGCCCTGGGTAGGTTTGAATGCGCGGAGTCCAGCCGCGCGTCCAGAGATGGGCGCTGCGCGCGCTGCGGATGTTCGCTAACCCGCGCAGCACCGGATTCTGGCCTTTGCGGTAGAGCTTGAGATTCCTTTCCTCGCAGATGCGGACGCCAACCATGTTCGTATCCGTACCGGCTGCGTCCGCAAATCCAGCCCACTCTTCCGCTTCAAACCGCACTTTCCCGTGGATGAACATTTCCTTGGGCGGGCGACCGGCTTTCTTCGTGTACGTCTTGATGGCAAGATCGCCCAGCGCCTTGGCCGCCTCATACTTCAAATGAAAGTCGCCGGTATCCTCGTTGTACCAGGGACCGAGCGCTCCCTTGAAAACCACTCCGTCCCCGGAATCGAGGAACATCTGCGCTGCGCAGCAGGCATTCTTCGACGTGCCGCTGGTTTCGTCCTTCTTGAAAACCAGTCCTACATAGCACACCCCGTCGCGGATTTCCGCGACTTTCCAGGGACGGCCTCCCACCTTGTAGAAGATGGCGGTGCAGAGATTCCAGGCGATTTCGGATTGTCGCGCTGCCGCGCGGGCGTCGAAGTCGCTGTCGGTGGGCTTGAGAATGTTCGACAGCGTGCTCTCCCTGACGATCTGCGTCAGCACCATGGCATCGAGAAGCCGCGCCTTGAGCTGATTGTGAAACTGCTCCTCATAAACGTAGGGTTCCGCTTCCTTCTCCATCTCTGTGAAGAGGGCGCGCGTCTCGTAAAACGCTTTTGCCTGCTTCGCCTGCTTGAAGGCTCTTAACGCCTGCTGGCGCACTTCCGGCTCGACGACGGATTTGGGGCGGCAATACTTCCACACCTTGTCGGGCACCACGACAAACCACAGCTCCGGTTTCTCCGTCTCCTCGCGTATCGCCTCAAGGATGCGCTTGGAGAACACGCTCACTGTCCCGTAGACGCGCTGGTGCGCCTCGTCGAGATAGAGATACTCGTCGATCTCGGCGTCCGTTACAGTCAGCGTCAGAAGGGGCTTGGTATTCCAGCGTGAGCGGAACACTGTCTCGAAGCCTGGAAACGGCGGACGGCCAAGCAGCGGTGTTGTGTTGAACACCGGGCGTTGCACCCATTCGACCCAGCGCTCGAAGCATTTGATGCCGGTTTCCGTGCCGATCACACCGGCCTTGATGCCATACGGCTTGCTCTCGTCCAGCGGCCCGAACAGGGTGAGGCCGTCGCGCGGGTCCTCCATCGCCTGATCGTGGCGGAACAGCAGGCGCGGCTCCAGAATGTGGATCAGGTCTTTCATTGCCCGTTGCCCTCCGTTGCGTCGTCTTCAAAAGCGTCGTCGTCGCGGGAGTCCCGGCCGTAATCATCGGCCGTCTCGTCATCCTCGACGAACCGCAGCAGCTGCGGATCGGTATAGGACACCGGGCTGCAGAACGGCATTGGCGTGGGAGGGATAGTCAGGTTGGCCGTGCTTCCGAGCCTCACGGTGATTTGGTCCGCGCCGTCGCACAGGTAGGTGGCGGCGGCAAGCGTCCGGTCGCGCCATTCATCGTTCCACCACGATTTACACTGGCTCCGCCTGGCTGAAGCCAGCCGCTTTTTGCTCTCCCAAATGGTGGTGCCGTCGTTCGTGAAGAGAACGTGCGATTTGAAAATATAGGCGAGCGTGGGATGCACAAGGGGGCGGGCCTGCACGGCGTAATGCCAGAAACGCTTGACGCTCACGCCGGTTGTCGGATTCGTGCGCGTGGCGTATCCGACCATCGCGCGGTAAGTTCTCTCCCCGTCTACGCCCGTGAAGAATACCTTGTCATTGGGCACGCGCTCCTTGGGGAAGTAGAAGCACTTCGCTTTGTTGGCCAGCTCGTAGACGGGAAGCTTGTGCTCGGCGAGCATCTGTTCCCAGGCAACGCGCAAAAGCTGAAACAAATGTTTCCCGAAGGTGGATTTAGGTTCCGCTAGCAGCACCGCTACTTCGAGGGGCTCGCCCGCCTTGGCGATGTACATTTCTGGGCCGAGTTTTCCTTCAAAGTCCGAGGCTTCTGCGAAGGCGATCAGAAACATCCCGTCCTGCACCGCAGGGTATGGAAGTGTGGGAGCAACTTCTAGGACGCCGATGCTCCTGCGCGAGAGCGAGTGAAAATAGATGTGTGTAGGCAGCGTAATCGGAAACCAGTTGGAGAGATATTCCTCCGGCTCCTTGCGCATCCCCTGCTCGGCGCTGAACTGCGTGCGCCACCAGTCGTTGACCGCCGTTCGGTTGAATTTCGGGTCTTTGGGAACCTTGTCTTCTTCGAGTTTGTCCAGCAGCTTGGCAAGCCCCGCGCTCCAGGAGTGCGCGAACGGCACGGTATTGACGCGGGTGATTTCGATGGTGATTTCACCATGCGGCAGATTGTCGATGTGGAGCGGAATGACGAAGTCCTTGAGTTTTTCCTTTTTGGCTACGCCTTGCGCGAAGTGCAGCTCCTTGAGCGGGCCGTCCTTGGCGTTCGATGTCCGCGAGAGAACGTAGAGCACCTTGACCGCGCGGGTTTTGATCACCTCTTCGATGTCGTCCCAGAACACCTCGCCGCCCAGGAGCTTGGTGAGATCGCACCATACGCGGTAGCCCTCGTTCGCCAGCTGCAGCGCAAGCCAGAGCGTGAATTCATTGTCTTCGGGATTGGCGTGACTCAGCAGCAAGGTGTCCCTTGCTGGTGCGGCCTTCGCGCTTTGGGTCATACATTCTCTTATGTGTGAGTCGGCACGATTCAGCTCAGTTTTGAATTTCCTCTTCGAGTGTAAGCAATTTCATTTTCGCCTTGGCCAGGATCTCTAGTGCGCATGGCAGGCAGTAATTCTTTCTGCCGCCGTCATGGTCATGGACCGCAAGGCATTTCTGGCCCATCTGGACACTGTGTTGCTGTCTGTTGCGGTGGCAGACTCTTTTGTGCAGAGCAATCTCCACTTCAACGTGCGTAATGATGTCTCTGATCGCCGCCATGCATCTACCCTCCGCTCTTGCTCGGCTTTAACACCGCCCGGATCTTCTGGACAAGGCCATCGCCTATCGCGTCCAGGTGATCGAACGCATCCTTGAGCTTCTCGGCGGATGCTTCTTTTCTTCGACCTTCCGGTATTCCCATATGCTCGTTCACCGCAATGTTCATTAGAATGATGATTGCCTTGTGATTTGGCATTCCCCTGACATCTTGAGAAATCTTGCCGAGACCGCGAGCAGCCCGCCCGAGGCCAAGATCAGCGAGCAACCTGTTGGCTACGGATTTGCCGCGTTCCGCCAAACGCTTCTGCAGAGCTACGCGTTCATCCTGGGGCTGCGCCACAAATTCTTCCGGCTCCTGATGGGAAAGTTGCGCCTGCGCCTGCAAAAGCTTGTCGCGAAGCGTCTGCGGATCTGTGAGGTCGCGCATCTTCAGGGGAGTGCCGGGAATGGGCTGATTGAGAATGGTTTCCAAAACCCGGTCATCCTTGGGATCAAGGAAAGAATGAGTAATAAAGTGGCTCACAATTTCGTCAACCACGCTCATTCCCGTGTCGAATCTGCGTGACGTGCCGCCGCCCGATCCCGCGCCGGTCCCGGCGGAAAACTCGGGGCCGGTATTCATGGCCGCCAGCAGGCTGTGAAACATTTGCTGATCCGCAAGCTCTATCTCCCGGAAGTCCTTCCATCTCGCATCATTGTTTAACCCGACGTGAGAGATGATGAAGCCTTCGTTGTCGGAGTGCTGAGGGTCGGTTTCATAGTTCACACGCATAATGCGCCCGATGAACTGGATATATGCTGACAAGCTGCGAAACGGGCGGAAAATGGCAGCCACGCTTAGGCGCGGATGGTCAAATCCTTCGCCCAGCATCTGCACCTGAACGACGCAATCGAGACGATTATCCCGTAGAGCGTTAAGGACGACCTCGCGATCTTCCTCGGGCATGTCGCTGTGAATTTCGGCCGCACGGAAGCCAAATTTTTCGTAGAGCGCCCGGACCTGCCGCGAATGATCGACAGAACAGGCGGAGGCGATGATCTGGTGGTGAAAACCGTTTTGCTCCCTCATCATCAGGCACCGGCGTATGCTCGCCTCGACGATATGCCGGTTGCACTCGGGCGCAAGCGCAATGCCCCTGCGGAACCACGCCTCTTCCCGCAGAGCAAGCACTTCCTCCAGCGTGTGGCGGCGTTGGTCATTGCGGTAAGTAAATTCGATTTCCTGCGGAGCGACGTTGATGGCATGCAGGCGCTTGATGTAGCCGTTCACCATTGCGGACGCGTAGGTGTAACGGTAGATAGGCGTCCCTACCAGAGGTTCGCCGTCACTCCGAAATGGAGTAGCGGTCAGGCTTATGACCTTGGCATCCGGAAAGCGCGTAAAGACTTTTCGCCAGCTATCGGCAACGTTGTGATGGCCCTCGTCCACCAGAATCATGTCGAAGAATCCATCCGGAAATTGCGGCAACCAGCGATCAGCCGAACTTGCCAGTTGCTGGATGTTGGTCACAACAAAATGGCTGCGTATGCAGTCGTGGATGTTGGCATTGCGGCCATTCAGGATCGCGCGATAAGGCCCAGCCGTGTATGTCTTCAAAACCTTTCTGGTCCGCCAGAAACAATTCGGAGTCGTTATATCCAGAGCGCCGGCCACGCCTTTCAAAATCGTCAGATTCGGCGTGATGATCAGGACTCGACCATTTGCAATGCCAAACGGAAGAGTCGCCATCACCCCGGTTTTTCCGCCGCCCACAGGGATCTGAAGAATCGCAGGATCGGTACTGCTGGCAAAGTGGCGGCGCGCATGCCGATGAGCTTCCTTTTGCGGCTCGCGGAGAAGATCGTTGGCTTCGATGTTGGCAGGGGCTGTTTGAAATAGCTGGCCGATACTCCCGGAGTCTTCCGGGGCGGCCAGAAGTGTGGTGCGGAACGGTTCCAGGTCGGCTAGGCGGTAGTAGCGGTATTTGCTGGCTGGACGGCGCAACGACTTAAGTTTCCCCGAGCTATCCCAGCGCCGGAGCGTTTGAATCGATATGCCCAGGTACTCAGCGGCATCTCCAACTGACAGCAAAGTATCATCAACCATGCACAACTCTATACAACACTACTCATTCAGCTGTCAAGGGGGCACGGTAGAAGCGGCCATTGCCAGGTGCAGCCTGAATCCGACTTCCTGTTCCGTTGCTACTCAAGACCCTGAAATGCGTGCAGTTAGTCGGCTCAAATCTCTAAATCATCAAGAAATTCAGAAGCCGGCTCAACACTCGTGACCAGCAAATGGTCCCGCGCACGTGTGCATGCCACGTACAGCAAATGGCGTTCTGTGTTGTAAATCTCTTCGAGATCGGTGTCGTCCGCAACGGTCTCGATTCGCGATTGCAGGGGAATTATCTCGTCATCACAGGCCATTACCACCACAGCCCGAAATTCCAGGCCCTTTGCCAGATGCATAGTGCCAATGGAAATCTGACCGCTGGTCGTTTCAATGTGCTCGTCGAGCATCTTGAACGGTAGGCCACTCTTTTCGACTGCAGCACGTGCACGCTCCACCTCGGCGTCAGATCGCACGAAGACCCCGAATTCATGGGGCACGACCCCTTCCTTACTGCGCTCTATCAGCCACGCACCAACTGCGCCGTTTTCCTCTTCCTGATTCTTAAACGTCCGAACTACCGGGGCGGGTCCATTAAATACT
>Ga0210386_10000741_pt1 | contig 29972 bp, 25 predicted proteins | sample IncBWH32OmetaG_FD_160091 | JGI IMG/M metagenome (GOLD analysis project Ga0210386, IMG submission 160091) | Forest soil microbial communities from Barre Woods Harvard Forest LTER site, Petersham, Massachusetts, United States - Inc-BW-H-32-O ...
TGCATTCTTTTTCCGGAACGCCCCACTGCTGCGCGGCGGCGCGCACCAGCATCAGCCGCCCGCTGGCGCCGGATTCGCGCAGCGTGTCGAAGAAACTTCGTACGGAGTGCGAGCCGTCCGTATCCTGGTCGCCGTACTTCGCGTCTCCGCCGCCTTGCACGACTTTCACGCGGTTCCAGTCGGCGTCGAGTTCATCCGCGACGATCATGGGCAATCCGGTGCGGTCGCCGCTGCCCATCTCGGAGCGGTGGGCAACGATATAAACCGTTCCGTCCGTCGCGATGGCGAGATATACGTTCGGCTGCAATGCCGCCGAGGCCATCGACTCCGCCGCCGGCGGCTCCGCGCCCGCCAGCAAACTCTCGGGGAGATATCGCGCGCTCAGGACAAACGCGCCCGTCCCCACAATTCCTTTCAGAAAACCGCGACGGCTGACATTTTCAATTTGGATCATGTCCTCACCTGACTTGCCTCTGATGTCGACGAAAATAACTCAAAATCCGCCTATTTCTGTACTCTATCCTACCTGCATTCCAGAGGCTTGCAAGTCGGGATGATTGTCTTCGCACGTTCGCCCGAGAACAAGCAAATACATTGCCCCGTTCGCTGGGCACTGGCATACTCGGTTCCCGCAGCACGGAGAGCACCTCACAATGAAACGCGAATATCACCGCTGGCATTCCCCCCGGCTCGGCCTCGAACTCGGCGTCGTGGTTTACGGTCATTGGGGCGCGCCCCTGATGGGCTTTCCCACCAGCGCGGGGGACGAGTGGGAACTGGAAGGGCAGAGCATGGTGGGCGCGCTGGCCGAATTCATTGATGCGGGGCGCATCAAGCTTTACACCGTGAACTCAATTAACGGGCTCAGCTTTTACAACAAGGGTGCGCATCCGTTTCACCGCAGCTACGTGCAGTCCGTTTTCGATTCTTACCTGCGCGAAGAAGTTGTACCGTTCATCTGGGAAAACTGCCAGTCTCGTGCGGCGATCGCCACAATGGGCGCTTCCTTCGGCGCGTACCACGCGGCGAACACCCTGTTCAAGCATCCGGATATTTTCAAGCGTTGCTTCGCGATGTCGGGGGTATACGACCTGCGGAATTTTATGGACGGGATGTACGACAATAATTTTTATTTCAACAATCCCGTGGACTATCTCGCCAATCTTTCCGATTCCTGGTATTACGAGCAACTCGCTTCCTGCGACATTCACCTCATCACCGGCACAGGCCAGTGGGAACACAGCGGCCCGACGTACCGCCTCTCCGAAGTTCTCGCAAGCAAGGGCATCCGCCACTCCGTGGACAACTGGGGCCCGGAAGGCGGCCACGACTGGCCCTACTGGAAGTACCAGATGGGCACGTACATCAACAAATTGTACTAGGGGAATTATTCAGTCGAGTCCGAGGTGGTCCATCTGATAGTGGCCTTTTTCGATCACCTGGTCCTGATCGATCCAGACGTTGCAATTGCGGGTGAGCACGTCCACATGCGTGCGTGACTTCCAGTCGGCGTGGGTCTGGCTGCCGTAAGGATCGCCGAACGCGATGTGCACGCCGGGAAATTTTTCGTCTTGCAGCAGGATGCCGATCATCCGCGTGAGGCCCAGGTTGGTGCCGAACGCGAGCTCGCCGACGCGATCGCTATTTTCGTCGGTGTGGCAATAGCGCCAGAATTCGTCTTCCAGATCCTTGCGAGCGCATTCGGCGTGCACCAGGCGCCCACCGACAATCTCCAGCACCAGCGGCGTCTCTTGCAGATCGCCATATTTCCCGTTGAAGTAATCGCCGGCGGTGGCATCGCATACAAATCTGCCATCCACCGTGCCGGGTGTGGTGAAGACTTCGCCCGCCGGCAGATTTGACCAGTAGCGCGGGCTGATGAGGCCGCTGGTCTTCACCCAATCCAAGTGACGGTCGAAGTGGGCGGAAAAGGAAGTGCCAGCTTCGGTTTTAACGGTGAGAGTTTCGGCACGGAGCATGCGATCGCGCAATTTATCACTCAGGCGGTCCACCATTCGGTAATCCGCGCGCATGCCTTCCTGCATGATTTCGGGAGTGACACCGACCATGTGTGCGTAGCGAATCTGCCGGCGCTCCACCACTTTCACAATGGACATGCGCGCACTCAGCTCGCCAGGCTGCGGCGTCATGCAGAGCACGCCCACATCCGCGGTTTCCAGGGCTTGTAGCACCGGCTCCGGCGCGCCCTTCATCGGGCGAGGGCCGAAATCTTCCAGGAGCAGACCGGTAAATTCCGCGCCGCGCCCCAGCAACGCCTTTTCCAGGCTCGCGGCCACGCTGCGGCTGATTTCGTCGGCAATCAGGGCGACATGCTCACCGTGCTGCACACCCAGGCATACGTCAATGGCGTTCTCAGCGCCGGCCATCAGCTCGATTGGGGCGTTTCCAAAAGTCATCTTTATTATTTTACCTGATTCCTGCGTCAGGCCAAAAACGGGGTTGCTACGAATTGCCTTGTCCAGCCACCTTTTCCGCGCGTTTAGGTTCGACACGAAACGCCGGAATCTGCCCGCCGCCGCTGGTGACGTTTGCCAGGCTGCTGGAGCTTAGCCGCGTCAAAAATCCCGAAAGCTTTCCCCGGAACAGATAGGGCGCCAGGTCGACCAGCATGTCTCGAAACTCCACTTTTCCGTTCGAGGCGATGTAGGGGAACTCGCCGCGCCGCATCGCAATTTTTTCCTGGACGATCCAGCAGCCATGCTCCTTCGCCGACTTCCCGCCGGGAAGCGCGGCCTGGATCGATTTCTCCCAAATCCTGGCGTCCACTTCCCAGCCGAGCGTCACGCCGGTTCCGCCGTATTCATCGCTGGGTTTCAGCACCAGGTCCTTCTGATTATTCCGGATGTAATCGAGCAGGGCGATCGGCTTGCCGAGATAGTCCGTTTTCACGTCTTCAACTACGCGCGTCCAGGGCACGTGCCGATGAATCACTGCCAATTCTTCGGGAGAAAAGAGCTTTGCGTTTTTCTGTTCCGTCAGCACCGCGAAGAAAGCCTTCACATGAGGAATCTTGCAGCGGAAATTATTGGCCACGCAAACCGCTTGCGCTTCGTAGGCTTTCACCAGTGCCGCGCACTCCTTCGGCCTGGCAACGATGTCGTTGATCAATACGCGCCGGTAAACCAGGTCGATCTTCTTGCCCTTGGCGGTTAGTTTTTTCCCGTCCCATTCGAGTTCGCCCGGATCGGCCAGGACCACGGGTACCTGCAGACTCTCGAAGCGTTGCTTCAAAATCTCAAATTCGCTCCACGTGGGCACCTCTTTCCAGTCAACAATCAGCATCTGAGGGCGCTGCGAGGACGCGCCCCAGTCGCGGTAGGTGCCGATCAGCGCGTCCAAAAGTTGCGCGCTCAACGAATAGCTGTGAATTTCAAATTTCTTCGCGAACTCCTTCATCACCGGCAGTTCGCGGAATATTTCCGAGAGCGTTTCCGTGTACCCCGAACCCGCGGGCGATTCGCCGTTGTATTCGGTGAATTTCAGCGAATCCGGCAGCAGGAACGCATCCACACGTGAGGCCGTGCTGGCGGGGCCTCCGCCGGCCGGCAACCGCACCAGGCGCTCTTCTTCGGGGCGCAGGTGAAATTGAGAGAAAAGCGATCGATCGTCCATGGCCAGGCTGGCCACGCGCTCGCCGAGGCGTGCGAGGATTTCCGTGGCATTCCGCACGCGGTCTTCGTCTTTTGGCGAAAGAAAAAATGGACGCAAGAACGGGCAATGCACCCTGTTCCCGAAGGTCAGCTTCGCGCCCTTCAGTTCTCTCAGGAACTTCTTCGGAAAGTCGGGAGACTCCTTCAACAAGGGCCGCAGGAGTTCATTCCAGTATTCGACCGGGTCCTGGCCAGGAGATGGAGTTCGAGCGGGCCTCATCGCTTGGTGGATCCCGAAGGCGCGATTTGCGCCGCTTGCGCCGCGCGGGGGGCCGCGGTGAAGCCCGCGGCGGCGCCGATGCCCAGCATCTCTTCCCAACGCGGCCAGCTGTTGGAGATATTTCCGTACAAAGCGCGATCGATTACCAACCGCGACATTTTGTCCACCACATGCGCGAAATAGAATTCGGTGATGCGGTCGCGTTCAAAATCCGGCGCGGGGTTCAGAAAGTCGATGGCATAGGGCACGCCATCCTTGATCGCGAATTCGATCGTATTCATTTCGTAGCCAAGCGCCTGGTTGATCGTTTGCGCGTCTTTCACCACGCGGGCGCCGAGTTCCTTCGATAGATAGGTGTGCTCCACCAGGTATTTGCGTTCATTCGGGTCGTAGGCGACGGGCAAAATGTCGGTCTTGCCGAAGGTGAAGCACCGCACGTACTGGGTGAAATCGATAAACTCCTGCAGGGTCATGCAATATGGCGAAGTCTTGTCGTACGCCTCCAACAACTCTTCCTTGTTGTGCACTTTGTAGACGTGCTTCCAGCCTCCTCCCGAAAAAGGTTTTAGAATGGCAGGGCGTCCCACGTAATCGAGCAGCCCATCCCAATCCATCGGGTAGGTCAGGTTCCTCAACGACTCCGAGTTGATGTCCACATCGGAGGGATAGCCCTTCTGCGGCAGGAGCACGGTTTTCGGGATCGCGATCCCCAGTTTTGTTGCCACCGAATAGTTGAAATATTTGTCGTCGGCCGTCCACCAGAAGGGATTGTTGATGACATAGGTGCCCTCCAGGACCGCATGTTTCAGGTAGCCGCGGTAATATTCCACTTCATGCGAGATGCGGTCCACGATCACGCGATATTCGGCCTGCTCTCCCATCTTCGTGCCGCCGAGCTTTACGAATTCAGCCGTCACGCCTTCTTTCTTGCCCAGCTCGTTCACGCGCGCGATAAAAGCGGGAGGAAAGCTGAATTCGCGCCCGCACATCAATCCAACTTTAACCATGATTTCCTCCTGGTGACTGGCTCGGCATAACGGTGCGACCCTGCATTCAGTTAATTGCGGCCGCCGAACTCGATTTGGTGTCCTGAACGCTCGCGCGAGTCTCCATCACCAGGTGGCGCACCACGTCCTTCAGGTCGCCGGTCTGTTGGTAGACGCGCAACTGGCGTTCCGCGCTGGTTCCCTCATTCAGGATGGTGTGGATGTATTCGACCGCGCTGCGGCTTCCGAGGTCATCCACAACGTCGTCGATGAACTCCATCAGCTCCAGCATCAGCTCGCGCATCGGCACTTCCGCTTCGCGGCCAAAATCGATCAGCTTGCCTTCGATGCCGTAGCGCGCTGCGCGCCACTTGTTTTCTTCGATCAGCGCCCGGCGGTAAATGCGCCAGCTCTGGTTGCGCGTATACAGGCGGTGCAGCTTGACGACGATGGCCTGGGTCAAAGCCGCGATCGCCACAGCTTCCTCAACGCGCGTTGCGGTATCAAACATTCTGAATTCCAGCGTGCCGTAGGTCGGATGCGGGCGGACGTCCCACCAGATCTTCTTTCCCGTGTCGATGCAGTTCAGTTTGACCAGCAGATTGATGAAATTCTCGTACTCGCTCCACGACTCGAAAACTTCCGGGATTCCCGTCCGCGGGAAGCGGCGGAAGACCGTGGTGCGAAACGATTTCAGGCCGGTGTTCCGGCCCATCCAAAAGGGAGAGCTCGTCGAAAGCGCCAGCAGGTGGGGCAGGAAATAGCGCACCATGTTCATCATGTCGATGGTCGTCTGCTTGTCCGGCATGGCGACATGGATGTGCATTCCAAAAATCAAGAGCGATCTGGCCAGTTGCCCCATTTCTTCCACGATGTTTTGGTAGCGCTCGCCGGGGGAAATCACCTGATCGATCCAACTAGAGAAGGGATGCGTTCCGGCCGCGGCCACTCGCAAGCCGGTGCTTTCGGCGGCCATCACCAGTTCGCTGCGCGTGCGATGCATTTCCATCCGCAGCTCGCTTACGTTTTCGCAGATTTTCGTTCCGGTTTCGACGATGGACTGATGCATCTCCTGCTTCACCAGGTCGCCGATCCCACGCGCGGCCGCCGAGGTGATCAGCTGGATCACGTGCGAGCGCAGCTCCAAAGTTTCCGGGTCAATGATTTGGAATTCTTCTTCGACACCGATCGTGAAGCGGTGAGCCATAGTGGCCCTCCCGGCTGCTGGGTCTCTTGTGGGGACTTCGGAGCCATATCATACTCCTACGCCCGTAAAAAACACATCGTACCGGCGGCCATCGAGCGCCGGCCCATTCAACGTGCTCCGCGCCTGTCAAAGGCTCACGCATCACCGGATCTTTCAACCGGATGCGACCGTCTCTACACCGGAATTGGGGTTGGCAGACGTTTGGTCAAATTGGCCCTCGACGTAAACGCATCCATGTTGAGACACTTTTTATATGCAAATCACGCCATTTCGCATTGAAGAGTACATGGGCAAACATGAATTCTCCGCCCGATACCTGCTCTCTTCTTCCGACGCCCAGTCGGTGACCATCGAGGAGATCCTCTCGCTCGAAACCGGCGCCCACAATGCCTTCCTGAAACATTGGTGCGGGTATACCGAATCGCCGGGAGCGCCCTGGCTTCGCGAAGTTCTCGCCACGATCTATTCGACGATTCACTCTGACCAAATGGTGGTTGTCTCCGCCGCCGAAGAAGCGATCTTCCTTTTCTACCACGCGCTGCTGACGCCGCAAGATCACGCAATCGTAGAGACGCCATGTTACGAGAGCGCGCTTACGTTGCCGAAGAGCATCGGCGCATCGGTCAGCGAGTGGCGTCGCAAGTCGGAAGACGGCTGGGCCCACGACCTCGCCGCGCTGGAAGCAATGATTCGCCCGAACACCCGCGCGCTGTATATCAACACGCCGCACAATCCAACGGGACTGCTGATGCCGCCGGAGATTTTTCGCCGGGTGCTGGAACTTGCCGCGAAGCGCGACATCTATGTCTTTTCGGACGAAGTCTACCGCGAACTCGAGCACGACCCCGCGACGCGACTGCCGGCCGCTTGCGATCTATATGACCGGTCCATCAGCCTCGGCTCGGTGAGCAAATCCTACGGCTTACCGGGGCTTCGCCTGGCCTGGATGGCATCGCACGACAAGGAATTCCTGCAGAAGATTATTTCCCTGAAGCACTACACGACTATCTGCGCCAGCGCGCCGAGCGAGTTCCTGACGGCGCTGGCCTTCCGGCACCGGCAAAAATTCATCGATCGCAATTTGCAGATTGTGTCCCACAATCTGCAGTTACTGGCCGCGTTCATCGCCAGCCATGACAATCTCTTCGAGTGGACTCCGCCAAACGCCGCCACCATCGGCTTTGCCCGCTTTAAGCCCCAACAGGATGTTCTTGAATGGTGCGAGAACCTGGTGCGCGATGCGGGTGTCCTGCTGCTGCCGGGAACGGTTTACGATGAACCGCGGCACATCCGATTTGGTTACGGCCGGAAGAACATGCCGGAGTCGCTGGCGCAGTTTGAGGCGTATCTGAAGTCGGCTTCTTTCGCGCGTTCCGCGTGAAAGTAAAAATCGGCGGGGTAAGAAATTGAACCGAAAAAAGGGCACCCCTGCGTGCGGGCGCCCTTTTCATCGTTCTCTCAGTTCCGTACGGCTTGCCGGCTAAGCTGCTCCCATCGAGCGCCTGGCCTGGAAGCATTCACGGCAAAATACGGGGCGGCCTTGCGTGGGCCGGAAGGGAACCGTAGTATCCTTCCCGCATTGCGAGCAGGTGGTCTTTGTTTCGGCGCGTGGAGCGGAACCCCCGCCGGCACCGCCGCCTTCCGCCCGCTTCGCCTTGCAACCCTTGCAGCGCTTGGGCTCGTTCTTGAACCCCTTGTCGGCGAAAAACATCTGTTCGCCGGAGGTAAAAACAAACTCAGCGCCGCACTCCGAACACTTCAGGACCTTATCGTGGAATTCCATGACCCCGCTCCCCCTGGACCCATATCGGGCGGGGGGCCGGGCTCTTGCACGTCGGGCCGAATGAAGCGCTTGGACCTGTAGTCCAGGAACGCTGGGCGCGGATCCCTTGGGCCTGCGGGCATAGAATTAGAACAAACACCCAACTTGCTCTGCCTGATAGGGGCCTGATCCCGGAAGTGCGGCGCCGAGCCGCGTCACCAGCAGGACGTTAGTCCTGTTCGCGACGCTGCTTTTTGCGCAGTCGCTTCCGCGAAAGCGCTTCTTTTGCCCGGCGCTTCTCGCCGGGTTTCATGTAGAAGCTGTGTTTCTTTATTTCCTTAATGATGTCCTCTTGCTGCACCTTGCGCTTGAAACGGCGCAGGGCATTCTCAAGAGACTCATTCTCCTGAATGACTACTTCTGCCAATGTACTTCACCCCAATTCCGGTTCGGATTGCCTGCAAGCAGTGCCGTCGCTGTTGTACCGCACTGCGCCTGAATACATTATCGCATGAGGTCGTTGGCTTCTTGTAGTCAATTCACCCCCACAAGTCAAGCAATCTTTCGATGGAACGCGGCGGCCGCTGGACAGATACCACCGGAGTAACTAGTAATCGTTGTATAACCAGCCGCTTGGCTGCCGCCTTCTTGCCACTGCTGGTACACTGAGGAGCCTCAAACTTCTGCTTCGGGAGCCGACCTCCATGCCCGACATGCGCGATGCGATTGGCGTACTTCTCGCCGGGGGCCAGGGCGAGCGTTTGTGGCCTTTGACGCGCGACCGGGCCAAGCCCGCGGTTCCTTTCGGCGCGCTCTACCGCATCATTGATATCACCCTTTCCAACTGCGTGAATTCCGGGCTGCACCGCGTTTTTGTGCTGACGCAATACAAAGCCCTCAGCCTTTCGCGGCACGTGCGCGCCGGATGGTCTCCGCTCATGGGGCTGGGGGAATTCATTGAGGTGCTGCCGCCGCAGATGCGGGTGTCTCAGCAGTGGTATCAGGGTACGGCCGACGCGGTGTATCAGAATATTTATTCGATCGGCAGCGAGCGCTCCAAATACACTTTCATTTTGTCCGGCGACCACATTTACAAGATGGACTACGCCAAGATGCTGCAGCAGCACATCGATTCGGGCGCGGAAGTTTCGGTCGCGACGATCGAGGTGCCTGCGGCCGAAGCCGCCAAGCAGTTTGGCGTGATCGAGACGGACAAGGACTGGCGGATCGTTGGCTTCGAAGAAAAGCCGGCCGCGCCGAAGACTTCGCCGCACAAGCCGACGCACTGCAACGCCTCAATGGGCGTCTACATTTTCAATACCCAATTGCTGATCCCGACGCTCATGGCGGATTCCGAGGATCCCAAATCCGCGCACGATTTTGGGAAGGATATTCTTCCGCGCATCATTTCCAAGCATCGCGTGTTCGCGTACAACTTCGTGGATGAGAACTCCAAGGAATCGCTGTACTGGCGGGATGTCGGCACGATTGACGCCTACTACGAAGCGAACATGGACCTTGTCAGCGTTTCGCCGGTGTTCAACCTGTACGACAAGGCGTGGCCGCTGCGCACCTGGCAGCATCAGTATCCGCCGGCGAAGTTTGTGTTTGCCGACGCCGACCGCATGGGCATCGCGCTGGATTCGATTGTGGCGCACGGCTCGATCCTTTCGGGCGGGCGAGTGCAGAATTCGCTGCTGGGCTACGACGTGCGCGTGAACAGCTATTGCGAAATCACCGCGTCCCTGATTTACAACCACGTGAACATCGGGCGGCATTCGCGGATTTGCCGGGCGATCATCGATCGCCATGTGAGCCTGCCGGAGCGCACGGAGATCGGCTACGACCTCGAAGCCGACAAACGGCGTTTTCATGTGACACCTTCGGGCATCGTTGTGGTCGTGAGGCAAGAGTCGCTCATCGAGGAGCCCGAGCTGCAATAGGCGCTGACAGATAAAGAGAAGAGCGCTGGCATAAAAGCCAGCGCTACATTGGGTCGGCTCGTTCCGCCTTTTTCCACCACTCATCAATCACCTCGAAAAGCTCTGCTACAATCTTTAATTCGATTTCACAGAGGAGCTTCTACCGACATGTCCACAAAGATTGCCAAAGTCCGCGCACGCCAGGTCATCGATTCGCGCGGGAATCCCACCGTTGAGGCCGATGTTTACCTGGAGTCGGGCGCGTTTGGGCGCGCGGCTGTGCCATCCGGCGCTTCCACGGGCGAACACGAAGCGCTGGAACTGCGCGACGGCGACAAATCGAAATACCTGGGCAAGGGCGTGCTGAAAGCGGTGCAGAACGCCAACACGGAAATTGCCAAGGCGGTGGCGGGCTTGGACGCCGCGGAACAGCGGGCGCTGGATCACAAGATGATCACGCTGGACGGCACGCCGACGAAATCGCGGCTGGGCGCAAACGCGATTCTGGCCGTATCGATGGCGGCGGCGCGCGCGGCGGCCGTGGCGCTGAAGCAGCCGCTCTATAAATACCTTTCGCGGTATTCGACGGATACTTCCGCGAACCTGCTGCCGGTACCGATGATGAACATCCTGAACGGCGGTGCGCACGCGGACAGCTCCGTGGATTTTCAGGAGTTCATGGTGATGCCGGTGGGCGCGCCGAACTTTTCGGAGGCGCTGCGCTGGGGCGTGGAGATTTTTCACGCGCTGAAGACCGCGCTGAAGAAGCACGGCTACTCGACGGCCGTAGGCGATGAAGGCGGGTTTGCGCCGAGCTGCAAGTCCAACGAAGAGGCGATTCAGATTGTGCTGGAGGCGATCAGCGCTGCCGGATACAAGCCGGGCGAGCAGGTGGCTATCGCGCTGGACCCGGCTTCGAGCGAATTTTACGACAAGGCCAGCGGGAAGTACGTTTTCAAGAAGTCGGACAAGTCCGCGCACACGTCGCCGGAGATGGCCGCGTACTGGACGAGCTGGGTGGAGAAATATCCGATCGTGTCGATTGAGGATGGCATGGCCGAGGACGACTGGTCGGGCTGGAAGACGTTGACGCAGAGCGTGGGCAGCAAAACATCGAAGAAGAAAATTCAGCTGGTGGGCGACGACCTGTTTGTGACCAACACAGAACGGCTGTCGCGCGGGATCAATGAAGGCATCGCCAATGCGATTCTGATCAAGCTGAACCAGATCGGCAGCGTGACCGAAACGATTGACGCGATCGAGCTGGCGCGCAAGGCGGGATACAACTCGATCATTTCGCACCGCTCGGGCGAAACGGAAGACACCTTCATCGCCGACCTGGCGGTGGCCACGGCCGCGGGGCAGATCAAGACCGGCTCCGCCTCCCGCACCGACCGCATCGCCAAGTACAACCAGTTGCTGCGCATCGAGGAAGAGCTGGGAGCGGCCGCCCGCTTCAACGGCAAAGCCCCGCTGCGCTGACACAGCAAATCCAAACGAAAATAAATCGATAGCCCTCCGGCGCGGCGAAAATGCGCGCCAAGTAGCTCGGCGCGTCCGAATTTTTCGATCAGCGATCATGAGCGAAGGCGGCTAAAGGCCAGAAGAGCAGATTCCTCGGTGAGAGGCGGTTCTTCAACGGGCTCGTCTTTAGGTTTGGAATCGAATCGGTAGGGAAAGAATTGCGATTTGATGCCGTTCTTGGCGAGGGATTCTTCCGCTTTCTTGCGCATATCGTCGGCGTATTGCTGGGCGTAAAAGGCCCGGGCATCGTGAATGTCCTCGAAACCAGAAAAGCCGGGACGCGGCATTTGCCAAGTCCAGGGAAGGGGATCGAACTTAGTTGTGCCGGACATGGTTTCGTGTTCGCGCTGGAGAGAACGAAGGGCGTGCATGAGGGAGATGGCGACGTAGGAAAGGACGGCGGCGCGGCGGGTGGAGATTTCGTCGCGGGAGAGCACTCCGAGTAGGCGGGAGAGAAAGACGGTGACGTCGCCGACGGAACGGAAATCCTGGAGATCGCGGACGAGAGCAGCGGCGGGGTCTTCCTTGGGCTGGTGTAGAGGGCAGAAGGAAGATTCGAGAGAGGAGGCGGAGGAGCGACAGCGGCGGCCGGAGGGCCAAATGTGGATGCAGCGGGGGAGAGAGTTGGGAGTTTTAGCGGGTGATTGGCGTTTCATTTTGGTCCTCGTGTCGATGAGATAGGGGTGTACCCCGGGTGTTTTTTGCAAAGAGTGCGGAAGGGGAAGAAAGGAAAGGAGATGAGTGGTAAACGGAAAACGAAAGAGTGGGGAAGTGAATGAAAACAAGAGGGAGAGAAGTGCGAGGAATTGCTAAAGAGAGGGTCCGCCTTCGCTAAAGCTACGGCGGATGGTGTGGGAAATTGGTCCGCCTTCGCTAAGGCTACGGCGGATTCGGTTCGTTGGAAGCTGGACAGACAATACTCCCTGCCTCCGGACAGAGAGTGTATTATAAGGGATAAGGTACTGACAAGTATCTAATAGGACAAAAATTGGTTACAGTACCGCGGGCGCGTTCGAATCCGCCTTCGCTAAGGCTACGGCGGACGGCGGTTGCCCCATTCACGAACCCAAGCGATTGGGTTTGGTGATACACTCATGCCGACGGCGGGAGATGTGGCAGATCCTGGAGGCGTTGCAAGCGGCGGTCGAGTATCTCTGCCAGGAATGGAGACGGATTCATGGGATTTGAGGAGGAGTTCAAGAAAGCGAATCAACGGGCGCGGGAGCTGCAGGCAAATGTGCCGAGAGCGGTGACGGCGCGGTATGACCGGAGGACGGGACGCGTGGTGATTGGGCTGAGCTCCGGACTGGAAGTGGGATTTTTGCCGGAGAAGGCGCAAGGGCTGGAAGGAGCGAGCGCGGGGGAATTGGAGCAGATCGAGATCACTCCTTCGGGATACGGGATTCATTTTCCAAAGCTGGATGCGGATTTGTATCTGCCGACATTGTTGCAGGGGTTTACCGGGAGCCGGAAGTGGATGGCGTCTGGGCTAGGGAGAGTTGGGGGAGCGTCGCGGAGCCGGGCGAAGGTGGCGGCGGCGAGGAAGAATGGGAAATTGGGGGGACGGCCACGGGTGAGGGGGAGGTGAAACGGGGTTTGATGCGGTTGGAGAGGGAAACTACTTGCCTGCCTCCAGCGATGTACTATGGTATTAAGAACTGGAAAGGTTAAAAAGCAGCCCCAAGACCCAGGTACCAACTGCGGAACCTGGGCACCCAGCAAGGATGAATTCATGGACAGACCACATTGGGCCGACACTGTAATCGCTGTTTTTACCGTTCTCATTTTTCTGACCTACATTACTTCCGACTATTTTCTGTGGAAGCAGTCTCGATTGGCCGACCAAACTCTGCGAGAGGTTAGGTCTGGCGGAGCCGACACTCATGAATTGGCGGTCCAAGCCAAGAATCAGGCCGAAAGGACAAAGGAAGTTGCCGACCGCACCCTTGCTCAGGCTAATGCCACTAACGCGTTGGCCCGCGAAGCGAAACGGCAAGCTGATATTGCGCGTGATGCTCTCAATCTGGAAGGCCGACCATGGGTGGGAATTTCCGGTAACGATAGTTTCAGATTGCAATTGGTAAAAGGCGAACCGTTGAAAATCGTTTTGATTCCTAAAAACTTCGGTACCGCTCCAGCACTCAGAGAGCGTTCGGTAAACAAAATGGAGGAGTTCCCGTCTCTGCCTCCCGGTCGTGTCCCCAACTTCAACGCCTATACGAGGGCAGAGGCGGGACCTCCTATAGTTTTGTTCCCGGGTTCTGCAGCGCAAATTAACATAGACACTTCGAAATCCGGCGCTCAAGGGAATATGGTCTTCGCGCACCTCACCGACGAAGAGATACGCCAGATCAGGACGGGAGCCATTCGCATCTACCTTTATGGTTCCATTTGGTATGAAGATACATTCAGCAAGAAACACAGGACGGACTATTGCTTCATGTACCATCCCGAAACCTCTAACGAAGATACTGCTAGTTTTACAGCCTGCTCCGAACATAACTCCGCAGACTAAAATCCCTGTCACGACGCGCCCCGTCCATAACCCCTTTCTTTCCCCTACATCCGCAAAACAGGGGGGTACCCCCTCCCCCAAAAATGTCGGCGCGCCGACATTTTTGATTTTTTGCCATATATTTCGCATTTTTCCATCCCCAACGTGACCAAATGCGAAGAGAGGTGGCACAGGCATTCTTGCCTGTGCGGGGTGGGTTGCTGTTGGATCGGGTTCACAGCCAGGAATGGCCGTGCCACAAGACGGCGAAGAAGGCGGCTTAAAGCCGCCCCTACATTTCCAGAGCTACGTGGTCGAGTGCTTGGCGGCGAGGCGGGCGTGGGCTACCACCAGGCGGATGTCTTCGTAGGTGATTTGTTCGGGGACGGCTTCCTTGATGGGCTTGAGCAGATCCAGGCCGAGGCGGGCGCCGGCTTCGAGAATGTGTTGCTGGTGGATGGGGTGGACCCAATCCGGGCGGAAGGCCAACTCGCCCTTTTCGACAAGGTCGGCAATCAGGGAGACGACGGTGGAGACTTTTCTGCCGCGAAGCTGAGCGATTTCCTCGAACGTGCGGCCCTGATTCAGGAGTTCGAGCGTTTCCTGGGATGGGCTCGAAGCCTTGGCATACCATTCTTTGGTGGCGCGTTCGCCACAGGAGAACCGACGGAGGGCGTCGAGGATTTCTTCGCCATAGAGCTCACATTTTTTTTCGCCCATGCCGTTGATCTGGCGGAGTTCGGCGATGGTGCGGGGTTGGCCCTGGCAGATGGCGTCGAGAGTGGTGTCGTGGAGAACGATGAAGGCGGCAATCATTTTCTGGCGCGCGGCGTTTCGGCGCCACTCGCGGAGGAATTCGCGGAGTTCTTCGTTGACGCGAACGGCGGGATTCAATTGGTATTGCGACGATTCGAGGATGCGATTGGGATTCTGGGTTGGCTGAGATGCTCTGGATGAGTTTTGGTTGATGCCGGCGAGCCACTTGGGAGTGCCGGCGCAAACGTCGCAGACTTCGCAGCGATCCCATTTCGTCACTTCGCCGAAGTGATTGCAGATTTCTTTTTGCCGGCATTTTCGCGCGCCGACGAAATCCTGGATCTGGTGGTAGCGATCCCAGGCGCGGTCTTTTTCCTGGGAGCCGGAGATCTGGTTGATAAAGAAGGCCCGCAAACTGTTGTCCTTCTTCTCCCAGAAGATGTAGCAGTCCGCGGGCAGGCCATCGCGGCCGGCGCGGCCTGTTTCCTGATAGAGCTGTTCGATGCTTTCGGGCAAGCCGAGGCGGACCACGGCGCGGACATTGGGTTTGTTGATGCCGAGACCGAAGGCGATCGTGCCGACGAGCACGCGAGCTTCTTCGCTCATCCACTTTTCCTGGTTCTCGCGGCGCGCGGAGGCGTCCATCTGGCCGTGGTAGCCGACGGCGGCGATGCCGTTTTCTTCGAGCAGATCGACGACTTCGCCGACCCGGGCGACGGTTGGCGTATAGACGATGACGTTGCCGTCTTGCACTTTCTTTACGGCTTCGATGACACAGTCGTCCTGCATGTTTCCTTTGCACTCGCGGACGAAGTAGCGGAGGTTTTCGCGGCGGAAGCTGGAGACGGATTTGAGGGGGTCGCGGAGGTGGAGCTGGTCGACGATGTCGTGGCGGACCTGTTGGGTGGCGCTGGCGGTGAAGGCGGCGATGGGATGATCGGGGAAGAGTGCGCGGAGTTTGCCAAGCTGGCGGTATTCGGGGCGGAAGTCGTGTCCCCATTGGGAGATGCAGTGGGCTTCGTCGATGGCGAAGAAGGAGAGCGGGACTTGGCGGAGCCAGTCGGCGGTGCCGTCCATGACGGCGCGTTCGGGGGAGACGTACATGAGGCGGTATTCGCCGGCGATTGCTTTCTGTTTCAGTTCACGGCGATCGGATTCAAGGACGGCGCTGTTGAGGAAGACGGCGGGGATGCCCATGTGGCGGAGTTGGGCGACCTGATCCTGCATGAGGGCGATGAGCGGGGAGATGACGACGGCGGTGCGGCCTTCCTGGAGGACGGCGGGAAGCTGGTAGCAGAGGGATTTGCCGCCGCCGGTGGGCATGACGACGCAGACGTCGCGGCCTGAGGCTAGGGCACGGACGATTTCTTCCTGGCGGGGGCGGAAGGCGTCGTAGCCCCAGTAACGCTTGAGGGCATCGAAGAAGCGGGAATCGTGGATGGGTGGGCGAGGAAGGGTTGAGGTAACGGACATCGGGAACTCCGGTAGATTCGCTGTCCCCGAGGGATGGGAAGCGGGATTGACGCAGCAGTTTCGCTTTAGTTTCGCTGAATGTCAAGTGGAATTTTGTTAATTTGCTAGTTGGTTATCCACAGAGGAGGAAAGGCGGTGGATAAGGTTCGGTTTGGGAATGGGGGTGGGGAAGGAGAACAGAAAATAGAAAATAGCAACGAGAGGAAATAAGGCTAACGCAGAGGCGCGGAGTTCGCAGAGTAGCGCTGAGAAGAGGGGGAGAAACCCAAGAGCATAGGCCCCTCGGCGCAACCCAGGTAACCACGAATGCCTGTGCCACAGGAGAGATGGGTTCCGGGCGATTAAGGTTTGGCGGCGGGCTTGGCGCCGGGTTTGGTCATTAGTTTTTCGGCTTCGGCGAGGGCTTGGGCGGCGGGGATTTCGGTGCCGGACTTGTCGACGTAGTGGATGTCGAAGGGGCCGTCGAGGAGGAAGACGGCGGAGCAGGGCTTGGAGCCGGCGCACTTGGCCTGGTGGACGTGCTTGGGAGGGATGTAACCGAAGTCGCCGTTGGCGAGGATGATGGGCTTTTCGCCCTGCATGGAAACTTCCAGAAGACCGCTGAGGGGAATGGCGCTTTCGGGGTTGGTGTGCCAGTGCCAGGGGACGATGCAGCCGGGCGTGAATTTGAGCAGCACGACGGAGGAAGTTTTGAAGGGATCGCCGCGCAGGACGGCCAAGGTTGCACAATCGGGGAAACCGGGGACGGCGGCAAATTTTTGGGTGGAAGATTTGCTGATGATGGGTTGATCGGACGTTTCTTGAGCGGATGAGGGAAGAACGGCGAGAAGTAGCGCGGTGAGAAGTAGTGTTTTCATTGGAGTCTCCGATTGATTTGGAAGTACGTTAGTCGTTTTGGTGGCAGGGTGTCAATGGAGGGGGCGAGCGGAAAGAGGGGAAATCAGAAAGAGAGGATTCGCGAGTGAGAGAGGTGGCTGGTAATCTGAATTGGGGTTTTATGGTGACGCATGGCGGCTGGATTCAGTTGGGCTAGGCGAGGGAAGAAATCTGTCGCACCTACGGCGCTCTCCGTTTTAGTAACGTGTTTCCCAGCCCTCACGCGCTGGGCTAATGTGTGTCGCGCCTCCAGCGCTTGGGTGTGGGTAGAAATTTCGTTTTGGGAAGATAGAGGGTTCATTGCCACCGATAATTAGCGCGCAGAAGTTGGGGAAGCGGTTTGGGGCTACGCCGCTGTTTCGGGAGATTTCGTTTACGGTGTCGGAGGGAGACCGGATCGGGATTGTGGGGCCGAACGGGTCGGGGAAGTCGACGCTGCTGGCAATGCTGGATGGACGGGTGTTGCCGGACAGCGGGGACGTGGCAGTGCGGAAGGGGATGCGGGTCAGCGGGGTTGAACAGATGTCGGAGTATGCGGCGGGGGATACGGTGCGATCGGTAGTGGATGCGGCGCTGGATCGGGCGAAGGTGGCGGAGGCCGAGAGAGCGGGGCGCAAGGCGGAGACTTTAGGGCGCGCAGGATTTGGGGAGCTGGATGCGCGAGCGGATTCGCTTTCGGGAGGTTGGCGGAAGCGGCTGGGGATTGTGGAGGCGCTGGTGCAGCAGCCGGACGTGCTGCTGCTGGATGAGCCGACGAACCATCTGGATCTGGCGGGAATCGAGTGGCTGGAAGGGGTGCTGCAAAATGCAGCATTTGCGTGCGTGGTGGTCAGCCACGACCGGTATTTTCTGGAGAATGTGACGACGGCGATCGTGGAGATCAATCCCGCTTACGAGAACGGTGCGTTTCGCGTGGAGGGGAATTACAGCACATTCCTGGAAGGGAAAGAGGCGTACCTGCACGCGCAGAGGAACCGGCAGGAGGCGCTGGAGAATCGAGTACACACGGAGATTGACTGGCTGCGGCGCGGGCCGAAGGCGCGGACGACGAAATCGAAGGCGCGGATTGATACGGCGCACAAATTGATTGGAGACCTGGCGGAGTTGAACGCGCGGACGCGGACGACGAGCGCGAAGATTGATTTTACGGCGAGCGAGCGGAAGACGAAGCAGTTGATGACGCTGGACGCGGTGACACACGGGATGGGCGGGCGGACGTTGTTCCGAGACATTCATTTTGTGATTACGTCGGGGATGCGCGTTGGCTTGGTGGGGCCGAATGGAAGCGGGAAGACGACGCTGCTGCGGCTGCTGAACGGCGAGAACAAGCCGGAGCAGGGGAGCATCAAGACGGCGGAGAATCTGAAGATTGTGTATTTCGATCAGAACCGGGAGCTGGATCCGGACATTACTTTGCGGCGGGCGCTGGCGCCGGACAGCGACGCGGTGATTTACCAGGGGCAGGTGATTCATGTGGCGTCTTGGGCGGCGCGGTTCTTGTTTTCGGGGGAGGCGCTGAACCAGAAGGTGGGGCGGCTATCGGGAGGAGAGCGGGCGCGGGTGCTGATCGCGCAATTGATGCTGCAGCCGGCGGATGTGCTGCTGCTGGACGAGCCGACGAACGATCTGGATATTCCGACGCTGGAGATTTTGGAGGAGAGTTTGCTGGAGTATCGCGGGGCGCTGGTGCTGGTGACGCATGACCGGTACATGCTGGACCGCGTGTCGACGGTGGTGCTGGGGCTGGACGGAATGGGGAATGCGGAGCGGTTTGCGGATTACGCGCAGTGGGAGATTTGGCAGCGAGGGCAGTTGGCAGCGACGAAGAGTGAGGAGCGCGGGGGGGAGAAGATCCGGGCGGCCGGCGCCGCGGCCGGTTCGAAGAAGAAATTGAGCTACAAGGAAACGCGAGAGCTGGAGACGATGGAGGAGCGGATTGCGGAGGCGGAGAAAGAGCTGCAGGGGAAGCACGAGTTGCTGCTGGATCCGCAGGTGATGAGCGATGCGGTGAGGTTGCGGGAGTTGTCGCTGGAGCTGGAGGCGGCGCAGGAGGCGATTGATACGATGTACACGCGTTGGGGGGAGTTGGAGAAGAAGCAGGGAGGGAAGAGTTAAGAGGGGAAAAGAGATTTAACATAGAGGGCACAGAGAAAGAGCACCCTTCGATCCCGCTCAGGGCAGGCAGAGGACGCAGAGCAGAGGGAAAAGGGGGAAAACCCAAGAGCCCAGGTGCAAAGGGGGCACCTGGGGCACCGGGGGAAGAGTGGCCGCTACGTTGGAGTTAATTGGTTTTCTGTTCGGAGGCGACCTCTTCGAGATCGAGGTCGGCTTTTTGCCAGGTTGGCGTGGGGTTGAATTCCTTCATGGATTTGGCGAGGGCTTCTGTTTTCTTGCCGAGATCGTTTTCAAAGACGATGCCATCTTCACCAACTATGAAAGTCATGACGCCCGAGGAGCGGTATTCGGCGGGGTAGGCCACGAAAGCGAAGCCATCGCTCATTTTTTCCTGGGTGAGGTAGCTTTTGGCGCCGCCTGGAGCATTTTTCCCCTGGCGGGTCAGAATTTCGAAGTAGTATCCGCGGAATGGAACGGGCGCTTCGCCACGGCTCGCGGCGTTTTCTTCAGCCACCGCCCAGGCAACGAGCGGGCCGATGGGACTCTGGGTGCCACCTTCCGGCGCCTCCCAGTAAAGGCCATTGTTCTGTCCTTTATCACTGAAGATTTTGGCGGCGTACTCGCTTTTGCGCTCGGAACGATATTCTTTCTGCGCGGCCACGAGTTCCTGGCAAATGCGAATGGCGGACATTTCGTTACGGCCGACACGCCGGGCCAGAATTTCGGTCTTGGCGGCGTCGGTGTTGAAATACCATGAACTGCCGTTGGCGACGATGGGGATTGGCGTGGGCCAATTATGGGCGCCGATGTACAAGGTTACGGTTCCATCGGGTTCTTTCACCAAACGGTGCATTTCGTGAAATTTTTCGACAAAAGTGGCGCGGCTGAGAGCGTCCTCGGCATCGTCTCCCGAGGAGACGATTTGCTTTGCATCCGGTCCCAAGATTTCGAGCAGCGCTTTTTCGTCGTTACTCTGGGTTGCCGCAAGGAGAGCGGCGCTGGCATCTTCCGCGGAGGAAAAAGTCTTCTGACCGTTTTGCTGGGCCGGGGAACGGGCAGGGAAGCAGCCGGTCAAGAGGATCGCGACTACGGCTAAAGCAGGAAAATGGATCCAATGAAATTTTTCGAAGTTCAGCTTCGCTCGCCGCATAGTTCTTTTCTCCATTTCTGAATTTCAAGATCCGCCCGGAACTGAATGACAGTTCAATTAATGAGGATGGCCGCCACCGCCACCATGGGAAGCGCCACCACCACCACCACCACCGCTGCCACCATGTGACGCGCTGCCGCCCCCGTGAGATCCCCCGCCGGGAGATCCGCCACCGCGATTGAGGCTTGCAGTTCCGCGCGAGGAATAGCTCCGCGTTTCGCCGCCGTGGTCGTAGTTGCTGTAGGCGCCTGAGTGAACGCCGTTTTGACCGTTGGTTGGAGCGTAACCGCGAGCGGCCCGGTTGTTCCCTTCGAAGGGCTTGGGAGAGGCGCCGGGACGATTGTAGACACTGCCGCGTGCGGAGTTGGAGCCGCTTACGTTGCCCCCGCGTGCGCCGCCGTTGCGGACAGAGTTGGATCCGCCAGCGCGAGGGCCACCGTTGCGAGCAGAGTTGAAGCCAGCGCTGCCGCGGGTATTGCCGCCCCGGTAGTAGGTGTTGCGGTTATAAAACGTTCTGCTCTGCGAGTAGTATCTGTTGTGGTTGTAGACTGCGTAGTGGTTATGCCAGTCGAATCCCCAATGGCCCCATCCCCAGCCATAGCCGCCATAGAAACCGACTCCGAAGGATAGGTACGGCCCGCCAAACCAAATGCCGGGATAGGGGTACCATCCGGGCCAGGCGACGATGGGACCGCCGTAAACCAACCATGGATTGTATGCAGGGACGTAGACTACCTGGGGATTAGCAGGCTGAACCGAAATGTTGGAGTCTTGATCGGTTACGGTTTGCTGCGGGGTGGATTTGAGATTGCCGGATTGTTCCGCGCGCTGGCGCATAACCTGAATGGCGTCCATAACATCCTGCTCCTGGTTGTAGTAGGCGTCACCGAGAGAGGAAGTCCAGGAGAGGTTTTTGTCCATGTTACCGAGGACTGAGGGAAAGGCGGCAAGGGCCTTGACGCTGGGGTCCCAGGGTTGCTGGTCCACCGATTGACCTAATGAGTCGCCCTGCAGATCGGAATGCGCTTGGACCCAACGATTTGCCTCGACGACCTGTTCGGGGAATGCGGAAGCCGCCAGGATCTGCGCCACCAGCGAGTCCGGATAGAGAGCGATCGGGGCGACCAACTGTTGCAACTGGTCGGGAGATTGCGGGGCGTACGGAACACCTTGGGGGGGTTGCGCGGGAGCCTGGGTGTCCTGAGAGGCTGAGAGTCCCTGAGGCCACGACGCGAAAAGGAGCGCGAGGGCGAGGAGGGAAAGCGGGAGATTTCTGATTCGTTGCGGATTCGAGTAGGGTGGAGCGCCTTGGATAACGGTCATGATTTGGTATCCCTCCACACGGTGGTCCCGTGAGGTGTTTATCAGAGTTAAAGAAGCAAGTCGCGATTCAGGTTCGGAACGCCGACTTAAAGACCGCAGGCCGAAATTCAGATCGACGCGGAGTTTCAGTGGCCTCTTGATCCGGCCGGAACGCCAATCAATTGGAGCATTCCACAGCCACTCTCACCGTACCAAGAAGATCCTCGGACAACTGTACTAAAGAGAACACGGCCCCGAGGAGTGGTCGGGAACCGCGCGACTGAACCTGTAGGGACTGCCATGACTTCCCTCACGTAATGCGTTCCGAGCAGCATTCTGTCAGCTCGCCACATTTGGAGGAGCGCAGAACGCTCGCGAGCTGGTCATGCAGAAAATCGAGCCGCCGCTTTTTTTCCAATAGTTGTCCTTAACCCGCTTGCGGTGCCATAATTCCACTCTTACAGTGCGGAGACGACCAAGGGGATTCCGGCTGAAGTCAGGCGACCGGAGACGGCGCACTGTTCTAGGGGGCTTTTTATGGCGATGCGCGATAGCTGGGTGGAGAAGAGGGAAGCGGCGCAGGCCAGCTTGAATGGCGGCCGGAACATGTCGCAAATGCATCTGGCGCGGCTGGGCGTGATTTCGGAGGAGATGGAGTACGTTGCGAAGCGCGAGAAACTGGACCCAGAAGTGGTGCGCAGCGAAGTGGCGCGGGGGCGCGCGATCATTCCCGCAAACATCCATCACCGCAACCTGGAGCCGATGGGAATCGGGATTGCGTTCAACTGCAAGATCAATGCGAACATCGGGAACTCGGCGACGACTTCGGAAATTCACGAAGAGCTGAAGAAGCTGCATCACGCCGTGCATTATGGCGCGGATACGGTGATGGACCTTTCGACGGGCGGGAATATTCCGGAGATCCGGCAAGCGATTATCAATAGTTCGCCGGTGCCGATTGGGACCGTGCCGGTGTACGAAGCGATTTCGCGGGTGCGGCGACCGGAAGATATCAGCATTGACCTGATGCTGGAAGTGATTGAAGAGCAGGCGGAGCAGGGCGTGGATTACATGACGATCCACGCGGGCGTGCTGCGCGAGCATGTGCCGCTGGTGCGGAAGCGGATCACGGGGATTGTGTCGCGCGGCGGTTCGCTGATGGCGCACTGGATGGAGCATCACAAGAAGCAGAATTTCCTGTACGAGAATATCGAGAAGATCTGCAAGATTTTCAAGAAACACGACGTGAGCTTTTCGTTTGGCGACGGCTTGCGGCCGGGGTGCATTGCGGATGCAAGCGACGAGGCGCAGTTTGCCGAGTTGAAGGTGCTGGGCGAGTTGACGAAGAAGGCCTGGGAGCACGACGTGCAGGTGATGATCGAAGGACCGGGGCACGTGCCGCTGGACAAGATCAAGGAGCAGGTGGACAAGGAGATGGAATGGTGCCATGAGGCGCCGTTCTACACGCTGGGGCCGCTGGTGACGGACATTGCGCCGGGGTACGACCACATCACGAGCGCGATTGGAGCGGCGATGATCGGGTGGCATGGGGCGTCGATGCTGTGTTACGTGACTCCGAAAGAGCATCTGGGGCTACCGAATCCGGAGGACGTGAAGCAGGGCGTGATTGCTTATAAGATTGCGGCGCACGCGGCGGACGTGGCTCGGCACCGGCCGGGAGCGCGGGACCGCGACGATGCGCTGAGCTATGCGCGGTTTTTGTTTGACTGGAACAAGCAGTTTGAGTTGTCGCTGGATCCGGCGACGGCGAAGGCCATGCATGACGAAAATTTGCCGGATGATTTTTACAAGGAAGCGAAGTTCTGCTCGATGTGCGGGCCGAAGTTCTGCTCGATGAACATTACGCAGTTGGCGGAAGCGGAAAGCGGGAAGGACCAGGCGGAGCGGAAGCAGAAGTTCGCGGAGTTGCTGGTGAAGGTGCAGGGGGCGGGAGCCTGACGGCGCGAGGTTGATAGCGGATGGAGGGCACAGGGCGCTTTGATCGTCATCCCTTAAATGTTCCAGGCGATTTTTATGTGGAGAATGGATGCTGCATCGCCTGCGGTGTACCCGAGTCTATTGCACCGGAGTTGATTGGACGAACCGAGGAGGAAGTCTGGCACTGTTATTGGAAGAAACAGCCGAAGACAAAAGAAGAAATAAAGCAGGCTGTTGACATCCTTCACTCCCAGGAACTTGGCTGCCATCGTTACGCCGGCACCGATTCTGAAATACTCAAGCAGCTTCCAAAGGATTGTTGCGATCTCTACTCAACTTCCTTTGTGCCCGCCATTTTTGATCCTTCAAAGAGCAGACAAATTCAGTTGGCTCTGCGCGAACAAGAGCATGGTTGGCTGACCAGAGTTTGGAGAAAACTCTTCGAAAGCTAGAAGTCATGCCAAAAATATGACGGTCGCTCCTGTGCGAACCCGGTTGGTGTGGCGGCAAGCGGGAATTTAAGGTGATCCTTAATGAGTGAATCGGGCGCGAAGAGACTACGCGAAGAGTTTAACCGGTGGGCGGATGCTGGGCGCGGGGAGGGGATGGAGCAGGATCATTTGCCCATCACGTTGCCGGTGGTGGAGAAGATGCGGCTGGCGGCTGCCGACAATGTCCTGGATGTGGGGTGCGGGTCGGGGTGGCTGGCGCGGCGGTTGGCGAAACGGGTATCGGAGGGGCGCGTGGTGGGGATGGATGTTTCGGATGAGATGATCCGCTTGGCTCGGCGGACGAGCGTCGATTTCGAGAATATTCTTTATGCTACCGGGGAGGTCGGGGAGATTCCCTGGGAAGCGAATTTTTTCAATCATGCGATATCGGTGGAATCGGCGTATTACTGGCCGGAGCCCGCGGCGGGGATTCGGGAAATTTTCCGTGTGCTGCGGCCGGGCGGGGCTGCGTGGATTCTGATCAATTATTACCGGGACAATCCGCATTGCCACCAGTGGGGGCCGCTGCTGGCCGTGCCGACACATCTGTTGGCGGCGGAGGAGTGGGCGGAGATTTTTCGCACGGCTGGATTTTCGGACGTTGGGCAGGAACGGGTGTTCGATCCGTCTCCTTTGCCGGAGGTTTACAGCGGGCGATGGTTTCGCGACGCGACGCAGTTGCGGGCGTTTAAGGCGGAAGGCGCTCTGTTGATCGGCGGGATAAAGAGTTAACGCCTAGAAGAAAAAGCGCCCGCCTCGGACCCTTCGGTTACGCTCAGGGCAGGAGGCGGCCGCTACAAAGGCTGGAATTAGTAAGGTTACGAATACATTTGAAGGATCCGGCCGAACGGAATAGATTCTTACCGGACGTTGCTACCGACAAACCTGGGTTCCATAGAAATTAGCGACGAGTTTGCCGTAAATCCAAGCGAGAGGGTGTGCCGATGGGATTTTTGAGCGAAAGCGTGGCGGTGATTACGGGGGCGGGTTCGGGGATGGGGCGGTGCCTGGCGCAGCAGTTGGCGGGGATGGGCGCGTCGCTGGCGATTTCGGATGTGGATGAGAAAGGGCTGGCGGAGACGGGGAGGCTGCTGGGTTCGCCGAAGGGCAAAGTGACGCAGCATATCGTGAATGTTGCTGACGAGGCGCGGGTGAGGGCGTTTGCGGAGGAGGTGGCGGCCCAGCACGGGCGGGCCACGGTGCTGTTTAATAATGCGGGCGTGGCGGTGCTGGGGAAATTTGAAGAGTTGTCGCTGGAAGACATTCGCTGGCTGACGGACATAAATTTCTGGGGAGTGATTCACGGGGTGTTTTATTTTCTGCCGCTGCTGAGGAAGGAGCGGCGGGCGCATATCGTGAACACGTCCAGCGTGTTCGGGCTGGTGGGAGTGGTGGGGCAGACGGCTTACTGCGCGAGCAAATTCGCGGTGAGAGGGTTCACGGAATCCCTGCGGCACGAACTGGAGGGGACGAATATTTTCGTTACCAGCGTGCATCCCGGGGGCATCAAGACGGCGATTGCGAAGCGAGCGAGGCTGGGGGCGCGGGCGAATGCGAGTTTATATCCGGACAGCGTTTCGCGGTTTGATCGCGTGGCAATTACGACGGCGGAGGATGCGGCGGCGCGGATATTGAAGGGCGTGGAAAAATACGAGCCGCGGATTTTGATTGGGCGGGATTGCAAGCAGGCGGAGATCTTGCAGCGGTTGCGGCCGGTGGGGTATTGGAAGATGATCGCGAAAAAGATTCAGGATCCGGACGTGAAAAAGTAGGCGCGCGAGCCGGGTGAAATTCAATTGGCGGCGTGGAAAAATGGAGAGGTCGGTTGACGCGGATCAAGCGAGTTGAAGTTAATACGTTCGCACGAAGAAATGTGTCGCACCTCCGGCGCTAGAACCTTCTTGCGCTGCTTACCCAGTGCTTACGCACTGGGCTAACTGCTGTCGCGCCTCTGGCGCTTGGTGAGGGGAAGAACAGTGAGCTCTCGCGGGCCCCGAGCAGACATAGTCTCCGCAAGACGGTGAGGCGATGCGTGGATTGGGCGGAAGTTTGAGAATATTTCCTTGTAGGGTCCATAAGAAAAACTGAGGGAACGGGCGGCGCGGGCAAAGTTATAATTATGGCTTGTGGATCAAGGAAAGGGGCCGTAGATGCCGATTGTCGCGCCTGTTGCCGAGTGGAGCAGCCTGTTTGCACGAATGAAAGCGGAAGCGCCGGAAGCGTTTGATTCCGAGGGGCGCGTTCTGAATTTGATGGAAGGGGAATGGAAGGACCCGGGGTTCGGGAAGCACTACGAATCGCCGATCGACGGGCGGAGCCTGGGCAAGATCCCGATGATTGAGCTGGAGACCGCGCGGATGGCGGTGAAATTCGCCAAGTCCGAAGCTGCCGGCTGGGCGAGGACGGATTTGGATGAGCGGCGGCGGCGCGTGAACGAATGCCTGGCGGGATTGCAGAAGCAGAAAGAATTGATTGCGCTGCTGCTGATGTGGGAGATCGGAAAGCCATACGCGCAGGCGTTGACGGATATCGAGCGGTGCATCAGCGGCGTGGAGTGGTACGTTGCGAACATCGAGAGCATGCTGGAGAAGCGGACGCCGCTGGGGCTGATTTCGAATATCGCGTCGTGGAATTATCCGATGTCGGTGCTGATGCACGCGGTGCTGGTGCAGGCGCTGGCGGGGAACGCGACGATTTCGAAGACGCCGACGGACGGCGGGCTCTACGCACTGACGGTAGCGCACGCGGTGGCGCGGAAGTGCGGGCTGCCGGTGTCGCTGGTGAGCGGGTCGGGCGGGCAGTTGAGCGAAGCGCTGGTGCGAAATGAATTTGTGGATTGCCTGGCGTTTGTGGGCGGGAAGACGAATGGCGGGGTGATCGCCTCGTCGCTGTACGACGAAAACAAGCGATACATGCTGGAGATGGAGGGGGTGAACACGTACGGCGTGTGGCAGTTTTCGGATTGGGCCGGGCTGGGGCAGCAGTTGAAGAAGGGATTCGATTACGGAAAGCAGCGATGCACGGCGTATGTGCGGTACGTGGTGCAGCGGGAACTGTTTCCGCAGTTTCTGGAGATGTATTTACCGTTGCTGCGCGGATTGCGGTACGGGAATCCGGTGATGGTGGAGAACGAGACCGACCCGCTGCCGAAGCTGGATTTCGGGCCGCTGATCAACAGCAAGAAAGTGGAAGAGCTGCGGGTGCTGTACGTGGAGGCGCTGGGTAAGGGCGCGATCAGCTTGTTTGAAGGCGGAGTGCAGGAGAGCATGATTTTTCCGAACCAGGATACTTCTGCGTACGTGGGGCCGGCGGCGCTGCTGAATATTCCAAAGAATTGCCGGCTGTATCACAGCGAGCCGTTTGGGCCGCTGGATACGATCGTGGTGGTGGACCATATTGAGGAGCTGATTTCGGAGATGAACGTGTCGAACGGGGCGCTGGTGTCTTCGATTGCGTGCGACGACGGGAAGATTGCGCGGCGCGTAGCGGAGGAGTTGCGAGCGTTCAAGGTGGGGATGAATTCGATCAAGTCGCGCGGGGACCGGGAAGAGGTGTTCGGAGGCGTGGGGCAGTCTTGGAAAGGGTGCTTTGTGGGTGGAAGGTACCTGTTGCTAGCGGTGACGGCGGGTGAGCCGGGGGAGAAGTTGTATGGGAATTTTCCGGATCATTCGCGGATGCCGGAGGAGTTGACGGTGAGGGCGGTAAGCGCGGGGGCCGCGCAAAAATAGGGCAGGCGAGGATTGCGAGAGATTTTTGACGGGGGCGGAGGCGGGGAATATACTGCGCGGATGGAGGTGGTGGGCGACCTGAAGATTGGTCGTCGTACAAGAAAAGAGCAAGGATAACGCAGAGGCGCTGAGAGCGCAGAGGTTCGCAGAGAAGAGGCTGGCCCCGTAAATTCATTCGGGGCGCTAAAGACGCGCTTGAAAGACCAGCGTTACATCTAGGAGTCGGCAAAAGGCGCCCGCCTCGGAAGGCGGCCGCTACAAAGGCAAGCGGGCCGATCTGAAGTTCGGCCAGTACGCGAAGGAAAGAAGGCGGCGTAAAGCCGCCCCTACATGAGGATGCGGGGCGCTTGTGGGAGTGATTGATCAGAGGTTTGAGAAGAATGTGCTGATCAGCTCGGTGGACTATGTGTTCAATTGGGCGCGGAAGAGTTCGCTGTGGCCGCTGACGTTTGGGCTGGCTTGCTGCGCGATTGAGATGATTGCGTCGACGACGGCGCGGTTTGACATGGCGCGTTTTGGGGCGGAGGTGTTCCGGCCATCGCCGCGGCAGGCGGATTTGATGATCGTGTCGGGGACGGTGACGCTGAAGATGGCGCAGGTGATCCAGAGGATATGGCAGCAGATGCCGGACCCGAAGTGGAGCATTTCGATGGGTGCTTGCTCGAGCGTGGGCGGGCCGTTCAATACGTACTCGGTTTTGCAGGGCGTGGACCGCGTGGTGCCGGTGGATGTGTATGTGGTGGGGTGCCCGCCGCGGCCGGAGGCGCTGTTTTACGCGCTTTTGAAATTGCAGGACAAGATTGACAATATGACTCTGGCGAAGAGGCCGACGGAAGTGCGGTTGCGGCCGGAGATGGCGGAAGAGTTCAAGAAGAGTGTGATGATTGCGCAGGTTGCGGAGCCGCGGTGAAGAAGAGCAGTTGACAGCCGACAGTCAACAGCCAACAGTTGTGTCCGAAAATCGTTGAGATTTGTGGCATTCGCTGCGGGTTAGCTTTGTTTTAGCATGGGGAAGAAAGGGAAATCACGGGCTGAAGCCTGTGCTACCAGTGAGGTAACGAGACGATGGCGTTTGTGAGGACGGTGAAGGTGGCGGAACTTCCGGCGGGAACGATACGGGAGTTGCAGGTGGAGGGGAAAGCGGTGGCGGTGGCCAACGTCGGCGGGAAGATTTATGCGATCAATAACACCTGCCTGCATCGCGGGGGGCCGCTGGGACAGGGTTCGCTGGAAGGCAAAGTGGTGGCTTGCCCGTGGCACGGGTGGCAATATGATGTTACGAATGGGAAGGTGGTCCAAAATCCCGCCGCGGCCGTGGATTGTTATCATACTGAGGTGCGCGGAGACGACATCTACATTGATTTGGGCTGAGGTCCCGGGAAGAACGTGGCTCAAAGGCAATGCTTCTCTAAGCAAAAGAAAATAAGGAATTTATAGTCAAGACTGGGATGCCTGGGCGTATTTTTTCGGGTTTTGCACATCGGAGCACCCCTATCCCGCACATTTTGTTTGGTTTTCCTCGTTCGAGCGTGTATATTTTCCCCGGCTTTGGGTGAAGATGGCGACCGCGACTCCTCAGACACGACATTATTGGATATTCAGCACCGACCCGCACCACTACCACTGGGACACACTTTTCGTTAAGGGCAAAGAAATGTGGCACGGGGCGGGTTCGAAGCCCGACGCTATCCGTGCGCTCAAGCAGGTGAAGCGCGGGGATCGCGTGCTGTGCTATCACTCCGCGCCGGAGCGTTCGCTCTATTCCATTGCGGAAGTGACGCGGGACCCCTATCCCGACCCGCACGATCACAAGGGGAAAAACCTGGTGGCGGACCTGCGGGCATTTGAGAAGCTGCCGCGGCCGGTGACGCTGGCGGAGATGCGGGCGAACTCCGCGCTGAGAAAAGCGAAGCTGCTGAAAAACGTGCGGCTGATTATCTCGCCGATCACGGAAGCGGAGTATCTGGAACTGCTGAAGATGGCGGGGATCGTGGCCACGCCCGGCGTGCCGCTGCCTTAAAGAGCCTTTCACCTGGGCAAGCGGGTCCACCTGAAGGTGGACGCTACGTGAGCTTTAATTGAAAGCTGTGCGTCCAATACCTGGGGTTGTGTTCAAGGAAAAACCAATGAAAAGCAGATGGGTTAAACGGGTGGCACTGCTGGTGCTTCTGGCGGTTGTGGTGTGCGTTTGCCGGACAGGCGCGCAGGAATATCCGGTGGCGACGAAGACGCTGAAGAACGGGATGAAGATCCTGGTGCAAACGGACCACAGCATTCCGAACGTGGCGCTGTACACGTTTTATAAGGTGGGGTCGCGGAACGAGCGGCCGGGGACGACCGGGTTGTCGCATTTTTTC
>Ga0210386_10000743_pt1 | contig 29936 bp, 30 predicted proteins | sample IncBWH32OmetaG_FD_160091 | JGI IMG/M metagenome (GOLD analysis project Ga0210386, IMG submission 160091) | Forest soil microbial communities from Barre Woods Harvard Forest LTER site, Petersham, Massachusetts, United States - Inc-BW-H-32-O ...
TGGCGGGCTACCACTCGCACTTCGTCGACACCGAGCGTCACCACGGCGGCCACGCCCTCGATTACCGGTTCACCCGCGGCACGGTACAGATCAGCGTTCGTTCCGAGCTGCACTTGAGTCTGCCGCGAACCCCGGAGTTCCTTGCCGCCGAGCTGGACAAGGCCGACCTCGACACCCAAATCCGCCGCACCGAGGGAGGATGAGGTGAGCGAAAGCGACGTGAGATCCGCCGAACGCGTGTTGGAGACGCTATCCGCCTACGGAGTTCAATACGTCTTCGGCGTACCCGGGGCCAAGATCGACGCCGTCTTCGACGCGTTTTTTGACGGCGGCCCGGAATTGGTGGTCTGCCGCCACGAGCAGAACGCGGCATTCATGGCCGCCGCGGTCGGGCGGCTCACCGGAACACCCGGCGTCGCGCTGGTGACGTCAGGCCCGGGCACCACTAACTTGGCCACCGGTCTGATAACCGCGACGACCGAGCAGGATCCGATGGTCGCCATTTGCGGTGCCGTCATAAGGGCGGACCGGCTTAAGCGCACCCATCAATCGATGGACGCTGTCGCGGCACTCAAACCCTTCACGAAATACACCGGGGAGGTCAACGACCCCGACAACGTGCCCGAAGCCGTCGCAAACGCTATTCGCGCCGCAGTCACAGCGCCGCGCGGTGCCGCCGCCGTGGTGCTTCCGGCCGATGTGGCGGCGGCTGCCACGTCGGCCGCAATCGTCGAGCCCTCACCGGTACCGGCTCTGGGCGCCGCGCCGGCAGAGCAAATCCAGCACGCGGCCAAGCTGATTCGCGCGGCCCGGTGCCCGGTCCTGTTCGTCGGTATGCGCGTCGGCGATCCGAAACCATGTGCGGCGCTGCGTGGATTGCTTGCGGTCACCGACCTGCCGGTCGTGGAGACATTTCAGGCCGCGGGCGTGGTGTCGCGCGAACTCGAGGATCACTTCGTCGGGCGCGTCGGGTTGTTTCGCAACCAGCCCGGAGACATCCTCGTCAGCCACGCGGATGTCTTGGTCACGATCGGGTATGACCCGGTGGAATACGATCCGCGGCTGTGGAATTCGGATGCAGCTCGCACGGTCATCCATATTGACGAGATTCCTGCCGATATCGACAACGCCTACCAGCCCGCGTGCGAGTTGCGCGGCGACATCGCGGCGACCCTGACCGCGATGATCCCGTTACTGTCAGGGTTGCGCCTCAGCGACAGTGTGAACGCCGACATCGCGGAACAGCGCGCCGCGCTGCTGAACATCGACGCGGAGGCACGGAACGGTCCGCAGACCGATGATGGCCTCAACCCGGCCGCGGTTGTCCTCAAGATCCGGGATCTGATCGATGACGAGGCCACTGTCGCCTGCGACATAGGGTCGCACTACATCTACATGGCCAGGCATTTTCGCGTGTACCAACCGCGGCGATTGTTGTTTTCCGATGGTCAGCAGACCCTCGGGGTCGCGTTGCCATGGGCCATGGCCGCCGCCATGGTCCGCCCGGGCACCCAGGTGATATCGGTGTCGGGTGACGGTGGATTCCTTTTCAGCGCACAGGAATTGGAGACCGCGACTCGCTTGGGACTCAGTTTCACGCACGTTATCATGCGTGACAACACCTACAACATGGTCGCATTCCAGGAGGAGCTTAAGTACGGCCGCACGTCAGGGGTGCAGCTGGGCGACTATGACATCGTTCACTACGCTGCAGCGTTCGGCGCCAAAGGAATCCGAGTCACCGGCATGGCCGAGTTCGAGGGCGCCCTCAAACAATCGCTGGACGAACCCGGGGTGACCATTCTCGATGCGCTCGTCGACTACAGCCACAACGCCGAGCTCTTCGCGGAGCTGCACGAGGGCGTCCTTGAATGACCTCGGTGCTATGCGCTGAATAGCAAGTACAAGCCGGTAAAGGTATAGCCGACCATCACCAGCATCATGGTGAGCTGGCCGGTGAGCTGATGGCCGGCCGGCAGCAGATGCAGCGCTTTGTCATGGGCCGCAATCACCGCCACGATGTGTCCGGTAACCACGCATGACACCTTGATCACCGCCAGCACGGTCGGGTGCAGGGACAGCACGTAAGCGGCGTGCAGGTGCGCCAGCCCGAGCGGGTTCCATCCCCGGCCGAACGGATCGGCGAGGGCGAACACGGCCCGTTGACCGCGCTCCACCAGATAGGACAGGTAGTGAGCGAAGATATAGCCCACCACGATGGGGATCAGCGAGTGCGCCATGTGGCCCGGTAATGCGCGACGCTGCTCGCGGTCGATCCCCCCGGTGGCCCGGGCGGCCAATGAAAAAGTCAGCGCCACAACCGAAATGAAGATGACCAGCCCCACGGTCCGCAGCGCCGACAACGCCACCGTCACCGGCACATCGCCAATGCCTTTCGCGAGCCGGTCGGCGAAGTTGCGCCACGTCGCCGACGACGAGAAGCTGTCGAACGCGGTCGAGCCAAGCAGCACCGCCAAAATCGCGACCACACCCGGCCGAATCGGCAACGACACCAGATGATCGAACGGGTTGCCGATCGCGATCCTCCCGGTTTCCGGGTCGCGTCGAAACGGCGACAGCCGCGAAACCGCCATGCTGTAAACCCCGAACGGGTCGACCCGGGCGAACCAGCGTTGCCCGCACAGCCAAGCCCCGCCCAACAGCACCATGGCATACATCAACAGCCAGCATTTGACCCAAGGCAGCGAGGCCGGGTTCGGGCTGGCCAACTCCATCCACACAAAGGCGAAGAGGCCCAACGCCGCTGGGCGATACCCCCACGTTTCGGGGCAGGACAGGCGCGGCCGGGCCAGGCGTCCCGGTGTGACGCGCTGCAGCAGCAGATATACCGTGCGCACCGGCGAGATCACTCGCCACACCGGTCCGAAAAGCAGCGAGGCGGCCACCAGCCCGACCCACAGCAGCACATAGAACACACCAAGGAGGGCGTTCGCCTGCGTTTGCGGTCCGCACAGCCCGGCCAACACCACCCACACCGTGAACGCCAACGCGCCGGCGGCCGCGAACCCGCGGGTGACCGGCGAATCCACCAGCGCGGTCAGCGCCGCTGGCAACGGGTGGCCCGGCTTGAGCGGATCGAAGCGTGGCCGTCGCCACGCGAACGCGACCAGGGCGAAGGTAAACGTCAACGCCCACGCCGCCCCGATCACCGAATAGGCGTAGGGGACTGGGAGATCGCTGGATCCGCCGAGACCATGCGCCAGGACCACCGCGTCGGTCACGGACGCACTTGGATCGTGGCGATCGTGCGGTCCAAGTGGTGGAGCTCGACGTCGACATTGCCCGGGATATCGACGCTGAATTGAAACGACTGGTTGGCTGCGGCCGCGACCTGGAACTTGTGATCGGGCACTGAATGCACATGGAGCTCATCGACGGCATCACTGGTGACACGCAACGTGATCGGTTGGGAAACCTTGGCTTGCAGCGTGGCATTGCTCGGCGTGACTTGGCCCTTGGCGATGGTGATGTCGACGACCAGTCCCTCGCCCGAGGCTTGGGTGGCTTTCGGTGGACCACCGCAGGCGACAAGCCCGCATACCAGCACCGCCGCACCGACAGTGGCGACCAGGCCTTTGACCATCCTCATCACGCCGCTCGCGGCGGGGCGCGGTTCTCCTGGAGTGGTTGCTTGGGTGAGCTGTCGGCGGCGTTGATGCGGCCCGCGCCCCAACTGAGGGCCGCAATCACCATCAGCGTGAGGATCAGCACCACGATGCCGCCGGCGGTGAACAACCACGTCGGGACGTTGGGGTCGCGTTCGCGCTGAAGGATGCTGACCTCCAGCACGAACGGCCGCGTGCTGGATGCCAGGGCCGGAATCTCCGGTGCGGGAATCGCGTCGTCGGCCGGCGCCCAAATCGGAACCGCGGTCATGGTCCTGCCGTCTTGCACGCGCAGCAACGTCTTCCATGAGCCCCACACCGGCAGGGGCCGGTTGGACACGTAGTGTCCGGGATCAAGCGGCGTGAGCCAGTCGATGACCAGGCCCCGATCGTTTTGCATTCGGCCCTGCCAAGACAGAATCGTCACCCAATCCGGGTGGCGGCTCACCAGATTGGACGGACTGATTCGTACGTCGGCCGAAACCATTCGTTGCCCGGGTGGGCTCGGAAGATCGGTCAGCTTGATCGTAGCGGTGTCCTGCGTAGGCACTCGAATATGCAAACCGTTGGCCACTGCGCAACCGGTCGCCAGCACGGTCGCGGTCACGATTGTGATACCAATTGCCTTGCCCGGCAAGGGTTGTGCTGTCAGCACCATGCCGAGCATCGCCGCGCAGAGCCCGGCCAGCACGGCCACTGGCACCGCCATCGTCAGCGCCTCGCCCCACATACTGACCGGCCAGGGGTAGTGGTACATCGCGCCAATCCATAGCGACTCGAGCCACAGCCCGACGGTGCCCACACCCAAACCCGCGGCGGCACCGAACAGCATCGGCCGCCGGAACAACGGAGTGAAGGCCAGTAGCTCGACCACTAATGCCGGACCGAGATACAGCGGAAACCAGTTGATCGCCGCGCCTAGGATCGGTCCGACCGTCAACGCAACCGCGCCGCGTAGCGCCGCCGCGAACAGGGCCGCCAGGATCGCCGCGCCCCGCCCCATCGTCATGCGGGCGATGACGGTACCGATTGTCGCCGCCACGGCGATCAGCATGGGCTGGAAGACCAGCCGGAACTGCGGGACGCCGAAGTCGAACTCGATCTGGTAGACCGACATCCCGATCAACACGCCGCCGCAAGACAGGTAGCGCAGGAATCGGATGAACCAGCCGTCAGATCCTTCGGCCGCGTCAGACAGCGATCGCTCGCCTTCGTATTCCAGCATCAGCACCGCGAACAGAGAAAATCCAGCCCCACCGATCATCATCAAATGCGTTGGGCCCCAGAGCGTGACATCTTGACCGAAGATGCGGTGCCAGATGTCGTCGAGCGGAAAGCCGATCAATGCGTACAGCCCGCAGCCGGCCATCAGCAACCCGCCGACAGGTGCATACCAGTTGCGGGTGATGCGCACCGCGGACGACCCCGGCTTGTCGTGCGGCAGCGTGACCGCCAACATGCCCGCGACGAAGATGCCGAACAGGCCGATCACGATGAAGTAGTGCGCGGGGTTGGCCAACGGGCCCGGATCGCGGCCGTTACCGATGTGCCAGCTGACGTCCCAGATGAAGCCGAACAGTGCGCAGATGATCGACGTGGTGAACACCAAAACCGGCAGGGCGACCCACGAAGGACGGTCGAACTTTCCGGCCATGTACTCGGCAAGACGGTCCAGCCAGGTGATCCGGCGGGTGCGATGGGCGTAGCCGACCCACAGCATGACCACGCTGATCACCATCGCGGCAATCGACAAGCCGATCACCTGGTTGAGGCCGGCACCGCGTGCGGGCGGATCTGCAAGAACGGTCAGTTCCAACGTGAAGCCTCCCCACCGCGCTGTGGCCGCCCGGCAGGGCCGGGCGCTAACTTACTTCACGGTAGGTTGCCGCCCCGCCGTCCGTCTAAACTTCGGGCGATTTCGGGTGGCCTCGGTTGTCTTCGGCGGCCGTCTGGTCATCGTCGGCAGTGCGGCGACGGTCCCGGATCGCGATATACAACACAACCCCGACGACGATCACCGCGGGCAAGAACGCCGGCCCGGCCAGCAGGATCCAATGATGGCCCAGGTACTCGACGTGCTGATCAGTCACTTGCGTTCATTTCGGGGGCTCTACCTGTACCCATCCGGGTACCCGCGGCGGCCGATGCAACCACATCACGTTTGTGCAGGTGCACACCGCTAGCCTAGCGTGGGCACCGTTCAACGCAGGCCGTGATGAGCCGGGGGCGCTGCCGTCCCGCGTGCTCGCACACGACGTGGACGTGGTTCAACAGATATAAGGAGTAGCTGGTGACTCAGGCGGCGACTCGGCCAACTCCCGGCAGCGACAGCACCGACATCCTGACCGTGGCCCGTCGGCAGGTGCTCGAGCGCGGTGAAGGACTGAGCCAGCAGCAGGTGCTGCGGGTGCTGCAACTGCCCGACGACCGACTCGAGGAACTCTTGGCCCTGGCCCATGAGGTGCGAATGGGCTGGTGTGGACCCGAGGTCGAGGTCGAAGGCATTATCAGCCTGAAAACCGGTGGCTGCCCGGAGGATTGTCATTTCTGCTCGCAGTCGGGGCTCTTCGCCTCGCCGGTGCGCAGCGCCTGGCTCGACATTCCCAGCCTGGTGGAGGCGGCGAAGCAGACCGCGAAGACCGGTGCCACGGAGTTCTGCATCGTCGCGGCGGTGCGCGGACCCGACGAGCGGTTGCTGGCCCAGGTGGCCGCGGGCATCGAGGCAATCCGCGATGCCGTCGACATCCAGATCGCCTGCTCGCTGGGGATGCTGACCGCCGAGCAGGTGGACCGGCTGGCGGCGATGGGGGTGCATCGCTACAACCACAACCTGGAGACCGCCCGCTCGTTCTTTACCAATGTCGTGACGACCCACACCTGGGAAGAGCGCTGGCAGACGCTGTCGATGGTGCGCGAGGCAGGCATGGAGGTGTGTTGCGGCGGCATTCTCGGCATGGGCGAGACGGTGGAGCAGCGCGCCGAGTTCGCCGCCAACCTGGCCGAGCTGGACCCCGACGAGGTGCCCCTGAACTTCCTCAACCCGCGTCCCGGCACGCCGTTCGGCGACCTGGAGGTGCTGCCGGCTGGCGAAGCGCTCAAGGCGGTGGCCGCATTCCGGTTGGCCTTGCCGCGCACCATGCTGCGCTTCGCCGGCGGTCGCGAGATCACCCTTGGCGACCTGGGCGCCAAACAAGGCATTCTGGGCGGGATCAACGCCATAATCGTCGGCAATTACCTGACCACACTGGGCCGCCCTGCTGAGGCCGATCTCGCACTGCTCGACGATCTGCAGATGCCGATCAAGGCGCTCAACGCAAGCCTGTGAAACGGGCTCGCCTGTAGAAGTGGGAGTGATGGTCCGAGATCTGCCGGCGCCGGTTGGCGCGGGCGTTTACAACGTGTACACGGGCGCTGTGTGCCGCGACGACCCGGCCGAGAGCGCGGTGCCGACCGCGGCGCGGCTCGGTCTGGAGCCGCCCCGGTTCTGCGCCCAATGCGGCCGCCGGATGGTGGTGCAGGTCCGGCCCGACGGCTGGTGGTCGAAGTGTTCGCGGCACGGGCTGGTGGATTCAGCCGACCTGGAGGCGCACCGATGACGGACGTGCAGACGGTCAGCGCGCCGCGCGCCTCGCGACGGCGGGCGGCCATCACGGTTGCGGCGGGATTGCTGCCCGCGGGTGTGCTCGTCGGCGGCCTCTGGGCGTGGCTCGCGCCGGCACTCCACGGTGTGGTGGCGTTGACCCATAGCGGTGAGCGGCTGCACGACTACCTGGGTAACGAGTCCGATCATTTCTTCGTCGCAGCGTTCCTGATGCTCGGGCTGCTGAACGTCGTTGCCGCCGTGGCAGCTGTATCGGCATGGCAGTGGCGGCCGCATCGCGGGCCCGGGATGCTCGCCGGGCTGTGCTCGGGTGTGGTGATCGCGGCCGTGGCCGCGGTCGGCGTGGGCGTGCTGCTGGCGCACTTGCGCTACGGCGCAGTGAATTTCGCCGCGGTGCCGGTGAGCCATGACCATCCGCTGTATTACTTCACCGAGGCGCCGCCGGTGTTCTTCGGCGCTTCTGGGCTGCAGATCGCCTGCACGCTGTTGCTACCGGCGGCTACCGCCGCGCTGGTTTACGCGGTACCGGCCGCGGCGACGGCACGCGATGATCTGGGCGGGTATCCGGTCGTCGACACGGTGTATCCGCAGACTGGCAGAGCGCGGTCCGCGCCGTCATAGCGGGCGGCGGTGGACCGCCTTCCCGGTGATCACCTTGGCCGCGATTGCGGCTAGTCGCGCCAGGCCGACGTAGGTCGCCGGGTTGAACATCGTCGGCCATTTCGTGCGGACCAGATGATCGGTCAGCGGTCGGCCGGCAAACCGGTCCTGCAGCCAGCGCAGGGTCATTGGCGCGGAGAGCGGATGCAGCAGCAGGTGTTCGTTGAACGCATCGCGGTGGTAGGTGACGTCGGCGCCGCCGGCCGAGTAGGTCTCGGCCAATTCGTCGATGTCCTCGACGTCGATCAGGTAGTCGTGCACGGCCTGCAGGATCAATACCGGCGGTGTCGGCACGGCTGCGCCCAGCTTGATGCTGTCGAAGACGTGCTGAACCTCTGGCATCGTGAGGATTTCTTCGAGGGGCCGGTCGAGGTAGACGCCGACGTCCTTCTTCGCCATCCGCATCACCGCGCCCACCGTGGTCATCCGCTCCAACCGCTGCAGCAGGGCGCGCCCTTCGTCGGTGGCGTGCTCCTGGATGACCCGGTCCAGGTCGGGGTAGATGTGGACCAGCGCCGCGATCACCATCGCGGGCAAACCAGCCAGGAAGGTGCCGTTGAGCCGACGGAACGTGTGACCGAGGTCGCCGACGGGCGATCCGAGCACGGCGCCGACGATGTCGAGTTCAGGTGCGTAGTCGGCGCACAGTTCAGCCGCCCAGGCGGTTGCCAGTCCGCCGCCGGAGTATCCCCACAGTCCGACCCGGGCCGACGGGGACAGCCCGAGGTGCTCGGCGCCCAGCGCAGCCCGGATTCCGTCGAGAATGCAGTACCCGGGTTCGTAGGGCGCGCCCCACATTCCGTCGCGGCCTTCGTGGTCGGGTATGGAGACCGCCCAGCCTTCGGCGAGTGCGGCCGTGATCAACAGCAGCTCCAGCTGCGCCAGCGCGCCCACCGCCACGGCCCGTCGCCGCAGCGCATAGGACGGAAAACAGCGCGAGGTCACGGCGTCGATGGCGCACTGATACGACAACAGCGGGCAGGGCTGTTCGGGAGCGACGTCCGCGGGGACGATCACCGTGGTCACCGTCGCGTCCGGTTTGCCGTTCATGTCCGTCGTCCGGTACAGCAGCTGGGTGGCCATGGCCCGCTGCGGTATCAGACCCAGAAATGCCAGTTCGACGTCGCGCGAACGCAGCACGGTGCCGGGCACGGCGTGCTGGTAACCGGGTGGCGGCTGGTAGAACGGGTCGTTCGACGGCAGCAGCGGGCGGGCCTTGGGCCGCAATTCCTCGTGTGGTGCGCGACCGATCCATTCCGCGCCGGTTGTGGTCGCGAGGCTGCCAGTGTCCATCCGGGCATTGTTGCTTAAGAGGGCATTAAGAATCCAGTCGGCCCGCCGGGAAGCCGACGCACAGTCTCCGTCGACAGCAAGTGGTAATGAGATTCATTTTCGACAATGTGCACCGTGCGCGGTAGTGTCGAGGCGTCTTAATGAGAACCATTTTCAACACGGGGGACCATGCCGAATCGTCGGCCGCGACGACACCCGGACGGACAGCGCGCCATGCGTCGATATCGCAAGTGGCACAAATGACATCGGCGCGATGCCCTACCAGGCAGCCGTTCACCCTCGCCATCTGCACGGCCTGCGGGGCCGACGTGGCACCCCAACTTCTGCAGATGCTTCGAAACGTGGTCCGCCGCTGCCCGCATGGCATGTTGGTCATGACGGAATGCTTACTTGGACCATTAGCCTGCGCGACTCGGCCGCCCCACGAAGGCGCGATGCTTTTGCTGCAACTCTGCTCGATCGAACGCGCCCCCACCGCGCCCGCGCGATGGCTCGGACCGATCACCGACTTGGCGGATGCACGCCTAGTCTGCGAATGGATCATGCGGGGCGACTGGGATTGCCGAGAGCTGCCGATCCGCCTTCGCACGGAAGCGACCCTGCAACAGTCCAGCATCCGAAACTGACGGTCCGCCGACCTAGCCATGGGTATGCGTGACGCCCCAGGCAGGCAGGGGGTCGACGTATGTCAGCCGTTCATGTTGCGGTGCAGCGAATTCCGCGTCGGGAACGTGGTGTGGCTAGCTCGGCCCGCCGGGAGGTCGTAGGGCGGCGAACTCGTCGGTGACCCGCAGCTGTGAATCGGTGAACCGGTACAGCGCCGCAGGGCGGCCCCCGCTGCGCCCGGATTGCGCGACGGTGCCGGTCGCGGTAATGACGCCGCGACGGGCCAGCACACGCTGCAGGTTCGTCGTATCGACCTGGTAATCCAGCGCGGCACCGTAAATGTCACGAAGCGTTGACAGCGCGAATTCGGTTGGAGCCAAAGCGAATCCGATGTTCGTGTAGGACATCTTGGCGGCCAGCCGGGTGCGGGCGTGGGCGATCATCGGGCCGTGGTCAAACGCCATCGTCGGCAGTGCGGTGACCGGGTGCCAGCAGGTGTCGGGCGGCAATTCCGGGGTGGCGGGGGAGGGCACCAAACCCAGAAATGTCGACGCGATCGTGCGGGTGCCGGGCACCCGCTCGGGATCGGAGAACACCGCGAGCTGCTCCAGATGAGCAACCTCCCGCAGGTCGACCTTCTCGGCCAGTTGACGTCGCACCGACGTCGTCATGTCCTCATCGTGGCGCAGCCGTCCGCCCGGCAACGACCACGCGCCTCGCTGCGGGTCGCGGGCGCGCTGCCACAGCAGGACGCTGAGCTGCGGCTTTTGGGCCTTAGGCCCGGGTCCGAGACCGCGAACCTGGAATACGACGGCGAGCACTTCGTGGGCAGTGCTACCATGGGCCATGTTTTCGATTATAAGTCGAAAACCGGGTCGGGTGCGAAAGGAACGGCCATGACGGTCCTGAATCACTCAGATCCGGTGGCATCTGAGCTGGCAAAAGACCTGGGAAATGGACTGGCCGCGGCAATCACCAGTTCTCCCACCGGTTACGCCGGCGTCGACGGGGACGAACGATGGGCGGCCGAGATCCGGCGGCTGGCCGAGTTGCGCAACGCGACGATTCTGGCGCATAACTACCAGCTGCCCGCCATCCAGGACATCGCCGATCACGTCGGTGACTCGTTGGCGCTGTCGCGTATTGCCGCCGAGACGCCCGAGGAAACCATCGTGTTCTGCGGCGTGCACTTCATGGCGGAGACCGCGAAAATCCTCAGCCCGGAAAAGACCGTGCTGATCCCCGACCAGCGGGCGGGCTGCTCGCTAGCCGACTCGATCACCGCCGAGGATCTGCAGGCATGGAAGGACGAACACCCGGGCGCCGTCGTCGTCTCGTACGTGAACACCACCGCGGCGGTCAAGGCGCTCACCGACATCTGCTGCACGTCGTCGAACGCCGTCGACGTGGTCGCCTCCATCGACGCGGACCGTGAGGTGCTGTTCTGCCCCGACCAGTTCCTCGGGGCGCATGTGCGCCGGGAGACGGGGCGAGAGAACCTGCACGTGTGGGCCGGCGAGTGCCATGTGCACGCCGGGATCAACGGCGACGAGCTCACCGCTCAGGCCCGCACGCACCCGGACGCCGAGTTGTTCGTCCACCCCGAGTGTGGCTGTGCGACGTCGGCGCTCTACCTCGCCGGCGAGGGCGCCTTCCCGCAGGACCGGGTGAAGATCTTGTCGACGGGCGGCATGCTCGACGCCGCGCGGGCCACCCACGCCCGTCAGGTGCTGGTCGCCACCGAGGTCGGGATGTTGTATCAGTTGCGCAATGCCGCACCCGGCGTCGACTTCCGCGCGGTCAACGATCGCGCGTCGTGCAAGTACATGAAGATGATCACGCCGGCGGCGTTGTTGCGCTGCCTGATCGAGGGCGCCGACGAAGTCGACGTCGATGCCCGGATCGCCCGCCTGGCGCGGCAAAGCGTTCAGCGGATGATCGAGATCGGCCAACCCGGCGGCGGCGAATGAGGATTCGGCCGGCCTGGGAGCAGCGGGCCGACGTCGTCGTCATCGGCACCGGGGTCGGCGGCCTGGCCGCCGCGTTGGCTGCTCATCGTGCCGGGCGCCGGGTTGTCGTGCTCAGCAAGGCGGGCCGGAGGTCGGGCGTGACGGCCACGCACTATGCCCAGGGCGGCATCGCGGTGGTGCTGCCGGATACCGACGACTCCGTCGACGCACACGTGGCCGACACCCTTGCCGCCGGTGCCGGCCTTTGCGATGCGGACGCCGTGACGTCGATAGTCGCCGACGGTTACCAGGCGGTGACCGAATTGGTCGGTGCGGGAGCACGATTCGACGAGGCGGCGGCTGGCGGATGGGCGCTGAGTCGCGAAGGCGGGCATTCACGGCGGCGCATCGTGCACGCCGGCGGCGATGCCACCGGCGCCGAGGTCCAGCGCGCGCTCGACGATGCGGCGGCCGCGCTGGACATCCGCACCAACCACGTCGCCCTGCGCCTGTTGCACGATGCGGGCGCTGGCACGGATGCCGTCACCGGGGTGCTGGTGGCCAATCCGGATGGCGTCGGCATCGTGCACACGGCGTCGGTGATCTTGGCCACCGGCGGGCTGGGACACCTCTACGGCGCGACCACTAATCCCGACGGCTCGACAGGTGACGGGATCGCGTTGGCGCTATGGGCCGGTGTCGCGGTGAGCGACGTCGAGTTCATCCAGTTTCACCCCACCATGCTGTTTAACGGCCACCGCGGCGGCCGGCGGCCGCTGGTCACCGAAGCAATCCGCGGTGAAGGCGCGATTCTGGTTGACAGCCAAGGCGATTCGGTCACCGCAGGCGTGCATCCGATGGGCGACCTGGCGCCACGCGACGTGGTGGCGGCCGCCGTCGATGCCCGGCTGCGCGCAACCGGAGACCCGTGCGTTTACCTCGACGCCCGCAGCATCGTGGATTTCGAGAACCGTTTCCCGACCGTCACCGCCGCGTGCCGCAAAGTCGGCGTCGACCCGGTCCGCCAGCCCATCCCGGTCGTTCCCGGTGCGCACTACAGCTGCGGCGGCGTGGTCACCGATGTGCATGGACAAACCGAGCTGCCCGGCCTATTCGCCGCGGGCGAGGTCGCTCGAACCGGCATGCACGGCGCCAACCGGCTGGCCTCCAACAGCCTGCTGGAGGGGCTGGTCGTCGGGGGCCGGGCGGGACGGGCCGCGGCGGAACATGCGGCGCTGGTCGGCCGCCCACGCGCGAGCGTGCCGGAGCCGACCGGCCGCGCCACGCTGGCCCGCGCTGACCTGCAGCGCGCGATGAGCCGCGATGCGTCGGTGGTTCGCGACGCCGATGGTCTGCGCCGGCTGACCGGCACGTTGTCGGCGGCGCCGGTCCGGGCCATGTTCACTCATGTCGATCTCGAAGACGCGGCGTTGACGGTGACCGCCCGCGCCGTCGCGGTCGCCGCGCTGGCTCGCGACGAGAGTCGGGGCTGTCACCACCGCGCCGAATACCCTGACGCCCCACTCGCCGAAGCGCGAAGCATCGTTATTCGGCTGGCCGATGACGACAGCGCGCAGGCCGACGCGCTGGCGGCGGTGTGCTGATGAACCTCTCGCAGTGCGAGCTCGCCGAAGCTCGCGCCACGATCAGCCGCGCGCTCGACGAGGACCTGCGCTACGGGCCGGACGTCACGACGTCGGCGACAGTGCCCGACGGCGCCATCACCAGCGCGTCGCTGATCACCCGTGAGCCCGGTGTAATCGCCGGTCTGGACGTCGCACTGCTGGTTCTCGACGAGGTGCTCGGCGCCGGTGGCTACCGGGTCCTCGACCGTGTCGAGGACGGTGCGCGGCTGCAGCCGGGTGCGCCGGCGTTGACGGTGGAGGCCCAGATGCTCGGTCTGTTGACCGCCGAGCGGACCCTGCTGAACCTGGTCTGCCACCTGTCCGGGATTGCCACCGCAACGGCCGCCTGGGTCGACGCCGTGCACGGCACCAAGGCGAAGATCCGCGACACCCGTAAGACGCTGCCGGGCCTGCGCGCGCTGCAGAAGTACGCGGTCCGCGTCGGCGGCGGAGTCAACCACCGGCTCGGCTTGGGCGATGCCGCGCTGATCAAAGACAACCACGTCGCGGCGGCGGGATCGGTCGTCGCGGCGCTACGCGCAGTACGGGCGGCCGCGCCCGATTTGCCGTGCGAGGTCGAAGTCGACTCGCTCGAGCAGCTCGACGAGGTATTGAACGAGGGAGCCGAGTTGGTGCTGCTCGACAACTTTCCGGTCTGGCAGACCCAGATCGCGGTGCAACGCCGCGATGCCCGCGCGCCGGCAACCAAACTGGAGTCGTCCGGCGGGCTTTCGCTGGCCACCGCCGCGGATTACGCCGGCACGGGCGTGGATTACCTGGCTGTCGGCGCGCTCACCCACTCGGTGCAGGTGCTCGATATCGGTCTAGACATCTGACCGTCAGGCCTTGACGCCGTCCAGCAGAACGAAACTCGGATAGTTCAGGAAATCGTTCCAAAAGTCGGGATCGCCGTCCGGGACGGATGACACTTCGGGCTTGTGCACCGCAACGTCCCGGAAGCCCGCCTGGGTGAGGGCGGACTCGTAGGCCGCGATCGGCATGTAGTAGTTCTCGATCTCCAGCGTGGAATCCTTTAGCAGCAGAATAGTTTTGGTCGGTGCACCTTCGACGGGCCGATCGGCGAGCAACAACTCGAAGCCATACTTGCGGTAGTCGGGCAGTGGGTCGAACGTGTAGACGGCGGGGTTGTTGACCACGGTGACAAGGCGACCGCCCGACCTGAGCCGGCTCGCCAGCCCGCTGCACATCTGCGCGAGTTCGGCCCGGGTTTGTGCGTACACCAGCAGCCACGCTCCGACCACCAGGTCGAAATCCGCGTGCGCGGCCACGGCCCGGGCATCTTCGACGCGGTATTCGACACCTAGCGGCTGACGCGCTTCCTGCCCACGGGCCAACTCGATCATCCGCTCGGAAATATCGATCCCGACCACGTCGGCGGCACCGGCGTTGCGCAACAGTCGCGTGAAATGGCCCTCACCACAGGCGACGTCGAGCACCCTTTTTCCCTCGACATCGCCGATGAGCCTCATGAAAGAATGAGTTTCGGCGTGCTGACGCCAGGACTGAGCCTTGGCTTCCCGATACTGCTCTGCGATCCGATTCTGGTTGTAATCGGTAACCATGAGGACACAGCCTAGTGCCGGGGTCTCACCACCGTGGCGGCGCGGCTCCCCGGCCGAAGCCCCACGTCGACTGACCCAACCTGGGCTTATGTGGTTTGTCGGGCGGTCGCTGAAAGTCAGCCTGCAGCAATGGTTCTGCGTCGGTTCCCTCGGTGATCGCCGAACACGGCGCGCGGAATTCGCAGTCACGACAATGCGCCGCGAACGTCGGGTAAATAGTTGGCCAACCGGTCATATCGACCGCCTCCGCAGCGATCGCGGGCCCCACCGAGGTGATCTCGTGGCGGCTCCGACGGATGCGAGTACGACGCAGCAGACCGGCGGTGCGCTGCTCGGCGCGGTCGGTTGCAGCGGGCCGTGATGCCTGCACCGACACCCGTTGGTGCTGTGGGAGCGATCGACCACCGCCGCTGGGCTCGTGTTGGGCCACCGGTTTCGGCAGCCGCTTCAGCGCGGACCCGGCCGGCGGGAACTTGATCGGGCCAGCGACGCGCACCTCGTTGTGGATGGTTCCGGCGATCTGCACGCCGATGTAGTCGTGCTCGAACGCCCAACACGACGCCACCGCCTGCTCGTCGCGGACCAGCGCGTCGACGTCCTGCCATTCGTCGACGATTCGATGGCAGACCACCCAGTACTCATCGGCGGCATCCACGGCCACCAAATCGATTCGGCACGGGTAGATCACCGGCGTTCCGTCGTGCACCATCAATCCGCGCTCCGGGTCATCGGGATCCGGGACCAGCGCGTCGACATCGAGGTTGATCTTGACCGGTGCGAAGTCGTCGACAACATTCGCCCAGGCGTCATAACAGTCCAGCAGGGCTGCCGCCCTGTCGAGCACGTCGGTCGCGTCGAGATCGTCCAACGACCGCTCGAGGGCCTTGTGCACCAGCGGCTGCGTCACCTCGTGTTGCCAGTCCCAGGTGCCGGGGTAGTAGTACAGGGCCAGCGCATCCTTGAGCGCGGCGGGCAGGGCCGGCTCGACGAAGTCGGTCGGTTGCAGGTTGCGGCGATGCGGTGAGGCGAAATCCCACTGACGCCGGCAGCGCTTGAACCGGGTGCGCTCCTCGGCGGTGATCCGATACTCGACCATGGATCCAGCCCCTCAGTGATGGTGCGCGTGCTGCTGCGGCCAGGGCTCGTCGATCGGCCACCGGCACCGGTCCGCGGTGTCGGCCATCGACTCGAGTTCGGCGAGCAGATCGTCGAAGAACGCGCGCAGTCGCGCCGGTTCGTCGATGGGCCAACTGGCCGTAAACGACATCCACACGTCGGGGGCGGTGGCCGGAGAGGGGATTTCGGCACCCGTCAGCAGCCGCCAGTGATACGCATCGCCGCAGCGCTCGAGGTACACGAGGTCATCGCGATCGGGGCCTGCCGCCACGATCGAGGCGAACAGTTCATCCCGAGTCATGCCGTGCCCCGACTGTCCAGCATAGGCGCGCCGGCGGCGGCGATCTAGCGGCCAAGCAGGCGGCGTGCTGCCGGTTTGGCGGCGACAAGCGCGCGTGCATTTCCCGCTATGCGGGACAAAATCAGTGCTCCCTCGATCAATGAGATGACCGCAACGGCAACGCTTTCCGCTTCGGACGTCGGCCAGCCTTCGGCGATCAGTCGCTCTTCGATCGCCATGCACCAGCCGGCAAAGGCACGGGCCGACGCCTCGCGCACCGGTGGACTGGCGTTGACCGATTCGGTGGCGATCGGCTCGATCGGGCAGCCGTCGCGCCGGTCGGCGGTCAGCCCTTCGGTCAGCAAGTCAACCCAGCGATCGACGATGTCGGCCACCGGCAGGCCACTGGCCAGGAATCTGCGCAACAGTCGCTCGATGGCCGCGCCGCTGCCGTCGACGACGGCCGCGGCCAGCTGCTGCTTGCCGTCCGGAAAGTGGTGATACAGCGAACCGGGTTTGACGCCCGCTTCGTCGAGGATCTGGTTGAGCCCGGTCGCGGCGTAGCCCTGGCGGCGAAACAGCGTGGCCGCGGTGTCGATCAACGCGGTCCGGCTGCGGTCAGGTCTCGGCACCCTATTGACAATACTTGAGTGATCGCTCAAGAATGCTGAAATGAGGCAGCTGACGTTCGAAGAAGCCGGCAAATACGCCTGGCACGAGGCTCCCGACCCGACGATCACGGCGCCCGGACAGGCGCTGGTCAGGCCGGTGCTGGTGGCCTGCTGCGACCTCGACGTCGCGGTCGCACGGGGAGCGGCACCGCTGCCGCCCGGGTATGCGGTCGGACACGAGGGGTTGGCCGAGGTCGTCGCGGTCGGTGACGGCGTGTCGGGTGTGCAGGTGGGCGACCGGGTGGTGGTGCCCTTCCAGATCAGCTGCGGCGACTGCCGCGAGTGCCGCCGGGGTGTGACGGGTTCCTGCGGCTCGGTGCCGTTGATGGCGATGTACGGGCTGGGCCCGCTTGCCGGCCTGGACGGCGGCGGATTCATGTCCGATCTGGTGCTCGTGCCCTACGCCGACGCGATGCTGATCCCCGTTCCGGCGACCGTCGATCCGATCGCCGTCGCGTCACTCTCGGACAACATTCCCGACGGCTGGCGCGCAGTGGGCCCGTTCCGGGCGGAACTGGCGGCCCTCGACGCGGCCGATCGTCGCGTACTGGTCGTCGGTCGGCAGTCGATCGGGCTGTATGCGACCGCGCTCGCCGCTGCCCTCGGCTATCACGTCGACTACGTCGACACCCATCCGGACCGCCTCGCCGCGGCGGAGAAAGTCGGCGCCGCCGCGCACGACCTGGCCAAGCCGGACAAATCGTGGGATCCCTATCCGGTCACCGTGCACACATCCGCTGATCCAGCACTGCTGGCCGCAACGCTGCGGGCGACCTGGCCGGACGGCGTGTGCACCGACACCGGGATCTACTACCAGGCAGGCGTGGAAATGCCGTTGCTGCCGATGTACACGCGCGGTGTGCGGTTCATCACCGGGCGGGTCAGCGCGCGTGCCGTGATCCCGGAAGTCTTGGAGGTGCTGGCCGGCGGCTGCGATCTGTTGCCGGTCGTCGACCGCGTCGTGGCATGGGACGACGCGCCATCGGTGTGGCCGACGATGGCCGGCAAGACGGTTTTTAGCCGTCTCTAGGCGATATCGCCGACGAAGACCGCGACCCGTCCGATCTGCTGGCGCGCCAAGAAGGGCAGCCCCTTGCCGTCGCTGCCAGCGGGCAGGACCCGCGGGTTGGTGATGTGGATGTCCTTGCGGATGAAGTGCAGGTCGGCCTCACCGGCAGCCAGCACGTTTTTGACCCAATCCGTTTTGCCGTGGGCCAGCCCGATCGCCACCACGTTGCCTTTGCGGTAGGCGGTTACGATGGTTTGGTACTCCTTGCCGGACGTGCGGCCACGGTGCTTGATCACCGAGAACGTCGGAAGATAGCGCGCGATCGGCTTGACCGCCGGGTTGAAGTACTTGGTTTGCCACTTCTCGAACCAGACCGGGAAGAGCATCGGGACGCCCGGGGCGTTGTTGGGATGGTCCTTTCGGGACATGGCGGCTCCGTTTTTCGTGGTTTGGGGTCAGCGTACCGGCCCGATATGCAGTTGCTCTGTTCTGGGACAATGGTCCATGTGAACGTGATGGCGCGCATCGACCTGCGGGGCGAGGAGCTCTCGACTGCCCGGCTACGGGCGGCGTTGCCCCGCGGCGGAGTGGATGTAGATGCTGCGCTGCCGTCGGTGCGTCCGATCGTCGAGGCGGTCGCTGAGCGGGGCGCGGAGGCCGCGCTGGAGTTCGGCGAGTCGTTTGATCACGTGAGGCCGTCGACCGTCCGGGTGCCCGCCGCCGAGTTGGATGCCGCGCTGGCCGGCCTGGATTCCGATGTCCGGATCGCACTGGAAGTCGCGATCGAGCGCACCCGTGCCGTGCATGCCGATCAGCGCCGCGCCGACTCCACGACGACCCTGGGCCCAGGCGCCACCGTCACCGAGCGGTGGGTTCCCGTCGAGCGGGTCGGGCTGTACGTGCCCGGCGGCAACGCCGTGTACCCGTCCAGCGTGGTGATGAACGTGGTGCCGGCGCAGGCCGCCGGTGTCGGCTCGCTGGTCGTGGTCAGCCCGCCGCAGGCGCAATCCCAGGGCCGGTTTCAGGGTCTGCCGCACCCGACGATCCTGGCCGCCGCCCGCATGCTCGGTGTCGACGAGGTGTGGGCGGTCGGCGGCGCGCAGGCGGTGGCGCTGCTGGCCTACGGCGGCGTCGACACCGACGGCGCCGAGCTCGCACCGGTCGACATGATCACCGGGCCCGGCAACATCTACGTCACTGCCGCCAAACGGCTTTGCCGCTCGCGGGTCGGGATTGACGCCGAAGCGGGCCCGACCGAGATCGCGATCCTGGCCGATCACACCGCCGACCCGGCGCATGTCGCCGCCGATTTGATCAGCCAGGCCGAACACGACGAAATGGCCGCCAGCGTCTTGGTGACACCGAGCGCCGACCTCGCCGATGCCACCGACAAAGAGCTGGCCGCTCAGCTGGAGACCACCGTGCACCGCCGGCGGGTGACAACCGCACTTGCCGGGCGCCAGTCGGCGATCATCTTGGTCGACGACATCGACGCTGCAATCCGCACCGTCAACGCCTACGCCGCTGAGCATCTGGAGATCCAGACCGTCGACGCGAATCAGGTTGCCGCGCAGATTCATTCGGCCGGTGCCATCTTCGTCGGCGCGTATTCGCCGGTCAGCCTCGGCGACTACTGCGCCGGCTCCAACCACGTGCTGCCCACGGCGGGCAGTGCCCGGCATTCCAGCGGCCTGTCGGTACAGACCTTTCTGCGCGGTATACATGTGGTCGATTACACCGAGGCGGCCCTGAAAGACGTTTCGGGGCATGTGGTGACGTTGGCCAAGGCCGAGGACCTGCCCGCGCACGGCGAGGCGGTACGGCGGAGGTTCGAGCGATGAGCAGACACCCGGCGCTCGACGAGCTGCCGCTGCGCGAAGACTTGCGCGGCAAATCTCCCTACGGCGCACCGCAGCTGGCGGTTCCGGTGCGGCTCAACACCAACGAGAATCCGCACCCGCCCACCAAGGCACTCGTCGACGACGTCGTCGCATCCGTGCGCGATGTGGCCGGTGATCTGCACCGCTACCCCGATCGCGACGCGGTGGCCCTGCGCCGTGACTTGGCTGCTTACCTCAGCCTGCAGACAGGCGTGCACGTTGAAGCGGAAAACCTCTGGGCTGCAAATGGTTCCAATGAAATTCTGCAGCAGCTGCTGCAGGCCTTCGGCGGACCGGGTCGAACTGCGATCGGGTTCGTTCCGTCCTATTCGATGCACCCGATCATCTCCGACGGCACCCGTACCGAATGGATCGAGACGGTGCGCGCCGCGGACTTCAGTCTCGACGTCGACGTCGCCGTCGCGGCGATCACAGAACGTCGGCCCGATGTGGTGTTCGTCGCCAGCCCGAATAACCCTTCGGGGCAGTGCATTTCGCTGCACGATCTGCGGCAACTACTGGATGTGACGCCGGGGATCCTGATCGTGGACGAAGCCTACGGCGAGTTCTCCTCGCAGCCGAGTGCGGCGGCACTGGTCGCTGAGTATCCGACCAAGCTCGTCGTCACCCGCACCATGAGCAAGGCGTTCGCCTTCGCCGGTGGCCGGTTGGGCTACCTGATCGCCACCCCCGCCGTGATCGACGCAATGCTGTTGGTTCGGTTGCCATACCACCTGTCTTCGGTTACGCAGGCCGCCGCCCGGGCAGCGCTGCGGCACGCCGATGACACCCTGGGCAGCGTCGCGACCCTGATCGCCGAACGCGAGCGGGTGAGCGCAGCATTGAGCGGCATGGGATTTCGGGTCGTTCCCAGCGACGCCAACTTTGTGCTGTTCGGACAGTTCGCCGACGCACCGACGGCCTGGCAACGCTATCTCGATACCGGTGTGCTGATACGCGACGTCGGTATTGCCGGGTATTTGCGCGTCACCACCGGACTGGCCGAAGAGAATGACGTCTTCCTGCAGACGAGCGCCCAGATTGCCGCCACCGAATTGGCCCAGCCCCTAGGAGCGTCATGAGCCTGCAGCGCCACGCCCGCGTGGAACGCACCACCAAAGAATGCGACATCGTGGTCGAACTCGACTTGGACGGGACCGGGAAGGTCCATGTCGACACCGGAATCCCGTTCTACGACCACATGCTGACCGCGCTAGGCAGCCACGCCAGTTTCGATCTGACCGTGCGTGCCAAGGGCGATGTGGAGATCGAGGCGCATCACACCATCGAGGACACCGCGATTGTGCTCGGTCAGGCTCTCGGCCAGGCGCTTGGGGACAAGAAGGGCATCCGCCGGTTCGGCGACGCCTACATCCCGATGGATGAGGCCTTGGCGCACGCCATCGTCGACGTGTCCGGTCGACCCTACTGTGTGCACACCGGCGAGCCGGATCATCTGCAGCACTTCACTATTGCCGGTAACGCCGTGCCGTATCACACCGTCGTCAACCGGCACGTGTTCGAAACGTTGGCGAACAATGCGCGCATCGCGCTGCACGTCCGCGTCCTGTACGGTCGCGACCCGCACCACATCACCGAAGCCGAGTACAAGGCCGTCGCCCGCGCACTGCGCCAGGCTGTTGAGCTGGATTCGCGAGTATCGGGCGTGCCGTCCACCAAAGGGACCCTGTGAAAGCCAAATCCGTTGTGGTTTTGGACTATGGCTCCGGCAATCTGCGCTCGGCGCAGCGCGCGCTGCAGCGCGTGGGCGCCTCGGTGGACGTGACGGCCGACCTGGAAGCCGCCGCGATCGCCGACGGGCTTGTGGTGCCGGGCGTCGGCGCTTTCGAAGCATGTATGACCGGGCTGCGGGGGATCGGCGGCGAGCGGGTCATCGCCGATCGAGTTGCCGACCAGCGACCGGTGCTGGGCGTGTGTGTCGGCATGCAGATCTTGTTCGCCCGTGGTGTCGAGTTCGGCGTGGAGAGCAGCGGCTGCGAACAGTGGCCGGGCACCGTGACTCGATTGGACGCGCCGGTGATCCCGCACATGGGTTGGAACGTGGTGGCGGGTGCGCCGGGCACCGCGCTGTTCAAAGGCCTTGACGCCGACGCCCGGTTCTACTTCGTGCACTCCTATGCTGCCCAGCAGTGGGAAGGCCGATCCGAGGCGCTACTGACGTGGGCCACCCATGGGGTGCCGTTCCTGGCCGCCGTCGAGGATGGACCGTTGGCCGCCACCCAATTCCATCCGGAGAAGAGCGGGGACGCGGGGGCGGCAGTGTTGAGCAATTGGGTCGAAGGGTTATAGAGGGGTTAAGCCGTGCCGTTGATTTTGTTGCCCGCCGTCGACGTGGTCGAGGGTAGGGCCGTGCGCTTGGTGCAGGGCCGGGCCGGCAGCGAAACCGAGTACGGCTCTGCATTGGACGCCGCGCTGGGCTGGCAGCGCGATGGCGCAGAGTGGGTTCATCTGGTCGATCTGGACGCGGCGTTCGGCCGCGGCTCCAATCGCGAACTGCTGGCCGAGGTGGTGGGCAAGCTCGACGTACGGGTCGAACTTTCCGGTGGTATCCGCGACGACGAGTCGTTGACCGCCGCACTGGCGACCGGATGCTCTCGGGTCAACCTCGGGACCGCGGCGTTGGAGAATCCACGGTGGTGTGCTCAGGTGATCGCCGAGCACGGCCACAAGGTCGCTGTCGGGCTGGACGTGCAAATCATCGACGGCGATCATCGGTTGCGCGGCCGCGGCTGGGAGACCGACGGCGGGGACCTGTGGGAAGTGCTGGAACGCCTTGACAGCGAAGGGTGTTCGCGGTTCGTCGTGACCGATGTCACCAAGGACGGCACATTGACCGGGCCCAATCTCGATCTGCTTGGCGCGGTCGCCGGGCGCACCGACGCTCCGGTGATCGCCTCCGGCGGCGTGTCCAGCCTCGACGATTTGCGCGCTATCGCCACGCTGACCGGTAGCGGGGTCGAGGGCGCGATTGTAGGCAAGGCGCTCTACGCCGGACGGTTTACCCTGCCGCAGGCGCTGGCAGCGGTGGCGGGGTAGGACCGCAATGGATCTCGACGCGCTGGTGACCGAGGCGTCGGTGATCCTGGACGCCGCAGCGGAGCCGTTCATCGCCGGTCACGGCGCGGAATCGGCGGTCAGCAAGCGCGGCGACGATTTCGCCACCAACGTTGATCTGGAAATCGAGCGCCAGGTCGTCGACGCGCTGGTGAAGACCACCGGCATCGAAGTGCACGGCGAGGAGTTCGGCGGCGCCGAAATCGACTCGCCGTGGGTGTGGATTCTGGACCCGATCGACGGGACCTTCAACTACGCCGCAGGCTCGCCGATGGCTGCGATTCTGCTGGGTCTGCTGCACGACGGAGATCCGGTGGCCGGCCTGACGTGGCTACCGTTCACCGGCGAGCGTTACGTCGCGGTCTCGGGCGGTCCGCTGATGAAAAACGGTGTCCCGCAAGCGCCGTTGGTCAAGGTCGAGCTCTCGGATTCGGTCATCGGTATCGGAACTTTCAATGCCGACTCGCGTGGCCGATTTCCCGGGCGCTACCGGCTGGCGGTGCTCGAAGAGCTCAGCCGGGTGTCCTCACGGCTACGGATGCATGGTGCGACCGGCATCGACCTCGCTTATGTTGCCGACGGGATTCTCGGCGGTGCCATCAGTTTCGGTCACCACGTGTGGGATCACGCGGCGGGTGTGGCGCTGGTCCGGGCCGCCGGTGGCGTCGTCACGAGCCTGGCCGGCGACGAGTGGACCCCCGACTCACGGTCCGCGTTGGCCGCCGCCCCCGGTGTGCACGCTCAGATACTCGAGATTCTGCACGAGGTAGGACGACCGGATGAGTACTGAAGCCTATTGCGGCAGCAGCCTGGCGGTGCGGGTGATTCCCTGTCTGGATGTCGACGACGGTCGGGTGGTCAAAGGCGTCAACTTCGAGAACCTGCGCGACGCAGGCGATCCCGTGGAACTCGCCGCGGCCTACGACGCCGAGGGCGCCGACGAGCTGACCTTTCTCGACGTGACCGCGTCGTCGTCGGGACGAGCCACCATGCTTGAGGTGGTGCGTCGCACCGCCGAGCAGGTGTTCATCCCGCTCACCGTGGGCGGCGGGGTGCGTACGGTCGCGGACGTCGACGTGTTGCTGCGTGCGGGAGCGGACAAGGTATCGATCAACACCGCCGCCATCGCACGGCCGGAGCTGCTGGCCGAAATGGCTAACCAGTTCGGCTCCCAGTGCATCGTGTTGTCGGTCGACGCGCGCACCGTGCCTGCTGGCTCGGCCCCCACATCATCGGGGTGGGAGGTCACCACTCACGGCGGGCGGCGCGGTACCGGCATCGACGCTGTCGAATGGGCGGCCCGCGGTGCCGAACTCGGCGTGGGGGAGATCCTGCTCAATTCGATGGATGCCGACGGCACTCAGGCCGGCTTCGACTTGGCGATGCTGCGGGCGGTTCGGGCAGCGGTGACGGTGCCGGTGATCGCCAGCGGAGGCGCGGGCGCGGCCGAGCATTTCGCCCCGGCCGTCGCCGCGGGTGCTGACGCGGTGTTGGCCGCCAGCGTCTTTCATTTCCGGCAGTTGACGATCGGACAGGTGAAGGCGGCCATGGCCGCGGAAGGGATCACCGTGCGATGACGCTCGACCCCGCCATCGCCGCGCGCCTCAAGCGCAACGCCGACGGACTGTTCACCGCCGTCGTCCAGGAGCGCAGCAGCGGCGACGTTTTGATGGTCGCCTGGATGGACGACGAGGCGCTGGCCCGGACGCTGGAAACCCGGGAAGGGACGTACTTTTCGCGGTCCCGCGGCGCACAGTGGGTCAAGGGCGCGACTTCCGGCCACACCCAGCACGTGCATTCGGTGCGACTGGACTGTGACGGCGACGCGGTGCTGCTTGTGGTAGACCAGGTCGGCGGCGCCTGTCACACCGGCGACCACAGCTGCTTCGACGCCGACATGCTGCTGGACCCCGACGATGCCTGACGGGATCGGTTGCTATGCGACCGCAAATACTGGTTGGGGCGCGAGCACCGAGTATTGACGGCAACGTCAGCGACACGTTCTCGTCCCGCTGGACGCGGAGGCATCCGATATTTGAGTCCGGACAATCGGCCTGGTAGTCCGACCCGACGACCGCTGCCGCACTCGACCGCTTTGCTTGCTGCTCGACGTGATGGCAAACATATGACGATCTGCGCAAATGTCACGGCGAAGCGGCAGCACAGTTGCTAGCGTGGCGTGATACGCCACCGTGGGGGCCGGCGACTACAACGCGGAGATGGGCCATGGGCGGAGTGGCACGATCACCGGCGGCGCACTCACGCCTCTTACGTATCGCAGCGGTCCCGACCACCGCGTTCCTTGCATTCTCCATCTGGTGGCTCACAGGATGGGGCGGCCCATCAACGATGCGCGTGCTGATAGTCGTGGGAGGGCTCGGATTCCCATCGTTCGCGGCAGTGAGCGCCGGATTGGCCGCGCGACGAACCCGCGGCCGGCAGCGACGGGCGTGGGTGTACATGACCGTCGGGCTGGCTGCCTGGACGTTCAGTGAGCTAGTGGTGGTTTATCACCGAGTCTGGCTCGGTAGTGTCCACCCCTTGTACCCATCCGTAGCCAACGCCGGGTTCTTGCTCTTTCCGGTGGCCGCCTGCGTAGCGATGCTGGTCTTACCGGCCGGTTATCCGGGTGGCAATCGGTTTCGGATGGTGTTGGACGGCGCAATCGTCGCGGCAGCGCTGTTCGTTGTGTCCTGGGTGGTGGTGCTGCGCCATGCGTACGCCGCGACAGGAGTGAAAAACTCCGCCGCGATCGTGTCGCTGGCCTATCCGGTGTCGGAGGTCGTGACCGTCACCGTGGCGGTTTTGGTGCTCGCCCGAGCGCACGCCCGTTGGCGTGTGACGGTCGCTCTGCTGACGGTGGGCCTGACTCTGGTCGCCGCGTCCGGCAGCGCTTACGAGTACCTGTTTGCGCGTAACAGCTACGCCTTTGACAACCCCGTGGGTCTCGGCTGGTCGGCAGGGGTGGTGATCGTGGGAATCGCTGCGCTCAGCTGTCCGCCGGAGCCGCCCTATGCGCCGTTGGAGCCGCCAGCATCGCTGACCGCGCCGGTCTCGCTGTCGCTGCCCTATATACCGTTGGCCATCGCCGGCGGCTTGGAACTCGTCGTGTTCCGCAACAGCGTGCAATCCGATCCCGCGTTCGCCGTCGTGCCCTGGCTGGTAATCGCGGTCCTGGCCCGCCAATTCCTGGTGGTCGCCGAGAATCGCCGACTGCTGCACAGTGTGTCCGATCGTGCACTGCGCGACCCATTGACCAGCCTGGCTAACCGGGTCTTGTTCCACGACCGGCTCGAGCATGCAATTCAGCTCTATCACCGGGACAAGCGCTCGGTGGCGGTGCTGTCGATGGACCTCGACGACTTCAAACTCATCAACGACAACTTGGGCCATCCGGCCGGCGATGCGCTGCTGATCCAAACCGCACAACGGCTGCTGGGCTGCACGCGACCCGGGGACACCGTCGCCCGACTCGGCGGTGACGAATTCGCCGTGCTCATCGAGGACGCGGGAGAGAACGCCCATCTCATCGCCTACCAGATCATGGAAGCGTTCGAACGGCCGTTTAGCACCGACGGCGAAGTCATCTTCATGAGACCCAGCGCCGGCCTGGCTGTAGCCGATGCCGATGATTCCGACCTCTACGCCGCCGAGCTGCTCAAACACGCTGATATGGCAATGTATTCGGCCAAGCGGCTGCGCGGCGGCCTGCAAACATACAGTCCCGACATGCATGTCAGAGACGACGCCGGCCCGGGCTTTCCCGCATCCGATGCCCTGCCGTCGCGCGGCGGGTTGGTCGAGGTCCGTCTGCTCAGCGACCTGCGTCAGGCGATCGGCCGTCATGCCCTGACCGTGCTGTATCAGCCCAAGGTCGATCTGCGCAGCGCCGACGTGGTGGGCGCCGAAGCACTCGTTCGGTGGCCGCACCCCGTCTTCGGATTGGTGCGCCCCCAGCAGTTCCTGCCGCTGGTGCGCCAACACGGCCTGATGCGCACGGTCACCGATTTGGTACTGGACCAAGCCCTGGGCGACGCCGCCCAATGGCGGCTCCGAGGGGTTGATGTGCCAGTCGCCGTCAACCTCTTTCCCCCGCTGGTAGGAGACGTCAACCTGCCCAGCCGTATCTTCGATGCGCTGGCACGACACAACCTGCCGGGCCAGTCATTGATCATCGAAATCACCGAAGACTTAGTCCTGGACAATATCGATCGAACCCGCAATGTACTTGAAGCCTTGCGGGAGCGCAGCATTCACATCGCGCTTGACGATTTCGGCAGCGGCTACTCGGCATTGACCTATCTACGCAAGCTGCCCATCGATGAGGTCAAAGTTGATCAGGACTTGATCGGCAATGTATTGACAGACCCGCGAGCCGACGCCATCGTGCGCGCTGTCATTGATCTGGCGCACGCTCTTAACGTGACAACTGTCGCTGAGGGCGTGGAGAACGCCGAGACCGCAGCATACCTGCGGAACTGTGGATGCGAAGTCGCGCAAGGCATCTACTACAGCCCGCCCGTCACGGCCCCCGCGATAATGGAGTTGATCGCATCACCAGCGCCACGATGACTTAGCGGCCAGCCTCCAGTCCGTTGGCAGCCCCTACTGCTGCCCGGGACCATTCGTCGCGCCGCACCGCGGGCGCGATTCGATCCTTCCGAATGAGCTCAGCGTTGACGCGAGTTCCGTTGGTCCCGTTGGTCATCGCGGCCGGTGGTCGAAACGCAAAGGACCGGTTGGCGGTGGCGATAGCCAAAAGTCCGTCGGTATCACTGAATCCGTTGGAGCGCATGACGTCCTCAGCCCACCTGTACGGGGTGAGCCCGGAGAAATCGTGGACGTATGCCACCCATAGGTGGACGTTGCGTTGAGTGTAGAGCTTCGAGATGGCGCCCTCCACGGCGGTGCGGCCGGCAGGGGTCAAAACGCGTGAGGAATCGGTGATGTACCTGGTGAGTTGGACCGACGGCGGTGCTGCGGTGGCGCTGTTGCCCGGCTCGCTCGGGGCAGGGCTGGCGCTGTTGCCCGGCTCGCTCGGGGCAGGGCTGGCGCTGTTGCCCGGCTGGTTGGCGTCGATCGCGGCGTTGCTGCCCGCCTCGTTGGCGCGATGACGCAGGAGTCCTACACCAACGACTCCCGCCACCACGAGCACCAACAGCGTGGCAATGGCGGATATCACGATTGCCGGCCGCAGTCCGCGACGCGGTGCTTTGGGCGGCGTGGACTGCTGCGGCGCGGTAACGCGGGTCGTCTGTGCCGCGGCTGCGCGCCCAGCGACCGTCTGTGCCGCGCCAACACCCGGTCGGCCTGTAAGTGCTGTGGCGAAATCCGAACAGTTCGAATAGCGATCACCCGGATCCTTTGCCAGCACTCTGGTCATCACCTCGTCGAGGTCCGCCAGATCCGGTCGTCGTTCGCCGATATGCGGGGGCGGCGCGGACAAGTGTTGGGTGATGATCACTGCCGCATTGGAGTTTTGATACGGCGCTGCCCCGGTCAGCAGGTGAAAAGCGCTGCAGCCGAGGGCGTATTGGTCGGCGCGCCCGTCGATGTCTGACCCCATGAGTTGTTCGGGCGCGGCGTAGGCGGTAGTCCCGACCACCATGTTCGTGGCGGTGAGACCGCTGATACCACCGATCTCTCTGGCGATGCCGAAGTCGGCCAGCAAGATTCGCCGTCCCCGATGATCGGCCTCAGTCAGCAAGATGTTGGCGGGCTTGACGTCGCGGTGCAGCAATCCCCGGAGATGGGCGTAATCGAGCGCGTCAGCGACGGCAGTGATGATCCCGAACACTTCGGCTTTCGGCATCCCGGATGGATACCGGGTGCGCAGCAACTCGGCGGCGTCGGTTCCCTCGACATAGTCCATCGAAAGCCACAGCTGTCCTTCGAACTCGCCGCGGTCGTGGATTCCGACAATGTGGGGATGCCACAACTCCGCGGCGATGTCTGCTTCACGGCTCAATCGCTGCCGGTACTCCTGATCCGTAGTCAGGGTGGCAGGTAGGACCTTGAGGGCGTCTCGGCGGGGCAGCCGCGGATGTTGGGCCAGATAGACCTCGCCCATCCCTCCGGATCCCAACCGCCGCACGATCGTGTATCCGGCGAACACGTCTCCCTGGTTCAGCGGCATGCGAGCATGCTACAAAGGCGACCGTCCCCAGGCGCCCACCTGCTGCTGATCGGGCACGTCCGCGCCGACGGGAACGTTGCTAACGTTCCGCCTGCGACGATTCGGTGTGGTCAGGTAGGCCTTGAGCCTCAGGCTTGTAGTCGCACTGGGTACGGATGCCATGACCGTCCACGGCACCCCAGTCGATTTTTGCTGCATCCGCGCGGTCGCAGGTCAGCGTGAAATAGGTTGCGGTTTCGCCGTGGCTATCGGAAATGTCCGCCGGACCCCTTACGGTGACCGTTCCGCTCTGAAACTGCGGATCGGCGAATAACGCTTGCCACATCGGCGCCGTCGGCAAGAACAATTGCATATCGGCAGCGACTTCCTTGTGAAAAATCGTGTTGGTGGTCTCCCGAACCGTGTAGCTGATGGTGCACGTCGTTCGCCCAGTGCAGGTGACGATCGGTGAGCCCTCGATCGGCGCGGCAAATCGGTCACCGCCGACTGTTTCTTGGACGAGCTGCGCTACCGCACTGTTGCCGACGGTGAACGATTGGCGAGCCGAATATTCAGGCGACGACGAGCACCCGAACAGCAAGGCGAGTGCCGCAACGGATAGCGACACCGTGCCGACGGGACGGTTTGCCATCCCGAGAGAATAGGGATTCTTCGAATGCGGCAGAAGAACTGCGAAGAGTTACTTACGTGATTTTAGCGCGACCAACGCCTTGTCGGCGTGGGTGTCCATGCTCAGTTCGCTGGAGATCACGTCGAGCACCTTGCGATCGGTATCGATGACGAACGTTGTGCGTTTGACCGGAATCAACTTGCCCAACAGCCCTCG
>Ga0210386_10000745_pt1 | contig 29876 bp, 24 predicted proteins | sample IncBWH32OmetaG_FD_160091 | JGI IMG/M metagenome (GOLD analysis project Ga0210386, IMG submission 160091) | Forest soil microbial communities from Barre Woods Harvard Forest LTER site, Petersham, Massachusetts, United States - Inc-BW-H-32-O ...
TGCTCTACGCTTCCTCCAGACCCCACCTTGCGATGACGCCCTTGCGCTTCGCTACCCTTCACCTCCATCAGGTTGGTAGAGGACTTTCACCTCCAAGCTGTCGAACATGCACGGCGTACAAACAAAAGCCGGAGGCAAACGCCTCCGGCTTGGTTATTAGAGAGGAAGAAACTAGAGGATCTTCTCGCCGACAGATTTGCCTTGCGAAAAGAGGTAGAGATAGTCCGGACCGCCGGATTTTGAATCCGTTCCCGACATATTGAAGCCGCCAAACGGATGCGCACCGGCGATGGCTCCTGTGCATTTGCGATTGATGTATAGGTTGCCGACGTGGAAGTCGCGAACCGCACGCTCGATCTTGTCACGCGATTTCGTGTAGACGGCCCCGGTCAGTCCGAATTCGGTGTCGTTGGCGATATCGAGCGCCTGGTCAAAGTTCCTCGACTTGATCACCACCAGCACCGGTCCGAAAATCTCTTCCTGCTCAAGCTTCGACTTGGGCTGGATATCCGCGAAGACCGTGGGTTGGAGGTAGTAGCCCTCGCCCGCGTTGGCTACTCGGCCGCCACCAGTCAGAAGCCGCCCGTCTCGCTTGCCGGCCTCGATGTATTCGAGGATCGTGTTCATGGAACCTTCGTTGATGACGGCTCCCATGTTGTAGTTCTCCGCCGGATCGCCGATGGTGATCTTCTCAACGCGGGCTTTCAGGCGATCAAGGAATTTATCGTAAATGCGCTCGTCGACGATGGCCCGCGAACAGGCTGAGCACTTCTGACCCTGAAATCCGAACGCAGCCTGCGCCACGCCCTCAACAGCCACGTCGAGATCGGTATCGGCGTCCACGATGATCGCGTCTTTGCCCCCCATTTCGAGAATGGTCCGCTTGATCCAGATCTGGCCCGGAGCCTGCGTGGCCGCGCTTTTGTTGATATGCAAGCCGACTTCTCGTGAGCCGGTAAAAGCGATGTAGCGGGTCTTTGGATGCGTGACAATCGCGTCACCGAAGCTCCCGCCCGCACCGGGGCAAAAGTTGACCACGCCCTCCGGCAGTCCCGCTTCCTCGAGCAGTTCAACAAACTTGGCCGCAATGGTCGGAGAATCGCTCGAGGGCTTCAAAATGACCGTGTTTCCGCAAACGATCGAGGCCAATGTCATTCCAGCCATGATCGCGCAAGGAAAGTTCCACGGTGGAATCACCGCACCCACTCCGAGTGGAATGTAAAACAGGCTGTCGCGCTCTCCCGGCAACTGGACGTTGGGCTGCGCTTTCGCGAGACGCAAGGCTTCCCGGCTGTAGAGTTCGCAAAAGTCGATTGTCTCAGCGATGTCGCCATCCGCCTCGGCCCAGTTCTTGCTTACCTCGAAGACGAGCCATGCCATGAATTCGAATTTGCGTTCGCGGAGCAGATCCCCCACACGGAACAGCAGGGTGGCGCGCTCTTCGACGGAAGTTCGACTCCATGACTCGAACGCCTTGAGCGCCGCGCTCATCGCGGGCTCGACGTGGTCGCGGCCGGCCTTCTGGTGTATGCCGACGATCTGCGAAGGCTTCGCAGGATTAATAGATTTGATCTTCTCGCCGGTCCTCACGCGCTTGCCGCCGATGACAAGGTCGTACTCGCGGCCGAGTTGACCGCGAACCTTTTCAATAGCAGCTCGCATTTTGCGGGCATTCTCTTCGTGCGTGAAATCGACCGGCGTTTCATTGCGGAAGGGCCCTTCGTGCAGGCGGACTTGTAGCCGCGGCGGGGCTTCCATGGTTGCCATGAGTGCACCTCTGTAGGGATTTCGAAATCGGGTCCGGAATCGGACAGAATGATTGTTTACTTACCAATTGTAGCACCGGATTCCGGACGTTAAAGCCCGGTCAGAATGCATACGGGAGCTGCACAAGTCCGACCGTTCGGTTAGCGAGGATGTCGCCAAGCACTCTCTTTTCCAGGAGTAAGGCGGACGAGCCTTACTTGCCCGCCATCACCTTTTCGACTGGTTCCAAGCGAGCCGTGAAGTGGCGTAGGAAAGGCGCCTCGTGGCAGAGCTTCATGGGCTGAATGCGCTCGCGATTTTTCCAGACTTCGAGGATGACCTCGACCACGTAGTCGACGTGGCTTTGGGTGTAGACGCGGCGCGGGATGGCTAAACGAACCAGGTCCATCTTGGCCGCTGGGCCAAACATCAGCGTGCCGATCTCGACCGAGCGAATTCCGCCCTCGAGATAAAGTTCCGCAGCCAGCGCCACTCCCGGAAAATTCTCCGGCGGGATGTGCGGAAGAAAGGCGCGCGCATCGATGTAAACGGCATGACCGCCCGGAGGCTGCACGATCGGTACGCCCTGCGCGGCGATGTGATTTCCTAGATAAGCCGTCGATGCGATCCGATAGCGAAGGTAATCCTCGTGAAGCGCTTCCTGCACGCCGACGGCAATGGCCTCCAAGTCGCGCCCAGCCAAACCGCCATAAGTTGGGTAGCCTTCGGTCAGGATCAGCAGATCTTTCTCCCGCTGCGCAAGGGTGTCATCATTCGTGCAAAGGAAGCCGCCAATGTTCGCCATGCCGTCTTTCTTCGCCGACATGGTGCAACCGTCGCCATAGCGAAACATTTCCTGGGCAATCTGCTTCGGAGTTTTCGAGTCATATCCCGACTCGCGCAGCTTGATGAAGTACGAATTCTCCGCGAAGCGGCATGCATCGAAGTACAGGGGGAGCCCGTGCTTGCGGCACACCGCGCTCACCTGGCGCACGTTCTCCATTGAAACCGGCTGTCCGCCACCCGAATTGTTGGTTACAGTAAGCATCACCAGCGGGATCCGCTCACGCCCGACTTTCGCGATGAGCGACTCCAACGCTTCCACGTCCATATTGCCCTTGAAAGGATGTTTCAGCTCGGGCTGGCGTCCTTCTGGAATAACCAGATCGACGGCTTCTGCTCCAACGTACTCAACGTTCGCTCGCGTTGTATCGAAGTGCGTATTGTTCGGCACGATGTCGCCTTTCTTGCAGGCGACTCCGAACAAGATTCGTTCTGCGGCTCGACCCTGATGCGTGGGAATCACATGCTTGTATCCAAAGATGTCCTGGATCGAGTCTCGAAAATGATCGAAGCTGCGGCTGCCGGCATAGCTCTCATCCCCCTCCATGAGAGCCGCCCACTGTTGGGCCGACATTGCACCCGTGCCAGAGTCCGTCAGTAAGTCGATCAGGACATCATCCGCAGGCAGCAGGAAGAGGTTGTAGTACGCCGCGCGCAGCAACTGCTCGCGCTCCTTGCGGGTCGTCCAGCGGATGGGTTCGACACTCTTGATGCGGAAGGGTTCAATGATGGTTTTGACGGGCATGAGGACTCCTGGCAATCGATCAGTTCGTCAATCAGCGGAAAACAGATCAGGGGACCTTCACCGACTCGCGCCGCTCGACCGGCGATTTTACTGCCGCGGTTCGTTCCAGCTTGTCCCACGCAAACTTCTGGCCCTCGGCGGCCCTCTTCAGAGTCTTCAGCAGCACGATGGAAAACAGCTGGCGATAGGCAAAGCGCTGCAGCCATACCTGGCTGAGGAGCCACGTGTCTTCCTTCGAATCTGGACGCCGCCGCTCCAGCGCAAATGCAACCGCCGACGCGACGAAATCGATCACCAGGAATGCCAGGAAAAAGACCACGAGTTTCTGGAAACTCGCAGGATCGGTCGATTCCGGATGGAAGTACTTCTGGATGAAGTACCAGGCCATACCGACAATGAACATGATGTCGATAAATGGCGACACCAGCGGCAGCAGGATCTGGAAGATGAGAATGTTCGGCAGTGCCACCCAACCCAGCGCACCCTTTCGGGCGAATACGCCGCGATGCTTGTAGAGCGCCTGCAGTATGCCAAACGACCACCGGAAGCGTTGCCGCATGAGTCCATTTGCGCTGGTTGGAGCTTCGGTATAGGCAAGGGCCTGATCCTCGTACTCAACCCGATAACCGCGGCGCAGCAATGCCATCGTGAGGTCAGCATCCTCGGCCACTGTGTCAACGTGGTATCCGCCGGCTTCGCGAACAGCCGAGACGCGCCAGGCTCCAATCGCTCCCGGAACCACGCTAACCGCCCCCATGGTGTTCAGAGCGCGCCGCTCGAAGTTTTGGCTGGTGATGTACTCCACCGCCTGCCAGCGCGTCCAGAGGTTCACTCGGTTGCCGACCTTGGCGTTTCCCGCAATCGCGCCCACCTTGGGATTGATGAAATGCGGAACCAGATGCGAGATCGCATCGGGCGCGATGATCGTATCGGCGTCGATGCCAACGAAAATCTCTTCGTCGGTCAGGTGTTCAAGACCATAGTTCAAGGCCTCAGCCTTTCCGGCATTCGGTTTCGTAAGAATCAGAACGCGGCCTTCGGCTTCTTCTTGCGCAAACGCTCTGCGCGCTACCTCGAGCGTTCGATCCTTCGAGCCGTCGTCGACCACAATCACGTGCAAATTCGGATAGTCGGAATCGAGAACCGAGCGAACCGTTCTCTCGATCACCTTTTCTTCGTTGTATGCCGGAATCAACACAGCCACCTTGGGTTTGTACGCAGCAATCGCCTCGGGAGACACCTCCACGTGATTTGCGAAACGATCGTAGATCGCCAGCGCTCCCACCAGCACCAGGCGGGAGGTCATCAGCAGGTCGCCCAGGAAAAAGATCCAAGTAATGGACAGCATCCCGGCGCCCCACAGCCAGAAACCGATCCGGTTCAACCACGCTGCCCAGCGCTCGTTCTTCGGAATCGGGGGCATAACGTCTGCCTTGGTTTTGCCAAGCAGCTGATAAACCGGAACGATCTGATAGCCGCGCGCGCGCAGGCCCTCAATGATCATGGGTAGAGCACGCACGGTCTCTCGCCGATCACCGCCGCCATCGTGAAGCAGAATGATGTTTCCGCATAGCTGATCGTTCACATTGCAGGCGGGAAGATCCTTCAGCACGGCATCGCGGATCTCCTCGGCACTGCGTCGCGGATTGTCCCGCCAGTCGTTGGGGTCGATGCGGTTGCCTACTGTGATATAGCCCATATCCTGAGTAACTTCGAGCGGACGCACCTGGTCGGCAGTGTCGGGCTCTTGATCGATAGCGTAAGGCGGCCGGAACAGGATAGTGCGAATCCCCAGTCGGCTTGCGAACAAGCGTTCCGTCAAGTTGAGTTCCACCTTCATGTAGCTCTTGGAAATGTTACTGATGTCCGGATGCGTGAAGGTATGGTTCCCGATCTCGTGGCCTTCGTCGTAAATCCGCTTCGTGAGCGCCGGATTATTTTCTGCCTGGATGCCGATCAGGAAGAAAGTTGCTGGTGCATGCTCCTGCTTCAAGACATCCAGAATCTTCGGAGTCCACTCCGGATCTGGGCCATCATCAAAGGTGATCGCTACTTGCTTTGCGGTAGCGCCGTACCGCGCAACCCGATACGGCTCAGGCAAGTTCTTGAAAACCTGATCCGTGATCAGGCCAGTAGCCGGATCCACGGTGATATCGCGCTCGCCATTCGCAGGACGGGCCTCGATTCGCAAGATCTCGCCCTGTCCTTCCATATCGACATCCTGGCCGGGCTGAACGTCCTTCAGTTTGTCGGGAGCTGTCGGATCGCTGGGTAGATCCCAGATCTTCCACATGGAACGATCCTCTGATCCCAGCCTCCATAGTGCGAATGTCTTGATGCCAAGATTCCGCGCTGCCCGCATTTCATTCAGGGCTGTCACGCCGTCGAGGAACCAGACGTCGTGACGCAGGTTGCTCTCGTCCCTGTAGCTGAAGTGCGGATTCATGCTGTCGTAGTCGAAGTCGACGTCTTCATCGGAATCCCGCGCCGCCAGCCAAGACTCCTGCACCGTTACGTTGATGTTCTTCAGTCCTGGGGGTGGATTCTTCTTGGGCCTCTCAACCCAGTCGTATCCATAGTTGCCTACGGCACAAATCAGCTTGTCGAGCGGAACCTTCTGTTTGGCGATTTCGAGGTTCTTGGTGAACCAGTCTTGGGAAGCCACCGGGCCCGGATCGCTCTCGGATTCATGCTCGTCGTAGTCCATCAGCACAACGCCATCCGTACGCGCCGCGATGGCGGCATAGTCGAAGTCCCTATCGCGTGCGGGAACGCTTACGTACAGCTTCAGTCCCTTGGCGTGCAGATCCGCAGACAACTCGCCCAGCAGGGCAACGTAACCCGGCTGCGCTTTCCTGGGAAAGTCCTCGAAATCAACCATTAACCCGCGGTACTTATCGGAAGCCAGAAACGCCATGATCTGCTGCCGAAAGCTGGTGCGAGCGGCGGGATTCATCAGGAACCCGGCAACCTCAGGCTTCCACTCCGTCTCATCGAAGTTGTTGACGAGCGGAAACACTTCCATGTCGGTGTCTGCCGTTTTCAGGAACGGCATCACCTGATCATCCACTGGCCGGACCTTCCCATCCTCAATAACGTTGAAATACTTGTAGGTCTGCTGATCCAGTCCCTGGACGTTGCCGTCCGGTCCAAGTACGTGCAGCCACTCGGGATAGAGCAGGTCAATCTGATGCGCGTATTCACGCAAGGAGGAGAAGCTGGCCGCGTCCCACTGCACGTAAAACGCCGCACGAATGCCTTCATCGGCGTTCAAGACCACCTGGGAGGGTGGTTTCTTGGTCTTTCGCCGGGCACGGGCCTCGGCCAACCGCTTGCGCTCTTTTTCCTTTTCTCGTTCCTTTTCCTTCTCTTTCAGCGCGTGGTAGGGCCGTTTCTGGTCGGGCAGTAGGAGGCTGGGAAGCTCTTCATTCCGGATGGCGGTATAGACGAAAAACACGACCACCAATGTGATGGATATGCCGAGCAGGTCGAACAACCGGCGCAGTCGACGCCAGCGGGATTGCCGCGGATCGTAAAAGACAGGCTTAGCCATGAGCACGCGAACTTCTAATCGTATGATGCGTTTCCCAGACGGTCAAACCCCGCGGGGCGGGCAAATATAGTAACCGAGGCGAGGCAACTCCGGCAGCACCCGTCCTTGCAAGACGCGTTATATTTCTAACGTGCGCCCACTCGTGCGCCAGTCCCTGAGAGTTTTCCTATTGGCTAGCCTGGCGGCCCTCCTGCTGCGCCTGTTCTTCCTTTTTAAGTTCCCGCACGTTACTGCAGATTCGACCTTGTACGCCGACCTGGCCAAGAACTGGCTCTTGAAAGGAATCTACGGGCTCACTTCCGATGGTGGGCGAATCGCTCCGAGTTTTGCCCGTCTCCCCGGCTATCCGGCATTTCTGGGCTTAGTCTTCGCAATCTTCGGACTCGATCACTTTCGGACAGTCATGGTGATCCAGATGCTTTTTGACCTGGGCACGTGCTTTGTCGTGGCCGACCTGGCGCGCCGTTGCATCTCGGATCGCGCGGCCAAGGCGGCGTTCCTCTTGACCGCCCTTTGCCCGTTTCTGGCGCAGTACACGGCCGCCGCGCTCACGGAAACGCTCGAGATTTTCTTCACCGCGCTTGCAATGGATTGGGCTGTGATCGGCCTGGACGAGAGGACCAAAGCCGGATTTCACTGGCGGCCGTGGCTCCGATGTGGAGTGTCCGTTGCTGCCTGTATTCTGCTCCGTCCTGATGGCGGCCTGCTGCTTGCAGCGATTGGACTGTACCTCGGCATTCTGGTGATTCGCGCGTGGCATTCGGGCAAACCGGTTATGCCATTGGTGCAGGCCGGAGTCGTCGTGGCGGTTTGTGCGCTCGCCCCACTCGCCGTCTGGGGCTGGCGAAATATCCGCACGCTACATCGGGTGCAGTTCCTCGCCCCGCGGTACGCGAATGAAGAAGACGAGTTCGTCGCGATCGGCTTCATTCGCTGGACGCGCACATGGATCGCCGATTACGTCTCGACGGAAGAGATCGACTGGAACGTACCCGGCGACGCGGTCGATCCGACAAAGCTTCCATCCCGCGCCTTCGACACACCCCAGCAGCAGGAAAAGACTTTCGCGCTCTTCGATCAATACAACAAGACGCTGCACATGACCCCGCAGATCGACGCGCAGTTCGGCGCCCTGGCCGACGAGCGAATTCGCGCGCACCCGCTTCGTTATTATGTCTGGCTGCCGTTGGTAAAAATTGCGGATATGTGGCTCCGTCCACGCACGGAATTACTCCCGCCCGACAGCCGGTGGTATGAGTTCAATGACGATCCGCAGTGGATGGTGCTGGCCGTGGGCTTTGGTGTCATTAACCTCCTCTACGTGCTCGCCGCCCTAGCTGGATTCATTCGTGGCCGCCCTATTTTCTGGGTAGGGCTCGGCGTCTCCTATATCGTGCTGCGATCATTATTCCTCGGAACGATGGAGAATCCGGAAGCTCGTTACACGCTGGAATGCTTTCCGGCGGTGATCGTGATGGCGTCTGCATTGTGGAGAGGTAGAGGCGTTATGGAGACCAGATCTCTATCCAAGTCATCGGACTCTGCGAACCCCATCGGTCCGCCAGATTACCGTCTTAGTGACTAGCATCGCGCAACCGCTCCGCTTCCGATCGTTCCCGATCCGCATCCAGGGTTCTTCCCAATTGTGCGTATGCGTCAGCCAGAAACGCATGGGCCTCTCGGGAATCCGGGCTGACTTCGACTGCCTTCTTGAGGTTCGGCAGCGCGTCGAGCGGTTTGCCCTGAAGAGAGAGAATCCTTCCCCGCAGAAGGTTAGCATGATAGTGATTTGGGTTGATGCTCAAAGCGGTGTCGAGTTCCGTCAGGGCATCGGGAACTCGGTCAATCCGCGCATAAACCGAGGCCAATGAGAAATGGGCATCGGCCCAGCGCGGCGCCCGCGCGACTGCCGCCTCGAATTGCGGCGCAGCGGCCTTCCAATCACCCGTCTCATACAAGGCGAGGCCCAGATCGTAGTGACCCATACCCGAGTCAGGCAGGAGTTCGACAGCTTTCCGCAACGGCTCGAGCGCCGAGGTGTAATTTTTGAGGCCGGTTTGCGCGATGCCGAGCTGCATCAGGGCAATTGCCATGTTCGGTTGCTCCTGCAGGGTTTGCTGCAGCAACGGCACGGCCTGTTCATATCGCCCGTCTTCCACATCGAGCATCGCATCGTGCAATAAGTTGGAGACCTCGATTTTGGATTTCGGATCCGGCCCAGTGGAGGAGGAGGAGTCAGCCGACGTACTCGTGTCGGAAGCAACGTAGCCGAGAGCCTGCAACTTCTGCACCTGCTCGGGATCAGGCTTCGCCAACTCCACCAGCGTCTGACTGGTCTTGCTTCGGAATTCGTTGAGTTGCGCGGCCAGCGTCTCGGCGACCGCCTTGCTGGTCGCAGACATGTTGTGTTTCGATTGCTGATCAGTTTCCTGATCGTAAAGCTCCGCCTCTGGCGCCTGGATATACAGGTACTTTCCCTTGCGCGCGGCACGGAGCGCACTCCAGCCGAAGGCGCGGCGCGGATAGTCGGTTTCGGCGTAGGCCATCCGCTCGGCCTGATCTGCATCAGTCCTGACGGGTGGTGTGAGCAGCGGGAGAAGCGATTTCCCCTGCATCTCAGAAGGAATCACGAGTCGAACAAGATCGAGAATAGTCGGCGCAACATCGACGAGCCCGACTCGCGTATCGATTCGCTTTCCGGCGCCACGATTTCCCGGAAGCTTGATCAGAAGCGGCACATGGATCGTTTCGTCGTACAGAAAAACACCGTGCGTATTTTCTCCGTGAGCACCCAAAGACTCGCCGTGGTCGGCCATGACAGCGATCACAGTCTTGTCGAACAGCCCCTGAGTTCGCAGCCAATCGAGCAGCTTGGCTAAACACGCATCGGCATATGCGATCTCGCCGTCGTAGAGATGGCCGGCATATTTCGTCTTGTAGGGCTCAGGGGGATCGTAGGGGTCGTGCGCATCGTAAAGATGAACCCACGCAAAGAAAGGCCCAGAAGGACGCTTTTTCAGCGCGATGATCGCATGTTCCACGACTTCACCGCCGCGCCGCTCCACGGTTTTGTAACGGTCTGCTCCGCGAGGCCGAATTCGAAAGCCCGCATCATAGACGTCGAACCCGCGATCGAAGCCGGGCGCAGTGCCGTTGAGGGCATCCAGAATCAAAGAACCGACGAACGCGCCCGTATGATACCCGTGATGATGCAGAATGTCGGGCAAGTAGCTTAAGTTCGGTGAGAGGGGGATGCCGAAATCCACCACGTGATTAAACTGCGGGTAAGTACCAGTCAGGATTGTGGAATGTGAAGCGGTCGTGAGTGGAACGTGGGAATACGCACGAGTGAAAATTACGCTTTGTTTCGCAAGCTCATCAAGACGGGGCGTCAGGCCATCCTTCGAACCCAGAAATCCCATGCGATCCGCACGGGTGGTGTCGAGCGTGACGAGCAGGATATTGGGACGAGGTTGGCCTTGATCTGCTGCTTGCACTGTCCCCAGGAGCCAAAAAAACAGAGAAAGCTGCGCCCACCGCATAAAAGAAAAGGGAGTCTAGCACATCAGACTCCCTGTTGATCCGTTGTATTCGTCTTTTAGAAAATCAATTTCAAGCTGAAGTTCATGTTGCGTGGACCGCCCTGAGCGATGACCGGGTTGCCAGAAGCCACATCAGAGGTTTTGGTAATGTTGTTGAAATTCATTTGGCCTAAGGCACACGTTCCGTCCGAATTCACACTGCCACACGTGCCAATTGTGTTATTCGGGAAATAGTGGAAATTGGCGCGATTGAGAAGGTTGTATACCTCCCACCGGAACTGGAGGTTGAATCGCTCAGTGAACTTAAAGCTCTTTGCAAGTGTCATGTCCCATTGGGCGAGTCCAGGGCCAATCAGTTGATTTCTTCGCGAATTCCCGACCGTCCCGGTGCAGGGAACATAAAACGGCGATAATGGAAGACCGCCGTTAGCATCGATGTTTCCACAAGGATCAGCCTGGCCTGGCAAGGTGAATTTTTCAACGACGTAGTCATCCGGATTTCTTGTGTTGTAGTGAATCGGCGTTCCATCCCAAGCTGCACGGATGCTACTGCCGGTGAGGCCTTGCCCCGACGGATCGCTGCCTCCGCCCAACAACAGCGAGTAAGGACGGCCACTGATGGCCGTGAAGATGCTGCTGAGTTGCCATCCGTTACCAACCCACTTTCCGAGCGGCGCAATATTCGGGAGTGTGTAAACTCCGGCAACGTTGAAGTTGAGCCGCACATCGTGATCGCACAGACCGCGGGAGTCCTGATAATTCGGGATCGCCGCATCGGTGCTACCTACCGGGTTAGAGTTGTTGATTTGCGGATAGTCTCCCGCTCCACCACGATTCACGGAATTCAAATCGTAGCACTTACTCCATGTAAAGTTGTACTTCGTGTCGAGCCCATGCCAGTTACGCTGATCGTAAGATACTTGCATGCTGTCATATTGCGAAGTAGCATCATTCGTCATTTGAATGATGTGCCTTAAGTCAGGAAACTGCGTCGCATAGGGCCGCAAAGGATTGCAATCCGATGGTGACAAACAAGAACTACCAATTGGCGATGCGTTCATATCGTGATAAATGACGAGGTTTTGCCCCCGCTGTCCCGAATACCCGATCGTCAGCACGTTGTTTCGAGCGATCTCTTGCTGCAGGCTGAGATTGAAATTATGGAGTCGCGGAGTCTTGAAATTACGCGCAATCGCGAAAGCATCATACGGAGGCGATCCACTGGGACTTGGCCCAAAAATAGGCCCTTGACTGAAGCAAATGTAGTCACCGTTCCCCGTTGTCGGATCGTAGCAAGTTGCCGCTGGATCGAGTGGGAGGGTACTTGCATTTCCATTGATCGAGACGGAGAACGAAGAATACTGACCCAAATCGGGTTGCGAGAAAGCTCCCGCCCTTGCCCTTGCGAATGTATATGGAGCTGCGATGGCACCAAAGTTCGCGACATCATAGGTCAGCGAGTAGCCGGCACGTAAAGCCGTCTTTCCCTTGCCAAAGACGTCCCACGAGAAACCAGCGCGCGGCCCAAAATCGCCGAGGTCGAGATTGTACAGGCTTCCGATCCCACCAGAGCCCAAATGAACCAGACCTGGCCCGGGGATGAAGTTCGAGCCAATGTTCTGACGCTCTCCCATCGCCCCGTTGATGTCCCAACGCAATCCCAGTGTTACGGTCAAATTCGGTTTGACCTTCCAGTCATCTTGCCCATAGAAGCCGACCGAGTTTTGGAACAGGTGACGATGGGTATCGCCAATATTTCGGTTGGCATTGTCGGCGCGCCCCAAGAGCAGTTCTTCGACATCATCCTGAATGCTGGATGTGTAATATCCGACGATCAGTCCAGTCCGTGCTCGGTTGCGTAAACTATTGGTATAGGCGCGCTGAAAATTGCCGCCGAATTTGATCGTGTGATTGCCCTTCACCCAGGAGAAGTGCTCTGACCAATCCCAAGTCTGGTCAGGGCGGGTAGTGATTGGATAACCCTGCACGCCGCCGATGTAACCGCCATATCCCAAGTGATAAAGGTACACATAGGGAACACCGAAATCGCCAGGGCTGAGCGGTCCGGTATCCATCCCGAGGCTCTTCGGGTCGATCTTGTTGTTGACGTCGATGATCTGCGAAAAGCGCGTGAAGCCCAAGCGGCTCTCCAGAACTTTGTTCCCGCGCGTCATTGTCCAGCTCAAACCGATCATTTGAACCCGAGTGGGGGCGACGGAATTAAACAATCCCGGGGGATTTCCTTGACCAGCCGGCAGCCCCGCGAATGACGGTGCATTTTGCAGGCTGTCGCCAAAGAAGTAACGGCCGGTTAGGGAATTCTGGCTATTCAGCTTGTGGTCGAGCTTAATCACGAACCCGTTGGAACTCGCGGTGGTGGGTGTTTGGGCTACGATATTTTCATTACCGCCTACCCCAAGCGGAAAATAGCTGAGCAGTTTCTGTCCAACTGGATCCACAGTCAGACCGGCCGTTCCGATCGCGGCGATCGCGCCCGCCACGTCATTCTCGCTGGGAACGATTCGCTCACTTACTGCCAAAGACTTCAACCGTTGTCCCTCGAACGATCCGAAGAAGAAAGTTCGATCCTTGATGATCGGCCCGCCAATGGTTCCATTGAATTGATTGTTGTGGATGTTGGTGGGTTCACACGAGCCGGGGTTACTACAACCATTGTGCTTCGAAAAATAGTTGGTAGCGTCGCCAAAGCCGCTGTGGTTCACCCATGTCGCCGAGCCGTGGAGCTGATTCGTACCACTCTTAATGCCCAAAAGAATCGGCGCACCACCCTTGACCCCGAACTCGGCTGACGGCGTTTCTTGAACGCTCAGCTCCTCAATCGCCTCTGGAGGAAAAGCTGTCGCTGGAATTCCCACGACACCCGTCTGGTTTACGGCGGAGTCGCCGTAATAGCGATCGTTGTTATACATCCCGTCGATAAAGTAATTGTTCGACGTCGTTCGCGATCCGTTGATGCTGATGGCCAGGAATCCCCCGCCAGGCGCACGCTGCACGCCGGTTACGGTCGCGAGCGCCGAATTGAAGTCTCTTCCGTTGAGGGGGACCTCGCTAATTTTTTCGCTGTCAATGAAGTTGTTATTGTTGGGCGAGAGGTCAATTAGCGGTGCGGTTCCTTCGACTTCGACTGTCTCCGTTCTTTGTCCTACCTGAAGCGTGAAGTCCGCTCGCATTACGGCTCCGGTCTTCACTTCCCCAGATGTGACGACGGTTTTGAAACCCGGCGCCGTCGCCGTGATCTTGTACATCCCGACAGGAAGATCCGGAACTCGGAAGTTGCCGCTGGCAGAAGTTGTCGCCGTCCGCGAGAGGCCCGTCCCCGTGTTCTCCGCCGTGACCGTCACATTCGGCACCACGGCTCCCGAACTGTCTGTGATGTTTCCCTCGATGTCGCCGGTAATCTTTTGTGCGAAGGCAGACGGAGTGAGAATCGAAATCGCACAGATCAGGAAGAGAAGGCAGCACGCCAACCGCGAAGACACCGATCCTCGCATTGTTTCCCCCTCTCCATGCGCGAGACGTGAGTCACATGGAGGCATAATTTGCGCACAAGTGTAGCCACGTTCATCCTGAAGTCAAGACGAATGTACACATCCTTCAACAATTTACGTGACCTGTAGTCAATCACAACCCAATCGTGATGGACATCATTACAAAAACAGATCACACATCACTGTGAGGAACAAAAATCTACGTTCTCGCGTAGAAGGTTCCCATCTCGCGTAGAAGGAAATGAAATTTGGAAGTCGAAAAAGATGACCGCTCTTCAGCGCAGCGGCGAATCACTCATCCGGAAGCGCGTGCGCACGTGTTCGGAAAGTAACTCAATGGCGGAGCGGTTGCCGACGGGATCGGACTTCGCCAAATACTTCATGGCCTCTACTAGCGTTTTCTGCCCATCAACATAACGTGGATCGCTGGTCCGTTCCCTCTTTCGGCGGCCGAGATTGGGAACGACTGGAATCGTAAAAACTTTGGCCATGAACGAATCACCCACTGCTCTGATCAGCAGTATATCTGCCCCTGTCCCAATTTTCAGCCTTTATCTTCAGCTTTTTGATTCAGCGGCTTAGCCCTTGGGTCCGGAAACAAACTGCGTTCCGTTGGCGGTCTTGAGTTTGAAAGCAGAGTCGGAGATCTTCTGATTGAGTTGGATTGCGGAGTATTTCGCGAGCCGGTAATCTCCCGAAGGCTCGAAGAATTGCTGCTGTACCGAGATGCCGCGCGCGGGATCGATCCACAGCCAGATCTTCGCAAAGATGTTGCGGACGCGATCGGACTTCGGGATCAGTTCGAGCTTGGCGGCACTCACCCCATCCATGTTCTCGGAGCCGAGGTACTTCACGTCGAACGATTTCAGCAGGTCGTGCCCACTGCCGCCGAAACCCAAAACAAGGAAACTCTCCACAGCTTCGCGATTCTTGCCCGCATCATACGAAGTCACGCGCTTCAGCTTCGGCTCATACACCTGGACCTTACCCTCGCTGAACAGCACGCTCTTGGGAGGATCCGTAATATCCGCCATCATCTGGATTTCTTTTCCGGCGCGACGGTAGTAGACGGTCCCCTTTTGCGACTCCTTGTCATTCACCACTTTCCAATACTGCTCCCACTCGAAATTCGCCTGCGTGGTGCGGAAGGCAGCGGCGGCAGAATCCATCTCGCCGAGAACTTTCTGCAGCTCAGCGTCCTGAGCGAAGATCAGCGTCGCTGCAAGGATGATAGCGAATCCGAGAAGAGCAGCCGGCGGACGGCGTCCGGGACCAACGCGCATCATTTGCGAATTTTGGGATCTGGTCTCGATGAGGATCGCCTATTCCTTCTCTACCCAAACGCGGTAACTGTGAACATGACCAGCGCTGTCCTTCACTGGTTCGTACCTCGAAATCGCAGCCGCGCCCGTAATCGGCTCAATGATTGCCAGCATCTGCTCCTTCAGGTCGCCTTCGTTCTTCGCCGTCAAAGCGGACGCCTCAATCTGGTAGATGAATCCGCCATTGCCATCTGGCTGAATCACCACGCCGGTCTGATGCGAGACGCGCTCAATCGGTTTGTCTTTGAAGTTGATCCAATACGGTGAGAGAAAGACGAACAGCAGGATGAGCGTGACCATCACGTCGTAATGGAGGCTGCCACGCTCATAGGACCAAAGGATATATCCGCGGATTGTCCGCCAGACTGAATTCATCGGCAGCGTGGGCGCGCTCGGGACCGCCGGAGTTACTTTCGCGCTTTCCAAGTCTATTGACTGCTCCTGCTCTTGGCAACGACCGGGTTGCGAGCGAATCCATTGCAACGAATCGGTTAAGACTTCCTCACGATGCGGTCCGTACCAATGTAAGGGCGCAGCGCTTCAGGAATCATCACACTGCCGTCGGCCAGTTGGTAGTTCTCGACCAGCGCCACCCAGGTACGACCCACTGCCAAGCCGCTGCCATTTAACGTATGCAGAAACTCCGATTTCCCCTTGCCTTCAGGGCGAAATCGAATGTTGGCGCGACGAGCCTGGAATGCCTCGCAATTCGAACACGACGAGATCTCACGGAACAAGCCCTGTCCCGGCAACCACACCTCAATATCGTAGGTTTTTGCGGAAGAAAATCCTATGTCGGCCGTGCACAGAGTCATCACGCGATAGTGCAATCCTAGTTTCTGAAGAACTGTCTCGGCGTTGTGGGTCAACTTCTCGAGTTCATCGTAGGAGTGGTCCGGATGCGCGAACTTCACCAACTCTACTTTCTGAAACTGATGCTGCCGGATAATGCCGCGAACGTCTTTCCCATACGATCCCGCCTCGCTGCGAAAGCACGGCGTGTACGCCGTCAGCGAAACCGGCAGTCGAGATGCGTCCAGGGTCTCGTCGCGATAAAGATTCGTGACCGGGACTTCTGCGGTCGGGACGAGCCACAGATCCTTGTCACCGTGCGGAACGCGGAACGAGTCAGCCGCAAACTTTGGAAGCTGCCCGGTGCTGTACATCGATTCGGAATTCACCAGGTACGGCGGCAATACTTCGGTATATCCATGCTCGCGTGTGTGCAAGTCAAGCATGAAGTTGGCCAGTCCGCGCTCGAGCTTGGCCCCCACGTCCCAGTAGACGGCAAAGCGCGCTCCCGACAACTTGGCCCCACGCTCCAGATCGAGAACACCTAACTGTTCTCCGAGTTCCCAGTGCGATTTGGGAGTGAAGTCAAAAGTCGGAGCCCTTCCCCAACGCCGGACCTCGACGTTGTCATCTGAACTTTTCCCAACGGGCACAGATTCGTGGGGCAGATTCGGCACGCCCTGGAGGATGGCCCGGAACTTGTCGTCCGCCTCGCTTACTTTTTTCTCGTACTCCTCGATGACGGACTTCTCGCGAGCGACCTCTTCGCTGAGGGCGGCCAGTTCCTTTTGCTGGTCGGGCGACAGCCCTCCCTTTTTCTCGGCTTGCTTAAGAGCGCCGATCTTCGGGGATAGCTCGTTCCGCCGCTTCTGAGCGGTTTCGAGGGTGGTAATGTTCGCGCGCCGCTCGGCATCAAGGGTACGAAATTGGCCCAGCACTTCAGCCGGATCCATGCCGCGCAGGCGGAGCTTATCCTCGACCAAAGGCAGGTTGTTACGGACGAAGTTCAGATCGAGCATGAAGTCGTATAGTTTAGCGGAAGTGTGTCGAAGAGCGCACGTTGGCCGCTCATCGGGGCCTCATTTTGGAACGCAAAGAGAGACCGTGCCCACCTCGTTGGCATGCTGCGGACCTTCCGGCTTGGGCGGGCCGGGGGACAGGCTGTACACTACCGACGCGATGAACGCCTTCTTCCCACGAGCCATCGCCAGAGCTCTGCTATATGTGCTAACGTGCGCATCGTTTTCCGCGTCCAGCTTCGCCTCTGCGTACAACGGCCACCCTAAGCTCGTCGTCATCATCGTGATCGATCAATTCCGCGGCGACTACCTGGAGCGCTACCGCGACCAGTTTATAGAAGGAGGCTTCCGGCTTTTTCTGGATCGGGGCGCCTACTTCACCGATTGCAACTACGATTACGCCAACACTCGAACTGCCCCCGGACACGCCACCCTTCTGACCGGCGCCTACAGCAACGGCCACGGCATCATCGCCAATGAGTGGTGGGATCCGCGCAAGAAACACATGGTCACGTCGGTCGAGGACGAAACCACGAAATTGCTTGGAATCGCCGGAGACATGAAAGGCGCCTCGCCGCGCAATCTGATGGCGAGCACGCTCGGTGACGAGTTAAAGCTGGCTACAGGTGGGAAAGCCCGCGTATTCGGTGTCGCGCTCAAGGACCGCGCGGCAATACTGCCGGCAGGCTGGTCGGGCGACGCCGCGTATTGGATCGACCAGAAATCGGGCACGTGGGTGACCTCGACGTATTACCGCAGCGATCTTCCCAAGTGGGCCGAAGATTTCAACGCCGGCAATCGCGCCAGCAAGTACTGGGACCGCGAGTGGCGAGACGCCGACGGCAATGTTCTTCGGATGACCGCTCACCGCGCAGGAAAAGACGGCTCCGATGCGGGTTTCTATGAAGTCGTCGGCTCAACGCCCTTTGCCAACGACTACGAGTTCGAGTTCGCCAAGGAACTCATTTCGAACGAGCAATTGGGTGTTGGCGCTGGTACCGATCTCCTGACGGTCAGCCTCTCTGCAAACGACATCCTTGGGCATCAGGTGGGCCCCGACTCTCCAGAGATGCGTGCTATGGCCCTCTCACTCGACAAGGGACTGGCCGACTTCTTCACTTTCCTCGGTCAAAAGATTGGATTTGCGAATCTGTGGGTCGCCCTGAGCGCCGATCATGGGATCGCCCCCCTGCCGAGCGTCGCCAGCAAGCTTCGCGTTCCGGCTGAGGGCTTGAGCAGCGACGATCTGAAGAAGCAATTGAACAAGACGTTGTCTGCCAAATTCAGCCCAGCCAAGTCTTCCGACTTTGTGAGTGCCCTTGACTATCCGATGATTTGGCTGAATGACGAGGCCTTCACAGCACACAAAATCAAGGAAGACGACGCGGAGCACGCGACCGGCGAAGCGATGAAACAAGCCGGAATGCGCGGTTATTTCACGCGGACCCAACTTGCCGAAGGCCAGGCGCCAAATACGGAACTCGGCCATCGCTACCTGAATAGCTATTCTTCGGAAGGCGGATGGTACGTTATGGGAGTGCCGGCACCATACACGGTCGGTTCGACGAAGGGCACCGATCACGCCACACCCTACACCTACGACACGCACGTCCCCCTTGCGTTTTATGGGTTGCCTTTCCAGTTAGGGGCATTCCGAACCCATGCAGAACCCGTCGATCTGGCCGTCACTCTGGCATCCCTTTTGGGCATCAATGCGCCTACGCACGCTGTAGGCCGAGTGCTCACCGAAGCCATCGCACCCGCACATCACGCAGAAAATATCGTTCCGCCCCCGGTGCGATCCCCGAAGCGACCGAAGCCCTCCGGGGAATTCAAGCCAGCCGCGTTGGTTGCGTCAGAGGAGAGCCAACCATGAGCAAGTCTCCTGCAGCCAAGGGCAGTCCCGATCTGAGCGTGAATGTGGCGGGCATCCGCCTCAAAAATCCCGTAATCGCTGCCAGCGGGACTTTCGGGTACGGCCTTGAATTCGAGGACATCGTTCACCTCGACAAGTTGGGCGGATTCGTGGTCAAGGGACTCTCGCGCGAGCCCATGACCGGCAATCCGCCGCCACGCCTTTACGAAACTACCGCAGGGATGCTCAACGCGATTGGCCTGCAGAACATCGGCGCACGGGCCTTCCTCGACGAAAAGCTGCCCAAACTGCGGGAAATCAAGAACACCGTCGTCTTCGCCAACATCTTCGGATACACACGCGAAGATTACGAGCGCAGCATCCAGATTCTGAACGAAGGCGAGGGCATTGCCGCCTACGAACTCAACGTCTCCTGCCCGAACACGCAGCATGGCGGCCTTCAGTTTGGCAGTGATCCGCGCTCTCTCGACGAAGTTGTCAGAACCGCGAAGCGCGTCTCGGAGCGGCCACTCATCGTCAAGCTTTCGCCCAACGTCACCAGCATCGCCCAGATGGCGCACATCGCGCAGGAAGCCGGCGCGGACGCTCTCTCGCTCGTGAACACGTTCGTCGCGATGGCGATCGATCCCGAGACGCGGAAGCCGCGAATTGCAAATCTGACTGCCGGCCTTTCCGGCCCAGCGATCAAGCCCATCGCGGTCCGGATGGTTTACGACGCGGCACAGTCCGTCAAGATCCCCGTCATCGGGATGGGGGGAATCTCCACGGCGACCGACATCCTCGAGTTCATGCTCGCCGGAGCCACCGCCATTCAGGTCGGAACCGCCAGCTATTGGGATCCTTGTGCAACGGAAAAAATCGTGGAAGAGCTGCAGAATTATTGCATCGAGCACAACATCCAGGAATTGTCCGAGCTTACCGGCGGCTTAATTCTCGAATAGAGTGTAGGTTTCTACGCGCCTGCCCACCGGCCCAGAATCGCTCCCATGGCAAGGCAACTGGCCAGCTGATAGCCAGTGTTAATCAGAAACAGATTCCAGGGACGGTCGCCAAACAGCTTGTCTGTGAGTTGCACGGTCATCACGAAACCAACCCAGATCGCGAAGGCTACCTTCATTCCGTAGTAGGAAGTCGTGATCGAGAGATGAAAGACGATCTTGGCAAGTGCAAAGGCACCCAGCAAGCTTGCCACAAAAGACACGAAATACTTCGGTCCTGCGCTTTTCTGCATGGCGGCGATGCGGGCTTTGTCTTCAGCATCGTAGCCCATCGCGATCATCCACGGCTTCGCGAACAACAGGGGTGAGTACCATACGAAACCAATCACCATACTGGCTACTGCGGCTCCCAGCACCGACCACACGTTCACATACATGAAGAGCATAGGGATACACCCTCGATTCTTACCGGAAAACACTGTTGCAAGAAGGATGCCCTAACGTCCGCTGGTGTACCAGATACTACCTGGTGACTCGTAGGTCAGGCCTTCGCCCCAGACCACCTGCGTGTCCCCGCGGTTGTCGATGTCCATCTCGAAGTAATCGCCGAAAGGAAATTTGAAACCCTGAGGATCGATGTAGGAGTACCCCGGACTGTAGTTCGAAAGCTGCACCTCAGGGGACCAGCTCGCACCGCCGTTGGTCGAACTGCGGTAATAGGTATTCCACAACGGACTGTGCCGAGTGTCCATCCACGCGATTCGTATGTCGCCGGCGGTTCCGGCAACGATCGTGGGAAACGCATGCGTTACGCCGCTAGGAGCCAACGACACCTCGGATTTCGCCGACCACGAAGCTCCCGCCGTGGTTGAGGAAGCAAAAAAGACCCGCTCCGCACCTTTGCTGGCCGGGCCTGCATTCCACAAGGCATATAACGTGCCCGACGCATCGGATGTCAGCGCAATCTGCGCTCCAAGGTACGCCCAGCCGCACTCGTCCGTTGCGCACTCGGGAGGTGCACCGGATACGTCGAGCAGCGATGTCAACCAGTTCTTTCCGCCATCGAGCGATCGGCTCACATACAGATTCACAGGGCCTGGCCCCTCACCATTTCGCATGTAAGCCGCCCACGAGAGAAAGACGTTTCCCGCAGGATCGATCGTCGCGCCGCCCGCCTGCGCCCATCCGATGCCGTCTGTCGGATTTACATTGACCGTATCGAACGTATTTCCGCCGTCGTGCGAGGCTGCGACCCAGACTTTGGTCGCCCGGTTGTAGGTCACGTACACGTCGAGCCCGCGAACAGTGAGAACCGGCTTGTCGGCCTCAGTCTCGGTGCGCGTTGCCACCACGACGGTCCACGTCAGTCCGAAGTCGATCGAACGCGCTACCGTAATGTCGCGTTTCTCGTTCTCCAGCCAAGCCGCGTAGACGGTTCGCCGGTCGACGGGATCCACCACGATTTGCGCGTCGAACTGTGCCGAGCCTCGGACAGCGATCCGGCGCTCCGACTTCCAGGTCGCACCATTGTCAGCGCTCTCTACCAGTATCATGGTCGGCACCGGACACACTTCGCACCCCGGCACCTGAATGTATTGCGGATACAGCACATAGACGTGGCGGTATCCATCGGCGGCGATGGCTGGCTCCCATTGATCCCCGGTGCGTAGGCCGACTCGAGTCTGCGGAGAGAATCCCGCACCGAAGGCAGGCAGACACAGAGCGCCCAAAAGCAAGGCGACTGCGGAGAACCACAGGCGATGAAAACGGTGGGACAACCTCACTCCCTGGGCGGCACTGCTAGCTTCGAACTCTATCTGGAAGAATAAGTTGCGTCAACGAATTGTAAGAAATCGGTATGGCACTCTTGTGCTACGACTCATACCGGGACGAAGAAAAATTTACCTTCAGGAGACATCGAAGGGTCTTTGTCATGCCGTTGTCAACAACAGCGGCGCACCCTTCGTAATGACAAGAGTGTGTTCATAGTGCGCGGCCGCTCTTCGATCGGCGGTCTTCATCGTCCAGCCGTCCTTGGCAAGAAGCACTCGGCCGGAACCTGCGGCGATGATCGGTTCAACCGTAATAACCAGGCCCTCGGTAAGGATCTGGCGCGCCTCGGGATCGGCGAAATTCGGCACTCGCGGTTCCTCGTGGATCGTCCGCCCAATCCCGTGGCCGCCGAGTTCACGGATCACAGAAAAGCCCTCACGGCGAACCTCTTTCTCAACCGCCCGCCCGATTTCAGATACTCGGAAACCGGAGCGCGCTACCAGCATCGCCTTCTCGAATGCCCGCTTGGCGCAGTTCATCAGCCGCTCGGCTTCCCTCGAAATGGCTCCCACGGCGACCGTCTCTGCGGCGTCGGCCATGAAACCGTCTTTTTCGACGGTGACGTCAAGTTTCAGAAGATCCCCGTCGCGTAAAGCGCGATCTCCGGGAATCCCATGCACTGCCTCATCATTCAGGCTGATGCAGTTCGAGCCGGGGAAGCCATACACCATCGATGGGGCTGATCGCGCGCCATTCTCTTCAATCACCTTCGCGCCAACGTCATCCAACTCGCGCGTGGTAATCCCCGCGCGCACTTCCTTCTTCATCGCCTCCAGCACAGCGCGGACAACCGCGCCGGCCGCTCGCAAGGACTCCAGTTCTTCTGGACCATTAATAGACATACAGGCTCCACGGAAATCCTACGAGAAAGGGCGACTGCTGGCTAGGCCATCTCGCGCGAGGGCCGCCGCGGGCCGAAAAACAAGAGGAGGATGAACCCCGAGATGTAGAAGTACGCCACTTGGGAGAGGGAAAAACCCATGATGCGAAGGACAAACCCGAAGATCGCAATCGCCTCAGACAGAGCGTAGGTCATGATGTGTCCCGCCCGCCACCGGTTCAGGGTAGCTACATCATTGGGACGCGCAACCAGTGCCGCCGCCGACTGCAAAACCAGAGTGCGCCTAACCACCAGAATCACGCCCACAATTGTGACCGTGGCCAGGGACAGCACATAAAACACGACCGGATCGTTTAGTTTCGGAATCGTTCCCACTCGCTCTCCAACGATCACGTACAAGACAACGCTTACCAGAAGGGCGATCTGTATGGCCCGGATAACTCTGATCGCGGATTCCATATTTCAGAATATTCTGCCTCAATTTGAAACGTGCACTGTCAAAATTCTTGACAGGTGCCGCCCTTGCAAATGGAGACGAATGTCTCTAGTCCCATGTCATTACTCGCTGACCCTAACGCGAAAATCCGCCCTAATCAATGGTGATGTTCGCTCAAACTCGGTCGGACACGAAGAAAGACCTGAAACGAGACCGGATTGCTGCCATAGGACGCGTCCAGCACAGCGGGCTTGGAATAGAACGTCACGTCGGCGCCCAGGCCGAGTTGCCAAGCGCGGGTCTGCACCAGGTCCCGAACTCCGCCAAACGTGTAGGCGCCGATCCTGTACGCAGGGTGAACCGGCGCTTGCGGGAAGAGTTCGTCTTTGTCCACCAGTTCCAGCCGTGTGAATGCGTAATTGCTTCGTTTGAAATTCACAGTCGACTCCGCCAGGTAACTGTTCAGATTCGTCCCGGTCTCCTCCTTATGTTTGCGGCCCCAGATAATCGACGACGCCCAGCTGCCGCCTTTCCATGATCGAATGTATTCGACAGACGCTGTCTGGCGAATCTCGTTCCCGGGTTCGAGCGCCTCCGGATGGATCAGTTTCCCGTAGCTGTATTGCGCAGTCCAATTGCGCGAGGCCGCCACACTGGCACGCGCCGACCATGAGTCGAGAGGCGCCAATTGAATGCTCCAGCGTTCCTCGTTCGGCTCGCGCCCGTTGAATACCGATCCCTCGATCTTGAAGCGATCGATCACCACCCCCGTGGTCACAACTCCAAAGCTCGTATGCGTCGAGTCTTGTAAATGGTGGCTGAGAGGCGCCATCGGCAACTCTGCCGCTGAGCTGCGATGGATATATGTGACCGGTCCAAGAGCGGGTTCGGCGGAAGGACCTCCATAAAGAAGCCACGAAACATTCTTCGTAACGGGCAAGGTGTAGTACGCAGACAGCTCCGCAAACACGTTGTGGGGATGCTGATGATCGACGAGCGGCTCGCCGTGATACGTCTCTCCGGTCTGGAACAATTCCGGGAAGCCCGGGTGCGGCGATGTGAGCGACTCCGCCGAGAACATCTCTCGGAATAGCAGCGTCCCCTTCCCCACTTTATGCTGCTCCATCAGCATAAACACGTTCACCGACTCGGCCTTGCCGGCGCCTCGCGGGCCGCCCTGCTGGTTGTAATCGAGGAAGACGACGCCGTGGGCTATCAGATCCCATCCGCCACGTTGCGTCATCCACATGTGCGCAGGAGCCGACGCAGGCTCCCAGCCCGTACCGGAACCCGCATGGGATGACGGCATCCAATCCGGCCCAGTCACGGACATCGTCATGCCAGGCATGTCTTGCATCGCACCCTTGTCATGACCCATGTGAGTGTGATCGGCATTGCCCGTATCGGACTCCTGCCCCCGCGCACGCGTCGCGACCAGGCCCGCGATCAAAAAACACAGTACGAAAACTCGCAAGATTTCCTCCGCTTCCAAAAGTACATTCACACCTCGAAGGTGTTCATGACGATGCGAAGCGGAGTTTAGATACGCAGCGGAGAAACTGCTGGAGGATCGCCGGAAGAGATGAATCGCCGAGCGTTTCCGTCTGAACGAAGGACAACGACGGTGTCGGTCGCGAAGTCCGCGACATGAAGCCGACTGCTACAAGCCGGGGCGGTCGTCGAAGATGCCTGCACAATCGCAGAGTCGTGACCGCTCAAGCAGCAGACGAAACTCTGCGGTTGCGAAGGCGTTTTGTGACCGTGCTGGTGACAACCTGCCGGACTCTGCGTAGACGGGGGCGGAAGAAGCTGGGCATGAAGCATCGAGCCGCCCGCGACCACCTGCGCGGCTAGGATCAGCACGAAAACTTTGAATGGCACCTTCATCCGTTCTGAATGGGATGCGCGAATTGCTTCAGAAGTCGCAACGTCCCGGTCAATTTTAGGGGTGATGCATCGGCGTTAAGATCCGGTGATCTTGAGCCGCAAATCTTCCGGCAGCCGTTCCCGAATCTCGGCGGGAAGACGATCATGCACGCGCCGAGCACCGATCCGGGCTACATCCACCACGGTCATCGGAGCCGGGGTCGCCACAGCCACTACGAGCCATAGCAATGCCGAGAGAGCAAAGCCCCCAAGAGCAATCAACTCCAGCAACAGCGCATGCCGCGGACCGAAATGCCGAATCACGCCGAAGGCAAGCAGAAACATCGCCGCCGACACCGAAGCCAGCACAATCAGCGAAACGTCAATGATGCGATGGATTTTCTGCCGGCTGCGGCAGTGTTCGCAGTCCTCAAAATGATGCTCGTAGTCCTCGCGCATCTCCGGCGCTAGGCCGGAAATGTCGTAACGCCAGCCAGCCAGAATCTTGCCAACGAGGGGATCAACACATTGGCTCATACAAAGCGGCTAAAGCCGGATGGGCTCCAATGGTTCGGTCTGCGAAGCCAGCATCACTCGATTACGAAGCAGCGTTTGGCGGGGACCCAGGGCTTTTAATGCCACTCCCCGGGCAATCTCGGGATGGTTGTTATGCTCGGAGATGTGCGCCAACACGACGTAAGCTGCTTCTCCATCATAATCGTTGGTAAAGAATTGCGCGAGTGCGTCGTTGGACAGGTGGCCTACCCGGCTCATAACACGTTGCTTAACCGACCAAGGATAGGGCCCGATCCGAAGCATTTCGAGGTCGTGGTTGGATTCCACCACCAGCACATCGCAACCACGCAGGTGGTCGCGCACGCTGGCTGGAACATACCCTAAATCGGTAGCGAAACCAACCTTCACGCCTTCCGCCCGGAACGTGAACCCAACTGGATCGGCCGCATCATGGGGAATCGTGAAGGGCGTCACTTCGATGTCGCCGACGTGAAATCGCCGTCCGGCAGCAAAAACCTCGAGTTTCTCGATCTGCGGCCGCACACCATTCTCATCGCGCATGGAGCGTGCCCAACATTGATGCGTCGCGCCGGTCATGAAGACTGGGACTTTCAGTTTCTTCGCCAGAGTGAGCAGCCCGGAAATGTGATCGGAGTGTTCGTGAGTGATGAGAACTGCGGAGAGTGATCTGGGTTCTTCGGCGAGCACCTTCATTCGTCGGAAGGTCTCGCGACAGGAGATACCGGCATCGACCAGAATTTTCGTGGTCGAGGTTTGCACAAGTGCGCTGTTGCCACGACTTCCGCTCGCCAGCAACGAGACAGATACACTCATACGTTTGCCAGCATAACCGTTATCTCTGTGGAAGGGTGAGTACTTTTCTGGTTAGCCGGGACCTTCGTGCGCACCGCAAGTCCCCGCAAAGCATCGAGGAGAGCGACCTTTGCTCATTTCGCCGCAAAAATGTTCCCGATGGCGCGACGCATCACGGCGCCTCCATATGCCCCTGCGATACCGGGGAGAAATGCCAGAAGCGATTCGTAGATCTGCGCGCGATACGGCTTTTCAGTGAGCACGACATATCCCAGCAGTTCTGCGATCGGCACGCAGATGCCCACAATGAATACCCACCGCCAGGGCTTCACGGGCCGCCACACTCCGAGAATCATGCACGACACCAAAACCACCAAGGCGGTCAGCAGAAGATCGCCTACTTTGATGTCGATCCACCCCGCGAAACCGCCTGCCACCGCCGCAGCGATGTAAAACCCCACGTCCGCTACGCCCCGCGGCCCCTCATCAGGAAGAACGCGCCCCCAAGCTGTCGTCATTTCCGGTTAGCGCCCCTCAAACTGCTAGGAATACTGATAGAAACCGCGGCCACTTTTTCGGCCGAGCCAGCCTGCATCCACCATCCTGATCAACAGCGGACACGGCCGGTATTTTGGATCGCCCAAACCCGCATGCAGTACACGCATGATGTCGAGACACACATCCAGCCCAATGAAATCCGCGAGCGTCAGCGGGCCCATCGGATGCGCCATCCCCAGTTTGAATACTTCGTCGACCGCTTCCGGCGTCGCGACCCCCTCCATCACCGCGAACATCGCCTCGTTCAGCAACGGCATCAGCACGCGATTCGATACGAAGCCGGGTGCATCGTTCACTTCTACTGGCGTCTTGTCGAGCGCAATCGCCAGATCGCGAACGGTTTCAAAGGTCTGTTGCGAAGTCGCGAGCCCGCGGATCACTTCAACCAACTTCATCACCGGAACCGGGTTGAAGAAATGCATTCCGATGACCTGTGCCGGACGCTTGGTGATGGCGGCCAGCTTTGTGATCGAAATCGAAGACGTGTTCGACGCCAGAATGATCTCCGGCCGTGCAATGCGGTCGAGATCGCGAAAGATATCCGCTTTGATTTCGAATTTCTCCGTGGCTGCTTCCACGATCAGATCACTCTCGGCCAACCTGGCCCGATCGATCACGGGAGTGATTCTCTCAAGCGCGGCTTTCTCCTGCTCCACCGTTATCTTTCCCTTGGATGTCTCGCGCGCCAGGTTCTTCGCGATCGTATCGAGCGCTCGATCGAGAAAGCGCTGCTCGACATCGCACAGGGTCACTGCGTAGCCACTGCGCGCAAACACGTGGGCGATGCCATTGCCCATCGTTCCCGCACCAACGACTCCGACCCGCTTGATCTGCATGAAGGGCAATCCCCGCTACGAAGGCTTGCTCAGGTAGGAGCAAACTCAAAAGTCTAGCAGAACCCAACACGCAAGCTTCTTTCCGACGCGCCCTGCAAAATATCTCCACGCCAGATCGTCGGAAAAGATGTTTGGATAAGAATGGGATAGCGAAGCGGTTTTTCCTTCTCGACCTTTGCGGCGTTTCTTCGCAAACTTTGCGGTTACAAGCTTTCTCTGACTCCCTCCCACTTCCTGCAATGAGAAATTTGCACTGTAAACCCGGCTCTTCCGGAAAAGTTGCGCACCCGCATAAACATTGGCGTTTTCGCCGATTCCTCGCGATCCCTGTGATGTTTTTCAACTGTTGAACAAGGCATCGTCCGCTCAAACGTCCGCATCCCAACTGATCAGATGCCGGTGAGCATTCCCGGGTCGGAGGTCAACCATGCGGCGACAAATAAGAGTGGTGGCTCTGGCAGTTTCCTTTGTCCTGGCGCTCGGAACGGTTGCGGTGGCGCAGGACTACGACGCCTTCGGACGCGGCGCGTCAGCGCAGGCGCGCCAGTACGGGTACGACAGCGGCTTCCGCGATGGCCAGCGCCGCGGCCAGCATGAAGGCCACGAAAATGACCCCTTCGACTATCACACGCCCGACTGGCGTCAGGCCACCCACGGATACAAGAACTGGATGGGTCCGGTCAGCGCGTTCCAGAACGGCTACCAGCAGGGGTATGCCGAAGGTTTCCAAGTTGGATTCAACAATGAGCGACCGGCCTATCGCGGCGACGGCGACCGCGCTGACCACTATCGCGGTCAGCGCTTCTACGACTCCGATAATCGCATCGGCTACAACACCGGCTACCAGGACGGCGCCGAAATCGCCCGCGAAGATATGTACAACAACAAGCGCTTTAATCCCGAACCCCGAGGGCGATTCGACGACCGCGATCACGGCTATCGCCGCGAGTACGGCGACAAGAACTTCTATAAGTCGCAATACACCGAAGGCTACCGCTCGGGGTACCAGGCCACTTACGACCGGAGATACTAAGCCCGGCTGTCAGTCACCAGTCTTCAGTCGTCAGGCCTCAACCTCGTGTCGACGAGCCGACCGGGGGGAGCAGCAAGTAGCGCTGCCGCTTTGCAGAGTGGAGGGACGGGCGTCCTCGCCCGTCGAGCTAAAAAAGCCGCCGGTTCTTTCGGCGGCCCTCATCCTTGAACCCGTCTTAATTTGTAGAGCCGCCGTCCCGGCGGCTGTCCGGCGGGCATCTTGCCCGCCACCTCTGTTCGCACTGTAAACGCAGCTAGCTTGATTTTGCGGCAGTTTGCCCTTCCTTCGCGGCGGCCTGCAAACGATTATTCGCCTTCGCCAGCGCGTTCTGCGCGCGGTCGACATCCACTTCGGGATCGCCACTCGTCAACCGCTTCTCGGCACGTTCTTTCGCCTTGTCGGCCCGCGCGCAGTCGACGTCTTCGCCGCGCTCCGCCGTCTCCGCGAGGATCGTCACCTTATCCGGCAAGACCTCGGCGAACCCCCACGCAACGCATAGGTAGTGGGTCTCGCTGCCATTGCGGTAGCTGATCTGCCCGACCGCGAGTTCGGAAATCAGCGGCGCGTGTCCCGGCAGGATGCCCAGATACCCGTTCTTCCCGGGAATCTGCATCTCTTCCGCAGCGTCCTTCACCACCAGTTTGTCCGGGGTGACGATCTCGAGTTCGAATGTATCCGCCACAAGAGCCTTATCGTACGAGAACGCGTTTAATCTTTGTCATCCTGAGCGAAGCGAAGGACCTGCTTTTGCACTCCTTCAGTCCAACGTTCAGCATAGCGTCGTCCGCAATTGTGTTGACGCCTGACGCCTAACACCCGACACCTGTTCTTACGCTGCCGCCTTCATCTTCTCCGCAGCTTCGATCACTTCGTCGATCGTGCCCTTCATATAGAAAGCTTGCTCTGGGATATCGTCGTACTTGCCGGAAACAATGTCGCTGAATCCCTTCACCGTGTCCGCGACCTTCACATAGCGTCCCGGCGATCCCGTGAACTGCTCGGCTACGTGGAACGGCTGCGACAGGAAGCGCTGGATCTTGCGAGCCCGCGCCACGGTCACCTTCTGGTCTTCGCTCAATTCGTCGATGCCAAGAATTGCGATGATGTCCTGCAGATCTTTGTAGGTCTGCAGCGTTTTCTTCACCGCCTGTGCCACGTCGTAGTGCTCTTGCCCTACGATGCGCGGATCGAGAATGCGCGACGTCGAAGCCAGCGGATCGACTGCCGGATAGATTCCAATCTCTGTTAAAGCACGGGAA
>Ga0210386_10000746_pt1 | contig 29863 bp, 33 predicted proteins | sample IncBWH32OmetaG_FD_160091 | JGI IMG/M metagenome (GOLD analysis project Ga0210386, IMG submission 160091) | Forest soil microbial communities from Barre Woods Harvard Forest LTER site, Petersham, Massachusetts, United States - Inc-BW-H-32-O ...
AACGACAAGTCAGGCCCGTGCTTTAAGCACGCGAGTCTCCGAAGTCACCCTATGCCTCCTCGGACAATCGAATAAAGCCATAGGCCACGAGTCTCGAATAGGACCATGCGTTGCCACTCATCCAGTGCACAACTCTCAGGCTTGTAGTTTCAGAAAACGATGGGCGTCGTCACCACAGCGAAATGGAACCACAGGGGAGAGGAAGCGTATCTTCGCTGAGCACGCGGAGACGAAACAGGTCGCACGGCCTGGGAGTGCACGCTCAAACAGTGGGGCTGAATGCCCTGACAACAATGGCTCGGCATCGAGCCAATGGGAAAGATTTTTCTCTTGACATTCCCTTTTATAGGACTTGTCTGTGTAGTCGGCAAATCGGACAGATGACAGGACTCTGTAGCAAGGGATGGGAGTCACCTGATCCGAAAAATCGGCGTATACTGACGTGTTTGAGACCGGATCGACAGCGTATTTAGCCAGCTTGCTGCCGCCAGGGATGAGCGTGATGCTGAGAAGTTTATCGTTCTGCCTGCTGATCGGTTTAGCGCTTGGAGTTTGGGCGCAAACGTCAAACCCATCCCGTCAATCGCAATCTATCGCTGTTCCCACGCTCGTGGAGGAACGTTCCGGGGAGATTGCCTTTGGTCTCTCGGCGGCTGATTTCTCGGTTAAGGACGAAGGCGTTGAACAGCGAGTGGAGCTCGAGCCCGACATAGAACTAAGGCCGATCTCGCTTCTAGTCGTGATACAGACCGGGCATACCACAGCCTCCCAGTTGAGCCGGATCGCGCGCCTCGACGAATTGCTCGACGCTATACTCACTGACCCAAGCGATCAGGCAGCCGTGATTACATTTGATGGCTCCCCGCATCTGATTCAGAACTTCACAACCGACTCCGATACGATTGCGGCAGCTCTCAGACCGACGGCGTCAGGGAACAGCCGCGCCGTGCTCTTCGATGCATTGCACACATCGGTTCGCACCTTTCAAAAGACGCCGGCGGCGAACCAGCGGATTATTTTGCTAATTTCAGGTGAGCACGATCATGGCAGTAATGCATCGGATACCGGCTCTTTGGTCCGCGAAATCTCGTCAAACAATGTGTCGATCTACAGCCTGTCGTTCTCGACATCACGGAGCGAGCTTCTGAGAAGCCTCGGACTGCGGAATCCGGCCTCGATGTTTGCGAGCGCAATGCAGCGGAACGCTGGGGACGCTCTGGCGCAGCTTACGGGTGGCGATTTCTACCGCTTCGACTCAGAAAAGCAATTCGAAGATCGTGTCAGCGAGATCGCAAATCACATCCACAACCGCTACAGTCTCAGATTTCACCCGATCGACCCTCAACCGGGTTTCCACTCGTTACAGGTTGAGTTACGGAATGTGAAGGCAAATGTCGTGGCCGCCCGCGGCGGATACTGGTCCTCTCCAGAAGGCAATCCGAGTCCTGAGGGGGGAGAAAAATGAACACAGGGGTAGCCATTGCCAGCATAGAGAGCGCACTCCTCTCTGCGCCACATGACAACTTCCCTGTCAGTTCACACGAGAAGATTTCTGCAGCGGCGGCGCTTTCAAAGCAGGGGAGCCAAGTGTCCCAGGACGATGAATCCTGGAGACCACGACCGCGGCTACTGGCCGCCGCGCTTATCGGCCTGGCAGTTGCTGTCACCCTCTGGGGACTTGGATATAAGCTGTCTCTCTATCATTTCGGCGCAAGCTCTGCCAGTCCCACACCTCTAGCCAAACTGTGGATCGAACCGCGAAATTCGGCCCCATTGCCTGTGATTCTCGCAAAGATTCAATCCCGTCCGGGGCCAGATCTTTCTTCCTTTGTACTGTCCGAACCGCAAAGGATCAGCTTCGCCGGCTTTGAGGCTTATTCTCGAACTCGCTGCACAAACATCGTCCGTTTCCTCGCTCCGCACCGGGCACTGCGCTCTCCTCCTGTCACAATCCTTCGCTGATCAGACCGTGCCTACCCGACCGGCCACAATGTTTCCGTGGCCTTTGCTCGAAGGCATATGCGCTATCGGTACGAAACTCGCGCGAGGAGCAGATCATGAATTACATTTGGATTCTCCTGGGCATGATCCTGGGTTCCCTCTTATATACCGCCTACCAGCTATTGAAATCTGAGGCGCAAAAGCGCGCTGATTGGCATGCCGGCCCACGGTCTTCTACCCCAATCAGCACCGCTGCTTTTCTCCAGAAGGCAAAACGCTCTGCGAAATGGATCAGCATGCAAGAACTCAGGGAATTGCTTGCAAAAGAGGAAGGTGTAACTGTAATCGACCTAAGAGCGGACGGCGTCCACCAACCGATCGCGTCAGTGATCAAGGATTCCCTGTGCATCGCACCGGATCATCTGGTTGATGTGCTGGCATGGATTCCAGCGGAGAACAGCGTTGTCCTGTTAGGCCCGTCGGAGTTTCACATTTCGATTGCCACCACGATCCGCAGTAATGTTGGGTTCGCACCGGTGTATGTCCTAAAAGATCGCCGTCTTGACGTTGGGGCTGCGTGAAATTCGCGCTAGTTCGGCCCGCATTCAGCAACTGCTCCAGTTGCGTCACGGTGATACGTTTTGCCGCCCTTCCCCGTTTCGTGCGCGGCTTGTCTTCCGTGTTCATGAAATGCTGTGGGTGAACGGAAGTTACACGTTCCAGGCACTTGGGTTGCAACCCTCGATGGATGCGGCATCGGCGCATGATTTGGGATGGAGTATTTCCACATGACCGCCATCCTCGGCGTTGGATATTTGAATCACGATTCTTTGCGCTATGCCTACCTCGATCGCGGGGGACAGTCGAGGGACATAGTCGAGCCGCCCGGGCAGGGGAATCAGAAGCTGAACCAGTTACTGCCCTTGGTCCATAAGGAGATCGCTGTTGCGCCAACGCTGATGAGAGCATTTCGCCAAAGGTTATTCCGCTTTCCCCGCGATTGGAATACGAACCTGAAATCGGGTGTCTCCCGGCACAGAGGCAAAGAAAATCCTGCCTTTCAGTTTTCGTACGATACGCCGAGCCGCGGCGAGAGCGAGGCCGGTGCCCTGACCGACGGGTTTCGTTGTAAAAAAGCGTTCGAAAATGTGCGACTGAAGATTCTTCGGGATGCCAGGACCATTGTCGCCAATCTCGACGATGACTGAATCTGCATTCCGGGTAGTGCGGATCGTGAGAACGCCCTTGTTGTTCATTGCGTCTACGGCATTGTCAATCAGATTGGTCCAAACTTGATTGAGTTCGATGTCGTTGGCGGTGACGCGCGGCAGATCCAGCGCAAAAACGCGCTCCACTGGGACGTGGATTGCCCGGCTCAGTTTGTACCAGTCGAGATGAGACAAACTGGAACAAGAGGAGCGGAAGATGGCACGAGGAAAGAAGCACAGTCCGGAGCAGGTAGTGAACACTCTGCGGCAGATTGAAGTGGCCGTGGCCAACGGGAAGACGACACCTCAGGCATGCAAAGAGGCGGGGATCGTGGAGCAGACTTACTTTCGTTGGCGTAAGGAGTACGGTGGCCTTCAAGTCGACCAGGCGCGCAGGCTGAAGGAACTGGAGCAGGAGAACAGCAAGCTGAAACGACTGTTGGCGGAGCTGAGCCTGGACAAGTTGGTGTTGAAGGACATGGACTCGGGAAACTTCTAAGCCCGGAACGACGGCGTTGTGCGGTGAGCCATGCCTGCACTCAGCATGGGACAAGTGAACGGCGTGCGTGCCGGCGGATGCTGTTCTTTGCTTCCGCTACGTCTCCCCGCATTTTCGCGATCATCCCCAGCGCTTCCTCTGATCAATCGGGGACCACTTCGTGAGGCCGGTCTGGCAGTCCTCAGCCGAAAGGTGGAAAGACCATCCATCGCGGTGCATGAAGCAGATATAGGCGCGCATGACCGGAGGATAGAGCTCTTACTTGTAGGCGTCGGTTTTGCGCTCGCCTATAGTAGGTGATTTGGCAATCCCTACAATGCCACGGGTACACACCAAGCGAGAGCGGCGATGGCTGCTACCATTAACAAGAGAACGCCGATCATGAGAGCGGGCCGCTTCGATCTGAGGTCCTGGTATTCATCCCGTTGAAGTTTCTCGAAATACTCTGTGAGTGCGGACATAATTGACCTCCGCTGGCTCTATGTTACGCCTCGCTAGACCTTTCAAGTGTTTCGACTGAGGGCGGCAGCATCAGCTCTCGCTTCATCGCGGCCTGAATTCTACGACGTTCGCGGCTGCCCACCGACCATGGATTGAATTCCTGGAAGGGCTTGCGGACGGGGAGAGGCCGAGCTTCGCGCACCCGGCTGCTAGGGTTTCCTGGGTGATCGCTGGAATCAGCGATTCCGGTTCTCCCGGCTTACCAAACTCCGCCACAACAAGAGAATTCTGGCCAAGCGCTTTTCGCTGGAGTTGAAAAGCTGATCGATAAGATCGGCCTGGGTTCGCATGCTGCGAGCCAGCAGAAACTTCAGGAATAGATCGGAGAAGGAATGCTCCTCGTGCATCACGCGGACCATCTCCTTCCTCTCTATCCTCAGTGCTGTATAAGCGGTGATGGCAGTTGCGGTTGCCATACACAGCCCACCCACGGTTGCGAGCGACTCCTCTCCAATGAACTCGCCCGGAGAGAGAAGCGCGAGTTTGGCTTCTTTACCGTTTGTCGAAACGACCGTGAGTTTTGCGCGACCGCTCTGAAGATAGAAGATGGAGTCAGCGGGACCTCCTTGTGCGAAGAAAGTCTGCTTAGGCTTCAATTGGGCGATTGTTCGTCCCAGGCCAGCTTTCGCTAGAAACTCGACGACGTCAAACGGAGTTGTTTGGGGCTCAGCCATCTGAATAGTCCCTTCTCGAAAGCGATCGCGCGGGAGGCAATTCAGACAAGAGTGCGACCGCATTCGCTGCGCAGTAAACAGCGGGCATGCTGCTAAATCATAGACTCAGCGGCGAAACTCTTATCCCGCGAGAAAGTCTGAGGTGTAATGAACCTCAACGCTTCCGTCGAAACCGCTCTGTGAGCTATCGAGAACAGATTCTGTGCACGATCTTTGTCAACGTTGGCATGTGATCAAGAAGAGACAAAACCGGACGCAGAGGGCAAGGACGACGGTTGCCAGCGTGCAAATGGAGATGCGGAAGCCGCGATTGACGGAGTCAGTTCGCAGCCGCAGAAGAGACCAAGCCGCGCCAATCGTCGAGGACCAGCCGGCGCGTTCCGAAGGAGCCTGAACATCGGTCTTCGCCGATCGCATGCCAGGTTCGAAGAGAAGCATCGGCGATGTCCGGTGCTTTTTCTGGTTGTTGTTCGGGTCTCAATCTGAACCTCCGGCATTGTGCGATCAAGTCGCTGGCGGAGAGTGGCGCGGCGGACTTGACCATTTTGGCGATTGCCGGACACGTCAGCCGCAAGATGCTGGAGCGGTACAGCCACGTTCGCATGGAAGCCAAGCGTACAGCGATGGAAACCGTTGCCAACAGCAGTAAAATGGCAGGTTATGACACAAACCATGACACAAACGCTCTGCCTTTGAACGCTCGCCCTGTCTAAATTATTGTGTTGATTGGTGGACCTGATCGGGATCGAACCGATGACCTCTTCCATGCCATGGAAGCGCGCTCCCAGCTGCGCCACAGGCCCACATTTGGATGGCTCTATTATTGTCGTTTACGGCATAAAATTCGTCAACGGGCGAACGCGATCCAAAGCGTTGGCAACTGCCTCCACGATTACCGCATCGTCACATGGATATGTTCACGCCATCCCGAGCAAGTTTTCTCACGGTCTTGTCAGCAGCTTTGTTCGTCGGGACCGTTCCGGCATTTGCCCAGTCCGCATCAGGTGAGGGTACGCCGGTCAGCACACCGATAACGGCGTCGGCCATCGTTCAGCCAGCGTTAGGTGATGTACAGCAGTGCCTATCGGATCTAAACATCGCGCGCTGGAAGGCCCCCAGTGAGGTGCGTAACGCTGCGCAACAGAACGCTGCATCGATTCAGCGCGACGTGGCAAACACGCTCCCCTCGCTGCTTAGCCAGGCAGATGCTTCGCCCGGCGTCGTACCTCCGGTTTTCTCCGTATATCGCAATATCGATGCCCTTTACGACGTGCTGCTGCGCCTGAGCGAAACTGCCGTGCTGGCCGCACCCCAAAAAGAGTCGGATGCGCTCTATTCCTCGCTCCAGAAACTTGAGGCGGCTCGAACGCGATTAGGTGACACGATTCTGAGCGCTTCGCAGGAACGCGAGGCGCAGTTGGTCAAGCTCCAGGCTGCCGTGAAAGCCGCAACTGCTGTACAGGCGCCGGCAACTCCGGCGAAGACCGCCGTGGTCGACGACGGCCCCGCAGCGACTCCTACCGTTAAGAAAAAGAAAAAGCCGGCCGCCAAACCGCCTGCTACCGGTTCACCTGCCGCCGCCCCCTCTCCGTCTGGTTAACTTCTGGCTAGAACGGCTTCTACCAGGAAACAATCCCTCCGCATGTGGTGTCTAACAGAGGTAGAGTGAGCGAGACACTCGGCCGCCGGCGGCGTTTTGATCGCCCATTCGCAGGTTGTGCGTTTTCCCTGTTACTGTAGGAGGAGTTTTCCATGCAAGCGGGAACGGCCATGGGTAATCTGGCGAGCGCAATTGGAATCCGTGCCGAAGAAACTGCCTTGATCGCACAGCTCAAGGCTGGGTCCGAGGAAGCCTTCGCCTGGCTTATCGCCACCTATCACCAGCCAGTTTACAGCCTGATAGCACGCACCCTGCCGGTCACCTCCGACGCGGCTGACATCACTCAGGAAGTCTTCGTCAAGGTCTACCGCGGGATCTCCGGGTTTCATGGTGACGCCAGCCTTCGCACCTGGATCTACCGGATCGCCCTGCACGAGGCCTCCAACCAGCGCCGCTGGTGGTCGCGGCATTGCCGCCAGGAAGTGACCATCGAGGCGGAAACGGGCGAGTCGAGCGAGGGACAGCCTCTCTGCATCAAGGACACGTTGGTCGATGAGCACGAGTCGCCCTTTGAGATGGCGGCGCAATCGGAGATTCGCTCGCGCGTCGAAGCCGAATTGCGCGAGGTGCCCGATCCCTTCCGGACGGTCGTCATCCTGCGGGATATCGAAGGCCTGGCCTACGAAGAAATCGCCGAAATTCTGAACGTGAACCTGGGCACGGTGAAGTCCCGCCTTATGCGGGGACGGGCCCATCTCAAGGCGCGCCTGGCCCCCTTCGCCGAGGCCGCCCGTAAGCGTCCTTCCCAGTCATCCGTCCAACCCGCGCTGGTTGCCGAGGAGGCGCAATGAAGCACTGCAGCTCCATTCGTGCACAGTTCTCCGCGTATCTTGACGGAGTCGTAAGCGGTGTAGACATGCAGCGGATAGCCGCTCATCTGGATCAATGCTCAGCCTGCTCGGACGAGTTCGCGGGCTGGCGGCAGATGCAGCAGAGTTTGGCCGACCTGGGGCCGGCCAAGGCCCCCCCGGACCTTGCACTGCGCCTGCGGGTGGCTCTATCGCAGGAGCACAGCCGCACCACCCGGCAGAGCTTGGCTAAGTGGCAGATGCGGTGGCAGAATACCCTGGCGCCCTTCCTGCTGCGAGCGTCGGCGGGCTTTGCCAGCGCCGTGCTGCTGATCGGATCGGTGGCACTGCTCATCGGGGCCTTCGCATCTCCGGAGACCGTTGAGGCGCGGGACGAACCCTCCAGCGCGGCGATCAGTCCGCGCTTCCTGTATTCGATGACGGAGTCGAATGCGCCGCAGTCGAGCCTTGACGAGACGAAGGCGGGACGGCGAGGCAAAGACACAGTCGAAGCGGTAGACACGAGCGCGAACCAGGTGATTGTCGAGGCTTATGTAAACGACGAGGGGCGGGTCTACGACTACCGCATCATCTCCGGCCCGGACACGCCGAGTTCGAGGGCGCAGGTGGAGAATCTTCTACTGTTTAGTGTCTTTGAGCCGGCCAGGGTGTTTGGAGAGCCGGTCCGGGGTGTGGCGGTGGTGTCATTTTCAGGCATCTCGGTTCAGGGCTGAACACTCCCCACCCCCCTCGAATTGCCATATATCTCATTCTGTTGAGTTTAAGATACAGGTGCCGCCATGTTTCCTGGAATCAATGGGTTGCGCGTAAATATCTAGAGGCAATAGACTTAGACCAACCCTTGTTGCCGAGGAATTCCCAATTTGGAATCAGAAACGATGGCCCGGCTGCAGGCGCGGCCGGGCCTCTTTTGTCTCTATTTCTATTCCAACGGGTTCAACCAAATGTTCGGCCAATTGCGCCTCCGGGTAAGTGATTGTCTGCGCGTCGTTTGCCTCAGTGCAAGGACGATGGTGGCTTGACATCTGCGGCCAGCAGGCACTTCCGTTCCTACTTCTGTTCGAGGGTGAGCGCGTAGATATGCTGGGTTCCCACGTCGCGAAGCAACAGGGGTGCGTCGGTGGGGTCAAGCCCCAGCCATAAGCCGAAGATGCCCGCGAGATGGAAATCTTTCAGATCGGCCACGACCACGGGGTTCCCACCCCTGGCTGAAATTCTCAGGACCGCCGGATTGCTCAAAAACCTCAGAAAGTAAATGAAGCGGCTATCGCTCGACCAGGTGGCATATGCACAGGTGTCGTTATAATTGGTTGACCAACTCTGCGTCTTTATATCTGAAAGATATAGTTTGGATATCTCGAGAGACGCTGCGATGATGAACTGTCCGTCCGGGGACCAGTGGGGCGAGAACATGCAGATGCTCCTCGTCTGCTATTGCCGTCATCGTATTGGCTGCCGAGACCTGCTCCGGCGAACTGCGCGGTGGCTCAACTTTCGCCCAACCGAAATCAAGAATCTTGGCGTGCCCGCGTTGCGTCACGAATATGTTGGCTGACTTGATGTCGCGGTAGACGATGCCCTTGGTGTGGGCGGCATCCAACGCATCAGCAATCTCAATGGCCAGGCCCAGCAGGACATCGGTCTCGACGGGTTTTCCCGTGATGCGATGCATCAGAGTCATGCCGTCCAGGAACTCCAATGACGATAAAGGCGTGGCCATCCCCCTCGCCTATGTCATGAATGGTGCAGAAGTTGGGATGATTGAGCGCGGACGCGGCGCGCGCTTCGCGGCGAAAGCGTTCCAACGCCTGACGGTCCCGGGCCAGGTCATCAGGAAGAAACTTGAGGGCGACAAAGCGGCCGAGGTTCGTGTCCTCGGCTTTGTAGACCACGCCATACCGCCGCCGCCCAACTTTTCGAGGATGCGGTAGTGCGAGACCGTGGTGCCGATCATGTGAGGGAGGCCCCCGAAGGTTGACTGATGGTACGAGCCAATTCCGGGGCGGTCAATGCATCCGGCCGGGCGGGGATGCCGGCCAGATCGGGAAATCAGGTTACGCCAGGTCAAAGAGCAGGACTTCGCTCGACTCGGCAGCCTTCACCGTGATCAACAGCTCCTGGCTGATGGCAACGGCGTCACCGCTCGCCAGCGTTTTGCCATTGACCGTTACGCCGCCGCGGATCACCTGCAGCCAGCCAAGCCGGCCAGCGCCGAATTCGTGGGCGATCTGCTCCCCGGCGGCCAGTTCCGAGACGTAGACCTTCGCGTCCTGATTGATGACTGAGACACCTGGAGTCTTCACCGGACCGGCCAGCTGCTTCCATTTGCCCTGTTTCTCTTCGGGGCTGAAGGCGACCTGCTCATAAGTTGCGGGCAGGCCGTCTTTTGCCGGTTCGATCCAGATCTGCAGAAAATGCACCGGCTCGGTCTTCGATCCGTTGTACTCGCTGTGCACCACGCCTGTCCCAGCCGACATGCGCTGGATCTCGTTTGGTCCCAGTACCTCTTCGTGGCCCATGCTGTCTTTGTGGGCCAGTTTGCCCTCCAGCACATAGCTCAAAATCTCCATGTCGCGGTGGGGATGTGCCCCGAAACCCCGTCCGGGCGCGACCCGGTCTTCATTGATGACGCGCAGGCTGCGAAAGCCCATGTGCCGAGGATCATAGTAGTTCGCGAATGAGAACGTGTGGTGCGAGTCGAGCCAACCATGGTCTGCATGTCCGCGGTCTTCACTTTTCCGAATCTGTAACATTGTGTTTTCCTTCCTTTACTGCTTTGCGGTATAAACTTTTGCGTTTCGAGTGGCTGTCACGCCTTCTGCCGCGCTGCGGCGACCGACAGCCCCAGCTTTTTCAATGAGTTGTAGAGCTCGCTCCGCTCGGTGCTGCCCAAAATCCCCATCAGTGCTTCGAGATCCTGTGAGTGCGCATCGAAGACCGTCTTCACCAGCCGCCTGCCTTTCGGGGTGAGGTGAATCACTCTCGCCCGGCGGTCTGTCTCGGTGAACTCGCGGCGCACCAAGGCTCTTTTTTCGAGCCGGTCCACCGCCGCGGTCATGGAGCCGCTGGTCAGCAGCACCCGCGCGCCGATTTCGCCGATGGTCAACGGACCTTTGTGCAGGAGAGCTTCCAGGGCCATGAAATCGCTGAGGCATAGTCCGTGCCGGGCAATGCTTTCCTCAACGTGCGCACTTACTGAGCGGTGGGCCTTGGCGAATACTGTCCAGAGTCTTGCGGCTGTGATGTCTTTTGGCTGACTCATACACAACATAAGATGTTTATCTCGATAAAAAGATTCTTGATATCAAAATACATAAATGCAGATGCGGGTAGGATCAGGTTGGGGCTGCAACCTTCGTAAGTAAGAGATAGGGAGGGAGCACATGATCGCACGAGTCTGGCATGGATATACGAAGCCTGAACACGCGGACACATATGAGGCAATGCTGAAGCCGGAATTACTGCCCGGGATCAGCAGGTTTGCGGGCTATCGAGGCAGTTACCTGCTCAGGCGGGAGTCGGGTGACGAGATCGAATTCATTACCATCCTGCTGTGGGATTCGATCGACGCCATTCGCGCCGCGGCTGGACCAGATTATGAAGCTGCGGTGATTCCCGAGGAACGGCTCAAGTACCTGTCCCGGCATGACGCCAAATCGGCACACTACGAGATCGTGGCGACGCATGGGCTGGCGAGTGGCTCTCGGGTTTGACCCCTCTACTTTCGGACGCATAGACTCGAACTGGTAGACCAGCATTGCCCCGATGCGGTTTCCGATTTGATTTATGCGGCTTTTCCTTTATCTGACTCGTTTTTGCGTATCCGTGGCCGCCGTTGCGCTGGCCCTTTCTTGCCCTGCCTTCGCCCAGCAACCGCCTCAGAAGCTGGCGAAGACCAAGCCTGATCAGACTCAGGCTCCAAATATGCCTCCTCCACCGAAGCCTCCCGCGCTGGTTGACCCCACGGGGCCGGCGATCAGCCTGCAGACCAGCGAGGCCGTCTTCGATATTGCCGTGGCGCTGAACGCCTGCGGATACGACAACGGATTGGCGGAATCCGATCCGATACGTGAGCACATTCGCGAGCAGGTGAACCAGGCCACCGAGCAATCGAAGGATGCGCAGCAGGCACGCTACCACCTGTGCCAGTACATCGATCAGCACCGGCAGGCCGAAGCGGGACGCGACCTGGCGCAGTACATTTCGCTGGCGCTATACCTGACGCCTCCGCCGGAGCTTACTACCAGCGTGGACACAACCGACTTGCCGCCGGACTCGACGCAAGTGGAGAACGTTTTGCCGTTGCTGCGCGACTTCGCGCAGGCGATCCATCTGCATGCCATCTGGATAGAAAACCGCCCGAGCTACGATGAGGAGATTGCGCGGCTGCACGATCCGCTGACCAAGATGATTCTGGACACGAACATCTTCCTCAAGATGCCTGCCAGCACCTATGACGGGCGGCGCTTTCTGGTGGTGCTCGAGCCGATGATTTCGCCCGCAGAGACGAATGCCCGCGTTTATGGGTCCGATTACGTGGTGGTGGCATCGCCGGTAAACGGCGCCATCCATATGGACGAAGTGCGCCACACCTATCTGCACTACGAAATCGAACCGCTGCTCTACGCGCGCGCGTCGGCGATGGATAGGCTGCTGCCTTTTCTGAAAACCGTGCGGGAGGCGCCCCTGGATTTTGTCTATCGCAGCGATATTGTCTCTCTGGTCATTGAGTCGATGATTCGCGCCATCGAGGCCCGCACCATGGAGACTGGCGTTGCGATTCCTCGCATTCCGGAGAACACCGCTCACAGCGAACTCGATCCCCTGTACCGCGCGCACACGGCGGCAGCGCAAAAGGACAACGCGATTCGCGAGGCGCGCGTAGGGCGAGACATGACCGAGGGCTATGTGCTGACGCAGTACTTCTACACCCAGCTGATTCCGTTTGAGCGCTCTCCCGCGAGCTTGAAGGAGAGCATCGGCGAGATGGTGTACGGGATGGATGTGCCGCAGGAGGTGGGACGGCTGAAGAATATTCATTTCGTCGAGGAGGGCTCCTCGGACATTGTGCGGCGCACGCCGTCGAGGCCTCATGGTCTGGACCTGGCGGAGCTTGACCTGGTGAAGGGTGATCCGAAGATGGCTGCCGATCTCTCAGAGACAGCTCTGAAGCAGCACACGGCAGAGGCGGCCCGCGCGAATTTTATCCTCGCCCGAGCAGACCTGATGAGCGGGAGGATCGACGACGCCGAAGTTGCCTTCCGCGAGACGATTCGCCTTTCCAGCGATCCGCGCATGCTGGCGTGGGCTCATATTTATCTGGGCCGCATACTGGACGTCGAGGAGAAGCGGGAGGATGCGGTGGCCGAATACAAGAGCGCGCTCAGTGTGCGCGACAGCCAGCCGGATACTCGGAGCGCGGCTGAAAAAGGCGTAAAGGAGCCTTTCGCCTTGCCAAAGCACGAGGCTCCGGATGGAGATGACGACACCGGAGATCCTCCGTCCAAAACACAGGCCCCGGCAGCAACACCATCGCAGCATCCGCAGTAGAGAAAATGCAAAGACCGTGCCCATTGAGGAGAACCCTGCAGGTTGAAAGAGCCACCGGGTCTGCCGGAACTTGAAACGCTGCTGAGGCATCGCTTTGCGCGGCCCGAGCTGCTGACGCGCGCGCTGACCCATCGCTCACTGGCGTACGAGCAGCGTCTGGCGGCTCCCGAGGCCGGGCCGGCGGGTGGGGTAGAGGCGGCTGTCGGCGCAGGTTCCGATCCTGACTCGGACAATGAGCAGCTTGAATTTCTGGGCGATGCGGTGGTGGGCTTTCTGGTAGCGGAGGAGCTGTGCAAACGCTATCCAGATTTGCACGAGGGGGAACTCACCCGCCTGCGCGCGGAACTGGTGAGCCGGCGGCATCTGGGGTTGGTGGCGGCGAGGCTGAATCTTGGCGAGCACATGCTGCTGGGACGCGGAGAAGAGCGCAGCGGCGGACGCAAGAAAAACGCCCTGCTGGCAAATTGCATCGAAGCGGTTGTAGCCGCGCTGTATCTTGATGCCGGGATCGAAAGCACGCGGGCCTTCATTGTGGGCGAAGTGATTGAGCCCTCGGCCGCCGGGCTGCGCGACCGGATGATGGGCGGCAGCAGCATCGGCGACCACAAATCGGCGCTGCAGGAATTGCTGCAGGCACAGAAGCAGGGCCAGCCCGAGTACGTGGTGAAGGCGGAGGGCGGACCCGACCACCGCAAGCGGTTTCTGGTGGAAGTATTCGTAGCGAAGAACGGCAACAAGCTGAAGGCGCTGGCGCGCGGATTGGGCAACACCAAGAAAAAAGCTGAACAGGAAGCGGCTCGCCGCGCCATCATGAAACTGGAACGCGGAAAGCCCGTGGAGAAAACGGGCGCAGAAGAATGAGTGAGAGTGTTCACAATCCGGAAGTTTCTGCCGAGGAAGACGACACGGAAGCGATTGCGGCGCCGGCACCGCCGAGGGCAGCTGTGCAGCCTTCGGTGCAGATGCACTTTGTCTATCCCTCGCCGCTCGAAACGGTACGGTCGCTGCTTACCATCATTGTGATGGCGCTCTTTGCGCTGACCTTTATCCTGCAGCCCTTCCGAATTCCGTCGGAATCGATGGAGAGGACGCTGCTGGTGGGCGATTTTCTGCTGGTCAACAAGAGCATCTATGGTCCTAAAGGCATCTGGGCACATCTGCTGCCGTACCGCGACGTGCAGCGGGGAGACATCGTTGTCTTCCACTTTCCGCTCGATCCAGCCGAGCACGTTGTGAAGCGGGTGATCGGAGTTCCGGGCGACCGCATTCACCTGCGCGACGGAGTCGTCTATCGCAACGGCCAACCAGTGACCGAGCCTTACGTAGTCTACGAATCGGCCTACGCGGACACCTTCCGCGACCAGTTTCCGACGGCCATGTACACCGATCCCGGCGTGGATACGCACTGGTGGCTGCAGATGCGCCGAGACGTGCAGGACGGCGACCTGATTGTGCCGGCAGGTCAATACTTTGTGATGGGCGACAACCGCAACCACAGCCGCGACAGCCGCTACTGGGGTTTCGTTCCGCGCGCGGCCATTGTCGGACGGCCGTTTGTCATCTATTTTTCGCTGCGCCAGACATCCACGACCGATCTGCCCGACCTGCCGCGCGTCTCCGCGCTGAATTCCTCAAGTGATAAACTCGGACACGAGAATGACGCGATCGACAAGGTAGTGGACTTCGCGCGGTGGGACCGCATCCTCCGCATCGTTCGCTAGCGCTTTTTCGATCGCCGCAGGAGATCCAGACAGGAAACATGGAGCAGACGCTCGAAAAGCAATCCGCGAAGACCAGCCACAGCAGTGAAGAAACACCTTTGGAAGCCTTCGCCTCGATCTGCGGCGTGCTCGTCCTTGGCCTCTTTGCTCTAACCTTTGTCTTCCAGAATTTCGCCATTCCATCGTCGTCGATGGAGAAAACGCTGCTGGTCGGCGATCACGTGCTGGTCGACCGCATCACGCTCGCTCCGCCCACGCACTGGGCGCCGTTCGTCCACTATCGCGATGTGCGCCGGGGCGACATCATCGTCTTCTTCAAGCCCGGCGAGCCCGATCTCTACCTGGTGAAGAGGGTGGTGGGCATTCCGGGCGATCACATCCACCTGGTAAATGGCGTCGTTTATCTGAACGGCAAGGCGCAAAATGAACCGCTGGCCGCCATGCCGACCGAAGATAATGCCTATCCTTACCGCGACGACTTCCCGGCGATTGCGCCTCCGGATGGCGGCGAAGTGACAGCAACCTGGTCCCTGGCGCTGCCCAATTACATTCAAAATGGCGACCTGGTCGTGCCTCCGGGCCAATACTTCGCCATGGGCGATAATCGTACCGTCAGCCTGGACAGCCGTTATTGGGGATTCGTTCCCCGCGCCAACATTGTGGGCCGCCCGCTCTTCGTCTATTGGTCGTTTGTCACTCCGGAAAACCAGTACGAGAAGACAGGGATCTCCGATCGTGTTGGCTTCATCGGACACATCATTCTTCACTTTTTCGACCAGACGCGCTGGCGTCGAACTTTCCACCTGGTGAAGTGAGATGAGCGAACCCGCTACGGGTATCGCGTCGATCGAAGGCCATCGCAGAGGCAGCTTTCTGCGGTGGGTCGTGCTGGGTCTCGCTCTGGCTTTTGTGGCAGCGGCAGTGGTGTTGCCGCTGATCAACATCAATCGCTACCACCGCACCATCGCCGAAAGCCTGACCCGGAGCGTGGGCCGGCCTGTCCACCTGGGGCCAGTGCAGCTTCAACTCCTGCCTCATCCCGGCCTCGCGATCACAGATTTTGTCGTAGAAGAAGACCCGGGTTTCGGCGCCGAGCCGCTATTGCGCGCCCCTTCGGTCACGGTTTCGCTGCGGCTCACTTCACTCTGGCGAGGACGCCTCGAGGTAAGTCGCATCGACCTGGACAACGCCAGCCTGAACCTGGTTCGTGACGAGCGGGGTCAATGGAATTTCGGCTCGCTGCTTATCCAGGCAGCGCGCATCCCGAATGCGCCCACGGCGCAGCGCCACGCGACTGCCACGCTCCGCTTTCCTTATATTGACTTTCGCTCCGCACGAATCAACTTCAAGACGGGTGCAGAAAAAAAAGCCTTTGCATTTCTTAACTCTGATCTTTCGATCTGGCTGGCTGAACCCGATCAGTGGCGGCTGCGGTTTGAAGGCCAACCGGCGCGCACCGATCTCGACCTCGATCTCGCCGACACTGGCCTGATGCGCCTGGAGGGCTCGTGCAATCGCGCCTCGGCGTTGGACGAGATGCAGGTTAAGCTCCACGCCGAGTGGAACAAAGCGCCGCTGGGCCAGGTGAGCCGCATGATCTTCGGGCAGGACAGCGGCTGGCGCGGTCTTTTGCGCGCGGAGGCAGACTTCGCCGGCGACATACGCAATTTGCAGATGAATACACGCATTCGGGTTGACGACGCGCACCGGCAGGAATTTACTCCGCTGACGCAGCTCAACATCGATGCAAGCTGCCGGGGAGTCTACCAGCACGCGATGCGTTCGATCGATGACTTAACCTGCCTGTGGCCAGTGGGAGACGGGCATCTGCTGCTCACCGGCAGGGTGAGCAAGCCAACCCGGCCGGAGGCGCGTCTCACTCTCGAAATCAATCACACACCGGTTGCTTTTGCTGTCAGCGCCCTGGGACTTCTGCGCCGAGGATTGACGCCGTCGCTCAGTGCCACCGGCCTGATCAATGGTCAATTCACCTACTCGGGCCAGTTTGCTCCGGCCAGGCGCGCACCCGCGCTTTCTGGACAAGCCACTGTCGAGTCGCTCGCACTTGATTTTCCCGGAGTGGAGAGACCCATAGCATTTCCGACCTTGCACTTGGTCACTCCGGAGTTTGCCGCTCCGCCTCCCCACGCCCGACGGGGAAGGTCGAGACAAAAGCCCGGCCTCTCCAGGGAGAGACAAGGACATCCGGCGATCCTGCTCCAAGCCGCTCCCTTCGCTCTGGGCGCACCCAGTCCCCTTGAACTCTCTGGACAATTCACCGGCTCGGGTTTCGCGATGCGCTTTTCAGGACAGGCAGACCTCGGTCGTCTGGCGGCTTTAAGTAAATCGTCGGGCCTACTGGGTTCTTCACTTGCCGGACTGACTCCGGCGAGCGCGGGACCTCAGGCTACAGCCGATCTCAATCTAACGCTCGCAGGACCGTGGATGACGCCGGTCGAGGGCTTCGCCGGAGCGCTGACCACGGCGCAGGGCTGGCTCAGGGTCGAACATGCACAAGCCAAACTGGACTGGCTGCCCGAGCCGGTCGAGATTGCGTCGGCCACCGCGAACTTCTTCCCAAACAAAGTAGCGTGGAGCAACGCCAGCCTGATAGTCAACGGCATCGCCGTACGCGGGTCGTTTGCCTTTCCTCTGCATTGCAACGCTGCGGACGAGTGCGCGGCTTCCGATAGCGAAGGACAGGGCGCCTCAGCACCAGCGGATGCGCGGCAGTTCAATCTCGAGATCGCCAGCCTGGACGTGGCCGCGCTTGAATCGGCGCTGATCGGCGCAGGCCGCCATGGAGAACTGCTCAGCGCTATCCTCGCGCAGGTAGAACGGAAGGCGGCTCCCTGGCCACCGCTCGAAGGTACAGTCCATGTTGGCGTGCTGTCCATGGGAGGTCTCGCGCTACACGACGCGCGAGGAACACTGGCTGTGCGCGGGAGCCGTGTGGAGATTACCTCGCTCGACGCCGGCAGTCTGGGCGGCTCGGTCAACATTGTGGGAGGCATTGAAACTGCCGGAAGCAGTCCGGCCTATTCGCTCGATCTCAATTGGTCAGGAGTCGGTGTAGCGGAAGCTGCTGCAATCTTCCATGAGAAGTGGGGCGCGGGGACGGTGAGCGGCAAAGCCACGCTGACGCTGGAGGGATATTCGGCTTCCGACCTGGCCTCGTCGGCGCGTGGCACGTTTCGGTGGGATTGGATCAACGGGTCGTTGGTTGCAGGCGCGCCGCCGACCGAAACGTCGGCGCATCTGGAGAAAACGAGTTTCGCCGGCGTCCGCGCAGCAAAATTCTCCCCGGCACACTTCTCTCGCTGGCAGGCGAGCGGGACAATCGCCGATCAAGCTCTCAAATTCAACCCGGTGGATCGAGCCAATCCCGTCACCGGAAGCATCAGCTTCGACCGGGACCTCGATCTGCTGTGGCCCATACGAGACGCGTTGATGCTCCGCATCCGCGGCACACTTGCACACCCTGCGTTCGAACCGCCGCAGACGGCATCTGAACACTGAGTTTCTCGGGCCTAGAGCGTTTAGGAAATGGTGTAGTCGGAGGTGCTGTCCTCAAACTGACGCGACCAGGAGGAGCGGCGGTCCTGCACAATCTAAACGAGGTCACATTATTTCCTAAAACGCCTTAATTCTTATTCGTTATCGCTCGCTTGTGAACACCGGTCTGCACCTCGGGAACCGCGCCGTCGTTGACAATGACTTCCTCGGGCTCGCCCCGGGTTAGCATGCGATGCACGGTCCTGGTTTTGCCCGGCAGGCGAACACGTTCGGTTAGTGTGCTCTCGTGTGAGCGTACAGTGACCGGTACCTCAACTTCGGCAGAGCCGTCGTTTGCGAGATCGACGGCAACCAGATACTCGCCTTCGTGCGCCGCGGCGCTGGAATAGACTCCGGCGATTGAAATATCAGGCAGGCCGCGATCGTGATAGACCCAGTTGTCGAAGAACCACTTCAGATCTTTGCCGCTGGCCCGCTCGACGAGATGTTCAAAATACTCCGGACTCGTGTCCTCGGCTGCGTCATACGCCTGGAGCGCGGTGGCCAGCTGCTTGTCTCCTGCGATGTCGCGGAGCATCCAGAACACGTAGGCGGCTTTCGTACGGTAGTAGACGGCATCCGACGCGTGCGGCAGATCCTGTCCGGGCCCGTCGCCAAGCGTTCCCGGCTCGGCGAAGGCCAGGGCTCCGCGCGATGCTTCGAGCGTTTCAAGCGCCAGATTGCGATCGTGAATGTGCTCGATCCACAGCGTGCCGATGAAACTGGGCACGCCTTCGTTCAGCCATTCGCGCGGCGACTGGAAGTAAGCATGAGCCAGCGCATGGCTCATGCTGTCCGCCAGTTTCTCCGGGGGATCAGATGCGATGCTAGTGAACAGCACTCCGCCCTGTTCATAAGGCGCGTCTTCGGGCTCCGGCAAATCGACGACGGTGAGCGGCTTCTTTTGCTTCGCGCCCAGCCATTGCTCGACCAGCGGCTTGACGATCGATACCGCTGTCATGATGCCCTGCGCGTTCGTCATATTCTCTTCGCGAGCATAAAGACGCACGCCGTTGCTCTCGCTTAAGGTTCTTGAGGCGACAAAGAGCGATGGTACAGCGAAGCCCAGCTTTGTCTCAGGAAGGGAGCAGGTGACAACACCGGGATAATCCGTGGTAGGCATAGCCGTGGGTTTGTCAATCTCGACTGCGTGCCCGTTCAGAACGGCCACCGTGGGCGGCACACCAAAGAATTCGACCGATACCCTTATCGTGGCAATGGCGTCCGCCTGGCGCAGCTTCTGCGCGCCGATTTCCGCGAAGAGCTTCGCGCCATCGCCCAGCAAGGCCGGCACAGAGCTGACCGGATACCACACGCTGTTGCCGAAGCCGCGCAGTCCGGTAAAGCTCTCGGAGATGCGATCCCAGTCGGAGCGCTCCGCCACGTCGTCAGGCGTGCCGAGCTGGATCAGCCGCCTGGCGTCGAGTTCAATCGGGCCGCTGTAGACCGTTTCAAGCTTCAGAGTGGCTTTGGGCACTAAAGGGGTGGGCAGTTCGACTACGGCTTCGTTCAGCTGCCCTGTGTGATCGACGTCGCTGTTGATAACCTGCCGTCCAAAAGCCAGCCGCTTGCCATCCAGGCTCACGTTTTCAAAATGCAGCGACGAAGAAATCTGGACGGGGATGACCTTCAGCGGCTGCTCCCCGTCATTCCGTAGCTCGATCCGCCCGCGAACCGCCAGCGTGTGTTCCCGCGGCGCGAGTTGTACGTCGAGGTCATAGGCAGTGAAGGTGACGGCAGCCCTCTCCTGATCAGTGGCCTTGAGCGCATCCGAAGCCTTGGGAGCCTCCGGCTTTGCTGTGTCGGTCTTTGCTGGAACTTCATCTTCATCCGACCGCGAAAAGATCACCTTCGCGTTTGGATTCGACGGCTGGGATGTTTCCTGCCCTGTGGGAGATGGTTGCTGGGTCTGGCTGGATTGCGGTGCCGGGGTTTGCTGTTGTGCAGCGGCCCCACAAAAGGCGCCGCAGACTACCACTGCGGCCATCGACTTCCAAATCTTCATGAACCCAAACCTTTTTTCTCCTTGCTCGCAGAGCGGGGTTGCAGAGAGACACTGACCGAGGCATTTTTCACAGGGGAATTCTCTTTTGACCGGCGTTGCCGGGCAGCCTCGAACATGACCACCGCTCCTGCCGCTGACACGTTCAGCGACGACACCTGGCCGGCCATGGGAATTTTCAACAGGTGATCGCAGGTGCGGCGGACCAGATCGTGCATGCCGTCGCCCTCCCGCCCCAGAACGATTACCGTATTCGACGAGTAGTCGTACTCTTCGTAACTGGACGTGCCTCGCTCGTCGAGGCCAACACACCAGATGTTCTTTTCCTTGAGCAGCTCCAGCGCCCGGACCAGATTCACGACACGTGCGATGCGCACATGCTCGGCTGCTCCAGCTGAGGCCTTGACCGCTACGGGGCTGAGCGGAGCCGCCCGTCGCTCGGTCAGCAACACGCCGTCGACGCCTGAGGCATCGGCGGTACGCAGGAGCGCGCCGAGATTCTGCGGGTCTTCGATTCCATCGAGCGCGAGCAACAGGCGCGGCTCCGGACCATCGAACAGATCCTCAAGCTCGAGAAACTCCCGGCCCCGGACGATAGCGACGATGCCCTGGTGACCGGCGGTTTTGGCCAGCCGCGTGAGCTCATCCTTCGACTCGGAGCGCACCCGGACGCCATTCTCCCGGCAGGCGTCGATCACCCGCTGCAGGCGCGGATTGTGGCGATCATGCCGGTCATCACGTTCCCTGGCCACGCAGACATGATCGAATTTCCTGCTCCCCGAGCGCAGCGCCTCCTCTACAGGATGCAGGCCGTACAAAATTTCCATCCCCTTAGTCTACCCGGACTTGTGGTCGGGAGTGCATCAGCATCATAATGGAAGAGTTAGCGGACTCACACTCTCATGCTCAGGTCGCGCTTCCATTTACGTTTCTCAGGATCGCCGCGTGAGCTTTGCCCGCAAGCTTGAAATTCTCGTCGAAAAGAGCGTCTTCCGTAGTCGGTCATCCGTCTCTAAAAACGAGATGACCACGGCCACGCTAACCCTAGCCGAGCAATCGCGCGCCGAAAACATCCTGATCGCGCAGGGACTCAGGCGGCACGACGCCGAGTTGCTGGACCGCCTCATCGTCCAATACCAGCACCGCCTGCTGCGTTACCTGCTCTTTCTCACCGGCAATCGCGATCTGGCCGAAGACCTGTTCCAGGAAACCTGGATGCGGGTACTTACACGCGGCTCTCAATACAACGGCGCGGCCCGCTTCGACACCTGGCTCTTCACCATCGCGCGCAACCTGATGATCGATCTTCGCCGCAAGCGTACGATGGCCAGCCTGGAAGAGATGTGCGAGATCGACGGCGAGGAACGCCCCTTCGAAGTGCCCAGCGATGAACCGACGCCCTTCGATTTTTATCAAAGCCGGGAAAACGGACAGCGGGTTACGGCAGCGCTGCTTACGCTCGACCCATTGTACCGCGAGGTGCTCGTGCTGCGCTTCCATGAAGAGCTTTCCCTCGAAGAAATTTCGCAGGTAACGCGCGCTCCTCTCTCTACCGTCAAGTCGCGGCTCTATCGCGGTCTGGCCGCACTCAAGCCGCGCATGATCCAAGCCGGCGCGCAACAGGAGGGAGCATGAACCATCCCTCCGAATTAAATCCGCCTGCACGGGAAGTCTCTCCGGGGGATGCACAGCTTGTGTATTCGCTTTCCGGTCTGGATGCTCAAGCCGATCTGGCCGTAGTACAACGCACGCGCCGCGCTGTGATGGCGGCTGCGCTCCAGATGGGAAGTGCTGAAGTTCGCCGTCGCCGCCAGACAGGCATTGTTCTGCTGGCTTTGATCGGTCTCGTCGTGCTCCTCACTCCGGCAATCTGGAGCGTGGTTGACGACCTGTTCAACGGTGAGCACTTCCAGGACATGCCGGCCATGACAATGTCCCTCATCGCCACGTTCTTCTCCACGATCTTCGCGGCCCTTATCGTTCATTTGCGGAACCGCCACACGCACGATGGAGAGGAATCCTGAGTCGGAGTTACGATTGCGCCAGCCCGGTGTGCGACAACCGCTGAGCAGTGACCGAAAGCAGCCCGCAAAGTAGCTAAAGATGAGCAACCCGACCCAACGCCGCCTTGAGAACGAAACACGCCTCTCCGATGAGCTGCGTCTCCTCCCTCGCTGGGCGATCGCCGGAGCCCTCCTGGCCTTTTGCCTTACCCAGTACTACTTCTGGATCGTTCTTCCCGCGCATCGTCATCATCCTAGTAGCGTGCCTTTTGCCCTGCGCTTCTACCTCGACCTGTCCTGGGGAGCCCTCGCCGCTCTCTACGTCCTCATGATCGGCTACATCACCAACGACGCTCCTCGTCGCGGCATGAGCACCCGCCTGTGGATGTTCTGCGTCGTCATACCGGGCGGCGTCGGAGCGGTGCTCTACTTCCTGCTGCGCCAGCCCATTACGGCAACGTGCCCCGCCTGCGGAGCCCACATAGAAGGCGATTACCACTATTGCCCGCAATGCGCCTACCAGGTTTCCTCCTGCTGCGGAAACTGCTATCGCAGCGCGCGCGTTACAGACATTTTTTGCGTCCACTGCGGGCACGACCTGACCGCCAGCCAGCCTCCTGGCCGCCTGCACGCATTTACCCATTAGTATCCGGCGCTGGACGCGCAATGTCGCGCCTTCCTATACTCAATCCTGGCTTTGTCCATGCACACCTCCGCACCTCCCATTACCGCGCTCATTATTGACGATGAGCAGCTCGCGCGCGAAGAGCTGAAGTATCTTCTCGACAGCGCGGGCAGCGTCGAGGTCGTTGCCCAGGGAGCCAACGGCATTGAGGCGGTCGAGCTCATCCGGGAGTATCAGCCGGATGTCGTCTTCCTCGACGTGCAGATGCCGGGCCTCGATGGCTTCGCAGTGCTGAAGCAGCTGATCGAGCATCGCGACCGGCTGCCCCAGATCATCTTTGCCACGGCCTTCGACCAATATGCGGTGCGCGCCTTTGACGTGAACGCCATCGATTATCTGCTTAAGCCCTTCGACAAGGCGCGCGTGCTGCAGGCCATCGAGCGCGCCCGGCTGCGTCTTCAGGAGACCTCGCAGAGCGAAGGCGAATCGCTTGCTGGAGGCATCAAGCTCGACGCGCTGATTCGTTTGATCGAACAGCAGCAGCAGAATCCGCGCACGCACAGCGGCAAGATCGTCCTGCAGGCGCAGAGCCGCCTGCTGCTCATCGATCAGAAAGATATTTGCTTTGCCTCAATCGATGAGGGCATCATCTCGGTGGCCACCCAGACCATCGATGGCCAGTCAAAGTGCCGCACGCTCGAAGAACTGCTGGAGCTGCTCGATCCCGGCATCTTCTGGCGCGCGCATCGTTCCTACGTCGTGAATATCAATCACATCAAGGAAGTCGTGCCCTGGTTCAAGAGCAGCTACCAGCTGCGCATGGACGACAAGAAGCAGACCGAAATTCCCGTCAGCCGCGCCCAGACCAAGCGCCTGCGCGAACTCTTCAAGCTGTAACGAGGCTTCGCAGAAACTGTTGTCTTAAACTCCTCTTATGCCCCCGATTGCTTCGCTTGAATGCTCCCGCTGTCATCAGCACGTCTCAGCCGATCAACCTCAAACCGTCTGCCCCGCTTGCGCCGGCGCGCTCTATGTCCGCTACGATCTGGCCACTGTAGATGCGACCTCGCGTCCAGCCCATGGCGGCATCCAGAACATGTGGCGCTACTCACCTGTCTTGCCCGATGTCGAGCCGGTAACGCTGGGCGAGGGCTGGACGCCAATGCTGCGCAGCCGGCGGTATTCCGGACTGTATTTGAAGGAGGAAGCGACGAACCCAACAGGAAGCTTCAAAGCGCGCGGCATGTCGATGGCCGTGTCCATGGCCAGGAAGTATGGATTGAAGAAGCTGGCTGCTCCCTCGGCCGGCAATGCGGCCGGAGCGCTCGCCGCCTACGCCGCCGCCGCTGGAATCGGGGCGCACATCTTCATGCCGCGGGACGTGCCCATGGCGAATTACCTCGAAGGCGTGGCCTATGGCGCGCATGTGACGCTGGTCGATGGACTCATCTCCGCCTGCGCACGCATCGTCACCGAGCGCATAAAAGAACAGAGAGCCGAGCAGGCCGCAGGCCGGCTGGCCGCAGAAGACGTCTGGTTCGAAATCTCCACCCTCAAGGAGCCCTTTCGCGTAGAAGGCAAAAAGACTATGGGCTACGAGCTGGTCGAGCAGCTGGGCTGGGAGTATCCCGACGCCGTCTTTTACCCCACCGGCGGCGGGGTCGGCCTGATCGGCATGTGGAAGGCGTTTGAGGAAATGGAGGCGCTGGGGTGGGTCCGTTCGGCCAAACGTCCCAAAATGATCGCCGTGCAGGCTTCGGGCTGCGCTCCAGTTGCTCGGGCGTATGAAGCGGGTGAGCCGGCGAGTAAGTTCTTTGAGAATGCGGCCACATTCGCTGCAGGATTGCGCGTGCCCAAGCCCTACGGCGACTACCTGATCCTCGAGATCGTGCGCGAGTCCGGCGGAACAGTGCTGGAGCTGAGCGACGAGATCATTCTCAAATCGCTGCTGGATTGGTCACGGAATGAAGGGCTTCTACTTTCTCCCGAAGGCGCGGCGGCAACAGCAGCATACGATCACCTGATTGCGACCGGCTTCCTCTCGCCAGCGGACCGCGTAGTTGTCTTCAACACTGGCGCAGGCCTGAAGTACGTCGACATGATTGCCGAAGCGATGGGGCTGAAGCGACCAGCGGAGAAAAAGCTGCCCGAGCGCAGCCCGGTGGGCGGGATTATCACGCCGGTGTGACCTGCCGGACAGGAGAGTACCTCTTTCAGGGTAAAGGTTCAGAGGCACGGCATTCGGTAGACTCGTATCAATGACCTCTTCGGTAAGGCTGATAGCGATCGACATTGATGGGACGTTGTTGCCTTCTTTTGGAGGGCAGGTTTCTGAACGCACGTGCCAGGCTCTGCTCGAAGCCGAGCTCGCTGGCATCGCCATCGCGATCGCGACCGGCCGGAGGCAAGCTTACGCAACTCCGTTGATCCTGCCGGTGGGCCTGAAGCCGGAGACGGTGCTGATTACCTCGAACGGTACGGTCACGCGAACGCTGGGGACCCGCACGCTGGCCGGCGAGCGCATCGACCGCTTCTTTCTGCCCGTCGAAACGGCGCTGGGGTTATGCGGTGCGCTCAGGCAGTTTGGCGGGATGACGGTGTTCACCTTCGACCGCGAAGGCCTGGGCGAGCTGGTGATGGAGTCGATCGATCGCCTGAGTACGCGAATTTCGCCCTGGGTGAATGCGAACCGCCCGTGGATTCGGGAGTTCAATCCTTTGGAGTGCTGCTTTGATGAAGGCGGCGCGCCGGTCCAGGGGATGCTCTGCGGGACAGTGGTGGAGATGAGAGCCGCGGAGGAGTGGCTGGCGGCAAGTGAATACGGAGAAAAGATTGAGCTGCACCGGACGGAATATCCTGTGAAGGATTTGTCGATTCTGGACATCCTGCCCCGGGGCTGCTCCAAGGGAATCGCCCTGAAGAAAGTGGCATCAATGCTGGGGATCTCCCGCGAAGAAATCATGGCTATCGGTGACAACTTCAATGATCTGGAGATGCTGAATTTCGCGGGCCGACCCGTGGTGATGGCCAACAGCGCGCCCGGTTTGCTGCAAATCGCACAGGGGCGGGGATGGGAGATCACCGCGAGCAACGATGAGGATGGAGTAGCCCAGGTGATTGAGAGCGTGGTCGCTACCGCCGGCGTCCAGTATGGGGAGAGGTTAAGCCGTTGATACACCCGCGTGATAGAGTGGGCCAGATGCCAGGAATCGGGAAAAGAAGCGGCTGGATTCGAGCGAGAACGGCTTTGCGTCTGGCTCTGGTCCTCCTTGTAGGTTCAGTGGCAGCACATGCTGCCGAGCACGTAATCCTGATCAATGGCTTCGATCTCATGTGCGATCATCGCTCGGCCCAGGGCGACAAGGTACGACTGTACCTCGACGCGGACGGTGCAAACTTTGTCGAAGTTAAGGCAGAGGAGATTGTTGCCAGCGAGCATGTGGATCTGCCGGTGACTCCCGCGAAGAAGCCGTCGACCGCCTCCTTGCCTGCGGATGTCAAGCTCACCGAAGTGGAATTGCATGAGTTGCTGGCGAATGCCGGGAAAGCTCACGATCTGGATGTGGATTTGCTGGCCAGCGTGGTAAGGCAGGAGAGCGGCGGCAACGCGCGAGCCGTGAGCCGGGCCGGTGCGCAAGGGTTGATGCAGCTGATGCCGGGGACGGCTGCTGATATGGGCGTCGGAAATGCTTTTGTGCCGGGCGAGAACATCAGCGGTGGAACCGCCTATCTGGACGGGCTGCTGAAGCGGTATCACGATAATCTTTCGCTGGCCCTGGCGGCTTATAACGCGGGACCCGCAGCTGTGGACCGGTGGCACGGCATTCCGCCATATCGCGAAACGCGGGTTTACGTGGCGCGAGTGATCCATGAGTTCAACCGGCGCATTGCAGCACGCAACGGTATGCGGACGGTCGCGACGGGGACGCGGGTCGCCAGCGCTGCGCGCTGATTTTCTTCCAACACGGAGAAGTAATTTTGAAGAGCAAGAGCTGGATTCTGTGGCTGGTAGTGGCCGCCGCGCTCGTGGCGCTGGTACTGGTGGCACGCCAGCGAATTCATTTCGACTGGCGGGTCTTTACCGAGCAGCTGAAGCTGGCCGACTGGAAAAAAATCGGCGTAGCCGTGGCACTCATCTGGGTAGCGTATGGCATGCGCGCGGTGCGGTGGTCCGTTTTCCTCAGACCCACGAAAAAGGTATCCCCGCTGAAGCTTTTGGGCTCGCAGGTGATCGGATTTACAGCCGTCGCGCTCTTCGGGCGGCTGGCCGACCTGGTACGGCCTTACCTGGTGGCACGGCGGGCAAAACTGACTGTCGGCTCACAGATCGCCGTTTACACGGTCGAGCGAATGTTCGACCTGGGCGCGATGGCGTTGATCTTTTCGTTGACCCTGCTTTTTGCTCCAGATCGGAACACCTTGCCACACCATGAGCTGATGGTGAGGGTTGCCAAAGTCAGTTTCGCAGTGACCATCGCTCTTGCGATTTTTGCCGTTTTCGTGCGGATATCCGGTGGGGTGCTGGCTGCATTTACCGAGAAGACGATTGGCGTCCTATCGCCGGGGATCGGTAAATCGGCTGCAGACAAGATCCGGGCATTCCGCGACGGGCTGGACACTCTCGCCTCGTTTGGAGACTTCCTCCTCGCATTCGGTGTGTCGCTGGCCATGTGGGGAATGATCGCCCTGGCCTACCTGGAGACGATGTGGGCGTTCGTGAGCTCACCCGAACTTTCTCATATGACGCTGGCACGGTGCATGGTGCTTATGGCTGCGAGTATGGGCGGATCGATCTTCCAACTTCCGGTCATCGGCTGGTTTACGACGATTCTGGCCACCTCGGCAACCATGCACGGATGGCTCGGGGTTGCCGCCGAACCGGCCCTGGGCTGCGGGGCGGTCCTGCTCGGGGTGACGTTTCTCAGCGTGATTCCGCTCGGCCTGATCTGGGCGCAGTTCGAGCATGTATCGCTCAAGAAAGTTGCCGAGGAAAGCGAGCACGCAGGCGTGGAAGCTTTGACCGCTCCGGAAACCGTGCATGAAACGGCCACTTAGCTAGAGCTTGCGGCGAACCGTCCGGCGAACTGCGTCGGTGAAGATTCCATAGACGGCGTGGGTGACCCACTCGCTGATCCGCTCCTGGGTAGGCTGTTCTTCCCTGGGCCGCGCCAGCCCCATCCGAGGCAGGACGGACTCGTGGGTAAGCTTATTCAAGGCGAGGCCGAAGGCCGCCCCCTTCCATGCCCCGAGGGATGGCTCTACCTCAACGAGCGCGCCATAGACGGCTCCGGCGGCGGCTCCGAAACCCCAGTGAATACCCTGTTTAGCCGCCTGCTGCTGGTTGGTTGGCAGTCCATGCCCTGCGACCTGCTCAGCGAGGACAACAGGCGGTGGTGTCTGGCCGTGGACGCGCGGCGGGAAGATCTGCTCGGCGAGAACTTTGGCGCCTGCGCCGGCAAGTCCGCCGATCAGGCCGGCAAGTGCGCCTTTGAGGATGGAGCGTTGGCGGATAACACGTTGTTTCGCGGTCATGGTGGTGAGATGCGTTGCGATGCATAAAGGGGCAAGGTAACGCCTGGATTCCTTTATGGCAAGCGAAGCATTGTGACTGAGAAGATCTGTGTGCCGCTAAGTAAATAGCGGCAGCGATCGAATAGAAGATCGATGCAAGAAGCGGTGCCGTAAATATCGTCAATCAAGCGTGCGGAAGAGATGGCACAGCTACCGGCGTGCGAGTTACTCTTCTTAAGGATGAGTTCGATGATCCGTACCGCCAACAGGCCGCGCTTGGTGCTTTCCATTCTTGGAGCTGTTTTCGTGTTTGCTGCATTTACGCCGGTCTGCGCCTGGGCGGCCGACGATCCGGACGAAGCTTCCCATCTAACGGTGATCGCCGATTTTAATCGGGACGGAATAACCGACACAGCAGAGGTTACACCGCCCGACGGAGATCACTCCGGACCCGGTGTTCTGAGAGTGTCGCTGGGGCAGCCAGGGGGCACCTTCAGGTTGATGGCCTCCTATCCGGTGCTGGGCCACGCCCCCCGCTCACTAGTCGTCGCTGATTTCAACAAGGACGGCATTCCAGATCTGATCGTAGGAGATGATGACGGATCACTGAAGCTGTTCCTCGGCGACGGAACGGGCAATATGGCACCCGCCGGCGACGTCGCACACCTCAGTTCGGTCGTGTCGATCGCGGTGGCTGACTTCAACCATGACGGAATTCCCGACATGGCCGTCTCGGATTGGCTCGGGAGTTCAGTGACGATCTTCCTTGGCGTCGGCGACGGCTCATTCCGGCGCGAATGGTCCTTCCCATTGCGGATGCCCGGAACCGTTGCCCAGATCGCCACAGCAGACTTTAACGGAGACGGTAATCCCGATTTGGCACTGATATACGGTGACGACGGAGCGTACACCTTCGACGTAATGGTGGGCAATGGCAAAGGCGCCTTCACTCCCGCGCCCGAGCTCAGCTTCACCAAAGACCCCAACGCACATTGCCCCGCCTGAACGCGGCAAGCCTGGGCAAAGTCACAGGCGAATGAGCATGCGGTCACTCGTTCTCATCCCGGGTCTGCTTTGTGATCACAGTTTGTGGAACAGTCAGATCGTCGGTCTTTCTGGCTCGGCAGAGATCCTGATAGCCGATATCACAGAGCAGAGAACTGTATCGGAGATGGCTGCGGCTGTCGTCGCAAAAGCTCCCGAGCATTTCTCCCTTGCGGGCTTCTCTCTCGGCAGCCAGGTGGCGCTTGAAATCATGCGCACATCCTCACACCGTGTCGACCGGCTGGCGCTATTGAGCGCTACCCTGGGCGGACTGCCTCCAGCGGTAGAAACCGCCATTCACCAGGCGATCGCAACGATTCAGCAGGGTAACTTCGAGCAGTATCTTGAAGCGGTCTATCCTTCCTATGTCGCCCCGGGACGAGTGCAAGACAAGATGCTGAAAAGCTGTTTTATAGAGATGGCGCACGCTGTCGGGATGGATGCGGGATTGCGGCAGATGCGGGCTCTGCTCGCCATTCGACGTTCGTTCACCAATTTGAATCAAATTCTCTGCCCAACCGTGGTCATAGGCGGTCGAGAGGACCGCCGCACCACGCCGG